>JAABUT010000204.1_pt1 | contig 110114 bp, 102 predicted proteins | sample 5559281 | NCBI WGS metagenome assembly JAABUT01 (sample SAMN10711880, study PRJNA513359) | rock metagenome | isolation source: Antarctica rocks | place: Antarctica: Victoria Land, Ricker Hills nord | collected 2016-01-04 | reverse complement strand
TTCGGATAATTGGTAAAAAATGAATAACTTTTCCTGCCGTTCCTTTTTTCCTTGCATAGCACAATATACTCATAGTCAAGTAATTAAACAAATAAATTATCAAATATTAGTTGTGCAACAGCCACTTTAGCCAACAGTGCCACTAAATTAGAAAAACCGGTTTTAACCAAACACTATAGCCGGTTTTTGGGCTAAAGCCCCTTACTTACCTCTTATTGTTCCGTTGGCTGAAGCCAACGGCAGTGATTTTCCTCCGTAATAAAATTTCCGAAATCAATTTAAGCAGCTTCTTATATCAAATTATTTATTTCCCTGACACAAAAGCGTGGCCCATTACCGGCCATGCTTTAGCAAATACCCTTTTTACGATAGCATTTTCTGGATGTGCGTGTAAAGCACAATATCCAAACCGTAAACATCAGGGCGATAAACCAAGCTTCCGTTTTCTGACCAGCAGGTAACGTAAGTAATATAAACCGGTACTTTTTTAGGCAAAGAAATATTATTGGCTTTCGGGTCGGTTTCCTGCATGTCCTTTTCTATTTGGTCGTACTGCTTTCCATCACCAAATAAAACATGTGCCAGATCCAGCGGTTTTTCTAACCTTACACAACCATGGCTTACAGCTCGCATTGATTGATTAAAAGCTGCCTGAGCAGGGGTGTCGTGCAGGTAAACACTGCTTTTGTTTGGAAACAGGAATTTGATTTTTCCTAAAGCATTATCCCCGCCTGATTGCTGTTTAAAAGTATAAGGCAGGTTATCTTTAGACACGGAAGACCAATTAATGGTTTCCGGGTTTTCTACCTTTTTGCCATTCTCATAAACATCAATGTTTTTGTTAGACAAGTAATAAGGATCTGCCGCCGCATCTTTAACAATTTCGTTCGAAGCGATACTTTCAGGAATATTCCAAACAGGGTTAACTTGTACACTATAAATCGTACTGTTCAATTGAGGTGTTTCGCGGGTGAAAGGAACATCACGTACCTTATCATCTTCACTGTATTCCTCCAGTTTGTCTGTATAATTTTTGTTCCTTCCCTCACCTACGCAAACTTTCATGTTTAAAACAGACTGGCCATGGTCCATTACGTCCAAACCGTAATTGGCAATATTCACCAAAACGTAACGGTCTTCTTTGGGCTTGTTCTTCCAACGTAAACGCTCCAGGTTAACTTGCAGGATGCGTTCTGTTTCGGTTTTGCTCATTCCCGGTGCCGTTTCGCCCATCGTCAAAGCTTTTTGCAAGGCCAGGTATTGCGGGTTTTTGGGTTGGATACTGTCTAAAAAGCTTTTTAAGTTTTTAACTTCAAAAACGTGGTTCATGCTTAAACTGTCCGGCCGTTTGGTTTCGGTATAATAACGGGCGTAAATCTTTTTTGGGCTGATCACCCCAAATTGCAAGGCATTGCTGTAGTTGATGAGCGAGTTGGCTGTCAGTATTTCCAGCTCTGCCATGGTTTGGTAAGCTTCGGCCGTGGTTTTAATACTGTTTTTATCGGCAATTTTCTTTAACAATTCATCTATCCGGGCAGCCTGAAAAAGTTTCGGGTCCAAACCATGTTCTGCGGCACGCTGGTAATACGATTCGACCACTTGTAGTTCATCTTTTGGCAGATGCTCCAACACGAAAACCGGCTCGAAATCGTGCTGTTCGTAAAAAGCCGAAATGAGTTGGGGGTTAGTCATCAATGCTTTTTTCCCGATCAACATTTGCTGAAAAACTGCCGAAAATTGTTCCGGGTCCAACTGATTGAAAACTTTATTCTTAAACTTATCGTGCATGATCTTTGCCATTTCAGAATGATGCTTTTTTTTGCATCCGTTAATTACAAACAGCACCAACAGGGAAAGGAAAACAATTTTAGTATTACGGCTTATTTTATTCATATTTTTTGTTGAAGTTTTTTGTTGAATACGCAATTTAGGATTATATGTTTAACGCCTGTATATTTATTGATGCGTTTCGTGAGTATTTTTATTTAAGCTGAAGATTAATCTGATGATTCTTTTGGCACACCCGTTTTTTGCCGGTAAAAAGAGCATTGATAAGGGTTTATTTTCGGCACTGATTTTGGTTTTCCGGCGTATCGGTTCACTTCTATCGAACCATGATGAGCTTTTGAAAGTTGGAAAGCCCAGGCAAAAGCACTATCATTTCCATACCATTGCCTGTTTAACCTTTATTGCAGACGCACTGATTTTACCCTTGTTTTATATCGACGGATTGCTTGCCCATTTGCAATCTGCCTTGCTGCTTCCGCCTAGGGTTCGGGTAAAAGTACTGTTAAAAGAAGTATTTAAAAAAACTAAGGGCCTTTTTATATTGATGTCTGAAAAATTATTGATGCTTCTTTTATGCCCGTAAAGTATGTGTTTGTGTTTTTTATGGATATAATACAAAATGCTTAGGTTTAATGGTTTTGGGGTGATAAAAGAAGCATCTGAAAAAAAATGAACAAGATTTAACAGGCCCTAAACAAAAAACACTACGAATACAAACAGTCTTCACAAAGCTGCAACCCAAAACTAGTATAATGAATATGATGGACAATGTTCAATTCAGTTTTGCATTTTGTGCAATAGATTACTTCGGTTGCTGTTGAAGGAAGAACATAAACACATGCTCCATCGTTTGTTTGATCTTTTGTATCAGTGTTCATTGTTGCTTTATATAAATGGGTTATAGCTTTACTATACAAAACCCGATCCTGAATAATTTCCTATGGCAAATACTGATTTTTAAGCAAAAAAAGAAAACCATTGTAGAAAAAACTCCCTAAAAGAAGTATCTACGTAATTTTTAAGGGTAGAATTTTCATCGGAAATTTATGAACCAAACCTTATGGGGGGATATTTTTATGGATAAGAATTGAGATCGCTCACACGTGCAAAAAATACAGGAAAGTACATTTGTAGAAATTCTATTAAATTTGCCAACGAAAAAGTTTTTATTAGTTTTGCAGCCACAATTACGGGGGATTAGCTCAGCTGGCTAGAGCGTTTGCATGGCATGCAAGAGGTCATCGGTTCGACTCCGATATTCTCCACCTAAGTAATCAGGCTTTTAAGTGATAAACTTAGAAGCCTGATTTTTTCAGTCCAACATTAGTCCAATACGTTTTTAAGTTTTTCCAGGCTTTCTTGTCGCAATTTCTACTCCTGATGATAAATTTTAATTTCTTGACTTTTTAGGAAGCCAATCAATAATCTTTTTGTTATGTGTTGTTGATAATAAATAACTCCCCTATTCGGCACGTTCACTGATAATGAAAAATGCAACTATATTTTATAGAATAAAAAAATACTTAAACAGGGTAAAATTAAGGGTAAGGGAAATAGCAGACAGGCTTTCCTCAAGAGTTCATGTAAAGCATTAGACTTTAATAAATGAAACGGCAGCCCTCCGATTCAGATTTTTTACTGCCCGTTAAAAAAAGTGTTTCTCTTGTTTTTTGAATTGGCTGGATCGAAAACAACATGATTGTGGACCTGGTTTCCAATGTCCAGATTTAAGGCGTCGGATTTATCCAAAAAGTATATTATACCTTCCAATATATAACCCTCCTGGTCAATAAACTTGATAAAATCCACCCAAAAAGTAAAACCAAATATTTCAGTGCAGACAATACATTCAACTTCAAGTACCGTACAGTATTCATTAGAGTTCATTGTTTAATTCTTTAACTGTTCAGACTGATCTTTAACAACAGGTTTTACTTTATACGGCTTTTTTTTGATCAGGTTAAAGATTTTACACAATTAGCTAAATAATTAATCAGACTATCTAAAATGAGCAATCAATCATAGTAAGCCATTTAGCAAGGATAGTTCCTTGACAATGCTGCTAAACAATAAAGACTGCGCATTTTCTTAATTCCAGGCTTGAAATTAACTCTTCGACATAAGTAACAGGGTTTATGCAAAAACAACCCGAATTTTAAAAGACGCAAAGAATTAGGTATATCAGTTGAATACGAAACTGCTTTGGCAGGCAATCTACCGATAACACCAATTTTATGGTGATAAAAGAAGCATTGTCACAAATCTGCGATTGGTTGAAGGTTTGGATATAAATTTAAACCTATCAGGATGCTTCTTTTATCACATAAAAATCTTTAAAACTATCTGGACTTACTATCAGTATAACCGCGCTCGGTGGCACCAACGTAAACCTGACGTGGCCGGCCAATTGGTTCTTTATTTTCTTTCATTTCTTTCCATTGCGCAATCCATCCGGGCAAACGGCCTAAAGCAAACAGCACCGTGAACATTTCTATCGGGAAGCCCAAAGCACGGTAAATAATGCCCGAATAAAAATCTACGTTCGGGTACAACTTGCGTTGCACAAAATATTCGTCTTTCAAAGCAACTTCTTCCAATTGTTTTGCAATTTCCAGGATTGGGTCATTCACGCCTAACTTTTCCAATACGTCATCACAAGCTTTTTTGATGATCTTAGCCCGAGGGTCAAAGTTTTTATAAACGCGATGCCCGAAACCCATCAAGCGGAAAGGGTCGTTCTTGTCTTTCGCTTTGGCAATCCATTTTTGTGTGTCACCGCCGTCATTTTTAATCTGTTCCAGCATTTCGATCACGGCCTGGTTCGCGCCGCCATGAAGCGGCCCCCATAAAGCAGAAATGCCGGCAGAAACAGAAGCATATAAATTACAATCCGAAGAACCAACCATCCGTACGGTTGAGGTAGAACAGTTTTGCTCGTGGTCTGCGTGCAGGATCAACAGCTTGTTCATTACATCAACAATAACCGGATCTATCTTTACTTCTTCTGTACGTTGTCCAAACGTCATGTGCAGGAAGTTGCTTACATAATCGTATTTATTTTGGGGATAGATAAAAGGGTGACCAAATGATTTTTTATAGATCCAGGAAACGATCGTACTCATTTTAGCCAGCAATTTAATAATGGTTTGATCGATCTCCTCTTCGGTCTGGTTGTTTTTTAAAGATTCGGGGTAAAAAGCAGAAAGCGAACAAACCAGGGACCCTAATTGCCCCATCGGGTGTGAATGACTTGGAAACGCATCAAAAAACTTCTTCATGTCTTCCTGTACCAGCGTGTGATGGCTGATCTCGTCCTGAAAATCAATGACTTGTTTTTCTGTCGGCAATTCGCCATAGATCAACAGAAACGCCACTTCGATAAAACTTGATTTCTCGGCCAACTGCTCAATAGCATAACCCCGGTATCTTAAAATCCCCTCTTCGCCATCCAAAAAAGTAATAGCGCTTTTAGTTGCGCCCGTGTTTTTGTAACCGGCATCTAAAGTAATATATCCGGTTAAATCACGAAGCTTGGAAATATCAATTGCTTTTTCATTTTCTGTTCCTGTAATTACAGGCAGTTCGTATGTTTTTTCGGAAAGCTTTATTTGTGCTGTTTCTGACATGAAAATAAAATTTATACTATTTATAGCCGGGCATTAAAGGAGAAAAAACCCATTTCTAAAGAAATAGACCCTCCTGCTTTATCACTGGATAAAAGTACAATTGTTTGGTAGTTAAAATATAGCCCTACCTGTATTTTTCTGTAAAATTTATTGTTTTTTATTGTTCTTCAACCTTTATCAAATACAATATGCAGGGTTTAAAATAGCATGGTTTGCATAAAAAACAGGCATAAAAGAAGCATGTTATCTATGTAAGCAAAGATTCCGGCCTGTCGGTTTCCTTTTAGCCCCTTCTTCAAAAACAAGATTTTAACCTACCGTTTAAAGTATAAAATATGTACATTTGCGCCCTTAAATTTATTACGTTAATCATGAAATTATCCCAGTTCAAGTTTAATTTACCAGAATCATTAATTGCACATTCCCCTTCGGAAAAGCGGGACGAGGCCAGACTGATGGTACTGCACCGCGATTCGGGCAAAATTGAACATAAAATTTTTAAAGATATCCTGGAATATTATGATGAGAAAGACGTAATGATCTTGAACAACACCAAGGTTTTTCCCGCCCGCTTGTACGGAAACAAAGAAAAAACCGGTGCAACTATAGAAGTTTTTTTATTACGGGAACTGAACAAAGAGCTTCGTTTATGGGATGTTTTGGTTGATCCTGCCCGCAAAATCCGGGTGGGCAACAAATTATATTTTGGCGATGACGACCTTTTAATTGCCGAAGTAGTTGATAATACAACTTCCCGCGGCCGTACCATACGTTTTTTGTTTGACGGTACGGATGAAGCATTCAGAAAAAACGTAGAAATTTTAGGGGAAACACCGCTTCCGAAATATATCAAAAGAAAAGCCACTGCCGAAGACAAAGAGCGTTACCAAACTATTTTTGCCAAAAACGAAGGTGCTGTTGCTGCTCCAACCGCCGGTTTACATTTTAGCCGCGAATTGATGAAACGCCTGGAACTGAAAGGTATAGAATTTGCAGAAGTAACCCTGCACGTTGGTTTAGGAACTTTTCGCCCGGTTGAGGTAGAAGATCTGACCAAGCATAAAATGGATTCAGAACAGTTTATCATCGAACAGAAACAAGCCGATATTGTAAACCGCGGCATCGAAAACAAAAAACGGATCTGCGCAATTGGGACAACCTCTATGCGTGCCATTGAATCGGCAGTTTCGGCTAGCCATACATTAAAAGCAGCAAACGACTGGACGAGCAAATTTATTTTTCCGCCTTATGATTTCAGCATTGCCAATTCCATGGTCACTAACTTTCATACGCCCGAATCAACCCTGCTGATGATGGTTGCAGCGTTTGGCGGCTATGATTATGTGATGAATGCTTATGAATTAGCTATTAAAGAAAAATATCGTTTTTACAGTTATGGCGATGCCATGCTGATCATTTAAATACTTCTTTTACCACCTTAAAATAGATAACTTCCCGGAGCCGATGAAATTTTTTGCTGTAATTGTTGCAGGGGGTTCCGGAACCAGGATGAATACAGAAATCCCGAAACAGTTTTTACTGTTGAACGGAAGGCCTGTGATCATGCATACTATTGCAGCTTTTTATGCTTCGGCGCAAAAACCAGAAATTGTGGTTGTTTTAAACAAACAGCATTTTAATACCTGGAAGCAATTGTGCGAAGAATATTGCTTCGAAATCCCTCATCAATTAGTTGCCGGTGGAAAAGCCAGGTTTCATAGCGTAAAAAATGCATTAGACACGATTCCCGAAACTGCTGTTGTTGCCATTCATGATGGGGTGCGACCTTTAATAACTACAGAAATCATATCAAGTGCTTATCAACAAGCTTTGGATAAAGGAAATGCAGTTGTTGCCGTGCCCAGTAAAGATTCTGTTCGATGGCACAATGGCCGGGGTATTTCTCAAAATCTGAACAGAAGCGAAGTGTTTTTGGTACAAACACCGCAAATTTTTCAATCAGCTATTCTTAAAAAAGCTTACGAACAGGAATATCTGGAGGAATTTACAGATGATGCCAGCGTGGTAGAACATTCCGGGGTTAAGATCAATTTATTTCCCGGTGATCCTGAAAACCTGAAAATTACTTTTCCTGCCGATCTTCGTATTGCATCATTGCTATTAAACGAAAAAAGCCGTTAAAAACGGCTTTTTTCGTTTTTAAAAAGGTTATTATGCTGCCCTTCTTATTACTTTTAAAAGGATTAAAATAACAGCGATAACCAGCAATACGTGAATAATGCCGCCATCACCAAAAGTTCCTAACCCATGAAATAAGAATCCAATTATCCATAAGATAATCAAGACTACAGCGATAAGGTACAATAAATTTCCCATGTTTCTAAAGTTTAGTTTAAAGTTTAAGTAGGTGTTTGAATGTTTTAATGCGAAAACTGTTCCAAAGGTCAAATTAAAGCAATAATTTTAGAAAAAAGAAGTTATTTATCTTTTTATTAATGTCCTTATATCAGTGCTGGTAAATCCTAATATTCGTCTTCGTTAAAAAAGAAATCATCCTTTGTCGGGTAATCAGGCCATATCTCTTCTATATTTTCATACGGTTCGCCGTCGTCTTCTAAGGCCTGCAAATTTTCAATTACCTCAACCGGAGCCCCGGAACGTATTGCATAATCAATCAATTCGTCTTTAGTTGCCGGCCATGGGGCATCTTCTAAATGCGATGCCAGTTCAAGTGTCCAATACATAATAAATCCTATTATTTTAAAGTTCGCAAAAGTATATTATTTTAATTTTATTATTGAAATTTTAGCAGATTAAATTCTCGGGATCCAGTTATTTTCCGCAATATCCTGATCGTGCCCAATCTTTCTTGCCAGCATGAACAAGTAGTCACTCAATCGGTTCAGGTAAATTTTCACCTTTTCTTCCACAAAACTTTCTGCTGATAGTTGTATGGTAATTCTTTCGGCACGGCGGCAAATACATCTTGCCAAATGACAAAAAGAAATAACACTGTTGCCCCCTGGCAAAATAAAGTGCTTCAACTCCGGCAATATAGCTTCTATCCTATCCATTTCTGTTTCCAGCAGTGCAATATCCGCTGTATGCAAGTCCGGTATTTTCATTTTTGATCTTTCGGGGTCGGCAGCCAGTGAAGCACCAATGGTAAACAACCTGTCCTGTATTTCTTTTAGCATCGCCCGGTCCTGTTCATCAATCTGCTGGCTCCAGATTAAACCGATATAACTGTTCAGTTCATCAACCGTTCCATAGCTTTCAATCCTAAGATGGTATTTGGGTACACGTGTTCCTCCAATTAAAGAAGTATAGCCCTCATCTCCGGTTTTGGTATAAATCTTCATGCTCGTACAATTAAATAAAGCTTACTTTGTTTATCGTATAAAAATCATGTTTTTTACATTGACTTTTCCGACAACTATTTTACTGATTAAATAATGAAAAGATTTGCTTTTTTTAGCATAGTTGGTTTATGTTTTACACTACTTTTTGGTTTTACCTTGAAGCCTTTTTCAAGTTCAAAACTGGTTAACGCAGCTCCGGTTGTTCCTGTTACCGCTATTTTAAGCGAAAAAGTTTATAACGACATGTTTCCGCAGCGTGATCCATTCTATACCTATACTTCTTTTATCAGGGCAATTAAAGAACTTTCAACTATTGTAGTTAAGGTTGAAAAAAGGGATACGTATATGTTCCGAATTACACGGACAGATAAATCAACCGGAAAATCAACGGTAGTGCGACAGGATGCCGATTGGAACGAAGCCTGGGCGAAAAAAAAGTTATATACACAATTCACTGTTGATTTTGGCGCTTTTTGCTCTGAAAAAACCACAGAAACGAACAAAAGGGAACTGGCCGCATTCTTGGCACAAATTGCACACGAAACGCGGCATGGGCGCAACGGACAGTATGACGACGGATTGATGTTTTTGCATGAAGTAAACACCAGCCTTCCTTACGTTGATCCGAACGACGTTTATCCTGCTGTTCGGGGTAAAAAATATTATGGACGCGGCCCCATGCAGATCAGTTATAACGGTAATTATGGCTTTGCAAGCGATTGTATCTTTGGCGATAAAAACAAATTGCTACAAAACCCGGACTTAATTACGTCCGATGCCGTGACCGCTTTTAAAACAGCTGTTTATTTTTGGATGATGCCGCAGGAACTGAAACCTTCTGCCCATAATGTAATGGCCGGAAACTGGAAACCAACAGCTGCTGATGTATCAAAAGGACGGGTGGCAGGTTTTGGCATGGCCACCAATATTATCAACGGTGAAGTTGAATGCGGCCGTGGAAACCAGTTTGGCCCCGCAGACCGCGCAGGCTTTTATCAGGCTTTTCTAAAAAAACTGAATGTAACAGATCCAGATTGTGTTTGTACCTGCGAAAAGATGCAGCCATATCAATGAGCTTTTAGCTTTTAGCGATCAGCTTTCAGCTAATAGCAACAATAAAAGTTGTTGGTATTTTGATAGCTGAAAGCTGATTGCTAAAAGCTAACTTATCACTTTTGGGATTTTAAAGTAATCCGCATCATGGTCTGGCGCGTTCTGCAAAGCTTCTTCATGTGTGATTACTTCTTTTACCACATCATTTCTGGTAACGTTCAGGCCCGGGCTCATATAAACCAAAGGTTCCACGCCGGTTGTGTCCAGCTCGTTCAGCTTCTCCATAAAAGAAAGTATTTTGCTGAGGTCTTTGATCACGTTTTCTTTTTCTTCCGGTGCAATTTCCAACCGCGCCAGTTTGGCTATTTTATCTACGGTGTTGATATCAATCTTCATGATCCTTTAATTTTTGTTGAATGATCCTAAATACTTTATCGCGCAAAGCATCGGCGTCCATTAATTTCAAACCTACGGTTTCTATCGGTTTGTGTACGTAAATATTACAAATTCCCGGACGGCTGCCGTATTTTAATCCATCGTCCCACAATATTTTCCAAGTGTTAAAAGAAGTAACGGGAATAATGGCAACCTGATGCTCAATAGCGAGCCGGAACGGGCCGTTCTTAAATTCCTGCAAGTGCGGCGGATATTCGTCTGCTATTTTCCCTTCGGGGAAGATGATCATCGTGATGTCCTTCTTCAAATATTCGGAAGCACGTTTAAAAGCCCTGAAAGCAGCAATATGACTGTCCCGTTTTACTGAAATGTCGATCGTATTAAAAAACAGCTTCATCGTCGGGTTTTGCAACAGCTCTTCCTTACCCATAAAACTAAAGTGGTTTTTGGTGAGGATAGTTGCCCAGGAAACGTCGAGGTTAGAAGTGTGGTTCGGGCAGATAACATAAGTTTTTTTCCAGTCGATGGGCGATTCAAATTCAAAACGGTAAAATATCCCGCCCATGGCCGAACTCCATTTGGCCCAGTTGGTGCGCAACCTGTTTAAAGTAACGTAACGTATTTCTTTTCGGGAAAAGCAATAGAAAAAAGGATAAAAAAAGATGTATAAAAGAAGCACGCAAAACATATAAAAATACGTGTGGAGCTTCCGGGACAACAATTTCATCAGCATCAAAAATATAAAAATTCCTTACTTTCGCCAGCTATGGAAACTGTTGTTAGCGGCATCCGCTCTACCGGGAAACTGCATCTGGGCAATTATTATGGCGCCGTTCAAAACTTTGTGAAGATGCAGCACGAATACAAATGCTTTTTCTTTATCGCCGACCTGCATTCATTGACCACACATCCTACACCTGCCAATCTGCACAGCAACGTAAAACAGGTTTTGGTGGAATACCTGGCCGCAGGAATTGACCCGGAAAAAGCTACGATCTACATACAATCTGAAGTTCCGGAAGTAACAGAATTGTATCTGTACCTCAACATGAACACTTATTTGGGCGAACTGGAACGCAGTGCTTCTTTTAAGGATAAAATCCGGTCGCAACCGGACAACGTTAATGCCGGTTTGTTGACTTACCCGGTTTTAATGGCTGCCGATATTTTGATGCACCGCGCCACAAAAGTTCCGGTGGGGAAAGACCAGGAGCAGCATCTGGAAATGGCGCGTACTTTTGGCAACCGTTTTAACCGTTTGTACCAACACGAATATTTCCCGGAACCTTATGCTTTTAGTTTGGGTGAAAGCTTAGTTAAAATCCCGGGCCTGGACGGCAAAGGGAAAATGGGAAAATCTGAAGGTGAAGGAAATGCCGTTTTTTTATCAGACGAGCCGGAAGTGATCCGTAAAAAAGTGATGCGGGCGGTTACAGATAGCGGACCAACGGAAGAAAATCAACCTAAACCAATTGAAATACAAAACCTGTTCGATCTGATGCAAGTGGTTTCTTCCGCAGATACTTTAACTCATTTTGATGATTTGTACAATACCTGCCAGATCCGGTACGGTGATTTTAAAAAGCAACTGGCCGAAGATATGATCACAGCAACCACCCCTATCCGCGAACGTATTGCAGATATTGCCAAAGACGAATCTTATTTGCGGCAGATAAGCCGTTTTGGGGCCGTAAAAGCACGCGAAAGCGCACAAAAAACACTAAAAGAAGTTCGGGAAATTATTGGGTTTAAACGTTTCTAACCTTTTGCCTTTCTACCTTTTGCCTTTCTACCTTTTGCCTTTCTACCTTTTGCCTTTCTACCTTTAACCTAAAAAAATGCACATCGCCATTGTTGGAAATATCGGAGCCGGAAAAACCACGCTGACCGAACTGCTGGCCAAAAATTACGGCTGGCAGGCGCAGTACGAATCCGTAGAAAACAATCCGTACCTGGAAGATTTTTACAGCGATATGAAACGCTGGAGTTTCAACCTGCAGATTTTCTTTTTGAACAGCCGTTTCCAGCAGATCATGGAAATCCAGAAAAGCAAGGCCAATATCATTCAGGACCGGACGATCTATGAAGATGCATACATTTTTGCAGCCAACCTGCGCGATATGGATCTGATGACGGAAAGGGATTACGAAAACTATCGTAGGATTTTTGACAACATTACTTCTTTTATCAAACCACCGGATCTGTTGATCTATCTGAAAGCTTCTGTGCCAACTTTGGTCAACAACATCCAACGGCGTGGCCGGGAATATGAAATTGGCATACGATTGGATTATCTTTCTAAATTAAACGAAAAATATGAACAGTGGATAAAAAGTTACCGGAGCGGTAAATTGCTGATCCTGGATAAAGACAAGCTGGATTTTGCCAACAACACAGAAGACCTGGCTTCGGTTATTGAAAAGATCGAAGTAGAAATTAATGGTTTGTTTTAGTATTGGCTGCGGTTTGTCAGGCCAAACTTGTTTCGGCATCCCACAAGATAATGCTTCTTTTATCGGTATAAATTATAACGGTCCTGAGGGATGCTGAAACAAGTTCAGCATGACAAATAACTAAACAGAAACCATACAAGTATCAACCCGCAACAGACAACGCGCAACAGGCAACTCAAAACCGAACAAATGAAAATCCTTGGCATTATTCCGGCCCGTTATGCTTCTACCCGCTTTCCGGGAAAAGCATTGGTAGATATCGACGGGAAAAGCATGGTTCAGCGTGTTTATGAACAAGCTAAAAAATGCACTGCTTTAAGTGAGGTAATTGTAGCTACGGATGATGGGCGGATATTTGAACATGTTACTGCTTTTGGCGGAAAGGTAATGCTTACTTCATTGCAACACCAAAGCGGTACAGACCGTTGTGCCGAAGTTTCTGCTGCTTTGACCGGGTTTGATGTCGTGATCAACATCCAGGGTGATGAGCCTTTTATCAACCCGGAACAAATTGCCAAAGTTGCCGCTTGTTTTACCGATGAAAAAACAGAATTGGCTACGTTGGTAAAAAAAATCGGTTCGGATGAAGAACTAAACAATGTCAATATACCAAAAGTAGTTTTGAACAACCGTTCCGAAGCTGTTTATTTTTCGCGTTCGGTCATTCCTTACATTCGCGGGCATGAATTGCAGGATTGGCTCCAAAACAATATTTTTTTTAAACACATTGGCATTTACGGTTATCGTGCAACTGTTTTGCAGGCAATCACTATACTGCCGGTTTCATCGTTGGAAAAAGCAGAAAGTTTAGAACAACTGCGTTGGATTGAAAACGGTTACCGCGTAAAAGTTGCCGAAACCGAACTCGAAACATTTGCTGTTGATACACCTGAAGATTTGGAAAACATCTTAAAAATCTATACTGCTAAATCCTGATGATTAAATTCCGTTTATTATTTCGATAGAATCGTTGATGCCTTTGTTAAGATTTTCAACACTATCGTAAAAACCATGATCATTGTCTGTATCGTCATGTACATCTACATCCTGATGAAAACCTTCCGGTAAAGTTTTACGGTAAGCAATGGCAACATCTTTAAATTTTCCCTCGTCAAACATTAGTAAACGCGTTAAAAGTGCTTCAAACCCTCTTGCATGCTGACGCAGCAATAAGGCACTTTCCCGGTCGTAAACTTTTAAAGCGGCAACTTTTTCATGCAGTACGGACAGTTCTTGTAACAATTGGTCTTTCATAAAACTTTGGGTTGCTCAAATATCAAAATAAATCAGGAATTACAACTAATGCTTATAGGATATTTTTTACAATCAGATCAAATACAAATCCCTACAATTGCATATTTAATTTACAGTGCAGACACGCTGAAGTAATATTTATGGAGCAGGAGTTTTACCAGTATTTATTTGATAAAAGGCAAGGAACAGAGGCTGTGCCTTCCAATCAATCCATTGCCAACTGGGCTTTACAACTGATCGGTTTATTGTTTCCCGAAAAATCTGAACTGATATTTGCTGATTTTAATGCCATAAAAGAAGCATTTGCAGTTTCCAAAGAACAGCTTTTCAGGATGATGGCAGCAACAGGCGCCTGCCGGGATTGCGACAACCAACAAATAGCTACCGATTTTTTTAATACCATACCCGAGCTTTATCGTATTTTAAATACAGATATCGAAGCCATTTTTAACAATGACCCGGCTGCCAGAAGCCGTTTTGAAGTCATCCGGAGTTATCCGGGTTTTACAGCAGTTTCTTTTTACCGCATTGCCCATGCTTTGCTCAAAATCAATGTTCCTTTGCTGCCGCGCATCCTTACGGAATACGTACATGCGCAAACCGGGATTGATATCCATCCCGGCGCAATCATTGGCGAGTATCTGCACATTGATCACGGCACCGGAATTGTGATTGGCGAAACTTCCATCCTTGGCAACCGGATCAAACTTTACCAGGGCGTTACTTTGGGGGCGTTAAGCGTGGATAAAAGTATGGCTGATGTGAAACGGCATCCAACCATCGAAGATGGCGTAGTGATCTATTCGGGCGCAACTATTTTGGGCGGCGATACGGTTATCGGCCAGAACAGCATCATCGGCGGAAATGTATGGCTTACCAAAAGTATCCCTCCAGGATCAGTAGTTTATCATAAGCCAAACATTACCGTTGCCAAAACCATAAATTAACCGATAAAAATAGCATCATGGCAGGAATTATTGATCTGATCGGGAACACACCTTTAGTTGAAATTACCCGGCTCAACCCAAATCCAAACGTTAAAATTTTCGCTAAACTGGAAGGCAATAACCCGGGCGGCAGTGTAAAAGACCGCGCCGCTTTAAACATGGTAAAAAGTGCTTTGGAGCGCGGGGAAATCAAAACCGGGACCAAACTAATAGAAGCCACCAGTGGCAACACAGGCATTGCACTGGCCATGATCGCACGTTTGTTCGATCTGGAAATTGAACTGGTCATGCCTTCCAATTCTACCAAAGAACGTGTATTGACGATGGAAGCTTTTGGTGCGAAAGTTACCTTGCTGGAAGGAATTGAAGCCTGCCGGGATTACACAGTTGAAAAAGCAGCAAAGGGGGATTATTTTTTGATGAACCAGTTTGGCAACCCGGATAATTACCTGGCACATTATAAAACTACCGGACCCGAAATCTGGCGCGATACCAACGGCAGCATTACGCATTTTGTAAGTGCCATGGGCACTACGGGTTCTATCATGGGCAATTCCATGTTTTTGAAGGAGAAGAACCCCAACATTCAAATTATTGGCTGCCAGCCAACAGAAGAATCTTCCATACCAGGCATTCGTCGTTGGCCACAAGCTTATCTGCCTGAAATATTTGATGCGAAACGGGTTGACCGGATCATAGATGTTTCGCAGGCAGATGCAACAGCAATGACACGAAAGCTGGCGCGTACAGAAGGTATTTTTGCAGGAATGAGCAGCGGAGGCGCTTTAACCGTAGCGCTTAAAGTAGCACAGGAACTGGAATCGGGCGTAATTGTATTTATTGCCTGTGACCGTGGCGACCGATATTTAAGCAGTGATTTGTTTGGATGAGTTTAGTGGCGGGTGGTGAGTTGCCGGTCCTGCCTTTTACCTTTCCCTATTAAGCATAAAAAAGCTTCCCGAAATTCAGGAAGCTTTTTTTTACCGCTGCAAAACTGCCGACCCAAAACCGGGAACCGGCAACTGTTATGAATATTTGTTTTTTAATTTTGAAGCTTTTGATGCTGCTTCGTGTATTTTATCATCACTCCAATCTTTAGCTTCATCTGCTTTGGAAGAAATCATATCGATCAGATCGTCCAGTTTAGATGAAATCTTATCTCCAAGTGTTTCTTTCAAATCACCGGCTTCATCCATCAATCCGGAAAATTTATCTTTCAGTTTATCGCCAAAACCAGAAGCTGCGTCAGCAACGGCTTCCTGGGTATCTTCCCCGCTTTGCGGCGCCAGCAAAATACCTGCTAAAACACCAGCTGCAACGCCGATTAAAATACCGGCAATTAATTTTGATTCGCTTTTCATAGTTGTAATTTTTAAAGGGTTTAAGTAAATTATGTTTGATCTTTTATGGTTATGTTATGAGGCAATAAACAATTTTTACACCAAAATTGAACAAAACAGGAACACAAAGCTTCTATTTATGTTTGACTTATTCAAATTAGTTTTTAGGCCGGTAAAAGAAGCATTGCTTTTTTACAGCTTTTTATGTAAAACATTTATATCATAATAGCGTAGAATTTATTTAATCAAATGATTAAATCTTTAATCTTTCTATATTTGGTAAATAGATAATAAAAAAATAACTGCTGTTTTATTTAACGAGTTAAAAAAATATTGAATAAAACAGACAGAAATACTTTGAATATTTTTAATGAAGCTTGACAACAGTACCGCATTAGAACAGGAAACAGCAAAGCCAACGTTACTTCAACGTACTTCTGTATTTTTTGAAGATATTTACGAAGTTTACCGTTTTATCCTCCGTTTTTTTAAAGAGGCTTTTTTGCCTCCTTACGAGTTTAAAGAATTTATCAGGCAGTGTTACGAAGTTGGTTACCGCTCCTTCCCTTTAATTACGCTCACCGGTTTTATCACAGGCATTGTGTTTACCAAACAATCCCGCCCTTCACTGGCCGAGTTTGGTGCCACTTCCTGGCTTCCGTCATTGGTTTCTATTGCTATTTTCAGGGCATTGGCCCCGCTGGTTACCGCATTGATCGGTGCCGGAAAAGTAGGTTCCAGCATTGGTGCCGAACTTGCTTCCATGAAAGTGACCGAACAGATCGATGCCATGGAAGTATCTGCCACCAAGCCCTTTAAGTTCCTGGTATGTATGCGCGTGTTGGCAACAACCGTTAGCATTCCTATTTTAGTGATGTACACCGCGTTTGTGGCAATGATGGGCGCTTACCTTAACGTTAGTCAAAACGAAGGCACAAGTCTCAGCGCTTTTTTTCAGAATGCTTTTGAGCCGATCTCTTTTCTTGATTTTAATACTTCTTTAATAAAGTCTATCGTATTTGGTTTTACCATCGGGATGGTTGGCTGCTATCAGGGCTTTAACTCTTCTAAAGGAACGGAAGGCGTGGGCAAAGCAGCCAATTCTGCTGTGGTACTGGGCATGTTCCTGGTTTTTGTGGAAGAGATTGTAATTGTACAGATTTCCGGTTTCTTCCGGGTCTAACGCGTAAGGAATGGAAAAGCAAAAAGTAGCTATAGACAAAAGTAAACCTGTTATTGAAATCAAAAACCTGGAAAAATCTTTTGGTGATTATCATGTACTCCAGGGTATTAACCTGGAAGTTTACCAGGGCGAAAACTTAGTAGTCCTGGGTCGCTCAGGCTCAGGGAAATCCGTACTGATCAAAATTATTTCAGGTTTACTAACACCGGATGCAGGTACAGTAAATGTACTTGGGCAGGACGTCAACAGCTTAAACACAAAAGAACTGGAACAATTGCGCCTTCGGATTGGCTTTTCATTCCAAAACAGTGCTTTGTACGACAGCATGACTGTGCGCGGAAACCTGGAATTCCCGTTGGTTCGTAACCAGCGTAACCTTACTAAAGCAGAAGTAAACACACAGGTAGAATCTGTACTGGATTCTGTTGGTTTGCTGCAAACCATTAACCAAATGCCTTCCGAACTTTCAGGCGGCCAGCGCAAGCGCATCGGCATTGCACGTACTTTAATTTTAAAGCCGGAAATCATGATGTATGATGAACCAACAGCAGGCCTCGACCCTATTACCTGCCTTGAAATAAATCACCTGATAAACGAAGTACAGCAAAACTATCACACCTCTTCCATCATCATCACCCATGATTTAACTTGTGCAAAAGAAACCGGAGACCGTGTAGCCATGTTGCTGGATGGTAAATTTATGCGTACAGGAACATTTGAAGAGGTTTTTAATACGGATGATGAACGGGTAAAAACATTTTACAATTACAATTTTATACAATAAACGATGCAAACAACAGAATCTAAACGAAATGTATTAGTAGGCTTATTTATATTTTTAGGTCTGCTGATCTTTATCGTAGGCATATTTGTACTGGGCGGACAGCAAAAATCTTTTGTAAAATCCCTTCGTGTCAACGCGGTGTTCAATGATATCGGTGGGTTAAAGCCCGGCAACAACGTCTGGTTCTCCGGAGTGAAAATCGGCACAGTAAAAACCATCAAATTTTTTGGGAGTTCGCAGGTAGAAGTTTCGATGCGGATCGAGCAATCTGCACAAGCTTACATCCGTAAAGACGCAAGTGCCAAATTAAGTTCTGATGGCTTAATTGGAAATAAACTGATCGTGATCTTTGGCGGAAACCCGAAAACACCGGAAATTGAAGACGGGGATATTTTACATGTACAAAAAGACCTTTCTACGGACGATATTATGAAAACTTTTCAGGAAAACAACGAAAACCTGATCGGCATAACCTCCAACTTTAAAAAATTAAGTGCCGATATGGTAAAAGGCAAAGGCACGGCTGGTGCGTTGCTGGCAGATTCTAATTTGGCCAACAGTTTTCGTGCAATTGTAACCAACCTCCAAAAAACCACGCGTACTTCTGCACAATTGGCCGGACAGTTAGGCCTTTTTACTGCAAAACTAAATACCAAAGGTGGCCTGGCTGATAAGTTAATGACAGACACAAGTGTTTTTAACAAACTATCCGCTACTGCCGAGCAGTTAAAACAAACAGCATCAAAAGCGACGGTTATTACCGATAACCTCAGCAAGGCCAGTAACAAACTGAACAGTACGGACAACGCAATGGGCTTGTTGCTGAACGATGCGAAAACTGCCGAACAGGTTAAAAAAACAATGGGCAATTTGGAGGAAAGTTCTGTAAAATTGAACGACGACCTGGAAGCTGTGCAACACAATTTTTTGCTCCGCGGATTTTTCAAGAAGAAAGAAAAAGCTGCTGCCGCTTCCGCAACACCGAAAACGAATGAATGATGCTTCTTTTAGCAGGTAAAAATCAGCATCAGCCAAAAATCTTAAAAGGGATTTAAAATACTGTTTTTATCACCCTAAATTCTATATTTTACCCAGCACTTCATCTACCTGCGGCAAATTCATTCCCGGTGTAAAACGCGGACTGTACAGCAAGCGGATCAGTACCGAATCATAACTGTCAAACTTCACCACATTGTTGCTTTGAGAATAAAAAATGCTGTTGGGCGTATTTTCCAGCGGATTAAAAAAGCCAAAGAGTTTGACAATGCTTTTTCTCAACGCGTTCCGAACGTCACGTTGATCGGTAAAACTGGCAACAGTGATGAGATCAATTCCCTGATAAATTTCGCCTTTGCCGTTAAATTTGTAATAAGTACCACCGTAGCTACTAAAATTTTGCATTGCAACAGTCGGGATCTGATTGCCAAAATCGGTTTTGCCGCCCAAAAACACCGAGAAATTCACTTCATCATCGTTTTTGGCCGGGGCAATATCCAATCCGGTCAGTGCTTTGATTTGTGCAAATATGGAATCGATCTCCGTGGAAAAATAAGCTTCTTTTGCACTGTAAATTTTATAACGTACAGGCACTACCCATTTTTTGATAATTAAAGAACCAGACTGGTCTTTTGAAAGTGCAATGGTTTTAAAATTCGCTTTGTCAATCGGGCTCATCCGGTTCTGAGCAAAAGCGGAAAACATTAAACAGCAGCAGAAAAAAAATAATAGTTTGGTTTTCGTTTGTATTTGTGTCATTTTCGTCATCATTAATATTTAACCCGTTAAAAACAGTATGACCGATTTTTACGAGGGTGGGACAAGGTATAAAAATAGGATGAATTTTTGTTCGGCCATATCAATATTTGGCTGCCAATGTTTCTTTAATCATTAGTTCCAGTGTCCTTTCATTCTCTGCATCAATCCTGAAATTTGAAAATATAATTCGTCCTTTTTGATCAATTAAATAATTTGTTGGTTGACCTTCTGTATTAAGGTTGCCTTTGTTTCTTGCTAAACTATCATGTAACGGTGTGAAGCTATAACCGCTTTCCTTCAAAAACGGCAATACAGCGTCATCCTGCATTGGTTCAACATTTAATCCTAAATAAGCAACATTATCCTTACTAAACTTTTTTAAAACAGCTTCAAAATGAGGGAATTCACCTCTGCAAGGACCGCAGCCCGGAAACCAGTAAGTTAATAAAACAACTTTTCCTTTATAATCTGATAAAGAAGTTTTAGCGGTATCCAAATAGTTTTTTAACGAAAAATCTTTAGCTTGTTTTGCAAATCCTCCTCTGGTTTTTGCAATATTCCGGCTCACAGCCAAACTATCCATACCAAGTTTTCTGCCATAACTATAAACCAACGGTTGTAATGTTTCTGTTGGAATATTACTGTAAGAAACAGCCAGCGTATCAAAAGCCGCTTTGTATAGCTTTGCAGAATCCAAAGCTTCTGCTTTAAAAGTTGTTAAATATTCTTCTGCGTCTATTCTGCGCCCAAGAAGCTCATTTTTCAACTTTACACTGTTCAAAATCGTTAATGCTTCAATGGGTTTGCCTTGATTTAACAGCATTCTCGACTTTAGAAAAGCATCGGCAACAACTAACCGCTCATGCCATAAATCAATAAACAAGTTGTTATCTAAAATAATTGCTGTACCCAACTCAAACGCCTGCCCGGGATTGGTTTTAAGCAATAAATCAGAGTAATATTCCATTGCTCCTACATACCAATCAGATTTGTGATTGGCTTTGCGGGTAAAAATTTGCTTGTAATAAGCCATTTTTTCTTCTGGAATAGAGGTATTAAGAGCGAGTAAGCTTAAAGCCTTCACTCCAACTTCACTATCAGGAAATTTCCTGGCAATATCTAATGATAAGGAATCATACTTTTCCGGATCGGTATCTTTAAAAGAATAGGCATAATTAAAAACATAGTCAGGGTTTTTGGGTGCATAAAAAACAGCCTTCTCTAAATATTTTTTTCTATCATTCACCTTATTTCTCAAAATTGCATCATTAGCTAACAAGTTCCAAACTTCTGCAGCATTCGGTTTTAAAACACTTGCTTGAAGCAGAAATGGAGTTGCATGAGGGTTTTCCCGATTTACTAAAGCTTCACCTATAGCAAACGGTATGGCATACTCTTTTGGATATTTTTTCATCCAGCTTTGATACTGATCCAATATTGACGGATTATCTGGATTAAAAGCCCAAATAAATGCTTCGTGCGCTTTTAAATCTGCAGGATTTGCTTCTACTTTAGCTTTTAAACTTTTTATTTTAGCCAGTTCTGCATTCGTCTTATCAAATTTGCTTTGTGCGTTTACATGCAAAATAAATACACATAAAAGAAGCATTAATAAAGCCACCTGTTGTTTGGCAAAGTAATTTTTCATGATGATTTAAGTTTATAAAACGTGTAGAGAAGATAAAACTTTACAATTAGAAGTCAATCAAAACTAAATATTAAGTTGTTTAAAACAAAATAATTTTACCTATATATATATAATTGGATATGACAAAAATCTGACTCGAAATTATAAATCCTTTCCTAACCCTGATACGCCCCAAACAACTTCACCGTTTCCACCGCTTCTTTTACATCATGAACCCTTAAAATATTTGCACCATTCATCAGTGCTATCGTGTTTAAAACCGTTGTTCCGTTCAAAGCCGATCCTGCCGTTCCGCCTAAAGTTTTATAGATCATTCCTTTGCGGGAGATGCCGACCAGAACGGGCAATTGCAGCAGATCAAACCCTTGCATTTGCTGCAACAATTTAAAACTCTGTTCGCGGGTTTTGGCAAAACCAAAACCCGGATCCAAGATTATATCATGCACATGCAGTTGCTTCAGCCGGTAAACCTTCTCCGCAAAATAATCAAACACTTCGGCAAAAACGTCTTCGTATTGCGCTTTTTGCGCCATGTTTTGTGGTGTCCCTTTGGTGTGCATTAAAATATAAGGAACCTGCAAACGGGCGACGGTGGCAAACATCTGCTCATCTAATTCTCCGCCCGAAATATCATTGATGATATGCGCGCCAGCTTTGATCGCTGCTTCTGCAACCGCAGCACGGAAAGTGTCCACCGATAAAACCGCTTCCGGGAATTGTTTTGCAATGGCTTCTACAACAGGCAATAAACGTCCGGTTTCTTCCTCCACAGCAATATCCGCAGCGCCAGGCCGGGAAGAGTAAGCGCCAATATCCAGGAAACCAGCACCTTCGTTTAACATTTTTTCTGCCATAAAAACAGCATCGGCAGTATTTAGCTTCCGGCTTCCGGCAAAAAAAGAATCAGGCGTAACGTTGATGATGCCCATTACTTTTGGCACGCTTAAATCGATCATTTTGCCGCCTGCATTCAGCATGCTCTTTTTCTGAAAAAATGTATCTTTAGCCATCTTAAAGCAGGTATTTTTATCCGTAAAAACCTGCCGGACAAATATCGAAAAAATTTGAACCCTCCTGTTTTGAACCGTACCGAAGTAGAATATAATGCCGTAATTAGCGTTTGCAAAGCGCTGTTTATCAAAAAAACAAAAGATTACGGCACAGCCTGGCGCATCCTTCGCCCCTCTTCTATTACCGACCAGATTTTTATCAAAGCACAACGCATCCGCACTTTGGAAGAAACGGGGATCAATAAAGTGGGCGACGGGATCATTGGCGAATACATTGGCATTGTAAATTATTGTGTAATTGCCATGATGCAATTGGAAAGCGGACCAGAAACACCGCTGGAAATTGCTGTAGAAGACGCATGCTCCTTTTACGGTCAAAAAATTAGTGAAACCCGGGATTTAATGCTGGACAAAAACCATGATTATGGCGAAGCCTGGCGCGACATGCGCATCAGCTCTTTAACAGACTTGATCCTGATGAAACTGCTGCGCGTAAAACAGATCGAAGACAATGCCGGGCAAACGCTGGCTTCCGAGGGCGTGAAAGCGAACTATCAGGACATGCTGAACTATGCTGTTTTTGCCTTGATAAAATTGGATGTGAAATGAAACCAGCATCAGTAAAAAAACGGCTGATGATAGCTTCATTGCCTTTAAAAATAAATTTATTTCAATGAAAAAGAATTTGGTTTGGTTTTGCCGGGTTGCAGTCGGTTTGCTCTTTATTTTTTCGGGGTTGATCAAAGCGAACGACCCGCTTGGGTTTTCCTACAAATTGGTGGAGTATTTCGAAGTCTTTCACATTACTTTTCTAAACGGGCTGGCACTTGCCCTGGCCATTTTTTTGTGTGCGCTGGAAATGCTGTTCGGTTTTGCGCTGCTGATTGGCGCACGCGGAAAACAAGTTGCCTGGGGACTGCTTTTGCTCATTATTTTCTTCACGTTCCTTACTTTTTATTCCGCCGCTTTTAAAGTGGTGCAAAGTTGCGGTTGTTTTGGTGATGCCATTCCGCTCACGCCGTGGCAATCCTTCAGCAAAGATCTGGTTTTGCTGTTGCTCATCGTTTATCTATTCCTCAACCGAAACCTCATCCAACCTTTGTTCGGCAAAAAAACAGAGAATGCAATGCTTCTTTTAGCAGCTATTTTTTCGTTTGGCTTTGGTATTTACACTTATAATTTTTTGCCGGTAATTGATTTTCTGCCTTATAAAGTCGGCGCAAATTTACCGGAGGAAATGAAAGTCCCGGTGAATGCCATTCCTGATGAATACGAGATCACTTACAATCTTAAAAACAAAAAAACAGGTGCTAAAAGAAGCATGAACAATAAAGACTACCTGAAATCCGGGATCTGGAAAGACAATACCTGGGAAATTGTGGGCAAACCAACCAGCGTTTTGATTAAAAAGGGATTTGAAGCAAAGATCAAAGATTTAAACATCAGTGACGCACAAGGCAACGATTACACCAAAGAATTGCTGAACAACCCGTTTTATAACCTGCTTGTTGTTGCTTATAATCTGGATGAAACCAACAGTGATGCCATCAACAAGATCAATGCTTTATCCTTAAACCTGACCCAAAACTTCAACGTCCGCACCGTTTTGCTGACTTCCAATTCTGCCCAGGATGCAGAAGCTTTTAGCAAAAAACACAAATTATTTATGGAGATTTTTTATGCCGATGGTGTTCCATTGAAAACCATTGTCCGCGCTAACCCGGGTGTTTTATTGATGAAAAACGGAACGGTGATTGGCAAATGGCATTATCATGATCTGCCCAAGTATGAGGAGTTGGTAGATAAATATATTGGGAAACAGTAAAATCATTAACTTTAAAAGGATGAAGATTACCAAACTGGAACTGAAAAACTTTAAACGTTTTGATGATTTGACTATTGATTTGACGTCATTAATTGAACCGGCAAAATTGGTTTTGTTGATTGGAACTAATGGTTCTGGAAAGTCTTCTGTGTTTGATGCCTTCGAAGTATTAAACAAACTTGGAAGAGAAGGTCTTTCGAAGTCTGACTCTTATTACTACTTAAAAAAAGAATCTAAAGATTTTAATGTTACAATCACAACTGATGGATTACACAATTCAAATAATTCTATTATTATAACATTACACCCATCAAATAATCTTGAAAAATTAAAAAAACAGAGTTTCTATGGACGAGCGAGCGTAAGGCAAATACCAAGATTAACGCGAACTTCTTTAGGACAAAGAAACGTTTCTTTTGAGAATGATACAGATCGGCCACAAACTTATATTGACCGGGACAACAGATTTGAAAATGACATTGAGAAAGTAGCATCTTCAATTTTAACAGATGTTTTTAAAGGAAATATTTCAACAGAAGCAATTATTGAGAGCTACATTAATCCAATAAATAACTCTTTCGAAAATATATTTGGAACAGAAGAAAATACACGAATCAAACTAATTTCTATAAAGCCACCTTTAGAAGGGAAAACCGCAGAAATACTTTTTCAAAAAGGGACTTCAACAATTCCTTATGATTTTTTAAGCAGTGGCGAAAAAGAAATTTTCAATATTCTTTTAAATTTACTTACAAGAAAAGAATACTTCCAGGATACCATTTATTTTTTGGATGAGATTGATTTACATCTCAACACACAACTTCAAAAAAACCTGTTAAAAGAAATCACCGAAAATTGGATACCTGAAAACTGCCAACTTTGGACGGCAAGTCATTCACTTGGATTTATAGAATATGCAAATGAAGCGGAACATGCCGCCATTATTGATTTTGATAATTTGAACTTTGATGTTCCGCAAGTTATAACACCTTCGCCTAAAAAGAACTTCGATGTTTTTGAAATTGCGGTAAGTAAGGAGTTTCTTTCTAAAGTATTTGAAGGTAAAAGAATTGTTTTTTCTGAAAATACGGATACTTCCCGCTACAATAATCTCAACTTAAACAATACTGTTTTTTTCGTTGGAAAAGACAAATCAGATGTTTTTCACAAGGCTAAAAACAGTTCTGCATACGATGGATTGATAGATCGTGATTATTTAACTGATGAGGAAATAATTGATTTATTGCGAGTTTATCAAAATCTGTTTATTCTCAATTACTATTCGATTGAAAACTATTTTTATCACCCGGAAAATTTAGAAGAATATTATAAAAGTGTTGGCAAAGATTTTTTCAAAGACGATTATAAAAAAGCAATTATTAGAGAGAAAGAATCAAGCAAATCTCAAATATTAATTAGATTTCCAAGGGCAAGGGATGGTTATCCGTTTTACAGGGAAAAAGAAAACGAAAAGAAATTAAAAGCATTCAGATTCAATGATCAAAATATCCTTCAAATGATTGAAAGCCCTGATTTTGAAACCTTTTATAAAGTTTTCCCGGCAAAACATTTTGGAACTCAAATTTCTGAAAGACAGAATTTGAATAAAGACAATCTGGCCAAAACCACCTGGTTTAAAACAAAAATAGAAGAAGTTTTAACCAAATGATCAGCTACATCCTCCGCAAATGCTTATATGGAATAGCCGTAATGCTGGGCGTGATCGTAGTGGTGTTTTTCCTGTTCAATGTTTTACCATCCGATCCTGCCAGGATGACGCAAGGCCAGCGCAGCGATGTACAATCTTTGGAAGCAGTGCGTAAAGAATTTGGTTTGGATAAACCTGTCCCGGTTCAATTTGCTTATTACTTGAATGATCTTTCGCCCCTGGGCATTCACTTAAATACACAGGAAGAACAGCAAAAATATGGTTATGCAAAGTTGTTCGGCATAAATAAAAATTATGTTTTGGCTTTGAAATGGCCTTACCTGCGCCGCTCCTACCAAACACGTAAAGATGTAACCAAAATTTTGCTGGAAGTGATCCCGAACACTTTGATCCTGGCTACAACAGCCATCATCTTTGCTTCTTTTATCGGGATATTTCTGGGGGTGATGGCGGCCGTGCATCAAAACACCTGGATTGATAAACTCGCCATCAGCTTTTCTATTATCGGTATTTCGGCGCCTTCTTTTTTTGCCGGGATCATCATTGCCTGGGTGTTTGGTTTTGTGTTGAGCAGATATACCGGCCTCAACATGTCTGGCAGTTTAACCGGTTATGATCCTTTTAAGGGAGAAGTCATCATCTGGAAAAACCTGATCCTGCCGATGGTAACTTTAGGTTTGCGCCCACTGGCTTTGATCGTTCAACTTACACGAAATGCCATGCTGGATGTTTTAAGTCAGGATTACATCCGGACGGCAAAAGCAAAAGGATTAGATAAAAACAGCATTATCTATAAACATGCCTTAAAAAACGCGCTGAACCCGGTGGTTACCGCTATTGCCACCTGGTTTGCCTCGTTGCTGGCGGGTTCTTTTTTTGTGGAGTATATTTTTGGTTACAACGGTTTGGGAAAAGCAACGGTAGATGCGCTGGAAACCTCGGATTTCCCGGTGGTGATGGGCGCCATCCTGTTCATTGCTTTTATTTTTGTGGTGATTAGCCTGCTGGTGGACTTGTTGTACGTTTGGATTGATCCGCGTGTTAAGCTGAACTAACTGACATAAAATAGCAATTCTATTTTAATCCGGCATCAATCAGAACCCTTTAAATTTTCTCAGCGTAATTTTGATACTTCTTTTATCCTATAAAAAACAGTGATCTTTCTTATGGTTAATAGATCATGGCTTGAAACCTAAATGCTGATAACTGAAAGCTTACCAAACACTGATTTTTTAGTGCTAAAAGAAGCATGGCAATCAATCCTTTAAACGTTCTCCATTCCATATTGCTTTAGAACGTCAGGAGGCACACCAGCCCATTGATTTGGTACGTTACCTACAAAGCCTATATCTTTCAAACCGATCTTGCTGGTAAAAAACCCGGAAGCGGTAAGATCGCGCATGCGGTTGAAAAAGGTTACCCCTTGCTTCATTTCAGGTTTGGCCTTTAGCGGATAAGCTATTGCCGTTACCATTTCTATTTGCTGTTGCGATGTGCAGTCTGTAAAAGCATGGCTGTAACGGTCCAGGCACTGAAGGTCGAGCCAGCGCAAGCCTCCCCGCATAGGCACCTGGTGGTCGGGTATGTCTTTCACGATAAACTCTATAAAGTCTGGCACTTTGGCATCCGATGCACTTCCCGACCTCTCGTCTTTTGGGATGATGATATTGGCCAATACCGTAATGGTTACCATTTCCTGTTTTGTAAAAAACTTGTCGGCGTTCAGTTTTTTGTCCCGCTCTACTTCAAAAGGCTGGCGGCCTGCTTCATCCCCCGCCGGGGCTGCCTTTACTTCTTCGGCTGATTTGTTGGAATCCTGCTTGCAGGCATCTAATAATAAGGCTGTAGAAAGTGTTGTTAAGCCTATTGCTTTTAGCGAATCGCGTCTGTTCATCTTTATTTTGATAAAAAGCGGTTAAACGTTTATTTTTTTTCTTTGCTCTAAAATGTATTCGCTGGTGCGCATGGACAAGGCCAGTATGGTCCAGGTGGCGTTCTTATCTCCTTGCTGTACAAATGGCGAAGCATCTACCACGAACAAATTTTTACAATCATGCGCCTGGCACCATTTGTTCAATGCTGATTTTTTAGGGTCGTCGCCCATTCTTACTGTACCTACTTCGTGAATAATGCGTCCGGGGGCTTCTAATCCGTAATTGGTTTCCGGGCCCTGGATTTTCGAGGTGATGATGGCACCCATTTCGTGCATGATCGACTTAAATGTTTCCTGCATGTGCTTTGCCTGTTTGATTTCGGCATCGGTCCATTTGTAATGAAATTTCAACACCGGGATTCCAAATTTATCAACCACGTCCGGATCTATTTCGCAGTAATTATCTTCCCTTGCTATAGCGGTCCCCCTGCCAGCCATGCCTACTTGTGTACCATAAAAACGGCGGTAATCGTCTTTTAAAGACGCGCCAAAACCACCGGCTTCCTTCACTTTGCCATCACGGCTTGGCACCAGCCCGTTTAAGCCTTGGATACCGTTTGCAAAACCATAAGAAGGCATGTGCATCCCGCCGCCATATTCAATATGATAACCTCTTGGAAAGTCCAGCTTTTTGTTGTCCAGCCACCAGGGCGTATAAATATGGACACTGCCCACACCATCTTCGTTGTAACGTTTACGGTCCATTAACTGCGGAAGGAACCCGCCTAAGCTTGCTCCGGTAGAATCATGGATGTATTTACCAACAACACCACTGCTGTTAGCCAAACCATTGGGATGATTTGCAGAAGTGGAATTAAGCAATAAACGGGCAGACTCACCTGCACTGGCTCCTAAGATTACCATTTTGGCATTGACCTGATATTCCTGTAAATCCGTCTTATCGACATAAGATACGCCGGTAGCCAAACCATTAGGGCCGGTAAGCACCTCCCGTACCATGGCATTGGTGATGACTTTTAAATTACCGGTTTTTATGGCCGGGATAACCAGACAGGAGGATGAAGAAAAATCAGCATAAACCTTACAACTGCGCCCGCATTGCCCGCAGTAAAAACAAACGCCCCGGTCCTTGTTGCCGGGCAAGGCTTCTGTCAAGACAGATCCCCTGCCGGCAATTACTTTTACGCCGGCTTTTGTTGCACCCTGTTTAATAAACAGTTCGTTCAAACGGGGTTTAGGGGGAGGTAAAAATATGCCGTCTGGTTCATTTTCCAGCCCTTCTACGGTGCCATACACGCCGATCAAGCGGTCAACTTTATCATAAAAGGGCTTTACATCATCATAAGTGATCGGCCAATCGTCGGTAAGGCCGTCTAAGTGGTGGCTTTTAAAATCATTCGGACCCATCCTTAATGATATACGCCCCCAATGGTTGGTGCGGCCGCCCAGCATCCTTGCACGGAACCAGTTGAACTCTGTTTTGTCTTTCGTGGTATAAGGTTCACCCTCCAGCTCCCAGCCACCGTAAGCAGCATCAAAATCACCAAATGGCCTGGTTGTGGAAGCTCCTCTTCTGGGGGATTCGTAAGGAAATTTTAACTGTTGCGAATCTTTGACCGGGTCGAAAAACGGACCGGCCTCCAGCATCAATACTTTTAAGCCTGCATGTGCCAAAACATAACCGGCCATACCGCCGCCAGCGCCAGAGCCAACAATTACAGCATCGTAAGTAGTGCCAGATTTTTTAATTTGAAAATCACTCATAAAAATAAATGAAAATTAGAGCCTGTTTGAATTTATATGAGCTGACAGCAATCAGCTTTCAGCATTAACACATCACGATTACACCCGGCCAACTATACCTTATAAACTATTAACTATAATAAGACCACTGTTTTTTATAGGGTAAAAGAAGCATATAAAAAGTAATTAACCAATTTTTAAGGAAGCCTTTAAAGTTGTTTGATTTTAATATCCCGGAATGAAACCTCATGTCCATGATCCTGTAAAGCAATATGGCCTTTCGGGTACATCGCAAAATTTTTCCAGGTTTTAAACTTGCTGTTTTCTATCATCGTTTTCCATTCGGCACTGTCCATTTGGGTTTCCACTGTTTTTACACCATTTAGCCAAAAAGTTAAGTGGCCGTTTTGTTTGCGCAACTTTACTAAGTTCCACTCACCTGCTGGTTTGGCCACATCTTTAGCAGGTGCTTTCATGTCGTATAGCGACCCTGCCAAATGATTAGCCTTTTTATTGTCCGACGCATTTTTATTGTCTAAAACCTGCATCTCTATACCTGTATCATAAGTGGCATGAAAAGCAGGATCTTCATGCACACCGAAAATAATACCGCTGTTTCCAGCTTCGGATATGTTCCATTCTAAAGACAATTCAAAGTTTTCGTATTCCTTGTTTGTTACTAAATCCCCCTGTCCTTCCGCTTTAGGGTCTAACCGCAGCGTACCGTCCACAACTTTCCAGGCAGGTTCAGTGTTTGATTTAAGGTAAGTATGCCAGCCCTGGGTGGTTTTCCCGTCAAATAACAACTGCCAGCCTTGTTTCTGCTCAGGTTTGGTTAATTGGTTTTGGGCAAATACCGAATGGGTTAAGGTAATAAATGCCAGTAGATTTAAAAAAAGCAGTTTCATAATATACTAGTTTGGTTTTAATTGCTAAAGATGGTTTATATTTTTTTATGAACAGCCAATTGTTTACTATTTCTCCAGGGAAAAAGAAAACGGAAAATCTTTTGCTTTAGTGCCTCGTGTTTTATTTGGCATGGATGACATATTAAAGTTGATGGTTGTGCCCTGAAGTAACCCCTGATGGCTTAACCAGTTTTTATCATACGGTTTTCCATTTACCTGCATGCTGCCAATGTACTTATTTCCGATGCTATTGTTGGCTGCGCTGATGATCACTTTTTTACCATTCTCCAGGTTTAAAGTAATCTTTTGAAATAAAGGTGCCCCCAGAACATACTGGTCGCTTGCCGGTGTAACCGGGTAAAAGCCCATCGCCGAAAACACGTACCAGGCAGATGTTTGTCCGTTATCTTCATCCCCACAGTAACCATCGGGCGTTGCTTTGTACAGTTTGTTCATTGTTTCGCGTACCCAATATTGCGTTTTCCAGGGCTGGCCAGCATAATTGTACAAGTAGATCATGTGCTGGATGGGCTGGTTACCGTGTGCATATTGCCCCATTCCGGCAATCTGCATTTCACGGATCTCGTGGATCACCTGCCCGTAATAACTATCGTCAAAAATTGGCGGCAACGAAAAAACCGAATCCAGCTTGGCTATAAATTGCTGCTTTCCGCCCATCAAATTAATTAAACCGTTAATATCATGAAAAACCGACCAGGTATAATGCCAACTATTGCCTTCGGTAAAAGCATCGCCCCATTTAAAAGGGTTAAAAGGCGACTGGAATTTCCCGTCCTGGTTTTTACCGCGCATCAGTCCGGTTTCTTTGTCGAACAAATTACGGTAGTTCATGCTTCTTTTAGCATATAAATCTGTTTCTGCCTTTGGCCGGTTCAGGGCTTTTCCCAACTGGTAAATGGCAAAATCATCATAAGCATATTCTAAAGTACGCGCCGCATTTTCATTGATCTTTACATCATAAGGCACATAACCTAAAGTGTTGTAATACTTTACACCAGTACGTCCGGTCCCTTCCGGCCCTTCGCCATTCGATCCATGAACTAAAGCTTCGTATAATTTTTGAATGTCATATCCCCTTAAACCTTTGATGTAAGCTTCAGAAACAACAGAAGCCGAATTATTGCCTACCATTACGTTGGAATAACCAGGGCTGGACCACTCTGGCAGCCAGCCGCCTTCTTTGTAATCGTTGATCAACCCTTCCTGCATTTCTTTGTTGATGGAAGGATAAACCAGGTTTAAGAAAGGGTACAACGCCCGGAAAGTGTCCCAGAAACCGGTTCCGGCAAATAGATATCCCGGCATTATTTTGCCGTTGTACGGACTGTAATGCCGGATGCTTCCTTTAGCATCTATTTCGTACAATTTGTTAGGGAAGAAAAGCATGCGGTAAAAGCAGGAATAAAAAGTGCGAAGCTGATCTATCGAGCCGCCTTCAACCGCAATACGGCTCAGGGTTTTGTTCCACACCGCTTTGGCTTTTGCTTTGGTTGCATCAAAACCATCTTCCGCCAGCTCCCTTTTTAAGTTCAGTTCGGCCTGATCAAAGCTGATGAAGGACGATGCTGTTTTTACCCCTACTTTTTCACCTTTTTGTGTTTTAAAACCGATAATTGCCCCGGTGTGGTTTGCACTGATCTCTAATGAATCATTCGCCAGCGTTTTACCGTGCCATGCTTTGGCCATTGTAAAAGGCTTATCAAAAACCACCACAAAATAATTTTTAAAGTTTTGCAGCTTACCGCTGGCGTACCTGGTGGTATAACCAATGACCTTGTTTTCCTTCGGGATGACCTTGATGTACGAGCCGCGGTCAAAAGCATCAACCACCACAAAAGAGCTGTCGCTTTTTGGAAAAGTGAACCGGAACTGTGCCGCCCTTTCCGTTGGTGTGATTTCGGCAGTTACGTCTGCATCCGCCAGATAAACGCTGTAATAATAAGGTTTGGCAGTTTCAGTTTTGTGCGAAAACCAACTGGCGCGGTTGTCCAAAGTAAATTTATTAAGATGATTGGTAACCGGCATGATGGCAAAGGCGCCGTAATCATTCATCCAGGGGCTGGGCTGATGTGTTTGTTTAAAACCGTTGATCTTGTCGGCATCGTATCTGTATTGCCAGCCGTCTCCCATTTTGCCGGTTTGCGGCGTCCAGAAATTCATCCCCCAGGGCAAAGCAATAGCAGGATAAGTATTTCCATTGGATAAACTTGGCTTTGAATCTGTCCCCATCAGCGGGTTGATCCATTCTACAGGGTCACTTATTTTATCAACATGCTGGGCGGAAAGATGATTGCCAACTAATATTAAAAAAGCAAGGGCAAGTTTTTTCATTTATATTATTGTTACTTATTATTGCGGATTTTAAAAAATCCCAATGCTTTTTGTATGCTTCTTTTACCCAATAAAAAACATAAAACTATGGAATATTATGGAATTCAAACAAAATACAAACATTAATTTTTTAGTGCTAAAAGAAGCATTACCTTAATTCAAGATTATTTGTATAAATGTACAAGCAGGCCGACTTTATTAGTTAGCCTGCTTATACATTTACCAACCCGTATTTTGGGTAAGCTTATTATTAGTGGCCATTTCCCTTTGCGGTATAGGCCATAATAAATATTGCGCTTTCATAACTACCCCCTGTTCATTTGGGGTTGAGAGCGCATCACCAAATTTATTGTTGATGACATCATAAATTTGATGTGTACGCTGGATATCGAAATATGCTTTGTCTTCATAAGCGAGTTCATGGTAGCGTTCTTTCCAAACGGCTTCGCGAAACTGATCTTTGGTCAAACCGAATAATTCCGGCAATTTTGCCCTTACCCTTATCTTATTAAGCTGCGCATAAGCATTTTGAGTGGGGCCGTTTACCTCGTTGCTTGCTTCGGCGTAGATCAGCATCGCCTCGGGTAATCTTAGGAATGTCCAGTTTTCATCACTTATACCATTACCCGTTGCACTTTCCACATGAAAATATTTGTACAGTGCATGTACTCCAAACGTAACAGTTTGGGTAGGCGCACCAAATTGCGGATAACTTGAAAAATAAAACTGACGCTCTTGTGTACGTAAATCGTTTGCTTCATAACTATTGAAAAAAGCATTTGTTGGTATCATAGCGCCCAAATGATCGCCATAAGAACCAACAGGAAGATTAAAGGGAATGGTTAACTGCGGAATAGCATTAGTAGCTACACCTACAAGATATTGACTTTGAAATATCAATTCCCCCTGGTTCTTATGCGCGTTATCGTGCAGGTAATCATACTTGTCAAATAAAGTGTATAAAGGCAAAACCTGTTCTGCTTCAGCTACGGCCTTGACATAGTTTTCTGTTTTTTGCATTGGATAGCCTGCCATTGTTAGGTACACACTTGCCAACAGCGTTTTCACTGCTCCAAGCGATACCCGCCCTGTTTGATCTACATTGGACAAGCCAGAATTTTCCGCAAGCAGTAAATCACTGACAATTGTGGCATATACCTGGCTAAGGGGCGTACGTGCAGGATAAAGATCAGGGCTGTTTATCCCAATTGTAGTGGTAATGAGAGGAACATCACCATATAAACGTACCAAGTGATAATAAAAGAAGGCCCGAAGAAAATAGGTTTCCCCTAATAATTTCTTTTTAAGGGTCTCATCCATACTTACTGCAGGGATCTGTTCAATGGCAAGGTTTGCATTGGCAATAGCCTTGTAACTGTTTTGCCATACATCCTCAAAACCAGGATTAACAGCATCTGTACGTTGATTGATGACGTTACTATTGTTCACGCTTTGGCCCAGGGAAGTGGCGTGCCCGGCAAAAAGTTCCATAGTGATAAACGGGCTTTCGCCATAGGCATCACCATTTTGGAACAGGTATAATGATGTATAAATGCCGTTGACGAATGTTTGTACCTGCCCGGAATTTTGAAAATAGTTGGTTTTATCAAAATTACTATAGTTCTTTTCGTCCAGGTATTTTTTGCAGCCGCTTATGCACAATGCAAGGATCAACACTAAACCAATTCTGTATTTTTTTAAGTTAAATTTCATGATATTTTAGTATTTAACATTATTAAAAAGTAGCATTTACACCAAGCAAAAATGTTCTTGGTTTTGGATAATCGAAAAATTGTATGTTCTGGGTAAAGTTGCTTGAAGGGCCCTGATTAAAGTTGACAGAACCGTTATAGGTTGAAACTTCGGGATCGTATCCGGTATATTTAGTAATTACAAAAAGATTTTGGGCCTGGGCATAAATTCTTAATCTGCTTAATTTTATTTTAGATAAAATATTGTTAGAGAAATTATAACCCAATGTTACTGCCCGTCCGCGTATAAATGATCCGTTCTCCACTTTAGTAGAGTATATTTCCGTTTGATAACGCACATACGCCGGCCTGTCTTCTGCAATACTGGTGTTTTGATTAGTTGGTGTCCATGCGTTTAGCACAGTGGCATAACTGTTTGCCTGGCCGGTACGGTCCTGTCCGGAGTGCCGGGTTAAGTTCATGATCTGGTTACCATAATTAAACTGCAATTCAACACCCAAATCAATATTTTTATAATTGAAAGTGTTGGAAAACGTTCCGTAACCATCCGGTATTGATTTACCCAGTACCACTTTATCAGCAGAGGTAACCCTGCCATCTCCGTTGGTATCCTGAATTTTAAGGTCGCCCGGTAATAATCCGTATTTTGCTGCAGTTGCTGCTTCGGCTGTTCCCCAAGTGCCTAAAACCTGGTAACCATAAAAACTACCTGCCGGTAAACCTACACGCATTAAGTTAAATTGCGACAAAAACACCGGCCCAAGAAAAATGTCATCATTAGATGCACCTAACGCCAGGATTTTATTTCTTAAAAAAGATATATTGAAGTTGGAATTCCAGCTAAAATCATTGGTTTTAACGTTAATTGTATTTAAAGAAAGCTCCAGCCCCTTGTTCTGCAACTTGCCTATATTTTTATAAACGCTGTTAAAACCACTGGTTTCCGGCAATGGCGCATTCAGTAACAATGCCTGTGTTTTCTTTAAATAAGCATCCGCTTCTAAAGTGATGCGGTTGTTAAACAAACCGAATGATACGCCTAAATCATATTCGGAAGTTTTTTCCCATTGCAGATCAGGATTGCCTATGCTTGTTAAGGTTGTAGCAATGGCCTGGCTGCCACCAAAAACATAATTATTAGGATTGCCATTTACAGTTGTGCTGATATTTGCAAGCGACTGATACTGGCCAATTTCAGAGTTACCGGTAAGGCCATAGCTTAACCTGACTTTGAGATCAGAAATAGTTTTATTGTCTTTCAGGAAATCTTCCTGAGATACCCGCCATGCCAAAGCAGCAGAAGGGAAAAATCCATATTTTACGTTCGCTCCAAACCGCGATGAACCATCGGTACGGCCGGTTAAAGTTACCAGGTATTTATCCTTATAGCCATAGTTTGCCCTTCCATAATAGGATTGCATTTGCCATGCCGTATAATTTGAAGAGGGTAAACCTGGTATAGAGCCTGCACCCAGGTTGTAAAACTGATAAAAGTTATCAGATAGATTGCGGGTAGATGTTCCAAAGCTTAACTGTTGAAAATTTTGACGCTCTGTACCTACTACTAAATTTAAGGAGTGTATTTTATTAAATGTATTGCTATAGGTAAAGTAATTCTGCCATTGCCAAAAAGTATTGTTGTTTTCGTTGAGGGATGCAGAACTATAAGTCTGATTAGCTGTCGATCCGCCTACCAGCCCGCTTGCCGAACTTGGATAATAATTAGCGGCATTAGTAACTCCTAATACACTACGGAAAGATAACCCTTTAAATAAACTAATATCTGCATAACCATTGCCGCTAAACACACGCAGCCTGGCTAATCGCTGTATTTCGTTTGCCTGGGCTACCGGGTTATCGCCGCCCTCCATATTCGGATAGTCTGTTCTTTTTCCATACGAACCGTCCGGATACCTAATCGGTACAATCGGGATCATTTCGATCAGCATACGGGGTATGTTATTGCCGCCTGTACCATAATTGCCAGCGCGTTGGTCCTGGGTGTTATAATTTAACGTGGCACCTACTTTTAACCATGGCTTAATTTGATTGTCAACCGTTAAACGTGCATTGTAGCGTTTTAAGTAGCTGTTTAGTATAATCCCCTCATCATCAGAGTAATTTAAAAACATCCCGTAATTGATAGTTTCAGAACCTCCCGTAAAGGAAAGGTTATGATTCTGGCTGTAAGCGGTCCGGGTAGTGGCTTTTTGCCAGTCCACATCATACAAGGGGTTTAAATTTGCATCGAACAGCTTACCGATCAGCGGAGTCCTAAGCACTTTAGGATCATTTTTCGCATACTTTCCTGCTGCCCAACCTACCGGATCATACTTTTGTATGTTTGCGTAAGCTTGGTCTTCCACTGCGAGAAACTCTTTTGCGTTCAGCACCGGAATTTCTTTTGCCATACGGCTTAAGCTTCCGTAACTGTCATAACTAACAGTGCTTGGCCTGCCTTTAGCGCCTCTTTTAGTGGTTATCAAAATTACACCATTAGCACCGCGCGTACCATAGATAGCAGTAGAGGAAGCATCTTTCAATACATCCACAGAGGCCACATCATTCGGGTTAATGGCATTTCCCCCTGCTGTCCATACAATTCCATCTACTACGTACAAAGGGTCGGTACTGGTGTTGATAGAGCTGTAGCCGCGAATACGTATCTTAGTATCTCCGCCTGGCTCACCTGAGTTTGAAGATACGTTTACACCTGCAATTTTACCGGCCAGCTCCTGCTCTAAATTGGTTTGCGGGCGTTCTTGCAATTGTTTTGCACCCACACTGCCGACAGAGCCAGTCAGGTCAACACGTCTTTGTGTACCATAACCTACCACCACAACTTCGCTTAGTGCCTTTGGGGCTTCCACCAGAACAACATCCATTACCTGCCGGCCGTTTATCACTAATTCTTGTGTAATGTATCCAACAGAACTGAATACTAACGTGCCGTTGTCATCAGGAACAGTTATGATATATTTTCCATTAGCATCCGTAGCGGTAGCGGTAGAGGAGCCTTTTAATTTAACGGTTACGCCTGGCAGCGGTCCTTTAATGTCTGTTACTGTACCCTGGATTCTTTGTACCGTAGCGCTTGCTTCTGTTTTAAAAACACCTTTCTTTTTGATTACGATGGTTTGATCGAAGATTTTGTAAGTCAGCGGCTGGTCTTTTAGGGCTTGATCAAGTGCTTTTTCAACGGTTACATTTACTACTTCAATATTGATTTCACCTGCCTGTACAACATCCCGTTTATCATATAAAAAATGATAGCCTGTCTGTTTTTCTATTGCCCGTAATATTTTCTCGACAGATGTATTGTTTTGATGAAGCGTTACAACCTGGCTATAACTTTTGGCGCTAACATTGGTAAGGGCTGCAATTATAAGAACAGCAGTTAATTTCATAACCAATATAATTTTGGGAAAATGAGACCAAGCCTCATGGACGGTCTTAGAAATAAAATTCATAAGTTTGTAAAGTTTGGGTAAAACATTTGCTCTCAACTCGTTAAATGAGAACCCCAAATTTACCGGGAATGTGCTGCAACACATCCCGGTTCTTTATATGCGTTGCCTGGCTAAACAAAGCTCCAGGTATTCACATTCGGGTTCATAGGGTTTCAATCGGCTTTATATTTTTTCTTTCATAATCGTTTTGTTTAAGTGAATGATTGCGGTTATTAATCAACATCAGTTTGTTATAATGATGTTCTTTCCTTCTATTTTTAAATTTACGCCCGTATATTTTAACATATTTAATAATACAGAAGCCTTTACGTTACGTGATATCCGGCCGGTAAACTGTCTTTGAGGTATCTTGCCATCATAGCTTATATTTACATCATACCATCGGGCTGCCTGGCGCATAATTACTTCTATACCTGCGTCCCTAAACTGAAACATCCCGTTTTTCCAGGCTACGGCATCATCCACATCTATGTCTTCAGTTACTTTTTGCTTACCAGTGGCATCTAGTATTGCCTGTTGCCCTGGTTTCAATATGCTGGTCGTGTTGTTTTTGCTCTTGATCCTGACTGCCCCTTCCAACAAGGTTGTTTTCATTTCATTCTCATCATCATAAGCCATTACATTAAAATGTGTCCCAAGTACCTCGATTTCTGCACGCCCGGTTTTTACCCTGAATGGTATTGCTGCATTTTTTGCTACTTCAAAATAAGCTTCCCCGGTAATTTTCACCTCGCGGTAATTTCCGGTAAACTGAGTTGGAAAACTTAAAGAGGAAGCAGCATTAAGCCAAACTTTGCTACCATCAGACAACACTATCTGGTACTGGCCACCGCGTGGTGTTGTAATGGTGTTAATGGAATGGTTTGGGTTTTGGGAAGCGTTTTTATTAGTCTTGTAAACAAGCAACCCATCCTGCGCTTTGTTTATTTTAGTATTTCCAATTTTTACCAGCACACCATTACTTGTGTTGTCCAAAATAATAGTTTTACCATTGGCAAGTTTCAGGATTGCTTTGTTGCCGCCAGGAAAAGCATCAGATAAAGGCCGGGACTTGACTATAATTTGTTTGTTTTGCCGGGGATGGTTCGTAAACAGGAATACAGCAACACCTATAAACACTAAAACAATTGCCGCAGCAGCCAGCTTTATCCAATAGAAATAACTGATTGCTGGTTTGCTAAGATCTTCTTGAGCCTCCTGATCATGGTGATTTAAGATTTTGCTTAGTATATCTTCACTTTTTGAAAGTTCAAAAATGGGTCCTTGTACCTTTAGGTTTTCCCATGCTTCGGATATAAGCCCGGATAGTTCCTGATCGTTTTCAGATAATTGTATCAATCTAAATAATTCATCCCTTTCCTCCTCTGTGGCTGTTTTGTCAAAATAGGAATTAAAAAGATAGGGCAGCCTCGAATAAATCTTATCCATTATTTAATACTGATTTTTGTAAACGATAATTGGTTTAAGCAGGATTTAACCTTTACTTAATAAGAAGACACAAGAACGGACAAAAAAGGGGTATTGATTTTTAAAAAAGAATCAGTAAAAACAGTATTACGCCAGGCAAGACAAGTTTTGTTTGCATGTATGCCTTAATAGAGTGCGTAGCGATCTGTAAATATTTTTTCACAGTTTCTTTAGACAGATCAACACGGTCTGCTATCTCCGTGTATTTTAGGCACTCATGTCGGCTAAGCAGAAAGATTTTTTGTTGCTGGGGCGGAAGTTGATCTATTGCTTCATCCAGCAAACTATAATATTTGCTTATTGCACTATCTTCTACAGAAACAGTTGTATCGACATAGTTGTCCCATTCTTTTTTAAGCAGCCGCTCCTTTGCCTGCTTTCTCAAACAGTTTAATGCGTGGTTTTTGGAAATAACAAAAAGGTAGGCGTTAAAATTTTCCACCTGGGCCAATGCTTCCCGTTTGATCCATATTTTCAAAAAAACGTCCTGCACCACTTCTTCTGCCATTTCCATGCTATCCGTAATCCTGAAGATATAGGTTCCTAATTGCTGATGATACAGGTTAAACAATTTACGAAATGCAAATTCGTTGCCCGAAGCTACCTGCATGAGCAACTGTTTCCCTTCATGTAATTCGAAGTAGGTCATAAGAAATAATTGGTTGCGAAAGGTAACTAAAATAATACATCAGGCAAATATTTATGAAAATATTATAGCACTGCTATATTTAGCTCCAATTTGTTTTGCTTTTTGAACACCTTTTTAAATTTTGTCCGGCAGGTTTTTTATGCTTCTTTTATCGCATAAAAAATAGTGACCTTGTTGTGTTTTGGCTGAGGGAGATACTGATTTTAAAAAAGAGAAAACATATATGGGCCTTACTTTCCTCATTGGTTTTATGGGCAGCGGCAAAACCACGCACGGCCGCAAGCTGGCAGCATATTTAAATGTTGATTTTGTTGATTTGGATGATATGTTCGAGCAGCAAACCGGCACTGCAATCAGCGATTATTTTACTGTTTTTGGGGAGGAAAAATTCAGGCAAACAGAATCAGCCTTATTGAAGGACACCGTTTATCCGAAAAATGCCATTGTTTCTACAGGTGGCGGCCTGCCTTGCTTTTTTGACAATTTAGATTGGATGAAGCAGCACGGAACGACCGTTTATTTGCAGGTTCCGCCGCAGGTTATTGCATCACGTTTATCCAATGCTAAAACAGAGCGACCCTTGCTTCAACAAAAAACCGGCGAAGAACTGTTGCAATACATCACCCAAAAACTAACCGAACGTGAACCAATTTACCTGCAAGCCCAGGTGATAGTTGATGGTGTGGACATTTCCGCCCGAAAACTGGCAAATACTTTACATTTTAATCCGGGCAATACTTCCGGTTCAACTTAAATTAATGCTTATTTTTAGGTGCTAAAAACAGTATGTAACCGTAAAACATTGAAAGCTGAGCCGACTTTTTATGATTGCCGAAAGCTGACACCTGATTGCTAACGGCTAAAAGCCATCAAAACCTTTTTTATTTTTTTCTAAAACCCGTTGTGCTTATTGCTGTTATGTGTTGGACATCATCATTCAAAAAAACCATTATTATGATTAACGACGAGATTAAAAAAATAACGGATACTGTAAAGGACACGCTATTACAAAACAACCCAAATGCCAATGTTGGCAAAACCGACCGGATTATTTCTGTCGGGACCGGGGCTTATATTTTTTTTAAAGGCATTACCAATTTATTTTCCCATCCGCTGTTGGCTTTAACCGAAGCCGGCATTGGTGCAGCGTTGTTGCACCGTGGCATTACAGGTAATTGTGCCGTAAAAAAAGTAATTGATGATATGGACGAAACAGACGAAACCAGCCCTTCGCTTGTTCACCCTTATCCATCTACAGTTACACCTTTGTAATTGCAATTACAAATTTAAAAAAAGGGTGTTTCCGGCCGGAAACATCCTTTTTTTATGAACTGTTGCTTTAAAAGCAAATTCGTAAAAATTTTTTCTAATTTGTGTTGATGGAAATCCGGAAGTAAAAAGCAAAAGCTTTAAAGATTTTAGGTTGATAAAAGAAGCATATATTATTTATTAACGCTTTAAAGAAGATTCCTCCCTGCGGTCGGGATTACAGGGCAAAAGCAAAACCTTATTCCTTATAAAGCACCTTCGGCAAAAGTATTTCCCTGCTTAATATCGCCGGTTTCGTAGCCTTTTTTAAACCAATACATGCGTTGTGCTGATGTACCGTGGGTAAAAGAATCCGGAGAAACATGGCCGGTAGATTCCTGTTGCAAGCGGTCATCCCCGATGGCGTTGGCCGCGGTTAATGCCGATTCTATGTCGCCTGGCTCTATTACGCTTTGATTGTCGCTGTTTTTTTGCTGAGCCTCATAATGTGCCCAAACCCCGGCATAAAAATCGGCCTGTAATTCCAGTTTTACAGACATTTTGTTATAATCCGTTTCGCTCATTTGCTGCCGCATCTGATCCATTTTAGCCGAAACACCCAGCAAGTTTTGAATATGATGGCCCACTTCATGTGCAATGACGTAAGCTTTTGCAAAATCACCCCCGGCATGAAAACGGTTGGAAAGCTCATCAAAAAAGGAAAAATCAAGATATACTTTCCGATCTGCCGGGCAATAAAACGGGCCGGTTGCCGAACTGGCCATACCGCAGCCGGAAGCATCTACTTCATTTTGGAAATGCACCAATTTGGGCCTTTCATAAGTTTTGCCCATATCGGTAAAAATTTTACTCCAAACGATCCTGGTATCATTTAAAATTACTTTAGAAAAGTGAAGGTTTACACTATCTGCTGAACTAAGATTGGATGGGGCTTGCTGCGTGGTTTGCTGCTGATTGCCAAGTTGTGTTTGATTTAACAACTGTGTTGGATTATAACCTGTAAACAAGTAAATAACAAAACCGACGATACCAATGATACCGCCCCCAATGCCTAATCCCCGGCCACCACCGCCAGATCCACCATCTTCTACATCATTACTTTCATCACGTCCTAACCAGCGCATAATTTATTTTTTTAGTGTTTAAAAAAAACCTGACAATAATAATACTTTTCGGTTTTATTGCCATACTTCTTTTATCAACATAAAATTTAGGTGATAAAAGAAGCATAATTAAGTAATGGTAATCTCCCCGCACAAGTTGGTTTCTGCCAGCCGGGCAATTTCAGCCGTATCCTCATACCGGCCTAACAAATACATGAGTTTGGTAACGGCAGATTCAAACGTCATGTCATAACCACTCAACACGCCCATGTCTTTCAGTTGCTTGCTGGTTTCGTACCGCCCAAGTTCTACCGTGCCTACTTTACATTGCGAAATATCCAGGATGACCTTGCCTTTTTTGATTGCTTTTTTTAAGGCTTTGATAAACCAAGCATCAGTTGTGGTATTGCCTGCGCCAAAAGTTTCCATCACAAAAGCTTTTGCATCTGCTTTTAAAATACTTTCTACCGTTTTCTGGCTCATGCCCGGATATAATTTCAACACAGCTATATCTGTGTACATGTTTTTATGCACCTGAAAAGGCTTTTCAACAGATTTTAAAATAAAAGCTTCATTGAAGCTAAGGTGCACACCGGCTTCGGCCAGAACAGGATAATTGGGCGAGCGAAAAGCCTCGAACTTAGACGAGTTGTATTTAAACGAACGGTTCCCGCGAAACAGCTGCGAATCAAAATAGATACAAACTTCGGGCACGAGTGCTTTTCCGTTTTTTTGGGAAGTGGCAATCTCCAGCGAAGTGATCAGGTTTTCTTTAGCATCGGTACGAACCTGGCTAATGGGCAATTGTGAGCCGGTCAAAACCACAGGCTTGGCCAACCCTTCCAGCATAAAACTTAAGGCCGAAGCCGTAAAAGCCATGGTATCAGAGCCGTGCAGGATCACAAAACCCTCGTAATCGTTATAATTTTTTTCGATCAACGAAGCGATTTCTACCCAAATGGCAGGCTTCATGTTGGAAGAATCAATGATCGGGTTAAAAGAATGAACGGTTAAGCGGTAATCGAGACGGGCCAGTTCAGGAACGTTGAGAATGATCTGGTTGAAATCAAATGGGCGAAGCATGTGGGTTACCGGGTCGTTGACCATTCCAATAGTTCCGCCTGTATAAATGATGAGGATATTCGTCATAAAAAAAAGCGTTGACTCGATAAAATACTACCTAATTTAAATTCTTTCACCCTATATCCCGAAAATTTTTTCAGAATTACGGGTAGTTGTTTCGGCTATTGTTTCTACCGATTGCTGATGCAGGTCGGCAATTTTTTGTGCAATATAAGTTAAATAAGAACTTTCATTCTGTTTTCCCCTAAAAGGCACCGGCGGCAGGTAAGGCGAATCGGTTTCGAGCACCAGATGTTCCGGGCTGATTTGCTGCACTACTTTATCCAAACCTGCATTTTTATAGGTTACTACGCCTCCTATGCCCAAATAAAAACCCAGTTCGATAATCTGGTTGGCCTGTTCCAGATCACCGGAAAAACAATGGAAGATACCCCGTAAGTTTTCGTCGTGTTCTTCTTTCAATATCGAAAATACCTCGTTAAAAGCAGCACGGCAATGAATGACGATAGGCAAACCTGCTTCTTTTGCCCATTGAATTTGTGTACGAAAAGCCTGCTGCTGTTCTTCCAGCAGGTTTTGTTCCCAGTACAGATCGATCCCAATTTCGCCAACGGCATAGTACTTCTGTTTATGATCCCATTGGTCTTTTACCGCCTGCAGTTCTGCCTCCCAGTTTTTGGTAACGCTGCAAGGATGCAAACCCAGCATTGGGAAACAATTTTTCGGATAATCCTCAACTAAGTTTAAAACCATCGGTACAGAAGCTGCATCCACATTAGGCAGAAACAAACGGGTGATCTGGTTGTCCAAACACCGCTGCATCATGGCATTTCTTGCCGATGCATTTCCCTCGTAATATAGATGCGTGTGGGTATCTGTTAAAACCATCGTTCCAAAACTAAATAAAAATGCCTCCTTTTACTTAAAGAAAGCATGTTTTACTTATTTTTTCCTGGTTGAAACCGGCTTTTTAATTGATTTTTTACCGGATGCTTTTTTTACAGGTGTTTTTTTGATAACCGCGGGATGTTTTCCGGCTTTGATGCCAAGCAGTTCCACATCAAAAACCAACGGGCTGTAAGGTGCAATATCAGTTCCGGCCCCCTGCCCGCCATAAGCTAATTTGGATGGAATGATGAACCTTGCTTTCGAGCCCTCGTTCAGCAGTAAAAAACCCTCGTCCCAACCCGGAATCACCTGACCTGCTTTCAGCACAAATTGAAAAGCTTCGTAAGGGCGGCCGGGTTGTAAAACACCTGCTTTTTGTGCTTCGTCTTTTAAGTTTGTATCGAAAACTTTGCCGTCCAACGTACGGCCGATATAATTGACCAGCAAGGTATCGCCGGGCAAAGGTTTTGGTTTTGCCGAAGGTGCAATGATCTGGTAATACAAACCCGAAGCCGTGGTTTTTGCAGCCGGAGTTAAAGTGGTTACGTATTTGGCAATCCGCGCACTTTCTTCTGTTTTCATCTTTTCTGCTGCTGCCTTAAATTTTTCTTCCGCTGCCTTTTTCCCGGCAATAGCTTCTTCTAAAGATTGTACCTTTTCTATCTTCAGCATATAAACAACAGAAGCGTTTTTTGTTAGAAAAGGCGGACGCTGTTCCTGGCGGTTTTTAAAAAGCGAATCGGCAGGAATTAAAATCCGGGCACTGTCTTTTAAAGTCAGCAGCGGGAAAATATCCATCAGGTCATCAACCGTTTTTGATGGCTGCACCTGGGCCGTAAAAGGCTGGCCGCGCTGATAACTGCTCATTAAAACCGAATCGCGTTCTGTTTTAATAGCAAGGTTAAAAGTAACGACATCATTTAGTTTGATACGGTCACCGGTTTTAGGGTCGATAATTTGATAGCGTGCCCCTTTTGCCGTAGTTTTTACGGCGTTTTGTGCCTGCGCAAAACCGCAGGTTGTAAAAATCAAAAAAGCGGAAATAAAATAAGGTAATTTCATGTTGCTTAAAAAAGCCTCCGTTTTTGGCGGAGGCTGTATGTTAATTTTTAATTCTTATTTTCTAACTGCCGGATTTGCAGGAGCCTGCTGCATCTGCATTTGCGGTACCGGTGGTTTTGGTGCGTTAGGGTCCGGGTGGATGATGTTTTTTAGTTCCACATCAAAAACGAGTGGTGAAAAAGGCGCGATCGGACCATAACCCTGCTCGCCGTAAGCTAAAGCGGAAGGAATAATGAACGTAGCTTTTTCGCCTTTGCTCAGCAATTGCAAACCTTCGTCCCAGCCAGGGATTATTGCTTTTTTGCCCACTTCAATTTTTATAGGTTGGTAGGGGCGCATTTTGTCGAATGGTTTGATTTCTTTTTGAGCGACCTCTTTAATGCTGGTGTCAAATACTTTCCCGTTCAAACGTTTGCCGGTATATTCCACTACAGCCGTGTCACCTAAAGCAATTTTTTCGCCGCTGCCAACTTGTGTAATTACATAGTTTAAACCGGAAGGTGTTGTGATGACTTTTAAGTTATTGTCGGCAATGTATTTTTTGATTTTAACCGGCTCTGCAGCCCTGGCCTTATCGCCTTCGGCTTTAAAAAACTGGCCTATCTTTTCCTGGAAAGCTTTATCCGGTAAATTACCTTTTGCTATTACCTTTTCAATTTTAAAAGTATAATTGATATATCTACCTTTAAAACCCGGGGGTTTAGGCTGACTACTTTTCTTAAACGATGTGTCAGCGTCAATTTTTAACGCAGCGCTATCACCTTCGCTTAATAACATTAAACCGGAGTATAAATCTCCTTTATACAAAGGTTTGGCAACCAATAATTGGGCTGGGCGGCCCATTTCGTAAGAACTGCCAAGCAAAGAATCCTTATCTGTTTTGGCAGTTAAATTTAAACTTACAAAATCACCTGTCTTAATAGTTGCACCTGGCTTATCCGTATAAATTTTATACATCATGCCGTTATCGCCTTTTTTAAAGCCACCGTTACAACCCGCAAAGGCAAGTGCTGCAACTGTTAAAAAAACTAAGTTTTTTTTCATCATTGTTTACTGTGTTAAAAGATTTTTATATTCAGGTAAAAGGGTTTTGAATTGATGGACAACCTGCTGTAACGTGTCTTCCGATTGCCCGCCTGCCGCATTTCGGTGTCCGCCGCCATGAAAGTGATCTTTACAGATTTCGTTTGCCGGAAACGTTCCTGACGAACGCAAAGAAATCTTCACTTTATCCTTACGTTCAATAATAAAAGCAGCCAAACGGATATCGTTGATGGACAAAGCATAATTTACAATCCCTTCCGTATCGCCGGTAACCACGTTAAAACGGTGCATTTCTTCACGCGTAACAGTAATCAGAGCAGTGTTGTATCCCGGCAGGATTTCCAGTTTGCTGCTCAGGCAATAACCCAGAAAGCGCAAACGGTTCTCGCTCGCATGGTCATAAACCAACTGATGGATGGTTGCATTATCAGCACCCAGGTCAATCAGGTCAGCCGATATCCGGTGCACGTTTGAAGTTGTAGTTGGAAAACGGAACGAGCCGGTATCCGTCATGATGCCCGTGTATAAACAGGTCGCTACTTCGGCGGTGATGCTTCTTTTATCACCTAAAAGTTCATGTATAAATTCATAAACCAACTGTGCCGCCGAACTGGCCGTTGTGTCCCACAACCTGAAATCATCAAAATTTTCCGGGTCGAGGTGATGATCGATCATTATTTTTTTCGCCTCTGAAGATTTTACCAGTTCGCCCAAGTCATTGATCCGTGAAAGCGAATTAAAATCAAGGCAAAAGATCAAATCGGCTTCTTGCACCAGTTCTGCCGATCTTTCTTTTTTTTCTGTGTAGATGATCACATTATCGTTTCCGGGCATCCATTGCAAAAAATACGGATAGTCGGTTGGTGTAATTACAGTTACCTCGTGCTGCTGTTGTTTTAAATAATGATATAAACCTAAGGAAGAGCCCAGTGCATCACCATCTGGTTTATGGTGAGTAGTAATCACAATTTTTTGGGGCTGAGTTAGTATTTCCTTCAGCTCGGCAAGGTTCAACATGTCCTATTTTAAAACGGATTGCAAAGCTAAATAAATAAATGGATTACAACTTCTTTTATTCAATTAGGTTTTTGTTTCCTGCCGAAAAAACTACTTTTGTCCTCAATACACAAAACAAACTATGGAAACCAACAAAACTTTTACGATGATTAAGCCTGATGCCGTTGAAAACCAACATATCGGCGCTATTTTAAATAAAATCACCCAAGCCGGTTTTAAAATTGTGGCCCTAAAATACACTTCGCTTAGTCCCGAACTCGCTGGCAAGTTTTATGCTGTGCATGCTGCGCGTCCTTTTTATAAAGATCTGGTTGGCTTTATGTCTTCCGGACCGATTGTTGCTGCAATCCTGGAAAAAGACGATGCTGTTGCTTCTTTCCGTAAACTGATCGGTGCAACCAACCCGGCACAAGCCGAAGAAGGGACGATCCGTAAAGAGTTTGCAGAATCCATCGAAAAAAATGCTGTCCACGGTTCTGATTCTGACGAAAATGCACAAATTGAAGTCAACTTCTTTTTCTCTGCTTTTGAACGTTTTTAAGGGATAAAAGAAGCATTGGGCTGTCATGCAGAACTCGTTTCGGCATCCCTCGTAAATTGTTGCTGTTGTGCCTGAGGGATCCTGAAACAAGTTCAGGATGACAAAAACAAAACGATACCAAAATTTAGGCGGTAAAAGAAGCATTGCACTGTCATGCCGAACTCGTTTCGGCATCCCATCAGAAAGATTGCAATCTTGGAGGAGGGATCCTGAAACAAGTTCAGGATGACAAAAACTTTACAACAAAATAATTTCCGTAATCAATTCCGTTTCTGCCTGTTCGTTAATTTTTTCGATAATTTCCAACCGCATCCTAAGCAATTCATTTTTAATGACCGAAGAATCCATGCGGATGAACAGCTTTCGGTTTAAAATAAAAATTTCTTTTGTGCGGTTGGCTGCGGGTTTGCCAACCAGTTCTGCCCAGTTTGCAATGACGCCGGTTTCGTCAAACTTGCGCTTGATTTTGTAAACCTTTAACATTTGATTTAAAGCTTCTTTTACTGTTTTATCGTTCGTGCGGCCCATCTACTTGTCCTTTATGTACCTTAAAAACAGCTACTTCTACGCCAATCCTGTCAAAAATCTGTTGCATCCTTTCGGCATTGGTATCGGTAATAAAAACCTGGCCGAAGTTATTGTCGGATACCATTTGCATTAACTTATGGATGCGTTTCCCGTCCAGCTTATCAAAAATATCATCTAAAAGAAGCAAAGGTTTATAGCCTTTTTGCTGATACAAAAAACTGTATTGCGCCAGCTTCAACGCCACCAAAAACGATTTTTGCTGGCCCTGTGAACCAAACTTTTTCATGGGCATCTGGTGGATGGAAAACTGCAGGTCGTCTTTATGGATCCCTACACTTGTCCGTTCTAAAACACGGTCGCGCTCTGTTGATCTTTTAAGCAAAGCAGTAAAATCTTCCTGCTGCAACTGCGAATCATAAACCAGTTCTACGCGTTCGGCATCTTCGCTCAAATATTGATAATGCCGGTTAAAAATATCCCTGAACGCTTTCATAAAGGTTTTTCTTTTATGAAAGATGAGATTTCCGGACGCCACCAGTTGTTCATCAAAAACCTCTAATAATTGCGGGTCGTACTTTCCCGTTTCAGCAATACTTTTTAACAGAAGGTTGCGGTTGAGCAGGGTTTTGTTGTAAGAGATCAACTCATCGAGATATTGATGGTCTGTTTGAGAGATCACGTTATCCACAAATTTGCGCCGCTCTTCACTTCCTTCCATAATAATATTGATGTCGTAAGGCGAAAGCATCACCAGCGGAAACAAACCAATATGATCGGCCAGCCGCTGGTATTCTTTTTTATTACGCTTAAACTGCTTTTTCTGGTTGCGTTTTACGGCGCAAGAGACTGTATCTTTTTGCCCATCTTTGCTAAATGCCCCGTTTACCGTAAAAAAATCAGTGCCCTGCAAAATTTGCTGCCCGTCAACCGGATTGAAATAGCTTTTGCACAAGGAAAGATAATGGATGGCATCTAACAAATTGGTTTTACCGGCGCCATTGTCCCCGGCAAAAATGGTCACGCCAGGCAAAAAATTTAAATCAGCCTGAGCGTAGTTTTTAAAATTGAGGATGGAAAGCTGCGTTAAATACATTTCGGAACTTCAAAGTTAATAATCCTGTGCTTTTAGCTGTACATTGTCCGGGTAAAAATTGGTTTTAAATTCCGGAAAAATAGGTGTTGCTAAACGTCCTTAAAACTGTATTTTTGCACAAAATTTTTTGGATACAAATGTCAAACAATCAACCTAATACTAAAGTTGCCACCGAGATTAAAACTGCCGGCGAAGCACAGCCTTTGGCGCAAACCGGTAATTTTGTTCGCGAAAACCAGAAAAGCCTGCTTTTTATCAGCACGGCTGTCATTGCTTTAATTATCATTTATTTCGCTTATCAGAAGTTTTACCTCGCCCCGCGTGAAGTGGATGCATCAAACCAGATGTACGTGGCGCAGGATTTTTGGGAGAAAAAACAATGGGACAAAGCCATCAACGGCGATGCCGGTTACCCTGGTTTTGCAAAAATTGTTGATGAATACAGCAATACCAAAGCTGCTAACCTGGCTTTTTATTATCTTGGTGTTGCTTATTTAAACAAAGGCGAATACAAAAAAGCAATAGACAACCTGACGAACTACCGAGGCGATGACGTGATCGTCTCTGCACAAGCTTTGGGCAATGCCGGCGATGCTTACGTAGAACTGAAAGATTACGACAAAGCCATTACCTATTATAAAAAAGCTGCGGACAAAGGCAATAATAATTTTATATCGCCCATGTACCTTAAAAAGCTTGGCTTGGTTTACGAAGCAAAAAAAAACTATAAGGACGCAGCAGATGCTTATCAGAAAATCAAAACCGATTTTCCGGAAAGCAACGAATCAGCGAGTATAGAAAAGTACATTGCCAGAGCAGCAGCACAAAAATAAATGGGCAATATTTTACCTGATAAAAGAAGCATCAGGTAAAAAACATCTACAACCTATCCACAAAATGGCTACCCAGCTTAAAAATTTATCTGATTTTACGCATATTGCAATACCATCTGCAGCCTCTTTCCGTTTCGGTATTGTTGTTGCAGAATGGAATGCAGACGTAACACATGCTTTGTTGGAAGGGGCATATCAAACCTTGGTCCGCCACGGTGCAAAAGAAGAAAACATACATACTTACCCTGTTCCGGGTAGTTTTGAGTTGACTTCGGGAGCTGATTTATTGTTGAAACAGGCAAATTTGGATGCCGTGATTTGTTTAGGTTGTGTGATACAGGGCGAAACCCGCCACTTTGATTTTATTTGCAACGCAGTGGCCAACGGTTTAAGCAATGTTGCCATTAAATATTCAAAACCGGTGATATTTGGTGTATTAACTACCGATAACCAGCAACAGGCAATTGACCGCGCAGGTGGAAAACATGGCAACAAAGGCGACGAAGCAGCAATAACAGCTATAAAAATGGCTGAAATGACTGTAACCTTAAACAGATAAAACAGGTATTAATTTTTTAAGAAGGATTATAAAAATTACTAAAATGAGAAAAATTATTTTACTGGCTGCCTTAGCTGCTGCACTATCAGGTTCATTATCTTCCTGTGCTTCCAAGCTTTGCCCGGCTTATGGCAACAGCCATCACAGATAATCGGCGTATTGTCAATTTGTAAAATATTTATGGTGATAAAAGAAGCATCGTTGTAGTTTTGTTTCATGATAAATTGGATCAATCTCACCGCTGCAGAACAAATTGAACAAATAAAAGCTGCTGTAGGCTATAGTATTATTTTTAAACACAGCACCCGTTGTTCCATCAGCATGATGGCCAAAAGAAAATTTGAACTGGATGGAAAGCTTTTTGATGAAAACACACCACTTTATTTTCTGGACCTGATTAAATACCGCGAAATTTCTAAAACCGTAGCTGATGTTTTTAACGTGCACCACGAATCGCCGCAATTATTACTGATTAAAGACGGCGAGTGCGTTTTAGATCAATCCCATTCTTCCATCTCTGCCGAAGAAGCCGTAGAAGTTATTCAGTAATTACCAGCCGAAACTAACTGTTTTCTTAATTTCCGGATGCAAGCTCAAATATACAGGGCAGGTTAAAGCTGCTTTTTCTAATGTTTTTTGCTCTTTCTCGGTATAAGTTTCCGGGAATTCCAGGTCAACTACTATTTCCCCTACCCTTCGCGGCGGTTGTGCAGCCATTATTTTGGTAATGGTGCAGGTTGTGTTTTCAATATTGATATGATGTGCCTTTGCAGCAATGCCCATTATCGTTAACATACAGCTTCCTAAAGCCGCTGCCAGCAAATCCGTGGGCGAGAAAGCTTCGCCCTTTCCCTGGTTGTCAACCGGGGCATCGGTTAAAATCTGTGTTCCCGATTGCAAATGTGTTGCTTGTGTCCTTAACGTTCCCTGATATACGGTTTCTATAGTTGCCATTTCTGTTTATTGATTTTTCAATCCTAAGAATAAATTTTTATTTTTACAAAGCCAGGAAGAGTGGCTATGCTTCTTTTATCCCTGTAAAATTGGTGCTAATATCATACAAAAAACTTAAGTTTTTATATTGATAGCTGCAAAACCCTTTGGCAAACCGAACCGGCAACAATGCTTCTTTTATCCCTATAAAATTAGTGCTCAGGCATTGTGAAAATCTATAGAAAGCTTACTGTTTTTGGGGCGATAAAAGAAGCATCGTTTTTTTTAAACCGCCTTAATTAACGTAGTTGCGCAGGAAGTTAAAATAAATGCAGTCAAACAATCGTCATTAACCTTCCGGGCCAACAGTATTTTCTATAAATATTACAGAAATAATTAATTTTGTGACATGATTGATTTACCAGTAGTTCCTGCTGTCCAGCCTCAGCGCAAACCCGATTGGTTAAGGGTAAAATTACCTGTTGGCAAAGAATATGCACATGTTAGGGGCCTTGTAGATACACATAAACTGCACACCATTTGCGAAAGCGGCAATTGCCCCAACATGGGTGAATGCTGGGGTGCAGGCACCGCCACTTTCATGATCTTGGGAAATATATGTACGCGTTCCTGCTCTTTTTGTGCAGTGGCAACCGGCAGGCCTTTAGCTGTGGACATGGAGGAACCCGAACGCGTAGCCAGTTCGGTAAAACTAATGCAGGTAAAACACTGCGTGATCACTTCTGTAGATCGTGATGACCTGAAAGACGGCGGTTCTGTTATCTGGGCCGAAACCATCAACGCCATCCGCAGGGAAAGCCCCGAAACAACATTAGAAACGCTGATACCTGATTTCAGGGGGATTTGGCCCAACTTAGACCGCGTACTTGCAGTAAGGCCCGAAGTAGTTTCCCATAATTTGGAAACCGTGCGGGAATTGACAAAGGAAGTAAGGATACAGGCAAAATATGACCGAAGCTTAGCATGTTTAAGCCGTATCGCTGCCGCAGGCTTACGTACCAAATCGGGCATAATGCTGGGCCTGGGCGAAAAGGAAGGTCAGGTTTTACAGGCAATGGATGATTTGTTGGAAGCTGGCGTCCACATTCTTACATTAGGGCAATATTTGCAGCCAACAAAGAACCATCACCCGGTTTTGGATTGGATACATCCGGATCAGTTTCAGTTTTATAAAACAATAGGGTTAAAAAAGGGTTTTAGGTACGTGGAAAGCGGCCCGTTGGTGCGATCTTCTTACCACGCCGAAAAACACCTATTTGACTTTTAATATTTTGTAACCTTCTGATTCCTTGACCAAAAAGCGTAAAATATCACTTTCTGAGGAAGAACTTATCACGGCTCTCCGGCAACATGAAAAAATAGCCGCGGAAGCTTTATATGACATGTACTCATCATCACTGTTTGGTGTTATCATCAGAATAGTACAAAACAATGAACTGGCAGAAGACCTGTTACAGGAAACTTTTGTAAAAATCTGGAACTCCTTTCCATCTTACAGTTCTGATAAAGGCCGGCTTTTTACCTGGATGGTAAATATCGCACGCAACATTTCTATTGATAAGATCCGGTCTAAAGATTATAAAAATCAAACAAAGAACCATGACCTGGAATTAAACGTAAATTCAATTGACTCCAGCAGGAACACTACTTACAAGCCAGAACTTTTAGGGGTAAAAGATCTGGTTGACAAGTTACGGCCTGAGCAAAAAATCATTCTTGACCTGGTTTATTTTAAAGGATATACACATTTGGAAGCAGCCGATGAGTTAAGTATTCCTCTGGGTACTATTAAAACCCGTTTAAGAATGGCCATATTACAGTTGAGGAAATATTTTAATTAGAGTGGAAGACATAAAACTATATATTGAATCAGGGATACTCGAACTTTATGTTCTGGGGGATCTTGCTCAGGAAGAAAAACTTGAAGTAGAGCGCCTCGCTGCAAATTATCCTGAAATTCAAAAAGAGTTGAACGAAATCAGCAAAACAATGGAACTGTTTGCAGAACAAAATGCCATAGAACCACGTGAAAGTTTAAGGGCAACCGTTCTAAACCAATTAGAAATCAGTAATAAAACGGAAGATACTGTTGTAAAACAAACTGGTATTTCAGAAGAAAAAAAAGTAATTGCCTTACAACCTGCCCGTCAAACTTACTTTTACAGATATGCATTTGCTGCCAGCATAGCTTTGCTGCTGGTTAGTTTGGTTGCCTTGTTTAACACCTATAACCGTTTGCAGGAATCGAGGCAGCAATTGGTTGCTTTACAATTGCAGAATCAAAAGTTTGCCAATCAGGTAAATTACCAGGAGAACCAGATCAATCAGTACAAACAGCAATCAGGGAAACTGCCGCCGCCGCAACCTGCAAATACAGATAGTGTTCGGGCAAACGGCAGCAATTCAAAACAGTTGATTACTTTACAGCACCAAAACCAAAACTTTTCAAACAGATTGGCTTTACAAGCCACTGAATTAAAGCAAACTAAAAAGAATTTGCTTGCTTTAGAATCCCAAAACAAAAATCGTGAGAAGGTATTAAGCGTTTTTTCTGACCCCAACAGCAGGTTCATCAAATTGAAAGGCGCGGTATTTTCCCCATCTTCTGCTTTGATGATTGCCTGGAACCCGGAGAAAAAACAACTTTGGATCACTAAAAAGGGTTCTACTTTGCCCGTTAACGACAAGCAGCATCAATATCAGTTATGGGCAATAACTAAATTGAAACCAGTTAGTTTAGGTGTTTTTGATATACGTAAAACAGATTCTATCATGGAAAAGATGACCTCGGTTGACAGGGCAGCTGCTTTTGCGGTAACGCTTGAACCACGGGGAGGAAGTGAAAAACCAACTTTAAAACAAATGATGGTAATGGGGCTTTCCCATAAATAACCAGCTAATTAATTTAAAAAAACGGCTGGACCTATTTTGGCTCAGCCGTTTTTTTGTGCGGTCAATTTTGCTAAAGTTACCGGCACTTGCGCCGCAACCTGTGCTGCTAAAACTACTGATAGGTGATTGTTTAAAGCTAAGTCGTCCCCTGCTTTTCCGTGGATAAAAACACCTAATAGCGCAGCATCAAAAGATGTATAACCTTGCGCAAGAAATGCAGTGATAATGCCCGTTAGCACGTCTCCCATTCCACCCGAAGCCATTGCCGGGTTTCCGGTTGGGTTAAAATAAAGCTGTCCGGCAGGTGTGGCAATGATCGTGTATTGATTTTTCAAAACGACAACTATTTTTTTCTCCACAGCTTGTTGCTTTGCTGTTTCTAATCGTTCCCACCAGGAATGATGTTCGCCAAACAATCGGTCAAACTCTTTTACATGCGGTGTAATGATGGAATTTTCAGGCATCAATTTCCACCACTCAGGGTTTTTAGAAAGCATATTTAAGGCATCTGCATCCAATACAATTGGCTTTTTGTATTGATGCAAAAGATCTTCTATTATTTCCTGCGCCTCCTGCCCTAATCCGGGTCCGGCTGCAATTACCGTAAATTTTGTCCAGTCAATGTCCGGCAATTGCTTTTCTTCCCTTAAAACAGCCATAATTTCGGGCATATAAGCGTTTAAAGCCGTTAAACCGGAAACCGGAATACAAGCCGTTGTTAAACCAGCGCCGGCATAAACCGAAGCCGAAGAACAAAGCAAAGCCGCACCCATTGTTTTTGCCTGCCCGGCTATGAACAAAGCATGGCCAAATGTTCCTTTATGCTGAAATTTTTTGCGCGGTTGTACTGTTTTTATCACATCTTTTTCTTCAATGAGATGATAAAAGCTATTTGAGCTTTGTATGAAATTTTCATCTAAACCAATATCAACCACTTTAAAATCATCCATAAAAGAAGCAGAGTCGGGCAGCAAAAAATTGATTTTGGGCCGTTGAAAAGCAATCACCAGATCTGCTTTTAAAACTGCTGCTTTTGGATCGATCACACCTTCTGTAAACAATCCGGTTGGTACATCTACCGCAATTACCTGTTTTTTAAATTGATTAAGATGATTAACCAGATCAGCAAAAGCGCCGCTTAAAGGTTTGTTGAGGCCGCTGCCAAGCAAAGCATCGATGATTATTTCTGCATTTTCCTGCGGGAATTCTCCTACTTTTAATTCTGTAAAAGGAACCAATGCTTCTTTTAACCGGTTAAAGTTGGTGTCGAAATCAGGCGTTGAACGGTCTGAGAAACGTGCTATTTTTACATTGATGTTTTTGTACTGACCGGCTTTTAGCAATCGGGCAATTGCCAACCCGTCTCCGCCGTTATTGCCTGTTCCACAGTAAACAGAGATGAAAATATTTTTATCAGGAAAAAGGCTGCAAAAGGAGTTTACGAAAGCTTTGCAAGCGCGTTCCATCAAATCAACAGAAGCAATAGGTTCGGTGCTGATGGTATGTGCATCAACTTCATGCATCTGTGCAGCGGTAATTAGTTTTAGCATGTGTTTTCTAACAAACAGTTTTAAAGCAATGTTTACAAAAACCGATGCTTCTTTTATGCCGATAAAAGAAGCATCGTCCTAATCATTTTATCTAATGAAATCCGTTCAGCATGAAACCATTTAAACCGCCAAACCCATCTCTTTTTGCAAAAACTTCCCGGTAAAACTCTCTTTCACTTTGCACAAACCTTCCGGTGTACCCGAATACAAGACCCTTCCGCCGCCGGAACCGCCTTCCGGTCCAAGGTCAATCACATGGTCTGCTACTTTGATCACGTCCAGGTTATGTTCGATCACCAGGACCGTATTGCCTTTATCCACCAGTAAATTTAAAACACCCAGCAGCACGTTGATGTCTTCAAAATGCAAACCGGTCGTCGGTTCGTCCAAAATATAAAAAGTATTGCCTGTATCTTTTTTAGACAGTTCGGTTGCCAATTTAACCCGCTGTGCTTCACCTCCCGAAAGTGTTGTGGAAGACTGGCCCAAAGTAATATAACCTAAACCAACGTCCTGTAAAGTTTTAATTTTGCGGTAGATGGAAGGAATAGCTTCAAAAAAAGCACAGGCATCTTCAATGCTCATATCCAAAACATCGCTGATGGATTTTCCGCGGTAACGCACTTCCAAAGTTTCCCGGTTATATCTGCGGCCGCCGCATTCTTCGCATGGCACCTGCACATCGGGTAAAAAGTTCATTTCAATCAGTTTTACCCCTGCGCCCTGACAGGTTTCGCAGCGGCCGCCTTTTACGTTGAAGGAGAAGCGACCGGGCTTATAACCACGGATCCGGGCTTCGGGCAAACCTACAAAGAGGTTTCGGATGTCAGAAAAAACACCGGTATAAGTTGCCGGGTTGGAACGTGGCGTACGGCCGATTGGCGTTTGATCGATTTCAATTACTTTATCAATATTTTCCAGCCCTTCTATTTTGCCATAAGCTAAAGGAAGTTTTTTTGCCCGGAAGAAATGGTGATTGAGGATCGGATACAATGTTTCCGTAATCAAACTGGATTTTCCGCTGCCGGAAACGCCTGTTACGCCGATTAGTTTCCCGAGCGGGAAATCAACATTAACATTTTTAAGGTTATGGCCGGATGCTTTTTTTAGCGACAAAATTTGGCCGTTGCCTTCCCTCCTGTTTTCCGGGACAGCAATTTCGCGGCTTCCGTTTAAATAAGAAGTGGTAAGTGTTTGCTGTAACATCAACTGCTGCGGTGTGCCTTGTGCTACTACCATGCCGCCATGTACGCCGGCTGCCGGGCCCATATCAATTACATAATCGGCTTCCAGGATCATTTCTTTATCGTGCTCTACAACCAGTACGGTATTGCCCAAATCACGTAGGTTTTTAAGTGCGTGGATCAACCGGTCGTTATCACGCTGGTGCAAACCAATGCTCGGCTCATCCAGGATGTACATCACATTCATCAATTGCGAACCAATTTGTGTAGCCAGCCTGATCCGCTGTGCTTCTCCTCCCGAAAGTGTACGGGCAGTACGGTCCAACGTTAAATAGCTTAAACCAACATCCAGCAAAAAAACAATCCGCGCACGTATTTCTTTTAAAATTTCTTTGGCGATAACGTTCTGGCGTTCGCTTAACCGTTCTTCCAATCCCTTAAACCACAAACTCAGCGTAATTACGTCCATGCTGGCCAGTTCGAAAATATTTTTGCCGTCAACCTTAAAATTTAACGATTCTTTTTTTAGACGTGCACCATGACATTCCGGGCAAATCTTCACAGTTCGGTAGTTATCCAGGTCGCCGCTGTCATCGTCTGTTTTACGTTCCTGCTGCTCTTCCAGCATCTTGATGACGCCATCAAAACTGATCTGGTAGTTCTGCACGTTCCATTTATTGTATTCAACCGGAACGGTGATCATATCCGGCGAACCGTTTAAAATGATCTTTAAAATTTCCGGCGATAATTTTTCAATAGGTGTGGAAAGCGAAAACTCCAATTTTTTGCCCAACGCTTTTAAAACCTGAAACATCCAGGTTTCCCGATACTCGCCCAGCGGGGCTAAACCACCATTTAAGATACTCAGTTTTCTATCCGGGATAACCGAGTTTTCATCAACTTCAGAAATATAACCCAAGCCATCGCAGCGCGGACAAGCGCCATAAGGGGAATTGAAAGAGAAAGTATTAGGCTGAGGTTCATCATAAGAAATACCGGAAACCGGATCCATGAGGAATTTGCTGAAGTAAGAAACCTGGTTTTGCTGATCGGCCACGCGGATAATCCCTTTGGCTACTTTTAACGCTGTTTGAATGGAGGTATGCAAACGCTTTTCGTCTTTTTCATTGATGACCAGCCGATCCACCACAATGTCAATATCATGGATTTTATAACGGTCCACCTGCATTTTCGGCTCCACATCCTGTATCCCGCCATCCACCCAAACCTTTAAATAACCCTGCTTGCGTATCTGCTCAAACAGTTCGCGGTAATGCCCTTTACGGCCTTTTATAACCGGTGCCAATATGCTTATGGCTTGCCCGCTAAACCGTTCAAATATCGTCTTGTAGATCTGATCTTCCGATAAGCGCTCCATCTTCTCCCCGGTAACATAAGAATAAGCATCGCCGGTACGGGCAAAAAGAAGCCGCATAAAATCATAAATTTCGGTAATGGTACCAACCGTGGAGCGCGGGTTTTTACTGGTTGTTTTTTGTTCGATGGCAATCACCGGGCTTAACCCAGAAACTTTATCTACGTCCGGCCGTTCCATCCCACCCATAAATTGGCGGGAATAAGCTGAAAAGGTTTCCATGTAGCGCCGCTGCCCTTCCGCATAAATGGTATCAAAAGCCAAGGAAGATTTGCCGCTTCCGCTTAAACCGGTAATCACTACCAATTGGTTTCGGGGAAATGAAATATCAATGTTTTTAAGATTATGTACCCGTGCACCATATACTTCCACCTCGCTTTGCTCGCCCAGGTCAATCGTTTTTTCAGCCATGTTTATGTTGAGAAGACCATTTTACTGATCCTAAAATTGTTTTTGGGCATCTCTAAAAACCCGTATTATTTGTTTAGCCTCACCTTTAATTCCTCTCCATTTGAGAGGAAAAGGAGCGTTTTTAGAGATGCCCTTTTGTTTAACTTGCTACAAAAATAAGCAAAAAAGGCCATCCCTTTTGCTTTTGCGGGACGGCCTTTTTTGCTTTGTGCTCCTTGTGGATTTTTTTTAATTAAATGCAATATAACCCGGCTCATCGTATTTATAGCCGTACTCGCCTTGCCGGTTAATCATTTGTTTCACGGCAACCAGGTCATAAATGTAGCGGCCGGTTTCGTGGTTTAAATGCATACGAAAGTAATTTCGCTTTTTCTGAACCTTGATTTGCCGCGCCAGTTTAATAGAACCTGTGTTGTAGGCAGCTGCAACGAGTGTCCAGCTGTGAAACTCGTCGTAAAGTTCTTTCAGGTAGATACAGGCCGCAACAGTTGATTTTTTTAGGTTGAGGCGTTCATCTTTATCAGAATTGACTTTCAACCCATAAGTCCGGGCCGTACCAGGCATAAATTGCCATAAACCTTTTGCACCTTTTGGCGAAACGCCTTGTTCCAGGCCGGATTCTACTACAGGGATGTACTTAAAATCATCCGGGATGCCATAAACCTTGAGGATAGGCTCAATCACTTTAAATAATTTTGCTGCACGAAAATGAAGTAAATTGGTTTGGAGCTTCTTAAAGCTGTGCTGCTTTAGGGAGCGTTTTAATTTTACTGCAACCCTCGGATCATTTACCGGTACGGCCTCATTAGCAAAATTTAATTCTTTAGAAGCATCAGCGTCAGAAACAACAACATCGTTGTCCCCTTTTGGCTGTGCTTTTGCTACGGTTTTTTTAAAAGTTGTACTGTAGATAAACAACTTTGACATTACAAACAGCACCACGATTACGGAGCACGTAATTAAGTGTTTTTTGTACATAGTCCCTTTGGTTTTAGTATAAAATATTGATTAACGGCCGCAAAGATATATATACATTTCAGAATATCAAACACTTATAAAAAATCCTCTAAAAATAGCTATAAATACAGCTAAAAAAACCATATTATAAGGCAATATAAATACTTATGTTAAAAGGGATTAATTTGTGAAGACAGGCATAATAAGTTACCTTTGCATCCCCCGATAAAAAACGGGTAACTGCTAAAAAATGGCTTACAAAAAACAAGGGAACAGTCGTGACGACAAATCCGCCGGACCGAACAGAAGAACTGGTAAACCTGCCCCGGGCAGAAGTTTTTCTTCGCCGGCAAAAAATGATGGTCCACGAGGAGAAGGCAGTTTCAGAAAAAAACCTTCTGCTTTTGGCGCACCACGCAGATCTTTTAGCGGTGTAAAAGAAGCATCCGGAGAAACCCCCCCTACCCCCCGGGAAAACAACCGATTTAAAAGCCGGGAAAACAGCAATGCTTCTTTTAGCGGCAAAAAATCAGCAGAGGATACCAAAAAACCTTTCCGCAAAAGCAGCACAGAAGGCCGGCCGTTTAAAGAACGCAATGCTTCTGCCAGTCCATCCTTCCGAACCAGCAGTGATAAACCTTTTAACGACTTTAAGGAAGGCCGCCCGGAAAGGGCTTATAAGAGCAGCAATTCTGAAGGCAGGCCATATCAAAAAGATTTTAGCGGGAAAGAAAAACGTTATGTCAGAAATGATGAGACAACGGCTTCTCCTGAAAAGATCATGCGCTCCCGCAACAAACCTGCGGAAGGCAGCAGCAGTAAAGATAAAGGCCTGATCCGTTTAAACCGTTACATTGCCAATGCCGGAATTTGTTCACGCCGGAAAGCGGACGAGCTGATTGAAGCAGGTGTGGTTTCGGTAAACGGAGAAGTGGTTTCTGAGCTGGGCGCTAAAATTGATCCGATGAAAGATGTGATCCGTTACAATGGCGAAACTTTGAAACGCGAGAAAATGGTTTACGTGCTGCTGAACAAGCCCAAAGATTATATTACCACTACCGATGACCCGCAGGAACGCCGCACGGTGATGCAATTGGTAGAAAAAGCCAGCCGTGAACGTATTTATCCTGTCGGCCGTTTAGACCGCAACACAACCGGATTATTGTTGATGACGAATGATGGCGACCTGGCCGATAAATTGTCCCATCCGAGAAACAGTATCACCAAAATCTATAATGTTGAACTGGATAAAAGTTTGACACAGGGCGACCTGAACAAAATTGGTTTTGGTTTAGAACTGGAAGACGGACTGATTAAACCTGACGTGGTTACTTATGTACAGGGCGGAACCAAACGTGAAGTCGGTATCCAAATCCATAGCGGTAAAAACCGTATCGTTAGGCGGATCTTTGAGCATTTGGGTTACGAAGTGGTAAAGTTGGACCGTGTAATTTATGGCAACCTCACCAAAAAAGACCTTACCCGTGGCCGTTGGCGCTACCTCGAAGAAAAAGAGGTCATCCAGCTAAAACACCTGATAAAATAATTAATACCAGCCGCTTCTGCTAAAACCAAAGCGGCTTTTTTTATGTATGTTTGGTCATCATCCATCTTAATTATCATGAATTTAAAAAAAACTATTTTTGTATCTGTGTGGATACTTGCTTTGCTGATGCCAAGCTTTTTACAGGCACAAACCAGGCAAGTACCCCGCTTTTATCATTTGCTCATTGGCACTTATACCAACGGAACGAGCAAGGGCATTTATGTTTATAAATTTGATGCCAAAACAGGTGCGGTTGCTTTAGAGCAAGTGGCAGCAGGTGTTAAAGATCCTTCTTACCTCGCTGTTTCTGCCAATAACCGTTTTGTTTATGCAGTAAATGAAAGCCATAACCCAAAAGGCGACAGCATAAGTGCGTTTAAATTTGATGACCAAAGCGGCAAGCTTACTTTTATCAATGCATTGCCTTCATTCGGAAATGACCCTTGTTATGTTAGTGTTGATAAAAACAACAGAAACCTGTTTGTAGCGAATTATTCCAGCGGAAATTTATCTGTTTATTCCCTAAAACCAGATGGCAGCTTAGGTGATAGTTTGCAAACCATCCAACATACCGGAGGCAGTGTTGATGCATCGCGGCAGAAAAGCCCTCATGTTCACGCAGTAGTTTTATCACCGGATGAAAAATACCTGTTGTCAGATGACCTGGGCACCGATAAAGTTTACGAATACGTTTATCAGCCCAACAATAAAAAGCCTTTAAAACCTGCGGCAAACCCAACATTTGTAGTTGATCCAGGCAGCGGGCCAAGGCATATAGTGTTTAGCAAAGATGCAAAACATGCTTATTTGGTACAGGAAATAAGCGCAAAGGTCCGGGTTTTTAATTACGCAAACGGAAAATTGACTTCGATACAAAACATCGACATGGAACAACCTGATTTTAAAGGAATAAACGGAGCAGCAGATATCCACTTATCGCCCGACGGCAACTTTTTGTATGCAACAAACCGCGGCGAAGCGAACGACCTGGTGGTTTATAAAGTAAACCAGGCAACGGGAAAACTAGCTTTTGTAGAACGTCAATCAACCTTTGGAAAAGCACCGCGAAATTTTGCGATTGACCCGGGCGGAAACTTCCTGTTGGCGGCCAACCAAAACACGGATGACGTTTATACTTACAAAATCAATAAAACCACGGGGAAATTGACCAGGACCGGTGCAAAACTGGAGATCAGCCATCCGGTCTGTTTAAAGTTTGTCCCCATGAGATAACACACCAATTTTTACCTGATAAAAGAAGTATCGGGGAAAAGGCCAGGATAAATTGGGTAAACTTCTACCCAAAATATCGTGGCCTTTTTCGTTTACAGCATTTTTGTAACCCAAAATCCATATGGCTTGATTTTAGATAAACGGTTGTAAATCTATATCAATTGAAAACGAAAGATAAAGGCTCAGTCAAAACAGATACATTAAGCGAAAGCTGTTATTGGGAACTTGATCTGTACACCGGAGAGCTTTACTGGTCGGATGAAATTTGCAAATTATTAGGCATCAGCAAAACCAATGCACTTACATTTGAGCAGCTGATGCAGTATGATTGGCCGGAACAGAACATTCGGGCTGCTTTTAACCGCGCTATCCACCAGGGCATACCTTTTGAATTGGATTTGCCCAGACTTACAGCAAGTAAAAAAGCTGTTACGGTTTGCACTGTGGGCAGGCCGGTTTATGATGATTACGGAAATTGCACCGCCGTAAAAGGGAGATTACAAACGGGTTTGCAGCTGGAAATAATACCAAAAGCAACAGCTTCCGCTTCAGAAAAAACAGAGGTACAGCAAATGATGTTCAACAATTTTGCCCGCATTGTTTCGCACAATCTGCGTTCGCAAACCAGTAACCTGCAAATGATACTGGAAGTTGTACAACATAAAAACCACTGCCCGGATATGCAGGGGCCGATAAGTAACCTCAAAACCATCAGCAGCAACCTCAACCAAACGGTTGGTTACCTCAACACACTCACTAAAATTTAACACACTTACTTCTTTTATCACCTTAAAATGATTGCCCCCCAATTAAAAACCATAGCCGTTGCAGATGATGACCCGATTTACACCACAGCTTTAAAAAGTTTATTGACAAGCTGGGAAATCAAAAATCCGTTTTTATTTTTCGCGAATGGAAAAGAAGCACTGGATTTTATACGGGTAAAAGAAGCATCAGAACTGCCGGATGTTTTGCTGCTGGACCTGAACATGCCGGTAATGAACGGCTGGACTTTTATCGAAAATTTTACGCTGATTGCGCCGCAACTTGAAAAAAACATCAGCATTTATCTGGTAACTTCTTCTATTTGGGAAGAAGACCTTAAACGCGCCGAAAAAAACAAGCTGATCAAAGAATTTATCACCAAACCAATTAACAGGGAAAAGTTCCTGGAGATTTTAGGTTGAAGCTATATATTCCATCAAGTTACCCCTGAATAAGCCGATGTTGTTTTATAAGCGGATTTGTTACTTTTGATGTTGTTTATGATCAAAGGGGTTAAACTTTTATTTCTGTTGATTTCGCTGATAATTTATTGCGGCATTAATTCATGCAAAAAAAGCAGTCAAAGTTCGATCAGTTCTTTTTTAACCCAGAGGCTTTGGAATTTGGCCTTGCTGCAACGTTACAAATATGTAAACGAATCGCTGGTGAAAACGGATACGATTAATACGGTTTGCGCACTCAATCAAACACTTTTATTTAAAGCCGACAACACTTACAACTTCGGCAACTACAACTGCAAGGCCGGGGCACTAAACGGAAACTGGTCTTTTACTCCGGATATGTTGTACTTAAACTTAAACTCCGTTATCAGCCAAACTTCTAAAGACAGTAAGCCCAACGTTGCGCGCATCATCAACCTGGGCCAGTATTCTTTGGTTTTTGATGCAGGCGATGTAAACATACCTCACGCCAAAACAGATACCGTTGTAATTTATCGTTATGGTTTTATACACAGCAATTAACCCCCTGCATTTTGCCTTATTGTTGAATTTATGATTGCACAAGCCGTTCCTACAGCAACAGTAAAAAAACGCATTGCCATTTTTGCTTCGGGTTCCGGCTCCAACGCACAAAAGATCATGGAGCATTTCAAAAAGAATGAATTGGCAGAAGTAACGCTTGTATTAACCAACAACCCCGAGGCTTACGTGTTGCAGCGTGCCGATAATTTTGAAATCCCGGCCCATGTTTTTAACAGAAGAGAATTTTATCAGAGTAATGAAATCCTAAGTTTGATCGAAAAGTTAAAAATAGATCTGATCGTGCTGGCCGGATTCCTGTGGCTGGTCCCGCAAAATCTGCTGGATGCTTATCCAAATCGTATCATCAACATTCATCCTGCCTTGCTGCCTGCTTTTGGCGGAAAAGGCATGTACGGCGATTATGTGCACCAAGCTGTTTTAACCGCCGGGGAAAAGGAATCGGGCATTACGATCCATTTTGTAAACGAACATTTTGATAAAGGCGAAATCATCCAGCAGTTCCGTTTCCGGATAGAACCGCAGGACCAACTGGAAAACATCCGGTTTAAAATCCAGCAACTGGAACATCAGCATTATCCAAAAGTGATTGAAAACGTGTTGAAGAAGCTGAAGTGAGTTTAGCTGTGATACTGTTTTTATCGGCATAAAAACAGTATTATTTAAGTAGGGCTTTAAGGTTTAGAATAAAAATGGATTAGCTTTAGTACTAATTTATCCAAGCTGTGGTTGCCAAAATACTTTTATTTCTTTCACATCAACCTTTTTGCGTGCCTGTGCCAGATCATAACTTTCCTGCACGCGCAACCAAAATTCGGGCGTTGTATTTTTAAAACCGGCAGATAGCTTTAAAGCCATTTCAGAACTAATGCCCTGCTTGCCATTGATAATTGCCGAAAGTGTCTTACGAGTGGTTTGCAGCCCTTTGGCAACTTCCGTAATCGTTAATTCTTGTCCGGTTTCTGCCCTAATGCCTTCGATAGTTTCGAGTATTAACTCGCCCGGATGTGCCGGATCAAACATGGCCATAATAAATTCCCTCCTTTAATGATAATCTGTATAATCTACATCCGCAACATCTTCCTCAATAAAGCGAAAAATAATGCGAAAGTTTTTGTCAACCTTAACGCTCCAAAAATCTTTCCTATTTCCAGAAAGCTTATGAAGATTATAACCCGGAACATTCATTTCTGCAGGCGAGCTACATTATCTAAACGGGTTAAAATCCGGCGAATTTTACTAACGTGCCCTGGTGTTAGTTTAGCAGCATTTCCACGGTCATAAAACTGCTTTAGCCCTTTATGGTTAAAGCTAACGATCATGTACAAATGTAACGCATAAGGTGTCGGAGAACAAATTTATTTTTATGCTGTTGCATATTTTTATCTTTCAATGATTATAAAAACCAAAAATATCTACTAAAAAAGCAAAGCCAATGCCTGTCGCAAATGTTGCACTTTGGGAGGATTTAAAAGAAGTTACGGAAGAAGTGCGTTTACATAAAAAAGGAAAACTATAATTAAAAACCGCCCAGGAACTTTTAAATGAGTTATAGCGTTTTCCCAACCGGGCGTTTTAGATTATCCAGAAGTTTCGCTTTAAGATAAAAGCAGGTTACCAACTGAAAACATCCGGTTTAAAATTCAGTAATTTGAGCTTCAGTATCATTCCAAAGTTCTTGAAAACATATTGAATAAGCTGAAGTATGTTTAGTTTTCAAACCGTTTTATACCGGTAAAAACAGTATCCGGTTTAAAAATAATTTTACAGTTAAAGTAAATCCGAATTAAATTCCTAAGCTCGTATTCCAACTTAAGTACCAGTAGCTTAAACCATAAAAGTTGTTAGGAAAAACTTTATAATTATTTGTATATTGTATAAAGAAATAAATAATTTTAATTTTCAATGTAGGTGCTGTACTGCAGAAAAAAGCAATTCAATTAAATTTAAAGCTATTGGAGCGTGAGCTAAATTTAAGTAAACGCCAATAATGCACTTTTTCAAATCATAAGCCGCTTTTTATTTTTTGCCGATGTTTTTCTCTCCACTCACATAAAGTATTTACAACATTAAGCTGTAAGCGCAGCAGCTTATTGTTGATTTTTCTACTGATAATGGCACTAACCTCAATACTATCACCATATATGAAAAGCACAACCTGTCAGGTTATTGATGCCTTTGGTTTTTGTTTGACCGATGGTAGCACCATTATGTTGAATAAGCCGGCATCTACGGAGCAAAATGCGTTATTAAAAGAGTTATTTTCGCTGGACGGAAATGCTATATGTGCATGTTACCTCCTAACAGGGATTTGCGCTACAAGTTAGAGCATTAACGACTATACTTTCAATGAGGTAAGTTCCGGCACCAACAAGGGCGAGCTTCTGAAATAATACATGGCAGGCGCCATGTATTATTTACAACTATTGAGTTAACAGACCTTGACCCATGTGGTAAAATACGCATATTTTATATTTTGGTTTCTTTAAATACATAAAATCCAACAACTGTATACCAGTTTGCTTGTCATAGATTAATTCATGTAACTGTCAAACCAATCAAGAATTTGCGAAGGTTCTTTTGCAAAGTAAGCGTATCCGTCCCAACGGCTTGTGGAGTTTTCAATCCAAAAAAGTTTTTTATCTTTAACCGGGATATTATTAAAAATCAGCTGGACATCGCTTGGTCGTGTCAGCAAATCATTACGAACCTGATAAATCAAGGTTGGAATGTGCACGCTTTTCGCAGCTTCAATAGGCGACAAGTCATCTAATTTAAAACTCGTGGTTAATTGAAGTGCTTGTTCCAGTTCACCAAGTCTTTCCTTGATACCGCGCGATTCCAATTCTCTTTCCATAATCATACGCACTGAAAGCGGCTGGGGTGCAACCATACAGCGGACATCCCTGAAGTATTCCGGATATTTTGAAATGGCAAATATCGATGAGTTAGCACCGAGACACCGGCTGAACAGTCCAACCATCATATCCCTTAAATCCTCACGAGTCCTGGCGTAAATTAAAGAACCCACCACATCGCGTGATTCATAAATTCCGGCACTGACCATACCGCTTTTGGTACCGCTATGTCCAAAGTTCCTGATATCATAGGCAAGTACATTGTAGCCTGCATCATGGAGAATCTTAAAATCCGGGATAAAATTGATCTCAAAATCATTACCGGTATTCCCAAAAGCGGATTTCCACGGTTCGAGATGCGAAGGCAATCCGGAACGACTAAATCCCATAGGATGATTAACAATAATCAGCTTTTTCGAACTTTCGGCCGGAATATACCAACCGTCCAAAGGAACCCCGTCCAGAGATGAGAAAAATACGTCCTCGAACGCCAGTCCCTGTTCAGCGGGCGAATGCCAAATAGGAGAACGGCGCGGGCTGCCCAGACCATCGACCATATGCTTTATTGCATGTTGGATTTCCTCTTCGCTCATTTTAATTTCTTTTGATTGAGTTTTCATATAGATGATTTTGATAAGGACAAAGTTTCACTAAAATAACAAGCTGATACTTGCAAATTTCAAAGCAATACTTGCAAATTATTCTGGAAAATCAGGCGAAACTGTATAGGCGTGGTTGAAGTATAGCGTTTAAAAAAATTTGTAAAATGTGCGGGATCGTTAAAAGAAAGCTGATATGCAATTTCCTTTACTGTTAGACTGGTTTGCGAAAGTAAATTTTTAGCCATCGCGATGAGATGTTCATGGAGTAGTTCATGGGCAGTTTTACCTGTAGCCCGTTTAAGGGCGGCATTAAGATAATTGGGATGCATCGCTAACTTTTCTGCATAATAAGCAATAGTCCGCTTTGCTGCTGTGTCATCAACCTCTTTAAAAAAAGCATCAAGCAAAAGACGGAATCTTGTTGCGATAGCAAGATCATTTAATATGCCAGAATCTGACGGAGACTGACTTGACTTGTTTTGGCTTTCATAAATTCGTCTTATTTGCAAAAGGTAAACTTGCAGGTACGTTGCAATCATAATTGCCCGTCCGGTTAAGTTACTTTGATACTCTGAAAGCATCTGATCAAATGTAATTCTCAATAAATTTGCCTCGTTAGGTTCAATTTCAAACGGAAAAGCCCCGTCAAGATGCAAGTATGGCATTTCTGAGACCATACTTGACAAAAAATTATATTTGGCGAGGAATGACTCGGTAAAGGCAATGTAAAAACCTGAAGCAAGAATCGGTGTATTTTCCGTTGATAGTATTTGGAAAGGGACTTTTAAAAATAAAAAGGGTTGACTTGAGTTCAATACGGGCGATAAAGCTTCAGGATTAACGTACACAGAGGTATAGACGATAATAAGGTATATCCTATGCCTGAAAACGTCAAAGTTGTGACCTGTATTAATGTTCTGTTCTAATATACGAATATCAAAATCGTCTTCTGGTGAACTCACTCCACCGACATGTCTGAAAAATTGTTTTAAGTCCCTTAATTCTTGCATGTTTATGAACTGTTAATCCTTTAACAGTATATAGCGAAGATAGTTCTGTATAGGTATTTCAGGCTTTCAACATATCAGCTTATAACCAATATCCCGGATACTGAAAATTTGAATTCCCGGGTCATCATTTAACATTTTACGCATGTGGGTCATAAAAACATTCATGCTTTTAGCGTTATAAACCGAATCATTGCCCCAAATTTTCAACAACACATCCTGCCGCTCCAATACCTAATTTTTTTCAAAAGCAATAATTCCAGCAATGCCATCTCCTTAAAAGAAAGGTCATATTCATTTTTAGTGGTTTGAAGCTGCTGGTTTAGGGTGTCCGGCAGGCAGTTTTTAATAGCGTTTATGTGAGGATTTACTCTATTAAGATACTGATTTTCAGTAAACATCATGGCTTTTTTTTATTTTATTTCTGCACACAATCCAATCGCTAAACACGTTAAGAAGATGAAGTGATTTTTGGGCGATGCTGTTTTTATCGGCATAAAAACAGTATGTAACCTTTTGCCCTACAAATTTCCATGCTTCTTTTATCGACATAAAACCCTTAACTAAAACCATTATTTTTTTAGCTTTGCTGCTCATTTTACTGTTCATGAGCCAGCCTGTCAAAATAAAAAATGCTTTAATTTCTGTTTATTATAAAGATCATCTCGAACCTGTTATACAAGCACTTAATCGTCTGAATGTCCAAATTTATTCTACCGGTGGCACAGAACAGTTCATACGCGATTTAGGTGTTCCGGTTATTCCTGTTGAAGACTTAACCTCCTACCCTTCTATTCTGGGCGGCCGCGTTAAAACACTTCACCCTAAAATATTCGGCGGTATTTTAAACCGAAGGGAACATGAGGGCGACCGGCAGCAAATTGAAGAATATGAAATCCCGGAGATTGATTTGGTGATTGTGGATCTGTACCCGTTTGAAGAAACCGTTAAGAAAGCCCTCTCCCCCATAGAGGGTTTGGGTGAGGCCGATATTATCGAAAAGATTGATATTGGCGGCATTTCCCTTATCCGTGCAGCCGCAAAAAACTTCCAGGATGTTACGATCATCGCCTCCAAAAACGATTATGGCGAACTGGAAAATATCCTGAAAACACAAAACGGGGAAACAACTTTAGCCCAGCGCAAAGCTTTTGCCCGCAAGGCTTTCCATATTTCTTCGCATTACGATTCCGCCATTTTCAACTATTTCAACCGGGAAGAACCTTTACAGGTTTTCAAACAAAGCATCGAAACTGCACAAACTTTACGCTATGGCGAAAACCCGCACCAGCAAGGTGTTTTTTATGGCGAACTGGATCAGTTGTTTGATAAGCTGGGCGGAAAAGAGCTTTCATACAATAACCTGGTGGATGTGGATGCAGCCGTAGCTTTGATCGATGAATTTGAAGAACCAACGGTAGCTATTTTAAAACATACCAATGCCTGCGGGATTGCCAGTAGGGAAACGGTCCTGCAATCCTGGTTTGATGCTTTGGCTTGCGATCCGGTTTCTGCATTTGGCGGCGTGATCATCACCAACGGCGAACTGGATGCAACTACGGCAACAGAAATAAGCAAACTGTTTTTTGAAGTGCTGATTGCCCCTGCTTACAGTGAAGAAGCTACCAGGATTTTAACTTCAAAAAAGAACAGGATTATTTTGCTGCGCAAACCGGTGGAACTGCCTAAAAAATTATTCAAAACGCTTTTGAATGGTGTGATCGGGCAGGATAAAGATTTGGTGATTGAAGGGCTGGAACAAATGCAAACTGTTACCGTTAAACAGCCAACAGAACAGGAACTGAAAGATCTGTTTTTTGCAAATAAAATCGTGAAGCATACCAAATCGAACACAATTGTACTGGCTAAAAACAGTATGCTGATTGCCAGTGGCGTTGGCCAGACATCACGTGTGGATGCTTTAAAACAGGCCATTGTTAAAGCAGGGACTTTTGGTTTTGACCTCCATGGATCGGTAATGGCTTCGGATGCTTTTTTCCCTTTTCCGGATTGTATAGAGATTGCAGCAGATGCAGGAATCACGGCTGTTTTGCAGCCCGGCGGATCCATCAAAGATCAGGACTCGGTTAATATGGCCAATCAAAAGAACATTGCGATGGTAACGACCGGTGTTCGCCATTTTAAACACTAACACGTTTGATAAAACTGTTTCATGCTTCTTTTATACAACAATTTTTCGTAAACTTTGCAGCTAATACTGATATAAAACCAAATGGGTCTATTTAACTTTTTTACGCAGGAAATTGCCATCGACTTAGGCACTGCAAATACCCTGATTATACACAATGACAAAGTTGTGGTGGATGAACCTTCCATCGTGGCGTTTGACCGGACAACGAACAAAATAATTGCCATTGGCCGCCAGGCCATGCAAATGGAAGGCAAAACCCATGACAATATCCGAACCGTAAGGCCATTAAAAGATGGTGTAATTGCTGATTTTAATGCTTCGGAACACATGATCCGCGGCATGATCAAAATGATCAACAAAGGCAAAGGCTGGTTTTTCCCTTCGCTGCGGATGGTAATTTGTATCCCTTCCGGAATTACTGAAGTAGAGAAACGTGCCGTACGCGATTCTGCTGAAATTGCAGGTGCAAAAGAAGTATATCTCATTTACGAACCAATGGCTGCGGCAGTAGGTATCGGGATTGATGTGGAAGAACCAATGGGCAACATGATCATCGATATTGGCGGCGGAACTACAGAGATTGCAGTTATTGCACTTTCGGGTATTGTTTGCGACCAATCCATCCGTGTGGCAGGCGATAATTTTGATTCTGATATTGTGCAGTATATCCGCCGCCAGCATAACATTATGATCGGCGACCGTACAGCTGAAAAAATTAAAATTGAAGTTGGTTCGGTTTTACCGGAACTGGCAGACCCACCGCCGGATTTTGCGGTCCAGGGCCGTGATTTAATGACAGGCGTGCCCAAACAAATCACGGTTTCTTATACGGAAATTGCGCATTGCTTGGATAAATCCATCTCTAAAATTGAAGAAGCAATTTTAAAAGCATTGGAAATTACGCCGCCCGAACTTTCGGCAGATATTTACCAGACCGGCATTTATTTAACGGGCGGCGGCGCTTTGCTGCGTGGATTAGACAAACGTGTGGCTGCAAAAACCAAACTGCCGGTACACGTGGCCGAAGACCCTTTACGTGCCGTTGTACGTGGTACCGGTATCGCTCTAAAAAACATCGGTAGTTTTAAATTTTTAATGCAGTAAAAAGAGGGTTATAAGTTATACGTTTTAAGTTATAAGTTGCCTGTTTGGTCTCAACTTAAAACGTATAACTTATAACCTAAAACTTATAACCCCATGCGTAACCTCTTGATCTTTGTTTCCAAGTACAACGCATTTTTTTTATTTGTTATTTTTGAAGTTACTTCGATTGTTGTTTTCATCAAGTACAACAACTTTCAAAAAGCAACATTCATCAGTTCATCCAACGAAGCCATCGGCAATGTTTACCTCAAAGTAGACCAGCTTACCGACTATTTAAAACTGACCAATATCAACGATAGTTTGGCCAGGGAAAATGCCCGATTGCGCAATCAGCTAAAATCTTCTTTTTATGTTGATTCTTCTACTGTAAAAACAGTAACGGATACAATTTTTAAACAGCAATATACCTATATTTCGGCCAGGGTGATCAATAATTCTTTTAACCGCCGCAACAATTACCTTACCATTAACCGTGGCAGCAACGCTGGCATTACCAAAGGTATGGGCGTGATCTGTAGTACAGGCGTGGTAGGGATTGTTACTTTTACCGGCCCGAATTTATCAACTGTACAGTCTTTACTGCACGAAAACACACGCATCAGTGCCATGCTTACTGATTCTAATAACGTAGGCTCTTTAATCTGGGACAATAACCTCGACCCAACAAAAGCCATGCTTATCAATATTATGAAGCAGGTTAAAATTAAACGGGGCACGCCGGTAGTTACTTCGGGTTACTCGCTTTTTCCGGCAGGGACAATGCTTGGCCATATCAATAAATTAGATGCTAAAGACAGCAGCAACGGAACGGGCATCGAAGTGAACTTATCTGTTAATTTCAGTAACCTGCAGTACGTGTATGTAGTAACCAATAAAATGGCACAAGAACAAGGGGCATTGGAGGCCCGGGAAAAACCATGAGCAGGATGATCATATTTAATGTCCTGCGGTTTATTGTGCTGGTGTTTATACAGGTTTTTTTATTGAAGGACATTTCTTTGTACCATGTAGTTACGCCTTACTTTTACATTCTGTTCATACTGCTTTTACCGTTCGATATCCCTAATTTCTTATTGTACCTGCTGGCATTTGCCTTAGGTATCACCATTGACGCTTTTTACGATACGCCCGGCCTGCATACCGCTTCCTGTGTTTTTTTAGCTTATGTGAGAATCATTTTCATCAGCATAACCGTACAAAAAGAAGGTTTTGACAACGAACCCGAACCAACTTTAGGATTAATGGGTTTCAGATGGTTTTTTTTATACGCCTTGATCTTAACATTTTTACATCACTTTTTTCTGCTTAACCTGGAATCTTTCCATGTGTCGCAAATTCTTTTCACTTTGACCAGGATTCTTTTTAGTACCCTTTTTACCGTACTTTTAATGTTGATTTCCGGTTTAATGTTTTTCAAAAAGAAGGTACGTTAATGAATAGTTTTTTTGAAAGGCGATATGTGATCCTCGGTATTTTCATCCTGGTGATGCTTACCCTGATCGGCCGTTTGTTCTACATCCAAATCATAGATGATAAATACCTGGCGTTCGCACAAAACAATGTGATCCGCAAGTTTATCAAATACCCGGACCGTGGGGCAATCCTCGACCGGAAAAGTAAAATATTGGTGCAAAACGAGCATGTGTATGATATTTTGGTTATCCCGAAACAGGTACATGATTTTGATACCCTGGAATTTTGTAAATTATTGCAAATTGACAAAAACGAATTTAACCAGCGCTGGCAAAAAGCCAAAACGTATTCTAATTTCCGTCCGTCTATCTTTGAGAAACAATTATCAGCGAAGCTGTATAACTCTTTGCAGGAGCACCTGTTCGAGTTTCCGGGCTTTTTCGTGCAACCTCGTTCTGTAAGGACCTATCCTGATTCTGTTGCCGCACAATTTTTGGGCTACATCAGTGAAGTAAATGATAAGATTATCGAAAAATCAAATGGTTATTACAACCCCGGCGATTATATAGGTTTTAGCGGGGTAGAAAAAGCATACGAAAACGAACTGCGCGGACAACGCGGTGTAGAAAACTTACTGGTAGATTCCCGCAATGTACCCAAAGGGAAATATTTAAACGGCAAGTACGATACCGCAGCAGTTGCCGGGGAAAGGCTGATTTCTTCTTTAGATATCCGCATCCAGAAATTGGGCGAAAAACTGATGCAGAATAAGGTTGGCAGCATTGTAGCCATCGAACCTTCGACGGGCGAAATCTTAGCCTTTGTGAGCAGCCCGACTTATGATCCAAACGAGTTGGTTGGCCGGGAACGTGGCAATAATATTTCGGCTATGTACAAAAACCCATATAATCCTTTATTTATCCGCCCCATACAAGCCTATTATCCGCCTGGCTCTTCTTTTAAACCACTTGCTGCGCTGATAGCCTTACAAAAGGGCTTAATTACGCCTCAAACTACTTATTTCTGCAATGGTGTATATTGGGCTGGAAACCACCCTGTTCATTGTACGCATCGTCATGGGGTAACAAACCTGAGTTTGGCCATTGAAGGCTCATGCAATGTATATTTCTCATCAGTATTTGATAAATTAATGAATTCCAACGGAGCCCGCAATATTGAAAATACCTATGCCGGTTGGAAGAATGATGTAAATAAGTTTGGTTTTGGTGTGAAGCTCGATGTAGATTTGCCGAATGAACGGAAAGGACTCGTACCTGCCCCCGCCCGTTATGATCGAACGTATGGAAAGAACCACTGGCGTTCAAACACCATAATCTCGCTTGCAATAGGGCAAGGTGAGTTACTTGCCACACCGTTACAGATGGCCAATATTGAATGTGCCATTGCTAATCGTGGCTTCTATTATCGTCCTCACTTAATTAAGGCTATCGGCGATAAAGATATAATCAAGCCAGAGTTTAAAGAGAAAATAAATGTAGGTATTGATTCTGTTTATTATGAACCGGTTATCAATGGTATGCAGGAGGTGGTTGATCGCGGAACGGCGGAAGCTTCCCATATTCCGGGCATTATTATGTGCGGTAAAACCGGAACGGCTCAAAATCCTCACGGAGAAAACCACTCTGTATTTGTTGCTTTCGCTCCGCGCGATCATCCTAAAATTGCTATTGCGGTTGTGGTTGAAAACGCCGGCCAAGGTGCTGCCTGGGCAGCACCAATTGCTTCTTTTATCGTAGAAAAATATTTAAAAGATTCTATTAGCCGCAGGCCATCCGGCATCAACCCAAAGAAATATATGGAGGCCAGCCTGATGCCTGCGCTGCCGGATGCTTCGCCTAAAACCGGCAACAAACTTTTACCAAAAGATTCCCTGAAAAAGAACCAGGCAGACAGCAATAGAAAAGCCATTAAAAGCGATAGCGGCAAAAAAAAGTTACCGCGTATTAGAATAGCCGCATTAACTCCAAAAAGAAAGGAAAATGAATAACCAGCGCAGCTTTTTTTTTAATGTAGATTGGTTTACGGTCCTTCTTTATTTAAGCCTTTGTGTCATCGGTTGGTTTAATATCCATTCTGCCATTTATGATGAGGCGCATCTCAGCATTATTGATCTCAGCACCAATTATGGCAAGCAGTTTATTTATATCATTTCTGCGGTAGTATTGGCAACCGTTATTTTACTGATGGAAAGCCGCTTTTTTAGTGCCCTTGCACCTGCAGTTTATAGTATTGTAGTTGTTTTATTGATCCTTGTTTTAGTGATTGGGCGAAATGTAGGCGGCAACCAGGCATGGATTCCGCTTGGGGGCGGCTTTAGGTTACAGCCCTCCGAGTTTGCAAAATTTGCTACCTGTTTGTTGCTGGCCCGTTACCTTAGCGGCACAAATATTAAAGTAACCGATACCAAATCCTTTCTGGTTGCCGCAGCTATTATCGGTTTTCCGATGGTGTTGATCATGTTACAGCCAGATGCCGGTTCAACACTCGTTTTTTGCTCGTTGATCTTCGTACTGTACCGCGAAGGTATTTCCCCGCTTTTTCTGGTGGCTATTGCACTTGCCATTGCTTTGTTTATCCTTACTTTGTTGCTGAACCAGTATCAGTTTTATTTTATTGGTGTACTTGCATCGGTAGCTGGTCTTTTAGTCTATCTTTTCCGCAGAAATCAAGTTTTAATTGTAACGGTTGTGGCCGGTTTTGTTATATCTGTAACACTAATATTCAGTGTAAATTTCCTTTATCATCATGTACTAAAACAGCATCAAACCGTTCGAATTAGTGAATGGCTGGGCATTACAACAGATTTAAGGGGAATTGGGTACAACGTCAATCAATCTAAAATTGCCATTGGTTCCGGAAAACTTTGGGGCAAAGGTTATTTAAAAGGCACGCAAACCAAATTCTCTTTTGTGCCCGAACAAAGTACCGATTTTATTTTTTGCACCGTTGGCGAAGAATGGGGGTTTGCCGGAACGTTCAGCGTGATCCTGATTTACCTGATCCTGCTTTTCCGGATTGTATTTATAGCAGAAAGGCAGCGTTCCAACTTTTCCAGGATCTACGGTTATGGTGTGGCCTCCGTTATTTTTTTTCACGTTTTTATTAACGTGGGCATGACGATCGGTTTGGTCCCGGTTATCGGGATACCATTGCCGTTAATCAGTTATGGCGGATCTTCCCTTTGGAGTTTTACCATCCTTATCTTCATCCTGCTCAAACTGGATTCTAACCGGATGGGGATTATTTAGGGATTTAATAGTCAAGGTTTAGGCTTTGTGCCCTTCCTCTGCATCTGGTTTAAAACCCATTCGCTTTCTCGGCACATCCTGTTTATTTGTTTTTTCTAATAATTCATCCAAATAACTAAAAAACAATTCAATCTTATTATCCTGCTTTTCTACTTTGTTTTTGATATTTTCTACCTCGAAATGTAGTTCAGAATCCCCAACAGTTTTTGACGAATTTGTGTAAAAACCCTGACAATCTGAATATTGACCAAAATTGCACGGTCGCTGTTGAGAACGCTTGCCAGCATGACCGCCCCATGTTCTGTAAAAGCATATGGAAGGACATTGGGATGCTTTGAACTGTTCAAATGTTTATAATTTACGATAAGATGGTCTTTTTCTTCTGCTGAAACCTGAAACATAAAATCTATGGGAAACCGTTTCAAATTTCGTTTGACCTGTTCGTTTAACCGCTTGGTTGTTACGCCATATGGATCAGTCCTATCCCGATCTATCATTAATTTTTGTTACGAAGAATTACAATCTTATCTATAATAGCTTCATCGGGTATTTCAACAAACGCAGCATCCTTTTTTGCCATTATAAAAAAATGAACTGGTCGCAAAATGCGACCAGTTCATAAATATAGTTAATCTTATTTCTTTAAAAGAAAGAATTTAAGACTACTACTACAAAAGATAATATTTTTTATGCAAACCTTTTCCGCAGCAGGTCATAAAACCGTTCTGCTGTTGCCTGTTTTTCTTTCCAGTTGTTTTTAACTGCATAATTTAGGTTGAGGAAATGCTCTGCCTGCTCAAAAGTAGTATAACGGTTCAAAATATTTACCGCTTCTGAGTAAGCCAGGTTATAACCGTTAAATAACTCTTTTACAAAAAGCAATTTGTCGTTCAGGCTGATGAGGGATGGCAGGTCTTGAACTGCCTTATTTGTAGTTGAAGCAATTGTTGCAGGCTGATCTAAACCTTTTTGAGCCGCAATTCGCTCGTTTAGCGTTAAAACTGCCGGTTCAATTTCAGGTTTTGCCGATACAGGTTCCAACTGTTTTTCTGCCATAAAAACAGTATTTTCAGCCTGAATTTCGGGTTGATGATGTATTTCCGGTTGAACCTCAATAGCAATTTCCTGTATAACTTCAGGTTCTGCAAAAGTCGTCTCCTCTTCTAAAGCCGGTTCTGGCAATACATTTTTTTGTGCGGTAAAAGAAGCATTTCCCTCCAAAAGCAATTGATCGTTTAAATCTTCTTGCGGCATGGTTGCGGGTAAAAAGATAGTTTCTTGCTGAACGATTGCTTCCGGAGTTTCTGTTGATTGTTCTTCTGTAATTTCTACAGCCGGAACATTTATCTTAACCGGAATAATTTCCTCAGTATAAACAGAATGATCTTCTTCCTTAAAATAATCAGGTATTTCCGGCCTTTTTGAATAAACCTTTTCTGGAGATAAAACCGGGGCGGTTGCAGGTAAAGCAGTGTTTTGTACTTGTATCTTTTTCAGGATCGCAATATGATCCGTCAGGAAATTGGCATTGGCCATAAAAAGCTCCAGTTCCAGGCCATTAAAAGCATTGCCGGCAGTTTCGAGATAAGTATATTGATCTTTCAGTTCAGCAATGATCCCACCTATTTTTTTTAATATTTCCTGCTGGTTCATAGTTTAAACATAAAGAAGATGTTGATAAATCTACGCCCAAAAATAGGATTAAATTCTGATATTAGGCCTTCAACCACACAGCAGATGCTATTTAACGAATACGTTTTTAAAAGGAAAAGCGAATATGGCGGAAGCATAGAAGTAATTTGTGGTTCTATGTTTTCCGGAAAAACAGAAGAGTTGATCCGCAGGATAAAACGTACACAAATAGCCCGCCTTTCCGTAGAAATTTTCAAACCAAGAACGGATATACGATATAATGAAACAAACATCGTTTCGCATAATGCAAATACCATATCTTCCACGCCTGTTGAAAATGCTTCTGCCATACTGCTTCTGGGCAGCAATGCGCAAATTGTAGGTATAGACGAAGCACAGTTTTTTGACGATGAACTGCCCGAAGTTTGCAATAAACTGGCCAATAAAGGCATAAGGGTGATTGTTGCCGGTTTGGACATGGATTATTCCGGTAAACCTTTTGGTCCGTTGCCTGCTATTATGGCCATGGCCGAATCTGTTACCAAAGTACATGCCGTTTGCGTAGTTTGCGGAAACCCGGCTTTGTTCTCGTACCGGTTGGTAGAAAACGACACCAGGGTTTTATTGGGGGAAAAAGAAAGTTATGAGCCGCGCTGCAGAAGCTGTTACCAGCTCGGTAAAAATATAAACGCCTGAAACAGTATTATTATTTATCCTGTAAAAGAAGCTCCAGGTTTTTCAAATCTGATTGAATAGCTTCCAGATGATCCGTCAACAAGGAACGAAGGTCTGCAGGTAAATCCTTTTCATTCAAAACATCCTGGTAAGCATCCACAGCAGCTTTATCACCTGTAATGCAACTGGATATGGCCACATCGTCACTTCGGTTTGATAATGTCCCTTTCACATCCAACCATGCACGGTGCAAAACACCGCCAAAACCCCCTTTATGTTCCGGCTTTTCTATTCCATTTGCACTCAGGTAATTTCTAAGAGCTTCTGTTTGTATGTTACGACTGGTTGCCGACTGTTCAAATTCTGTCAACAGGTTTTTACTGCTCACCATTTCGGCTGCTTTTGTATATCCTTCTTCCCCGTCAACACCAATAATTACTAAATGCTGCAAACTGCCAACTAATTTTTGATCTAGACTCATGGTTCTATAAATTGATATTCGTTTTAGATATTTAACAATATTAATTGCAACTATAAATTAAATATTTGGTTTGCAATATTGTGATTTTTAATTTATCGGTTTAAAGCCTGTTTAAGTTTTGTCAATTCATTTTCATGCTTCTTTTATCACCTAAAAACATATATTAAACTTCTAAATTTTAGGTATAGGTATAAAACACAAAAATTACAGACATAAAAGAAGCATTAATGATTTTTCAGGGATAAATTTAAACACGTTTTTGCAATCCGATACTTTTATAAAATGAACTTGTTTAAACTTTCTCTGCTGGTGTGTTGCGTACTTCTTTTATCAGTATAAAAACAGGACGTCATCCCCCTTGCCCACTTCAAAGGGGGAACCTGCAAACGCCAAATGTCTAAAACAGGATAACGTTGGAAAGATAGGCGTTATACTTCCCCCTTTAAAGGGGGTTAGGGGGATGAGTGCTATTTCCATAAATTATCCTATCACAAAAGGTAAAGTTTAAACAAGTTCAATTATAACTTGTTGCAAGTATTGTAATTTAATATGACACATACTTCTTTTAGCATAAAGAACTTATATGGCGTAAAATAAAAAAAGTGCCGATCAATAAATGACCGGCACTTCTAAATATATATTACTTTAAATATTAACTTGCGATAGAAATCTTCTCTTTGTCTTTGATGGAGTTTTTGATACAAGTAAGCATATTTTCACAAGTATTGTCCCATGAATTTTTACTTAAAAAGGTATCTACTTTAGCTAACCATTCTTTTCTGTTTTTATTGTTCAACTCCAGTTCAATTGCATCAATAAAATCTTCTGCTGTGTAACCAATGTTTACTAACTTGTTTTTTGCATAAGGATTGATCACATCGCGTATTGCCGTTGAAACTACAGGTTTTCCTGCAGATAAATATTCAGGGGTTTTTGTAGGACTGATATACTTGGTAGAATCATTTAGCATAAAAGGGATCAAAGCAACGTTCCAGCCGGATAAATAAGCAGGAAGTTCATCATAACTTTTCTGGCCTAAATAATGGATGTTTTGATTTTTGGGCAAATTGTCACGATTGATTTTAAGGACCGGCCCGATCAACATAAAGTTCCAATATGGCCTTGCATCAGCAACTGCTTTAATTAGTGCAATATCAAACCGTTCATCAATTACACCATAAAATCCAAGTTTGATGCCTGATACTTGTGCCTGGTCTGCAGGTTGGGTTTTGTTTGTTCTTGCTTTTACAAAATGACTTTTGTCTATACTGCTTGGAAAAGGATAAATATTTGCATGTTGATGTTTTTTAGCTTCATACAAAGAATGCCCACCCGTAAACACTACATCTGATTTTGCCATTAACTTTTTTTCCAGGTCTTTTAACTCAGCAGGTGCATTTTTAAATAAGGACAATTCATCCATACAATCATATACAATTAATGCCGGGTTAAGCTGCTCTGTAAAAGATAAAGCCATTGGTGTATAATACCAGAAAAGAAAATCATCACCGTCTTCTTTTTCCATGAATTTATCCAGCAACTGTTTCATCACCAGCTTTTCTTCTGTCTTGGACAATCCCGATGAAATATGTGGAACAACAACCCACAAGTTGGTTAACCTTTTAGATATATGTAAATACGCACCATGTTCCGCATCATGTATCGGTTCTTCTAAAAAATAAGTGCTAAACATTTCAGAAAATCTGGTCAGCAAGTGTTGTGGGCGCTGATAAACAAAATCCCATCTTAAGTGTGAAAGGCAAAGTAGTTTGGCTGGTAATTTCTTCATGTTTTGTGGCGATAATTAAAACTCAACATATTAAAAATAATTTTGTTCGATACCCGGTATAAATTTTTTACAGTTTACTATTAAGTAAATGATTTTCACTCAATTATGTTAATCATAATTGCACAAGTGAAATCATAAGCCAGATGATAATGCCTTCAAAAGCAATATCTAATCATCCTTTTAACTGTAATCTTTAAAAAGATTTACAATATACACTTAATTTCTTAAAAATGTATATCTGAAATGCTAAATATGTTATACAAGGTTGTTTTTATGCTTGTACAACTATTGTAATAAATTTAATACTTACTTTATCAAAAAAAAATATATCTGTTTCTTTTTCAGAAACTTTATGCTGATTTTTCTGGTGTAAACAAATCTGGCGTTGTTTTTTAATTAAACTTATATTGAAGTAGTTTTTTAGCTTTTGTTTCCTTTGATGAGACGTTGTATTTCATCTAATTTCATCAAAGCTTCCACTGGTGTAAGTGTGTTTACATCCAAAGCATTTAACACATCACGGATTTTTATCAGCACCGGGTCATCAATAGAAAACATCTGCAGTTGCACCGCTTGTTTTTGTACTTTTTTGATGCTTTCTTTAATGCTTTCACCGCCGGTACGTTCTGCTTCCAGCTTCTTTAAAATTTCCTCTGCCCGCGACAAAACTTTTGGCGGCATTCCGGCCAATTTAGCTACATGAATGCCGAAACTATGCTCGCTTCCCCCGGGAACTAACTTCCGCAGGAAAATAATTTTTTGTCCGCTTTCTTTTACAGCAACATTATAGTTTTTAATGCGGTAAAAAGAGTTGGCCAGCTCGTTCAATTCGTGGTAGTGCGTGGCAAAAAGTGTTTTGGCTTTTGCAGAGGGATGATTGTGCATGTATTCGGCAATAGACCAGGCAATGGAGATACCATCATAAGTAGAAGTGCCCCGGCCGATCTCGTCCAGTAAAACCAAACTCCGGTTGGAGATATTGTTGAGGATGCTGGCCGTTTCGTTCATCTCTACCATAAAAGTAGATTCACCCGAACTTAGATTGTCTGAAGCGCCAACGCGGGTAAATATTTTATCCACCAAACCAATACGTGCTTCTTTTGCCGGTACAAAACATCCGATTTGCGCCATCAGCACGATCAAACCGGTTTGACGGAGAATGGCAGATTTCCCGGCCATGTTCGGGCCGGTGATAATAATGATCTGCTGCGTTTCCGAGTCCAGGAAAACATCATTGGTAATGTATTCTTCGCCCAGCGGCAGGTTTTTCTCAATTACCGGATGCCTGCCGCCTTTGATATCGATGCAGTCGGCCAGATCCATTTGCGGTTTGCAGTAACTGTTTTTTCCGGCCAAGCGGGCAAAGCAAAGCAGCACATCCAGTTTGGCTAAAATGCGCGCATTGAGTTGTATCGGTTTGATATACGAACTAATGCTGTGAAGTAAGTTGTTGTACAAGCGTGTTTCGATAGCAAAGATCTTTTCCTCCGCACCTAAGATCTGTTCTTCGTATTCCTTTAACTCTGGTGTGATGTAACGCTCGGCATTTACCAGCGTTTGCTTCCTGATCCAGTTTGCAGGAACTTTATCTTTGTGCGTATGCGTTACTTCCAGATAATAACCAAAAACGCTGTTGAAAGCCACTTTCAGCGATGGGATTCCGGTTTCTTCTGCTTCTCGGCGCTGTATCTCTACCAGAAAATCTTTTCCGCCAAAAGCAATTTTACGCAGATGGTCCAGTTCTTCATCTACACCTTCGGCAATCACCCCGCCTTTTATTAATTGAACAGGTGGTTCAGGGGAAACCTCTTTTTCTATTTTTTCGCGGATCAACTGACAAGGGTTCAATTGTTCAGCCAACTGCTTCAAAAATAAATTTTCCGATTGTTCGCAAAGTTTCCGCACTTCGGCTGTGGCAAGCAATGCTCTTTTTAACTGTATAATTTCGCGTGGATTGGCTTTTTGTAAACCGATCTTGGAAATCAACCGTTCCAGATCGCCAATCTGTTTGATCTGCTGCAGCAACTCCGCAGCCAATGCTTCTTTTACCAGCAAAAAATCAACAACTTCCAGCCGTTCTTCAATCGTTTTCAGTTCTTTTAAAGGCATCAAGATCCATTTCCGCAGCAAACGCGCGCCCATGGGCGAAGCTGTTTGATCGAGCACATGAAAAAGGGTTATCGCGTTTTCATTGGCCGAATCCAGCAGTTCGAGATTACGGACCGTAAAGCGGTCCAGCCACATATACTTTTGATGTTCGATACGGCTGATGCCGGAAACATGCTGCAAATTGCGGTGTTCCGTTTCATTGATATAATACAATGTTACGCCGGCGGCAACAATGGCCGATGGCAGGCGGTCGATACCGAAACCTTTTAAGTTTTTCACTTCAAAGTGCTTCAATAAAGTTTCCGAAGCAAAATCGAAAGTAAAAGCCCAGTCGTCAATGGGATAAGTATAAAAACCATCGCCAAAAGCTTCGGCAAATTCTTTTTGTTTTTGTTTGGGGAAGATGACCTCGTTTGGGCGGAAACTTTGCAGCAACTGGTCAATGTATTCAACATCACCTTGCGCAGCCAGGAATTCGCCGGTAGAAATATCCAGCAAAGCCAAACCAATCTGGGTTTTATCAAAATGCAGCGCAGCCAGGTAATTGTTGGATTTTTGGTTGAGAATATTGTCATTGTAAGAAACGCCGGGCGTAACCAGTTCGGTAACGCCTCTTTTAACAATGGTTTTGGTTGTTTTTGGATCTTCCAACTGATCGCAAATGGCAACGCGATGGCCGGCACGGACCAATTTTGGCAGATAAGTATCCAACGAATGGTGCGGAAAACCAGCTAATTCGATAAAAGTGCCCGAACCGTTCGCCCTTTTGGTCAAAATAATGCCTAAAATACGGGAAGTGGTAACGGCATCTTCCCCAAAAGTTTCATAAAAATCGCCTACCCGAAACAACAGCAAAGCACCGGGATATTTAGCCTTGATTTGGCTGTGCTGCTGCATTAAAGGTGTTTCTGCCGAAGTTTTCTTTCCCAAATTTAAATGCGATTAAACTGTAAAGTTAAGCGATCAAAAGGTTTTTACAGCAGCTATGAAAAAAATGTGGGTAAAAGAAGCATTAGTATTTTTATTTGGAGGAAATTAAAGAGCCAACAAAAAAAACAATTTTGCAGGTATTTCCATCTGATTTTATTATCATATTTGATTCATGGAACCTGATCTTCAACAAAAATTTAATGAATTGTTTAACCAACCCGCAACCGCCGGCTTTTCTGCGCCAGGACGTGTAAACCTGATTGGCGAACATCTTGATTATAACGGCGGACACGTTTTGCCTTGTGCCATCACCTTTAAAACCAATTTGCTGATCGCGGAAAACAAAGAAGGTGTTTTTCGTTTCCGGAGTTTGGATTTTAAAGAGCAATTGGATATTCCCGTGCAAGATGCATACACCAAAAAGGGTAATGACTGGTTCAATTATCCGTTGGGCGTAATGCAGCAGTTTTTATTGCAGCAGAAAAAGATTTCCGGCTTGGATATGTTGTTTCAGGGCGATGTTCCGCTCGGTTCCGGCCTTTCTTCTTCGGCTTCCATCGAAATTGTAACCGCTTTTGCGCTGAATGAAACTTTTAATTCGGGTTTTTCAAAGCTGGAGATGGCCCGGATCGGCAAAAAAGTGGAGAATGATTTTATCGGTGTAAACAGCGGCATCATGGACCAGTTTGCAGTGGCTTTCGGGGAAAAAGATAAAGCCATCGAACTGAACTGCGAAACACTGGACTATAAGATTGTGGATTGTAATTTGCAGGATTATGTGCTGGCGATCATCAACACCAACAAACCACGAAAACTCTCCGAATCTAAATACAATGAGCGTGTTGCCGAATGCCAAACAGCTTTAAAAGATTTAAGAAAAGAACTGGACATTGATTTCTTGTGCGATATAGATAAGGCAACTTTTAACAAACACGAACATTTAGTTGAAAGCTCGGTAGTTAAAAAACGTGCGCGACATGTAATTGAAGAAAATGACCGGGTAAAAGAAGCAACACAGGTTTTGGCAAAAGGCGATTTAAAGCGCTTTGGGGAATTGCTTTATGCTTCCCATGCTTCGTTAAAGGACTTGTACGAAGTTACCGGCAAAGAACTGGACACCATAGTTGCTTTTTGCAAAACCCAGCAAAGCGTTGCAGGCGCACGCATGACGGGCGCCGGTTTCGGCGGATGCGCCATTGCTTTGGTTAAACAAGCTGCTTTTGATGATTTCTCCAAAAAAATCATTCCTTATTATAAAGATAAGATTGGTTACGAGCCTGTAGTTTACAATTCTTTGATTGGCGACGGCGTGAAGGAGGTTTGAGCTATCAGCAATGCATAATTGGCAAGTACCTTTGACCTTTCATCCCTTCACCTTTCCGCCTTTATCCCTTCACCTTTCCGCCTTTATCCTTTCACCTTTCCGCCTTTATCCTTTCACCTTTCCCCCTCCTAAACCATGCGTAAACTTAAACTGGAAGAATTAGGAAGGGTTGATGTTGCGGCTTTTAAACAGCAGGAAAAATTACCTGTTACGGTTGTGTTAGATAGTGTGCGAAGTATGCACAACATTGGATCGGTTTTCCGTACGGCAGATGGTTTTGCAGTTGAACATATCATCCTTTGCGGGATAACGGCACAGCCCCCGCATCGTGAAATCGAGAAAACGGCATTGGGCGCAACGCAATCCATCAGCTGGACTTATTTTAGTGCCATAAAAGAAGCATTGCAGCATTTACGAACAGAAGGCTACCGGATAATTGCGGTTGAACAGGCAGAAAACAGTATCAGCCTGAATGAATATCAACCCAAAAACGAACAAAAATATGCGTTGATTTTTGGGAACGAAGTGAATGGCGTAAGCGAAGAAGCCATGCAAATGATTCATGATTGCATCGAAATCCCACAGTTTGGCACCAAGCATTCTTTCAACATTGTAGTTTCTGCCGGTATTGTTTTGTGGGATTTTTTTGCGAAATTGAATTTGAATTAAAGTGAAAGGTGAAAAACAGAAAGGTGAAAGGTAGCCAGCATGTTTTCACTCTTTGAGGAGCGTTACGGATAGGTCTCTTAAATCTACCACCCTATTTTGCAACAAAATACTTAAATCGTTTAATTATCTCTTTTCCAGAGGTTACAGTTAATTCTAAAGTAATCAAATCTTTGTTTTGCGTTGGCGTATAATCCAAACTTAAATCATAGCCGTGTTCCGCTCATCTATGGAACCGGAAGTTATAACGGTTGAACTACTGTTGGGATAATATTCGCGCAAAGTATAAACCACTTTGGGCTTGTTTACTTTGCTTATGATAACATAAAAGGTAACCTTCTGGTTTACCGGAAATTCTTCTTTAATGCCGGGGTTTTTAAAGGCTTGCAGAGTTTTCATTTCACTTACTAAAAATTCGCTTGGCTGGGCTTTTTTGCAATTGGCCAACAGCACACTCAACACGCAAAAAATAAATAATAGTTGTCTTTTCATAAAAAGTTATTGTTTGAAGATAAATTTATTTTACAACTTAAAAATCACATTAATGCCCGGCATAAAATTTTCAATAGGTATTAAGGTACTATAAACATCCAAAAAAACACCAGCTCTTAAATTAGGCGTAACTTTAGCATCAAAACTTACTGAATTGTAAAGTGAAATATTAATCCCTTTCTTTTCTTCGTATTTAATTGTGCCAGGCACTGGCTCTTTTCTTCCATCAGGATATACGCGAATGCTTCCATTTGAAAAAACTTTATAATTATAATATTTTAAAGACGGTCCTATCTTTATACTGGCATTTATAAAAGATTGCTTGTTGCCAAAAGTATAATTAGCATCAGTAGTTAAAAACCAAGCGTTATATTTTCTATCCTCACCGTCAAAGTTAGTTGGTTTTGCTTTATAAACATTATAAATACCTGTAGTAAAACGGGTAAGCCCAGCTTCTAAAAAAATATGTTTTTTTACCGGTTTAGATAAAGTTGCACCTACAAAAAAAGCAGTATTTCCTTGATTATTTTCTGTTCCATAACCTGCAAAAATGTTAAAGTATAAATTTTTTTCAATTTTATTGACATAAATTCTTTGTGCGTGCAAAGATTCGATTTGAAACGACAATAACATTACTAATTGTACTATATATAATTTCATATTACCAGAATTACATGTAAGTAAAAAGCAAGAAGATTGGTATAACCTCCTTGCTTTATATCTATTATTGAATTAATGTACGATCTGGTAATGTAAAGCTCACACCACCACTAATGTCGTATATTAACCACCCATTATATGTTGGGTCTCCGGCTTGTCCCCTATTTAATGGAAAAAAGGAAGCATATTTATGATTATTCTGACGTATAATTTCATCTAAAGATTTATAACTTATTGTTCCTCCCACTGTACCAGTTTGCTTTTGACCGCCAACACTTACTGTTGTTGTTACAGATAAACCTAAAGTGGATGTATTTGCATTATCATCTTCATATATAGCAAGATTCTGTTCTAAGTTGGCTTGCTCCCAATCCCCATCCCAAGTTGCAGTAAAATCAACCCATGCTCGATTCTTGATGTGCCATCTGCTAATACTAGGATTACCATTAATTACAAATATATCCGCCGCTTGAACTTGACCATCAACTTGCTTTAAATAACCTGAAGCACGGGTAAAACGAATTTCAGAACCACCGCCATTACCTGTAAAACTAATTAAATGATCATACTGATGACCATTTACTTTCACATCACCAACATAAACTTGTTTAACAGTTCTTGGAAGATTTGGAACTTGGATTGGTGGCCCAGGAGGGAATGTTAGAGTTGCAGGGATACTATAATCAATAGGCTCAATACCGTTAATGCCAATAATCAGCGTTGGATTTGCATAAGCGTAATCATCGTTAATAACAACCTGTGTGTAACCCATATTTCCATTGCCATCATAAACAGGTGCCCAACCATAACCTTCATCAGCATCTGCGGTTGCCGTCATGACAGAAGTTGAAGGCGAATAATTTCCGGAATTATCAAAAGGGTTTATATATTGTTCGGCATAAGGATAATAAAGGGTAACGCCATCAGCAGGATGACTCTGTTCACCGCTCCCGTCGTTATCGTTCACTTTGAGGTTTTGAACCTTCTTTTGATTAGCATCAGTAGAAATGTTACCAGGCCTTAAGGCAGTTAAAAAGTTAGAAAAATCCTGATCATTTTTCTTATTGACCAATGCCCAGAATACATTGGAAAATGTTCCCCTTTGAACATTTAGGCTTGATGATAATTTTTCAAAGGATTTAGAAGTAGTTAATAACCCCTCATTTGGGTAAATTAGATCTTTTAATAAAATTGACTGATCGGAATAAATTTTGGCAATAATTGCAGCATTAACTTCTTTTATCGCCTCTTTATTTTTATACGCTTCTTTTACAATTTCTGTAACTTTTTCCAAATTGGCAACTAAATTCTTTTCTTTTTCAGTTGTAGGTTTATAAAAAACCAATTTGGGGTCAACTGTTGTTTTTTTTGAAGTGTTTAAGTTACCCCCCCCCCCACTTTATTTTCTTTTTTACAAGAAGAAATAAAGAGGGCAAGTAAAACAACCATTACGGTACTGGTAATAAATTTTGATTTCATGATTTTTTTAATTTAGTAGATTTTTTAATTTTTTTGAAATTTTAGTACAAGTTTGTTCTAAACCATATTCGTCCTCCTCTCTTTTGCAATATATATCAAGTTTGTTACATTTTAGTAATAATTAAAAAATTAATTTTTATTTTATTTTTATAGGTAAGGTTACACTAAACCACAATGCTATTATCCTTATTAACCTAATTAATTTTAAAATATACTTTTTTTGTTTCGGCATTTGCTCCTGTACAAATCATCATTAAATTTAAACAGGCCTTAATAATCCACCGATAATATGGAACCAACAGAAGCAAACCTGATTGCCAAAAAACTATTGATAAAAACAGCACAACGCTGGTTATTTGTTCGGGCACCAAAGCATTTTCCGGAGAGCTTTGCTCCGCTTGCTATTGAAATTAATACCACGATTTCTCCGCAAGAAACTTATAATGGGGTTTTGCTTTTTGTAAAAAACAGTATAGAATTGAAGCAGAATTTACCTGTAATCATTCCGGTTTTAAAACCTGAAACTGTTTTTTGGATTGCTTATCCGAAAAAAAGTTCGGGCGTTGTTTCTGATCTGGAAATGACTGGCAACTGGAAGGAAACCGAAAAATACGGTTTGCGGATTGTTGCTTCGGCTGCCATTGATGAAACATGGAAAGCTTTACGGTTCCGGCCAATAGAACAGGTAAAAAAATCGGTCCTATCCAACGCAGCAATTCAAGACAACGAATTGAACCAGTTTATCGATACCAAAAACAAGGTTGTTTATTTACCGGAATACGTAAAACAAGCTTTGGAAAACGAACCGGCGGCATTTGCCATTTACCAAAAATTGGCTTACAGTCACCAAAAAGAGTATTTGGTTTGGATATTAACTGCCAAACAAGAAACAACCCGGAAGGCTCGGGTTCAAAAAATGATGGAAAAGTTGTTGGAGGCGGAGTGAGTTAGATGCTGCTTTTATCGGCATAAAATCTTCATTAATCAAAAGAGGACACACCCCTAACCCCTCTCAAATAGGGGAAACCTACTTTGTTACCTTTTTCCTTTCCGCCTTAAAAACTACAAATCCATCTGATACTCGTTCACCGCATCTTTGCTTTCCAGTTCCGAATGCCCCATCAAAAATTCATCTACTTTTCGTGCGGCTTCACGTCCTTCAGATATTGCCCAAACCACCAATGACTGGCCTCGGCGCATATCTCCCGCAGCAAAAACCTTGCTTACATTGGTACGGAAAAAGCCTTCTTTAGCCTTCACATTTTTGCGTTCGTCCAGTTCCACACCTAATTGTTCCAGTAAACCTGAATGCTGCGGATGCACAAAACCCATCGCCAGGAAAACACGCTGACAAGGCATTTCCCTTTCCGAACCTTCAATTTCTTTGAATTTTACCGGTCGGCCCAGGAAATCTTTTTCCCATTCCACATCGGTAACAATCAAGCCTTTTAAATTGCCGTTTTCATCGCCAACAAAACGTTTGGTATTGATCCCCCAAAAACGTTCGCAGCCTTCTTCATGCGAACTGGTGGTTTTTAATACCATCGGGAAACTTGGCCAGGGCATTGCAACCGTACGTTCTTTTGACGGCTGGAACATTACTTCAAACTGTTTGACAGAACGTGCGCCCTGACGGTTGGAAGTGCCAACGCAATCCGAACCGGTATCGCCGCCGCCAATTATAATCACATCCTGACCGTTGGCTGCAATATTTTCACCGGTAAAAGAAGTATTGCTGACGCGCTTGTTTTGCTGCTTTAAAAACTGCATGGCAAAATAAATGCCTTTTAATTCCCTGCCGGGGATGGGCAGATCGCGCGGAATGGTAGAACCTCCCGACAAAACAATTGCATCAAAACTACGGATCAGTTCTTCGGCCGCAATATCTTTACCTACTTCCGTATCACATTTAAAAGTGATCCCGTCGTCCTTCATTACTTCCAGCCGGCGGTCAATTACAGCTTTTTCCAATTTGAAATCAGGGATTCCATACCTAAGTAAGCCGCCGGGCTGGTCATCCCGCTCAAAAACCGTAACCAAATGCCCGGCTTTATTTAATTGTGCAGCAGCAGCAAGCCCGGCCGGGCCAGAACCAATAACGGCTACTTTTTTACCTGACCGGATTAGCGGGGCAGTTGGTTTTACATAACCTTTTGCGTAGGCGATTTCGATAATGTGTTTTTCGATCTCCTCGATTACCACAGCTGGTTTATTGATGCCAAGAACACAAGCAGATTCGCAGGGAGCCGGACAAATACGGCCGGTAAACTCCGGAAAATTATTGGTGGAAGACAAGATCTGGTAAGCTTCCTGCCATTTCTTTTTGTAAACGGCATCATTAAATTCGGGGATGATATTTCCAAGCGGACAGCCGGAATGGCAAAACGGGATACCACAATTCATGCATCTGGCCGATTGCTCGTTCAGTTTCCCGTCTGAATAATTTCCTACAAACTCTTTATAATGCTGCACCCGTTCCTGCGGTGCTATTTTTGGTGGAAGTTCCCTTCCAAACTCTTTAAATCCGGTGTCTTTTCCCATTATTTTGCTCAGATGGTTAAGGGCTCTTTTTGTTGTAAAACTTTTTTGTATTCTTTCGGGAATACTTTTATAAATTGATGTGATTGGGATAACCAGTTACTTAGCAAACTTTTAGCAACTTCACTTTGTGTTAATTGAACATGCTTGCGCAGTAAACTGATGATCTCTTCTTCATCAGGACCGGATAATGGATCCAGATCTACCATTTCTACGTTGCAATTTTCCAGGAAAGAACCATCAGCATCATAAACCCAGGCAATACCGCCGCTCATGCCGGCCGCAAAATTACGTCCGGTCTTACCAAGGATTAAAGCACGGCCACCGGTCATGTATTCGCAGCCATGATCGCCAACGCCTTCTACAACAGCCGTTGCGCCCGAATTGCGGACGGCAAAACGTTCGCCTGCCTGTCCGCGCACAAACATTTCGCCAGAAGTAGCGCCGTACAGTACGACGTTACCTACAATGATGTTTTCTTCGGGAACGTAAGTACTGTTTTTAGCAGGATAAATTGCGATCTGCGCACCGGAAAGGCCTTTTCCTACATAATCATTAGCTTCACCTTCCAGTTCAAAAGAAATTCCTTTTGCTGCAAATGCACCAAAACTTTGTCCGGCAGAACCCGTAAATTTATAGTTGATGATTCCTGCAGGCAAACCGGCAGAACCATATATTTTAGATATTTCATTGGAAAGCAACGAGCCAACCGTGCGGTCGGTATTTTTGATGGTAAAAGAAGCATATACCGGCATCTGGTTTTCCAAAGCAGGTTTGGCCTGTTTCAGTAATTCCCAGTCGATAATGTTGTCCATTCCATGATCCTGCTTTTCACTGTTGTACAACGTCATGCCACGGGCATTGCCAACCGGATGCAGCAGTGCAGAAAGATCAATTGTTTTTGCTTTCCAATGGCTGATATTTTCACGTACTTTTAAAAATTGAACGCGGCCAATCATTTCGTTAATAGTCCTAAAACCAAGTTCGGCCATAATTTCACGAAGCTCTTCCGCCAGGAATTGAAACAGGTTGACCACATGTTCTGGTTTACCACTAAATAATTTTCGCAACTCGGGATCTTGCGTAGCCACACCGACCGGGCAAGTATTTAAATGGCATTTCCTCATCATGATACAACCGCCGGCAACCAAAGCTGCGGTGGCAACGCCCCATTCCTCGGCCCCCAATAAAGCAGCAATAGCCAGGTCTTTACCGGTTTTTAGCTGTCCGTCGGTTTGCAGCACTACACGGCTTCTTAATTTATTTCGAACTAAAGTCTGGTGTGCTTCCGATAAACCAAGCTCCCAAGGCAAACCGGCATGTTTTACCGAACTGATTGGCGAAGCCCCGGTTCCGCCATCGCTGCCGGCAATTAAAATCACATCGGCATGTGCCTTTGCCACACCTGCGGCAATAGTTCCCACGCCAGCTTTAGAAACTAATTTTACGTTGATACGGGCAGCACGATTGGCATTTTTAAGATCGAAGATCAGCTGCGCCAGATCTTCAATAGAATAAATATCATGGTGGGGCGGCGGCGAAATCAAACCGACACCAGGCGTTGCATGGCGCACTTTGGCAATCCATTCATCTACTTTATGCCCGGGAAGCTGTCCGCCTTCCCCTGGTTTTGCACCCTGAGCCATTTTAATTTGTAACTCATCGGCATTTGTGAGGTAATTTGAAGTTACCCCAAAACGGGCCGATGCAATTTGTTTAATAGATGAACGCATGGAGTCGCCGTTTTCCAGCGGTACATAACGTATTTCATCCTCCCCTCCTTCGCCTGTATTGCTTTTCCCTCCAATGCGGTTCATGGCAATTGCAATTGTACTGTGTGCTTCGTGGGAAATGGAACCGAAAGACATTGCACCCGTTGCAAAACGTTTCATGATTCCTTCTGCGGATTCAACTTCATCAATCGAAATGGATTCACGGTGATGGGCAAAATCCAATAAACCGCGAATGGTGTACATCCGGTCTGTTTGTTCGTTGATCAGTTTTGCATAGTTCTTATAAACCGCATAATCATTGGTACGGGTAGCATGTTGCAGCAAGTGCACCGTTTGCGGATTAAATAAATGTGCTTCCCCCCTGCGTTTCCACTGGTAAATACCGCCTTCGGGCAATAACTGGTCTTCCTTTTTGGAACTTCTGAAACCGTTAACGTGTTTACACAAAGTTTCGCGGGCAATTTCATCTAAACCTAAACCACCAATACGGGTTATACCGCCGGTAAAATATTGATCAACCACTTCTTTATTGATCCCTAAAATTTCAAATACCTGCGAGCCGTGATAAGATTGCAGCGTTGATATGCCCATTTTTGAAAATATCTTTAGCAAACCATCACAAACTGCTTTGATATAGTTTTTAGAAAGCGAATTTACATCCAGTGTGGTTTCTAATTTATTTTCCTGACTTAATGTTTCGATCGTGGCCAGTGCCAGGTAAGGATTGATGGCCGTTGCGCCAAAAGCCAGCAAACAGGCAAAATGGTGTACTTCCCAAATATCGCCTGCTTCCACCACCAAACCTACTGCCCCTCGTAAACCTTTTTTAATCAAATAATGATGGATAGCAGAAACAGCCAGTAAAGAAGGTATGGGCGCATGTTCAGAATCCAGGGCACGGTCCGATAAGATCAAAACTTCAAATCCGTCCTGAACGGCATCTTCTGCATAACGGCAAAGCCTGTTCAGGCCATTAGCGAGGGATCCCGGCAATCCATCGGCTTTAAAATAAGTTTGCAACGTTTTGGCATGGAATAAACCCGTGTCAATACTTCTTAGTTTCTCCAGTTCGTAATCATGCAGGATTGGTTGTTTGTGCGCCACGCAATGGCAGTGCATTTTATCTTCATCCAGCAGGTTACCATTGTTACCGATAAAAGTGACCAGGCTCATCACCAGCCTTTCACGGATAGGGTCAATTGGTGGGTTAGTAACCTGCGCAAAGAACTGCTTGAAATAGCTGGAAATATGCTGAGGCCGGTCTGACAATACAGCCAGCGGTACATCTGTTCCCATAGAACCTATCGGTTCTTTACCATCAGTTGCCATTGGTTTGATAATGGTTTCGATATCCTCACGTGAGTAGCCAAATACCTGCTGATACTTAAAAACAGATTCTTTAGACAAACCAGTAAAGGAAACGCGTGGTTCGGCCAATTCGTCCAGTTTGATTTTATAATTTTCGAGCCAGTTGCCATAAGGCTGACGGGAAGTGATTTGTTTTTTTATTTCATCGTCTGTGATGATCTTTCCCTGTGCAGTATCTACCAAAAATATTTTACCTGGCTGTAGCCGGCCTTTTTTAATAATAGTGGCTTCGTCCAAAGGTAAAACACCGGCTTCGGAAGCGACAATTACGCGGCCGTCATCTGTTATAACATAACGTAAGGGGCGCAAGCCGTTCCGGTCTAATAAAGCGCCAATAATTTTACCATCCGTAAAGTTTAATGCGGCGGGTCCGTCCCAGGGTTCCATTAAAGTTGCGTGGTATTCGTAAAATGCTTTTTTTAACGGGTCCATTTGTTCGTTCCCGTCCCAGGCTTCCGGCACCAACATCATCATCACGTGTGGCAACGAACGGCCGGAGTGCATCAATACTTCAACTATATTGTCCAGGCATGCAGAATCCGACTGGTTGTCGTCAATTACAGGAAACAGGATTTCCATTTCCTCCTTGCTAAAATAAGGCGAAACATAAGAGCGGATGCCAGAATAAAACCAGTTTAAGTTACCGGTCAGGGTGTTGATTTCGCCATTGTGCGCCAGGAAACGAAAAGGCTGCGCCAGTTTCCATGATGGAAAAGTATTGGTAGAAAACCGCGAATGGATCATCCCGAAGCTGGATGAAACACGTTCATCGCGCAGATCATTATAATACTGCCTAACCTGATAAGTAGTCAGCTGGCCTTTGTAAACAATTACTTTACAGGAAAACGAAGCAAAATAGAAGTGCTCAGCAGCGGTTTTAATCGTTTCATTAACTGTTTTGGTGATAAATCTACGCAATACATATAGCTTACGTTCAAAATCTTCTGAATTATGTATATGCGGAGGACGTGCCACAAACAATTGTTTAACGGTTGGCTCTGCTGCATGGCCAGTTTCGCCAATACAGGAAGAATTCACCGGAACTTTACGGTAACCTAAAATAGTTAAGCCTAACTTATCGCAGCATTGCTGGATAATGCTTCGGCAAGCTTTTTTTATAACAGAATCTTTAGGCAAAAACAACATGCCCACGCCATATTCCCCTGGTTCTTTTAATGAAATTTCATCAAGGATACATTCTTCCAACAAAAATTCATGCGGAATTTGTAACAACATCCCTGCTCCGTCTCCTGTAAACGAGTCGTACCCGCAAGCACCCCTGTGCTCCATATTTTCGAGCATAGTCAGTGCATCTGCTATGATTTGATGCGACTTGTGCCCGTAGATATTTGTTATAAATCCTGTACCGCAGGCATCGTGTTCAAATTGCGGGTCGTATAATCCCTGCTGGTCAGTTTCAGATTGCTTCATGTTTAATGAGGGAAGAATTAAAATAATGGCTTATTACACGAATATAAGCTTTTGAAAGAAATCTAGGTGATGAATATTATTTTTTGCATATTCGTCAAAATTAAACCTGTTAAAAAATAGGTTTTTATATATTTAACAATTATATAGCCTTAAATTTATTATATTGATAATATCAATTTATATTAAAACCTGTTTAAATTTTATCTGGGACAGCATTTTACTTCTTTTATCACATAAAAATCAATCATATATTTTGCCGATGGCTTACTGCTCAAACAAATACTAATTTTTTTGTGCTAAAAGAAGCATTAGCAGTTTTTAGGCCCGGAATATCAAAAAAACATGTCTTTGCAATTTAATAACATTGAGGGTTTGAAATGACAAAAGAAAATCCTTTAATTTATAGTAAATCTATATAAACCAATTTTTAAAATCAAAAACAGTAAATATAAGTTCGCCGGTAATTATAGTAAAGCTAAATAAACGGCAACCTATTTGAAATTGTCTTGCCTTAATAATTTGATCATCCTCGTTTTGAATAAATTTTTAATTTAAATTTTAAAGCTATGTCTGGAATCAACAAAGTTATTTTAGTGGGGCATTTAGGTAAAGATCCTGAATACAGGCATCTTGAAGACGGGGTTGCAGTAGCGAGTTTTCCTTTGGCAACTTCAGAAATCATCCTTAAAGAAGGGAAAAAAACAGAGTTGACCGAATGGCACAATATTGTTTTGTGGAGAGGATTGGCAGATGTTGCCCGGCAGTTACTGAAAAAGGGGAAATTGGTTTATATTGAAGGTAAACTTAAAACCCGTTCTTTTGAATCAAGGGAAGGCGTTAAAAAATTTACGACAGAAATAGTTGCAGAAAATTTTAAGCTCCTTGGCCGCAAAACAGATTTTACTGTGGATGAATTGGAAAACCTAAAAGTTTAAAAAGCCGGGGAACAAGTATTTTATTTGCCCCCCTGCTTATAAAATTTATCAGTTGCTACTGTTTTCTTCCGGTCCTGGCTCCGTGTTTTCATCATCGTCATCCGGTGTAACCGTAGGGATTTCCCTGGCCAGTTCTTCGTTATCCTTAATTCCTCCCTGCTCCTCTGAGGCAGGTTTTTTTTCCTGATCCTGATTTTCCGGCGTTATTTCCATTTTGAGTTTTGTTTTAAGATTGAACTTTAACACGGATAATTTAGCCGATTGTTTTTGAAGAATTAAAAATAAACAGTATTTCGATGTTTCTTCTTTAGTTCCTACGATGGGGAAAAACATAACCAACTTGTGGAATTAATTATATGCCACAGCTTTTTGAACCCCGGCAAAACGGTTTGCAAATAGTTCGATTTCCCTGATCTTAAAAGAAAACACCGCGCCTGCTTTGTGGTAGATCTTTAGTTCTTTCATCGAATCGCAATTTAAGCGGATACGGTCGTCCCAAATTTCTATGTCAAGCGCATAATAACCTTCTTCGTGCTGAGGCTCAAACAGTTGCATTACTTCATGGGGAGCGGTAACTTCGATTGTATCACCAATTTTAAAGTTGGCAGGATAACGAAAATTTAAAGAAACAAGCCTACCGTTTGGCAAGTGTTGCGTAGTTTGGTTGATAATTTTATCAGTTGTTTTTGAGTTCATGATCATAATTTTTTAAGTTTTTAAATACTTAATTGCAAGTATCAAACCATACTAGTTTAACCGGAAAATAAGAAGGAAAAGTGAATTTGATAAAATAGCCCAACCGGTTATGGGAGATGCTGTTTTTAACGGTGTAAAAACAGCATTATACTTTTTCTTTTTTGTTTGGGACAAAAGTAAAAAAGATTTGTGTACAAAGTACACTAAGAGCCTTTTTATTAGTTTGAGAAGACAAACTACGAACTAATATGATTTTCCTGCTTGATGTTTCTGATAAATCCAGGGATTTTTTCTAAATAATCTTTTTCTGTGGCCAGCATCTTTACAAAAGCACTTCCCACGATAGCGCCGTTTGCATAGGCACATGCTTTTGCAAATGCCGCATGACTGGAAATGCCAAAACCAATAACGGTTGGATTGCCCAGTCTGAGGTTTTTGATCCGCTCAAAATAACGTTCTACATTTTCAGAAACCTCCAGGTTTTTTCCGGTGATGGAAGAAGAAGAAAGCAGGTAAATAAAACTCTGGCTCAAAGCATCGATCTTGCGGATCCTTTCTTCCGACGTTTGCGGCGTAACCAAAAAAATATTGCTCAGGTTGTTGCCCAAAAAATATTGCTTGTACAAACTTTCATATTCATACATTGGCAAATCCGGAACGATCACGCCATCTACGCCAACTTCGGCTACTTTTTTACAAAATTTTTCTACACCGTACTGAATGACCGGATTAAAATAACCCATCAACAAAACCGGGATGGAAACACGTTGCCGAAGTGTTTTCAACTGCTCAAAAAGCAGGTTCAGGTTCATTCCGTTGTCCAACGCAGTTTGCGAGCTGTGCTGGATTGTTTGCCCATCTGCCGTAGGATCAGAATACGGAAATCCAATCTCCAGGAAATCTGCCCCTGCTTTTTCCAACGCTGCTGCAATATCAACCGTGGTATTTAATTCCGGGAAACCAGCCGTGTAATAAATAGATAAAAGGTTTTCCTTTTTAATGGAGAAAAGCTGGTTCAGCCTGTTCATAAAATTATGATTGAGATAAATTGCAATACTGTTTTTACCGGCATAAAAACAGTATCAGATTTTATATTGATATTTAGATGAATTATGTTCTGCGTTCTGTCATCCTGAATTTATTTCAGGATCCCTCCTGGCTGATAGCAACCGTACTTATGGGATGCCGAAACGAGTTCGGCATGACAAATTTTCTCAAAATCCGAAATGGTTAATATAAGTTGTTAGGTCCTTATCGCCACGGCCCGAAAGGCAAACCACTACGTTTTCATCACCTTTAAAACTCATTTTCTTAAGCTGGGCCAAAGCATGTGCCGTTTCTATGGCCGGAATGATGCCTTCTAAACGGGAGCATTCCAGTCCGGCTTCCATCGCTTCGTCATCAGTAATGCTCACGTATTGTGCCCTTTTGATTTTATATAGATGTGCGTGCTGCGGCCCTATCCCGGGATAATCCAATCCGGCAGAAATGGAATAAGGTTCAACCACTTGCCCGTCATCCGTTTGCATTAAAATCGTGCGGCTGCCGTGCAAAACACCTTCGCGGCCTAAAACAGAAGTAGCAGCAGACAGCCCGGAATCCAATCCTTTTCCGGCAGCTTCTACCGCAACTAATTTTACGCTTTCTTCATCCAAAAAATGGTAGAACATGCCCATCGCATTACTGCCGCCGCCCACGCAGGCAACAGCATAATCCGGCAGTTCGCGGCCGGTTTGTTCCAGCAATTGTTTCCGGGTTTCTTGGGAGATGATGGATTGAAAACGCGCAACCATTTCGGGGTACGGATACGGCCCAACCACAGAACCAATAATATAATGTGTGTTTTCCGGGTTGTTGATCCAGTCGCGCATGGCTTCATTGGTAGCATCTTTTAAAGTTTTGCTACCGGAAGTTGCAGGGATAACCGTAGCGCCCAGCATTTTCATCCTTGCCACATTTGGTGCCTGCCGCTCAATATCCACTTCCCCCATGTAAACCACGCATTCGATATTTTTTAAAGCGCAAACTGTTGCGGTTGCCACACCATGCTGGCCGGCACCGGTTTCGGCAATAATACGCGTTTTGCCTAACCGCTGTGCCAAAAGGATCTGTCCGATGGCATTATTGATTTTATGGGAACCAGTATGGTTAAGGTCTTCCCGCTTAAAATAAATATTGGCACCATACAATTTTGAGGTACGTTTTGCAAGATACAAGGGAGACGGCCTGCCCACGTAATCGCGCATCAACTGATTAAATTCATGTATAAAAGCAGCATCAGAAGTAATAGCAAGATATTGCTGCCTTAATTCCTCTACGTTTGGATAGAGCATTTCGGGAATGTATGCGCCGCCGAAATCTCCGTAATAACCTTGTTCATCAACTCCGTATTTCATTTTTTTAGGTTTTATGCTGAAGGAAGCAAAACGTTTTACGCTTTAATCAGCCCAAAAGCTTCGCTTAATTTTTCTATGTCTTTTAACCCGGGTTTTACTTCAAACCGGCTGTTTAAATCAACTCCGTAAAAAGCCGGGTGTTTCAGTTTTAAAACTGAGGGCAGGTTCTCAGGGCTTAAACCCCCGCTTATAAAAAAAGGAATGTTTAAATGATAATTCCCTAAAACCTGCCAGTTAAAAACCTCTCCCGAACCGCCGTGGGAAGCGGTTTTGGTATCAAATAAAAAGTAATCAACAGAATTTGCATAAGGTTCCAGTTGATTGAAATCAAAGTTTTCATCAACCCCAAAAGCTTTGATTACTGCAACGGTTTCTCTTAAAGCCGCACAGGTTTCTGCAGATTCGTTTCCATGAAGCTGCACGGCATCAAGCTGATATAGTTGAATTATACTTTTAATTGTGCTAAAGTCTTTATCCACAAAAACGCCCACTTTTTTTGCCGGTAAACGAAGCCCGGTCAACTCTTCGTTGGGCTCATAACCCACAAAACGCGGCGAATGCGGATAAAAAATAAGGCCTATATAATCTGGCTGCAAGGCCGTAACCGCCCGGATGTTTTCCGGAACCTTCATACCGCAAACTTTAATCTTCATGGCTTTTTATTTATTGCTGCAACAATGTTTTAAAACTGTTCAAAGCTTTTTTACTGTACAAAGATACACTTGCTTCGTCAAAACTGTCTGCAAATGATTTTTGGGGATGGATAGTTTTGATCGCCATGGCCGCATTGCACAACACTACGCTGGTTTGCGCTTCTGTTGCTTCATCATTTAAAACGTTCATAAAAACAGTTGCCGCTTCGGGCACGGTATGGCCGCTGCTGATCTGTGCCGCATCAAGCTTTTGAAAACCCAAATCTTTCAGTTGATGGATCTGCTCCCCTGAATTGGAAAAAGTTTTAAAATCCGACGTTAACGAAATTTCATCATAACCGTCCAAAGCATGTACAATGGTGTAATTTTTATCCGTTTTCTGGTATAAATAAGCATAAACGCGCGCCAGCTCCAGACTAAAAACGCCCACCAGCTGGTTTTTTGGCTTTGCCGGATTCACCATCGGCCCCAACATATTAAAAAAGGTTTTAACGGCCAGTTCTTTCCGGATGGGCGCGATGATCTTCATGGCCGGGTTGAACAAAGGCGCATGTAAAAAACAAATCCCAGCGGTGTTGATGCTTTTTTTAAGCCGGTCAACCTCATTGGTAAACTGATAACCCAGATATTCCATCACATTGGAAGAACCCGAACCGGAAGAAACGCCGTAATTACCATGCTTGGCCACCGGATAACCGGCACCTGCCACCACAAAGGAAGCCAGCGTAGAAATGTTAAAAGTATCTTTTCCGTCGCCGCCGGTCCCGCACAGGTCGATCAGGTTTTCTATTTCCAGGTTTACAGAGACACACAATTCCAGCATCGCATTACGGAAACCTTCCATTTCATCCACGGTACTGCTGCGCATATTATAAGCCGTGATAAAAGCAGCCATTTGTGAAGGATTGTACTTGCCGCGGGCAATATTGATCAGGACATCTTTGGATTCTTCTTTGTTAAAACTTCTGTTTTCAAATAAATGGTTTAAAATTGCTTTCATGTATAGTTTTAAATGCCTGAAACAGCAGCCGGACCAATATCAATAGCTGGTTTAGGGATGAATAAAAAAGGTTGCCGACAGCAAACCTGATTTACAGATCCTATTAATATATTGCGGCATTAAATGAATGGTGAGCAGCTTAATTTATTTTAAATTGAAACCAACCTAACAAATATCCAAAAAAATACGGGCAATAAAAAACGAAGGCAGGTTCAAACTTTCGTCACCCATAAAATAGGGATAAAAGAAGCAGCAACGGTTCCGGCAGCAAACCCGAAAATAGTTTTGGTATTTGGAAAGATCAGCAGTTTTACAAACGATACTTTTAGCGGCCAGCACCGTTTTTCTACCGATAAAAGAAGCATCACAAATTAACTTATGGAGAAAAGAAACTTTACCATGCAGGACGATCTGGGACTGGGCCTGCAGCCGGTTGTACAAAACCAGCGGACCATCAACCGTGATGGGTCTTCCAATATCCGCCGTACCGGATTGCCTTTTTTTCGTACGGCAGAGATGTATAATAGTTTGATCAACATGTCGTGGAGCATGTTTAACCTGCTTGTTTTCGTATCTTATATATTGATCAATATTTTATTTGCATTGATCTATATGGGTTTGGGCATTGAAAACCTGTATGGGATCAACCTGAGCGGTCCTGCTTTTCAACACTTTATGGATGCTTTTTTCTTTTCTGCACAAACCATTTCTACGGTTGGTTACGGGCACATCAGTCCTTCGGGTTTGCCCGCCAGTTCTGTTGCCGCACTGGAATCGTTGGTAGGTTTGCTTAGTTTTGCCCTGGCCACCGGTTTACTTTACGGCAGGTTTTCGCGGCCATCGGCCAAAATCAGGTACAGTAAAAACATGATTGTGGCACCTTATCATGATATCACCGCGCTGATGTTCCGGTTGGCCAATTTCAGGAGCAACCAGTTGATCGAACTGGAAGTACATGTAATGATGACTTATAATACCATTGTTGACGGCAAAGCGATACGACAGTATGCACCTTTGGAATTGGAGCGGAGCAACATCAGTTTGCTGACGTTAAGCTGGACGGTTGTGCATCCCATTACTGATGACAGTCCGCTGAAAACGATGGACCTGGAATTTTTAAAGAACAATGAAGCGGAATTTATCGTGATGCTCAAAGCTTTTGACGATAATTTTTCGCAAACGGTACACTCCAGGACCTCTTATTCGGATGAAGAAATCGTTTGGGGCGCCAAATTTTTACCTGCTTTTTCGCGTGATGCGAATGGTATTAATGTATTGGCCTTAAATAAAATCGATGATTTGCAGAGAATAGAACCGGCAACGCAGACAAAGGGGCTTTAAATACTTTTTCTACCGGTAATTCTTACAAATTACATCGTTCGCAAATGCTTCAATGCTTTTCACATTACTAAATATCGTGATTGAAGTAACATTCCTACACCATAAGAAACATCCTTTTTAAATAACCTTTGTAATTTCATTTTTTACTATAAAAACATTTCCTGGTTATGATTTTATTAAATTTTTTGCAATAAAATTTAATATTTCCAGTTTTCTCAGTAACTTTAACATAATTTAATATTTAAAACTTATTAATCAATCTAAACATGAAAAAACTTCTACATGTAGGTATGGTTTTCCTACTGTTATTTGCCTCTCAGGCATATGCACAGAACCGTACAGTTACCGGTACAGTTACTGCAAAGGAAGATGGGTTGCCACTTCCGGGAGTAAGTGTTCGGGTACAAGGGACAACAATTGGTGCGGTAACGGGTGTTGATGGAAGGTATTCTATACCAGCAGCCAATAATAACGTACTTGTATTTACATTTATTGGATATACTCAGGCAGAGGTACCAGTTGATAGCAGAACAATAGTAAACATAGCCCTTGCATCATCAACAAAACAACTTAATGAGATTGTTATAACGGCGAACGCTATAGCAAGAGAAAGAAGGTCATTAGGTTATTCGGCTCCAACAATAAAAGCTGATGAATTAACTGAAGGCGGAAGCCCAAGTGTAATTAATTCTTTAACCGGAAAGGTTGCCGGGGTAAATATTACTTCTACTTCAAGTACACCCGGAAGTTCATCAAGGATAGTTCTTCGTGGAGGATCATCAATAGCAGGAAATAACCAGGCATTGATTGTAATAGACGGCATACCAATTGATAACTCAAGTGTTATCGGTGGCTCATCCACATCAGCAATTGGTGGCGCATCATCATTATCAAGTGTTGATTTTGGCAATAGGGGAAATGATATTAACCCTGATGATATTGCTTCTGTTACCGTGCTTAAAGGCCCTGCAGCAGCTGCACTTTATGGTTCGCGTGCATCTAACGGTGCCTTAATTATTACAACGAAAACAGGCAAAAAAAATGCTGATAAAACATCAATAACCTTTAGTACCCGAAACACTTTTTCCTCAATTTTAAAATTACCTGATCTTCAAAATGAATACGGGCAGGGTTATTATGACCAGATACTTCCTAATGGAAACACAACCTATCTTAATGACCCAAGAGAAAATGGCAGCTGGGGCGCTCCCTTTACCGGAGTAATTCAGCCATGGGGCCAGAAAATAGATGGCGTTCAGCAACAAAAGCCTTATTCGGCCATTAAAAACAACATCCGCGATTTTTTTAATACCGGCTTTGCTACAGATAATAATCTAAGTTTTTCTGGCGGCGGAGAAAAATCAACCTTTTTTTTAGGGCTTAATGCCTTAAACTCCGACGGTATATTTCCCGGAGCTCATGATACTTTTAATAGGTATGGAGTCAGGTTTAATGGCAATACAGAGTTCAGTAATAAATTTACTGCCGGCATATCTTTTAATTATAACAGAACAGATGCAAATGAACCTGCCGGAGGCCAAAACAATTCTTCCATTTATAATAATCTTTTACAAACACCAAGAGACATACCTGTTACACAGTTAAAAGACCTAAACAACAAGTATAACGGTTATGGTTATACAGATGCCAATGGCTTGTCGCACCCGGATGCATACGGATATTATGGTGCTTACACCATGAATCCGTATTGGATATTACAAAACTACAAAAACCTTGATGACGTAAGCCGTGTTACCGGAAATGTTAATTTAGGTTATAAACCTTACAGTTGGCTTAATGTTGCAGAAAGGGTAGGTATTGATACCTATTCTGACAGACGCAGGTTCTTATTCCCAAAATATAATTTTGTTCCTGCTGATACAGAAACCAGTAATTATTCTGCAACGGATAATTTACAAACAAGCAACGGCTCATACGAAATTGATCAATATAACGTAACGGAATTTGTGCATGATCTAATGATAACTGCCACTCATAAATTTAATGATGATTTTGGTGCCTCTTTAATGGTTGGTAACAACGTTCGTTTAAGGCAGGCAAATTCAACTATAACAACTACAAATACATCTGGTGGTTTAGTGGTACCCAACTGGTATAACCTTGCAAATAGTAACGGGCCTGTAAATGTAGTTCTTGATAATATTAGCCAAAGAAGGCTAGTTGGTTTATATGCAGATTTAAACTTGTCTTATAAAAGCTTACTTTTCTTAGAGGCAACGGCCAGAAATGATTGGTCATCTACTTTACCCATACAAAATAATTCGTTCTTCTATCCTAGTGTAAGCGCATCCTTTGTTTTTTCTGAATTGTTGAAAAACTCGTCATGGTATGATATTTTAAGTTATGGTAAATTAAGATCAAGCTGGGCACAGGTTGGTAATGATACTGATCCCTATCAATTGTTAAACAATTTTGCCAGAAGTACCATATCCGGAAGTTTTGGAAGTACAACTTTCCCATTAGGCAATGTAGCAGCGCTTATGTCTGGTTCAACAATTGGAAATGCTAACCTCAAACCAGAAAAAACAAGCTCTTTTGAAATAGGAACAGAGCTTGGATTTTTAAACGGTAGAATATCTGCTGACTTCAGTTATTACAAAAACCGTTCTAAGAATCAAATATTAGCTATCCCTATTCCTAATTCAACAGGATATGGATTTGCTGTTGTCAATGCCGGTGAAATTCAAAATAACGGTATTGAAGCAAGCTTGAGAGGAACAGTAGTTAAATCAACCGATGTAACCTGGGAGCTTTACGGAACTTATACAAAAAACAATAGTAAAGTTATATCTCTTTTGCCTGGAATTGATCAGGTATCTGTTGGTAATGGTGGTTTTTCAGGTATGGGTATTGTTGCCGCTGTTGGCAGGCCTTATGGCGAATTTTATGGAGTTACCAACCAGACAGATGATCAGGGAAGAACTATTGTTAGTGCAACAACCGGTCTTCCGCTTGCTACTAAAACTTCACAGTATTTAGGGAGTTATAATCCAAACTACCAAGCGTCTTGGGGTACCAACTTCCGCTTTAAGCAAGTATCTTTAAATGTGCTGTTTGATACTAAACAAGGTGGTAAATTCTTCTCAAGGACAAAAGATATTACCGGCTTTAACGGTACTTCTGCTGAAACTGGCGGAGAAAGGATCGGGGCAATTTTCCCTAACTCAGTTTATTTAAAGAACGGGGCTTATGTTCCTAATACAGATGTTACCTACATTAAACAGGATCTATATACCTCAGGTGTAAACCCAGGAGTAGACGTAATTGATGCCTCTTTTGTAAAATTACGTTCAGCAGCGCTGTCTTATTCGTTTACTAAGAATCAATTGAGAGGAACTCCATTTGGTGGAGTAACCATAGGTTTATATGGCAATAACTTGTTCTTATGGACAGCCAAAGAAAACAAGTTTGCCGATCCGGAAATCAACTCTTCAGGAGCTGGAAATTCACAAGGTTTTGACTTTACTGCACAACCTTCTGTACGTAATTATGGTGTTAACGTAAAAGTTTCATTTTAAAAAACAACTCAATTAACATGAGAACAAATAATATTTTTAACCTTAGGAAATTTATATTTCTGTTTCTTATTGGTACAATCGGATTTTCGGGGTGTAAAAAATTCTTAGATGTAAATACAAACCCCAATAATCCCGATACCGCCAGTCCTGATTTACTATTACCTACCGTAGAGGCAGCTATTGGTCAGGTTGTAGGCAATGGTTTACAGATCACCGGCAATTTTTATGCCCAGTACTGGACACAAAACCCTAATGCCAGCCAGTATAAAAGTATTGATCGATACGCACAAACCTCTACTTTCTACGATGGGGTTTGGAGTAATATTTACCGTAAAGCATTAGTGAACGCCCAGTTGATCATTGACAGCAAAACGGCCAATATTCAATATACCCAAGGTATAGCTTATCTGCTAAAAGCTTATACTTTTCAGTTAGCCACAGATGCTTTTGGTGATATTCCGTTATCACAGGCACTGCATGGAAGTGATTTCAGAAATCCTAAATATGAGGGTCAGCAAACTGTGTACGATAGTATTTTCACTTACGTTGATAAAGGTGTGGCATTATTAAATGCCAAAAATGCCCCTTCACCTGGTTCCCAGGATCTGATTTTTAAGGGTGACATTGAGCAGTGGAAAGCATTTGCCAATACTTTAAAGCTTAAAGCTTACCTAAGGATATCAACTAAAGACGCAGCTAAAGCTAAAGCAGGTATAACAGCATTATATCAAACAAATCCTGTTTTTTTAACTAAGGATGCTGCAATTCAATATACTAGCACAGGAGGGAATGAAAATCCTCTTTATAATGAAATGGTAGCTCTTGGAAAAACACCTAATATTGTAGCCAGCGCTACTGCTGTTTTGGCTTTTAGAAGGAATAACGATCCAAGATTGACAAAATTTTATGACAAAATCCCAAGTGATGCTACTACAGATACCATAGCTTATATTGCGCAGGGAAGTTATTTGCAAAACCCTAATAAAAAAGTTTCTTTACCTACTCCATTAGTTGCTGCTAACCCGAATAATCCTGCATCGGCAACGGTTCCGGTTAAGTTGTTCTCTACTGCTGAGAGTTATTTTCTTCAGGCAGAGGCTGTAGCACGAAGCTTCGGGGCAACAGGAGATATTACTAATTTATTTACAAATGGAGTTACAGCCAGTTTTACTGCAACAGGGCTTACAGCCGGTGATGCTACTGCCTATATTGGTAGTGCCGCAGATGCAAATATAATCGGCGCAACAACACCTGATGCCAAAGTTAAGCTGATCATTACTCAAAAGTACTATGCAATGACTGGCTTACAAGGATTTGAAGCATGGACAGAATATAGAAGAACAGGTTATCCTACTTTCCTTGTTGTTTCTAAAGCATCCCTTTTAGGTGGCACCCTTATGCCCCAAAGATTATTATATCCAAACAGCGAAGCTAATTCTAATCTGAGCTTCCCTGGTTTAGTTCCGGTTACTACTCCTGTTTGGTGGGCTACTAAGTGAGCCCAGATTTAACAGAAGACTACATTTAAACAGTAGTTTGTGTAGAAGGACAATCAAGGAATTGCCTGATATTATTTTTAAACATTGAAGTTGTTTAAACTTTTGGTTTTAGGTTTGAGCCTGCTTGAATTTAAGTCGGAAATATCCGTAATGCTTCTTTTATGCCTGTAAATTTTTGTGTGCATATTTTATACCGGTAAAAGAAGCATGAAAATTTAATGTTTTTTAGGTGATAAAAGAAGCATCAAAAATCAATTGGACAAGGTTTGAACAGGCTTGAATTAAGTTTAAACAACTTCATTACAAAAAGAGCGGACTGCATGTAGGCAGCTAGCTCTTTTTGTATCGATTTTTATATTATAAAAGGAGTATTACAAAATTCAATTCTAATCCACCAAAATCCCCCTTTCCACCAATTCCTCCAAAATCCCCACCAACTCGCTCACACACTTATCCGCATTGGTCTTGCTATGCGCCGGAAAAACAATGGCTTTGGTAAACAAAACAGAAGTAATTCCAGACAACCTCACAGCCTCCAGTACTTCCTTTTCCAAAACTTTCATTACCGTAACCACCACTTTAGGCTGAAGCAAAGCCAAACACCCGCTTAAAGGTTTGATACCGGCTGTCCTTACTTGTTGCCGCACCTCTGGCGTTAAACCATTAATCAAAACCGGGCACAGGTAATCTACATAACAACCGTTTTCTTTAAAGAAAGCAAGAAACTCTTCGTCATTTTCAAATCCGCCAAATACCTGCGCAAATGCTTCTTTTACCGCCCTAAAAACATTGGAGTTTTTACGGTAGAAAAACACGTTTCCCGGTTGTACGGCTTCTGTAACAAAAATCAGTTTTATGGTTTCCGGTTGATATTGCTGCCTGAGCTGTTCTAATTCTGCTGTCATTTCTTAAAAAGGCAACCTCCCCGCTAATGTTTTAGCCTCACCTAAATCCTCTCAAGAAGATAGGACTTAAAACCATGGATTTGCTTTTTTACTCCCTCTCCCCCTGGAGAGGGCCGGGGTGAGGCAAAAAAATAGCCGGTAAAAGAAGCATAAGCGTTATCGCCTCACCCTAAAGAGGCTGTATCATAATTCAAATGATGCAGCCTCTGTCTTTGATACTTATTTTGTATGGCTGTGGAAGCAGTTTTCTTCCGAGGTATCTAATAGGTTGTTTTTTGTGACAGAAACAGCCAAAAAAGGG
>JAABUT010000202.1_pt1 | contig 110431 bp, 106 predicted proteins | sample 5559281 | NCBI WGS metagenome assembly JAABUT01 (sample SAMN10711880, study PRJNA513359) | rock metagenome | isolation source: Antarctica rocks | place: Antarctica: Victoria Land, Ricker Hills nord | collected 2016-01-04 | reverse complement strand
ATGATTCCAATTTTAAGTAGGTAAAAGAAGCATCACCGTCAACAACCATACTTCTTTTATCTATCTAAAATCCCAGCCCTAATGCAATAAAAACCATGCTTCTTTTATCACCCTAAAACCCGCAACCCTAAACAGACAACTCAAACTATCTAATCAAATGGATCACGCCTTGCCGGCTGGGAGCACCGTGGTTGTAGCTCATGCCGGTCCAGTCTTTGCCGTTGATGTATTTGCCTTCTATCTGCCAAACATAAACGCCTTGCGGTGCGGGTGCGCCGCCCATCATGCCGTCCCAGCCTTCGGCAGGTTCGCCTCGTTCTGTTAGTTTGGTGGTTTCCCAGATCACTTGTCCCCATTTGTTAAACACCCTCATCCGCCAGGTTTTTAGGCCCGAGCCTTTTACTTTAAAGGTAACCACCTCGTCAAATTTACTGGTTGGCATAAAAGCATTTGGCACAAAAAGCTGACCGGGAACACCTGTAATTCGTACATGGTGTGTAACAGAATCGGCGCAGCCCTGCAAGTTGTAAACAATCATTTTAACTTTGTATAAACCGGTATCACGATAAGTATGTCCCGGGTTTTGTTTACTTGCACCGGTTCCATCCCCAAAATCCCATTTCCATAAAATTGGGTTTGCAGTACTGTGATCGGCAAAGTCGAAGCTGTAATAAGGATACACAATCACACTGTCTGGTTTGGCCGCAAACACGGCCTTTGGCACCAGCACTACGTTGATATAGTTTTTCATCACCATCGTATCCATACAACCCAAAGCATTCTTTGCAATTAAAGTAACGGTAAAAGGAGTACTGCAGGCAGCAAAAGTATGCTGCGGGTTTGCGGTTACATCGGTACTGCCATCACCAAAATCCCAGGCATAAGTATTGTTGCCGGAGGTTTGGTTTTTAAAGTTGACTGTTAATTGATTGCAACCCTTTTGTACATCCGAAGTAAATTTAGTTAACGGCTGCGGATAAACAATAATGGACTGATAAGCAGAAGTATCTGCACAGCCATTGGTAGCGGTTAATTTCACATTATAGGTTCCGTCTTTCAGGAAAGTATGGGTAACCACTTCCGGTGCAGTTAAGGTTGATACGGTAGTGCCATCGCCAAAATTATAAGTAAAGTAAGTGCCGCCTTTAGTGTTGTTGTAAAACTGGACTGTCCAGGGCGCGCAGCCTGCTTTCTGATCGCCATTAACAACCAATTGCGGTAAAACTGAATTGGGCGAGATGCGGATATTGTACTGGCTAACACTCTTGCCGCATTCGTTTTCGGCGGTCATTTTTACTGTATAAGTTTTGCTGACCTGTGAGATATAGGTGTGGATGACGTTTTGGTTATCGTGCGTAACCAGCGTTTGGCCGTCGCCAAAATCAAAAGTATAAGTGTTGTTGGTTCCCGGGGAAGTATTGTTAAAGTTGACTTTGAACGGAGAGCAGCCAACGGTTTGGTCCGGCGTAAAAATGGAAATTGGTTTTGGCCTCACCGTTACGGTAGAAGTAATTGTACGGATACCGCAGGCGGTTAAAGCTTTTAGCGTAACGGTATAGGTAGTGTCTTTGCCATTGGTCCGCGGCAGGAAAGTAACCGGTGCCGGGTTGGTTAAAGTTGAAGTTACGCCGTTGCCGAAATTCCAGGTATAAGTAGCCAGGTTTTGGGGGTTGGACGTATTGTTAAAGGTTACCGTTAATGGTCCGCAGCCTTTGGTTAGGTCCTGTGTGAAACTGGCCGCTACTTCTTTCTTTGTTGAAAAAGTATGGGTAAAAGAAGCATCAAGGCAACCGTACTTACTGGTAACTACTAATTTAATCACCACCTGCGTGTTGTCATCTGTAATGGTATAACCAGGGAAAGTAAGGCCGTTTCCAATTTGCACGCCATCTGCATACCAGGTGTAAGTAGCGTTGCCGTCGGCGGCAGTAGCTTTGATATTATTTGCATCCAGTACGTATGGGATACAACCCACATCACCGGTATAAGTGTAGGTAGGATTTGGCAGCGGGTTAACCATTACCGTTATCACATTACTGATGCTTTGCTGAGGACCGGAACATAATAAAGTAGTAACCACACGTCGGAACTGAGTAGTAACAATTAAGCTGTTCACCTGGTAATTGATCTTGTTTGCTCCCGAAAGATTTGTCCAGTTGACACCATTGTCTTCGCTTTTTTGCCATTGATAAAAGTAATTGCCATCAGCACCTGCAGGCGTACTTCCCGTCAGTATTTTTGGTGTGTTGTTGTAGCAAACTTCCTGATCGCTTCCTACCGTATTGGCTGTAATAGCTTGTTGTACAATAATTTGAACGGGATGACTGATATTGGCACACGGACCGGAAGTTACAATTCTTCTGACGTAAATAGTTTGTGTTGCAGTAAAAGAAAGGTTAGCTCCGCTTGCGTTGCTTATTGCTGTCCAATTGGCGTTATCGGTACTGCTTTGCCAGGTATAAACATAACTGCCGTTGCCGCCGGTTGGCTGATCACCGTTAATGGTAACGGTTTGTCCGTAACAAACGGCAGGATTGGCAAAACTGATGGTATTGGTGAGGCTTGTCAGATCAGCAACCACAACATCATCAGTAGAAGTAGAACAAGCTCCGGCAGGGGTAATAGTCCAGCGGAAAGTATAATTCTGCCCCGGCAATAAACCAGTTACAGATGTATTGTACCGGGTGGCATCTGCAAAACCAACAGTGGTTTGTCCGGATACAATGCTCCATCTGCCGGTTGAAGGCGAAGGATCATTTCCTTTTAATGTATAATTTACCGAATTACAAATAGCTTCATCTGCACCTGCATTTGCTGTAACAGGTTGCGGCAATACGGTAACTGTTGCATCTACCGTAGGGCCTACGCAGCCATTTGCACTTATTGGGGTAATGTGATAAACGATGGTTGCTGGCGTGGTTAAGGTTGAACTTAAAACATCATTAATACCGGTTGCTATTACCGGAAATTGATTATTACTGCCGCTAACACCTGCAACAGCATCAAAAGTCCATTTTACAAATGCTCCTGGAATATTAGTGTTGAAAGTAATGCCAGTTGGACTGCCGCTACAAATCTGCTTCCCGGTGTTGGTTAGGATGATCTGCGGAATAGGTGTAACGGTAACCGTTAAAGTAAATGAAGTACCGGGGCATGTGTTATTAATCGGTGTAATGGTGTAAGTAACAGTTCTATTATAAAGCGGATCGTTGTTTACTAAAGGATCATTAATATTAACCGTGTTGTTTGTAATAGATGGTGATGCTGAAGAAACCCAGGTAAAAGAAGTATTAGCATCCCGTGCTGTAATATGATAACTTAAAGTAGCTCCTGTGCAAATGGTTCGGTTCGGATCACTAGTAATAAAATTGGTATTGGGCGCGGCAACGGTAATGGTAACCACATTGCCGTAGTTTTGCTGCGTGCCGTTACAAAGTGCGGTGCTGACCACGCGCCGAAATTGCGTGGTAACGGTTAATGTTCCCGGTTGATAATCCTGACCGTTGGCACTGGTTATGCTGAGCCAATTGCCACCATTATTGGTGCTACTTTGCCATTGGTAAAGGTAATTACCATCGGCACCAGAAGGTAAACTTCCCCTAAGAACATCCGGTGCGGTGTTGTTGCAGATGGATTGGTTTGCCGTGATATTGTTATTGACTATTGACGATTTTACCTCTACGTAAATGGTGTTGCTGGTTTTGCTGCAGGCACCGGAAGTAACCACTCGTTGCACATAGATATTGGTAGTTGCCGTAAAGGAATAGTTTTGTGCAGTTTCACCGGTAACAGGGTTCCAGGAAACGCCATCAGAACTGGTTTGCCAGCTGTACGAATATGTGTTTGGTATTCCGCCAGTTGGCACGTCGCCGCTGATGGTAACCGCTTGCCCGGAACAAACGGCAGGATTGGCAAAGCTGATGTTGTTTGTCAGGTCAGCAAGGTCAGAGATAACAACATCGTCTGAAGTAAGGCTACATTGCGGGGAACCGGTAATCATCCAGCGGAAGGTGTATTGCTGGCCAGCAACCAAACCGTTTACCAGGGTGTTGTATTGTGCGGCATTGGCAAAACTTGTACCTGTCTGCCCCGAAGTTATTGTCCACAACCCTGAAGAAACACCAGGATCATTGCCATTTAAAGTATAGCTGGTTGAATTACAAACCTGTTGGTCAGGCCCCGCATTGGCAACTACAGGCAGGGGTTGTACGGTTATGGTTACGGTAACTGGCGTACCCGGGCAGCCGGTTGGGCCAATTGGCGTGATCTGGTAAGTGGCAGTACCTGCTGTGGTGGCAGAAGTATTGGTTAAAACATCGTCAATACGGCTGGCCACAACGGGCTGTGCCTGGCTGGAATTGCTATAAATACCGGGCGATGCGGATGTTGTCCATTGAAATAAGGTTCCGGTTATATTAGAGGTAAAAGCAATGCCGGTGGGCTGCCCGCTGCAAATGGTATTGCTGGTATTGTTAACGGTGATGACTGGCCGTGGCGTAACGGTAACGGTAAGGGTAAAAGGAGTGCCCTGGCAATTATTCGCCATCGGCATTATGGTATAAGTAACGGTGCCATTGTTCAAGCCATCCGTGTTAGTTAGCAAATCATTAATATTACCCGAGCCGCTAGCCGTAGTACGGGTAGCATTGTTGGCGGTAGATGTCCAGGTAAAAGTACTTCCGGCTACGGAAGACGTTGGCTGAAAATTAACGTTCGTACCTGTGCAAATACTTGCAGTAGCATCAGTGCCCTGGTTTTGCGGGAAGATGGTAATTACCACATCATCATAGATTTGGTCGCAAGGTGAAGGGTTACCGGTTGCAGCATGTAAAGTTAAGGTAACCCGGCCGGCGCTGATTTCGGCATTGGTTGGCGTGTAAGTAGCTGTTAAGGAATTTCTGCCCGGAGAAAAAGTTCCTGCACCGCCTGTCCAATCATAACTTTGCGGTGCTGGCCCGGTTATCGTTCCGGCTAATTGCACTACATCGCTTGGACAAATAGCCTGATCCGGACCAGCATTTACCGTTGGCGATTGCTTAAATTCCAGTTGCTGCGAAGCAGTAGCCATACCGCAATTGTTGGTTTGTGTGGCAGTAACCGTGTAAACAGCAAAATCAGTAAATAAAATCGTCGGGTATTTAGAGTTGGCGTTGGTGTTGTTTTGGAACGAATAATTACCGCCCATTATCGTCCAGTTGTAGGTATTGGGCTGATCGGCCGTGGTACCGGTAAAAAGAGTTTGCGTGGCACCGGCATTAGCATCGAAAGTAAGCGTTTGGTTGGTGCCGCAGTAAATTTTATAAGGCGATAGAGAAACCGTTGGCGCTGTGTTGACGATGAGCGTTTGGCTGGTGGTAACGGCTCCGCAGGATTCTGTACTGATGGATAGCGTAATCGTATAAATACCAGGTGTAAAAAATTGAATTTGTGGTTGATGGCTGGAAGATGTTGTTCCTCCTACAAAAGTAGTGGCACCGGGCCCGGTAACACTCCAGGTATAAGCATTGTTTTGCGGGATATTACTACAAGACTGATCTGTTATAGATTGGTCTGATATAGATAAAATAGCATTACTGCAAATGGTTGATGATGATAAGGCAAATGCTGGTTGTGGTTTAGCTAAAACACAAATAGTTTTAAGTAGATCGGTGGCAGTACAAACACTTCCGCTTTGTGATTGCAAAACCAATTTTACAGTGTGGTTTCCCGGTGTAGTAAAAGTATAGGTAAAAGAAGCACTTCCCGGTCTGTTTGCAACCTGAAGTACACCGTCAATATACCAGGAATATTTGGCATTGTTGTTTACACAATTCGTGCTTGATGCATCTTGGCCGGGATCTGACGTATTGTTAAAAGTAACAGGCTCGTTCAAACAAGCGCTTAACGGACTGGTGAAACCATTGGTTGGCGGGCGTACCACTCTGGCATAACTGGTAATTGGTGAACCAAGCGTACCGCAAATCCTACTGCTTACCTGCGCGTCAACCTGAAAACTGTTGATCTGGCTGCCGCTACTGCTTCCGCATGAACTTTGTGTATAATCATGGGTCAGTCTTCCATTTAAAGCAATAATATCACACAACGAGTAAATGGTTGTGCTTCCATCACCCCAGTTTACAATGTATAAGTTTCCGGGATAATTATATTGAATACCATTAGCAGAAGTATAATCAACCGTATAACTCAATTGACCGTGGCCTGCGCTTAAACAAACCGTGTTGCTACCTGTTGTACCAAAATTTGTGTTTAAATTATTATTGATTAACTGATAGGCTTTCGTGGCTACTGTGCCGTAATTAGTTGCCTTTACCAGGATCGTGTAATTGGAAAAACCGGCGGAAAAAGAAGCACTTGGGTTTAGCGTAACCGTTCCCGCATTGCTTTGATCGTATTCATTGTGAAAATTTGCGGTTACGGTTGCCCCGGAAGTGGAAGCGTTGAAAAAATCATAGGGCGCGTTGGTGCCGGAACAGTTTCCAAAAATTTCCGGATTGTCACTGTTGATGCTAGCGCCATCTATCGCTGCCTGTACAACTGCCCCGGCAACAACATTAATGCTTGCCGTTGCAGAAGTTATTACCGGATCGGTTGATTTTACAGCCAGGTTATAACTTCCAGGCGTTAAACCTGTCGGGATCGTACCGTTTAAAAAGGCAGCATAAAAACTGGAATATGTGCCAATCAGCCTGTCTGGCGTACCGCCTGGAACAGAAGAAATGTATAAATTGAAAACATTATCCGGTTTGATGCAGCCGCTGCTGGTATTAACAGTAAACGGCACGGCAATGCTGGAACCAGGCGTGTAAGGGCCGGCATCTACTGCACCTAAAGTTAATGTTTGCGCATTTGCAATAAGCGAATGAAAGGTGAAGAACGCAATCAGAAATGTTGCTTTTTGCAGATTATGGTAAAACTGTTTCATCCTCATCAGCTAAAAAGTTCGAAAATGGTTGTACGCTTTTTATCGGTGCAGGTTTCAGGTATAATTTACACCGGTCTGCCAAAAAAAGTAATTTGAAAAATCAATGTTGATTTTTAGGCGGTAAAAGAAGCATTGCAAATAGCTCATCAGGTTGGATGCGGAACAATTGCAAAAAAGAAAACTAAATATCTCCTGTCAAAAAATCTTCAGTTATGAATCTTATCTTAGCAGACCAATTACCTGTTTCAACATGGGAAAAACGACAATCAAACTTTTGTTTTTTGTTTTAATTTTTGCTTTCAACACACCAATCAAAGCTCAAAATGTTGCTCCGGCTGCTATCCGGGTTGACCTGCAAAAAGAAACCGGACCGATGAAACTTATCTGGGCCTGGTTTGGTTATGACGAGCCGAACTATACGTACATGAAAGACGGGCAAAAGCTGCTCTCCGAAATAGCTGCTTTAAGTCCGGTACCGGTTTATGTACGAACACATAACCTGCTTACTTCCGGCGACGGCACACCGGCTTTAAAATGGGGTTCCACCAATATTTATACCGAAGACAAGAACGGCAACCCGGTTTACGACTGGACGATTGTTGACCGCATCTTTGATACTTACGTCAAACGCGGCATGAGGCCTTTGGCGCAAATTGGTTTTATGCCCGAAGCTTTATCTACACATCCGCAGCCTTACCGGCACCACTGGCAGCCCGGGCATCCGTACAGCGAAATCATTACCGGTTGGGCTTATCCGCCAAAAGATTACCAAAAATGGGACGAGCTGGTTTACCAGTGGGTAAAACATTGTGTAAAAAGGTACGGGCAAAAGGAGGTAGAAAGCTGGTACTGGGAAGTTTGGAACGAGCCGAACGGTGCTTACTGGAAAGGAACCGTCCCGGAGTTTTTTAAATTGTATGATTACGCTGCCGATGGTTTAAAACGTGCGCTGCCTACAGCCCGGATCGGCGGGCCAAATGTGGCCGGAACAGGCAGCCAGGGCGGCATGAAGTTTCTGAATGCTTTTCTCAAACATTGTATCTCGGATACCAATTATGTTACCAGGAAGATCGGTTCGCCGCTGGACGCTGTTTTATTTCATGCAAAAGGATCACCAAGAGTGATCAACGGTATGGTACAAATGAACATGGGCACGCAATTACGGGATATAGAAGCTGGTTTTAAGATCGTTGCTTCTTATCCTCAAACCAAAAACCTGCCCGTTATTTTGGGCGAATCCGATCCGGAAGGTTGCGCCGCTTGCGGGATACAAACCAACCCGGAAAATGCCTATCGCAACGGAACGATGTTTTCAAGTTACACAGCCGCTTCTTTTGCGCGGGAATATGAACTGGCGGATCAATACAACATTAATTTCATTGGTGCCGTTACCTGGTCTTTCGAGTTTGAAGATCAGCCCTGGTTTTATGGCTTTCGTGATCTGGCTACCAATGGCGTAGACAAACCGGTGCTGAATGTATTCCGAATGTTTGGCATGATGAAAGGAAACCGGGTTAAAGCGGCCGGCACCAATTTTTATCCGGTAAAAACAGTACTGGATTCGAGTGTCAGAAATCAAACAGATATTGGTGCAATAGCTTCAAAAGACAAAAATGAAGCAACCCTGATGATTTGGAATTATCATGATGACGACCGCTTAGCGCCTGCAACCCCGGTTACCGTTAGTATAACTGGTTTGTCTGTTAAAACGGTTAAAGTAACGCGGTTTTTAATCGATCAAAACCATGGTAATTCATACAACGCTTGGAAAAAAATGGGATCGCCGCAAAAGCCAACAACAGCACAAATTGCCGAACTGGAAAAAGCAGGAATATTGCAGACAGACGGAAATGTGCAAAATTTAAAAGTTACTGATGGCGGTGTACATTTGAAGATTCAATTGGAACGGCAGGGGGTTGAACTGCTCAGGCTGAATTGTAAATAATGAAATTGAGGTGGTAAAAGAAGTATTGGGCTTGTTGAAACCCCGTTTTTAATATTATAAATTAAAGAAAATCGATAATCCTCATTAAGATTTACCTCATAAAAGAAGCATTCTGCTTATATTTAGTAATGGAATTTGGAAAAGTGCCGCTGCAGGAATTGCCGTTCATTGATTTTAGTTTGCCTCCTGATGCGGCTTTTAACGCAGAAACTTTTAAACAGGGCGGTTCTCAACAGCAATTAAAAGTTTACGTTGGCTGTGCCAAATGGGGAATAAAAGATTGGGTGGGACAGATCTTTCCGCCTAAAACAAAAGAAGCGGGTTTTTTGGAAGCTTATGTAAAACAGTTTAATGCGGTTGAACTGAATGCTACTTTTTATAAACTCTATGATGCCGGAACAATCGGGAAATGGAAAGAAAAAGCAGCAGCCAACCCCGGTTTTTTGTTTTGTCCAAAGTTTACAAGGGCGATCAGTCATGTTAAGCGATTAAAAAACGCACAAGAATTAACAACAGCTTATTTCGAGGGGGTTATGGCTTTTGGTGAAAAACTCGGTCCTTTATTTTTGCAATTGAGCGACAATTTCGGACCTCAAAATTTCCCGGAATTACAGCAATACCTGGAACAGTTGCCGCGCGATGTCCCTGTTTTTGTAGAGTTGAGGCACGAGGCCTGGTTCTCAAATCTGGTTTTTCAGGAAAAAGCTTTCCGGCTTTTCCGGGATTTAAATATTGGTGCTGTAATTACCGATGCATCCGGTAGGAGGGATGCTGTACACATGCACTTGCCAACACCAGCCGCATTTATCCGTTTTGTGGGGAACAACTTGCACGCTACAGATTATTTGCGGGCGGATGAATGGGTGGAGCGGATTAAAAAATGGCAGGGGCAGGGATTGGGATCGTTGTATTTATTTATGCACCAAAAGGAGGAAGCCGCTTCCCCGGTTTTGGCCGATTATTTTATTAAAGCGTTAAATAAAGAATTGGGTTTGGAGCTAAAGCAGCCTGTTTTTATTCCTAAAAATTTGGAACTATTCTAATAGAAAAACAACAGCAGGACATTAGAAACATTGCCGCTGTTTTTTACCTGCTAAAAGAAGCATTCTTGTATCAAGCCGGAAGCTCACCGGATTCGATATAAGTTTTAAAGTTTTCGATATCGTTGCGTATCATTTTTTCAAAAACCGGTGTAAACAGTTTGGCCAAACCTTCGCCAGTACCGCCAACTGGTGGTTTATAAGCAATTACGACATTGATAATAGTTCCATTACCATCTGGTGAATCGCTAAAAGATACATGTCCTTCATTATCAACGGTTGATCCTTTTAATGATTTCCAACTGATCAGTTTTCCCGGTTCGTCGCGGATGATCTGCGCTTCCCAGCCGAGCTTGGCCAGGTTTCCCGGAATGCGGGCTACCCAATACGAGTTTTTGCTGCCCTTTTCCACAACCGATGCCAAGTGTTTCATAAACAAAGGCAAATTCTCCAATTTCCGCCAGAACTGATAAACCTCCTGTTTTGGTTTATTAACCGTAATAACATGAGTAATATGAAGATTAGCAGGCGTTTTACTAATGCCGATGCTTTTGTAAACCGGACAAACACCTGTAATGCCACGAAACAATAAATAACCACCGGCAGCCGCTTCCACCAATCCGCGTATTGGGTGCCGAAATATACCGGCAACTCCGGCAGCAGTGATTTTGGTGCCGAGCGATAAAGAAACCAATCTTTCCCCCCAGGCTAAATTTTGCGTTACTCCTGTTGGTGGTGTATGTAATCCAATCCGTTGTGCTAAGGTTAGTGCCATTGTTTTGTTTTTGGTTGCTTAGTAAACGTAAAGAAGGTAAGTTGGTTTTTTTGCTTGATTTTTTTGTTGTATCCTGTATTTCTTGGAAAGCCATTTTTGATCTACTGTAATAAAATTTCGTATTTCTAATTGTAATAACATTTAAAGCTATATTTGCTTTGTGATAATGAACATAGTTATAACGTCATGAAAACGAATATTATCAATATTGGCAACAGCCAGGGAATTATCCTTCCTTCAATGCTCTTACGTCAGTTAAATCTGTCTTTTAGGTCTGCTGTTCAGGTCGAAATAGGCAATGGGGTTATCATTATTAAACCAGACCCTCGTGAGGGCTGGGCAGAAGCAGCAAAGCAAATGCATGCAGCAGAAGATGATGAACTTTTATTGGGGGATCTTCCTAATGAGTTTGACAAAGAAGAATGGACATGGTAAAGGATTTTCGGCAATATGAAATCTATTGGATTTCATTAGATCCAACCCTGGGGAGTGAAATGGCTAAAAACCGGCCATGTGTAGTAGTAAGTCCTAATGAAATGAATCAATTTCTTCGTACCCTGATCATCATTCCAATAACTTCTACCATTAAAAACTATCCCTGGCGTATAGATTGTATGGTTTCAGACCGTAAAGGGTCAATAGCTACCGATCAGATAAAAGTTGTTGACCGGGTTCGTATCGGCTCCAAAATAGGAAACATGGCTACAGTGGAAATAACATTATTAAAGGATGTTCTACAGAAAATGCTGATTGATTAATTTGTTTTTGAATAATGTTTAGATTCTTAAATAACTCCCTCTAATGGTCATGAATTAATATAAAAAATAGCCCCCTCCTAAACTTTATCCCCATAAAAGAAGTTGTAGTTAAAAGTAGCAGAAATAAAGTCAATGAACGATCAATTACTCAGGCAACAATTAGCGGCATTACTGCAAAAAAGTAATGCACATGCGGGTTTGGATGAAGCATTGGAAGGTTTGGATGCCAAAAACAGGGGGACCAAAATAAAACATCTTCCTTATACCATCTGGCAATTGGTAGAACATCTCCGCATTACACAGCAGGATATTTTGGATTTTTCTGAAAATAAAAACTATCAACCCATTTCCTGGCCTGATGATTACTGGCCTACAGCAGCCGCTCCGGAAAATGAGCAGGAGTGGGAAAATTCGTTAAAGGCGGTCCAAAAAAGTTTAGCTGATTTTACACGGTTGATCAATGATGAGCAGCAGCACTTACTGAAACCTTTTGCACACGGAGAGGGGCAGAATTTATTAAGGGAAGCCATCCTGATCATTGATCACCTAAGTTATCATACCGGGCAGATTGTGCTGATTAGGCGGTTATTGGATAACTGGGAAGGCTGATTGAAAACAAAAGGTGAAAATTGAACAGCATTTGGTTGGCCCCACCCTAAATCCCTCTCCAAAGGAGGGGGGGGACCTGAAAACTGTGCATCTCCTTGTTCTACTCCCTCTCCTCCGGAGAGGGTCGGGGTGAGGCTTTAAAGAAAGCTAAATCTTTCCTATAAAAAGAGCAATGCCATTTAAAGCATTGCTCTTTTTATACCTTTAATTCTTACAAAAACTGATTCTTTAAAAATCTGTTCACCACTTAGTCATCAGTTTTCTTAAGATCAGGATGTTCCCCGCCTTCTTCAATTTCAGGCGGGTTAGAGATTTCTTCACTGGGCTGGTTTAAAGCTGAATTTCCAAAGCCTAAGCTATGTGTTTCTGCATCGCTGGCGTCCCGGTCGTTTTGCAGTTCCAGTTCACTTTTTCCGAAGTTTTGTCCGCCCATGGGTTCGCCTTCCAATCCTTTGGCACTGGCATCATGAACCGTTTTTTCATTCCCGATCCAGGTTTTTGTCAATTCCCTTTCGGTTGGTCCGTCATTATCGGCATCAAATCCCAAATGATCTTCGCCAACGGTATCATCAAAGTCCTCGTCATCGTCCCTGTTGTTATCGGCTGTTTCGTCATACGCCTCCTTCGGCAAATCATTTGTCGGTGTCATGGTTGTGGTGCCGTGGTCTCCGTGCTCCAGGTCGTCATTTTTTTCTACATCAGCCTGGGTTGTTGGCTTGTTGCTGTAAGTCCCTCCTTCAAAAACCACTTTATTTGGGTTTTGGTTTGATGTTTCCTTCAAAAAACCGTTCTGATCTTTTAAAACATTATTATCCTGCTGGTTCATAAAAGCACGTTTAAGTTTATGTTTGAGGAGAACGCATCAGCATGAAAGTTGTTTATAAATAAATGTGGCATAAAAGAAGCATTAGGAATAAGTCGGGAAGTCAGAAAGTCTGTTAGTCCGAAAGACCAACCTGATTTGCCTAATAAAAGAAGCATTGGAAGAAGTCGGGAAGTCTATTAGTCGGGAAGGTCAACCTGATTTGCCTGCTGCCCTTCACCTTTCTGCCTTTCCGTTACAACCGGCAACAGAAACACAGAGACGGCAACTCCCTCTTATTGGTAAATTTTCATAGCCGTACGCTCTACAAAACTTTTCGGCAGCAGCCAGGTAAAAAAGGCACCTGCTTTGTTGATTGCACCGGCAATTACTTCTGGTTTTTTGCTGTACATGGCTTTTACGGCAATGCTGGCCACTGCTTCGGATGTCATGTTTACCTGGTTTGCTGCTTTTAATGCTTTGGCCCCAACCTGCGCCCGAACAACAAAATCAGTATCTGTTGCACCCGGGGAAACACAGGTTACCGAAACGTTTGTATGTTTCAATTCCTGGTGCAGGCCGCGGCTAAAACTCAGCAAAAAAGCTTTGGTAGCTGCATACAAACTTAAACCTGGCACGGCCTGGTAAGCAGCAGAACTGGCCGTATTTAAAATATAAGCCTGGGGCTGTAATAAAAGCTGCGGTAAAAAGAGTTGTGTTAACGTAACGGGAACCAGCATGTTTACCTGCAGCATGTTCAGGTTTTCTGCTAACGGACGTTTATCAAAAGCACCACTTAAGCCATAACCGGCATTGTTGACCAATATATTTACGGTATAATTATTCCCGGCACACCAGTTGTAAACTTTTTGACTGGCATCGGGCATTGACAGATCAATAGTTAAATATGCTGTTTTTACGCCATACTTTTTTGTAAGTTCTTCTGCAACCTCTTTCAGCATTTCGGCAGAACGCGCCACCAGCAGCAAATCATTTTTACGTGCGGCCAGTTCGCGTGCAATTGCTTTGCCAATGCCTTTACTAGCCCCTGTTATGAGTGCGTATGCCATTTCATTTATTAAAAAGGCTGGTTAGGGCAGCCATGATGTAATTACAAAATCTGTTAAAACTTTACTTTTCCTATAAAATGATGATAAAAAGGGGTTTTGCTTTCGGCATGTTTTGGAATGATCTTGCCGGTGATGATTGGGATATACATCACCCTGCGCCTGCTTTTGCGGCCTGTATAAGGCGATTGCTGTACACGGTGCCATAAACGGCCGTCGTGCACGGTCAGGTCTCCTGCTTTAATATCAAAACCGGTTTCCTGCGGGTCAGGATTATTATCTACAAAGTATTTCTTACTAAACAACAGTTTCAGGATATTCTGTTTATGTGTGCCTGTTAAAACACGAAGGCCGCCGTTTTCTGCCGGGCAATCATCTAAATGAATACCTACATTAAGCATGGGCATGATGCGTTGTCCAAGAAAAAGGTCGCGCGGGCTATCGGTGTGCCAGCCCATCTGGGAAAACGTACTGTCGGGTGTTTTGATATATTGATTAATTACCATACCGTCTTTCTCATTCTCCCCAATGCGCCCTTCAAAAGGTGCTACCAGTGCTGATAATGCTTTAAAACGGGGATCTTTTAAAAATTCATGTAAAACGGCATTGTGCAAAGAGGAGAAGCAAAGCCGCTGGACCATCGTTTCGCCATTTTCATCTTTGCCGAACTTTAAAGGTGTTCCGTTCACTTTTTCACGCCCTTCTGCAATCCAGGTTTGCTGTAAAGTATTGATCTCTTTTAAAAGGTCTTCTACTGTGTTTTTGGTGATGAAATCCCTGAAAATAATTACGCCGTTTTTGTCGAAAAAACTCAACTGTTCTTGAGTTAGCTTTTTTTCGAGGGTGAAATCAGGGCATTCAAATTTTATCATTCTGTTTGTGTTAGATGAGCGTGAAAAACAGAAAAATCAATTAAAGCAAGGTTAGCATTGCTGTTATATAAGTTCGCTGTTTATAAAAGCCCCAAATCTACTTAAAATTGGTTTATCGTTATAAATCTACCTTTTTTATACTATTAATTTTACATTGACCTTATCTTAAAATTAAATTATCTGCTTAAAATTAATAAGCTGCAATTTTTTTTGATAAAATATAAAGTGTGTACGTAAAAAACGGTGCTGCAACAACATCTATTGTATAATGCACGTGTTGAACCAATAATAATATGGCAATGGCGATGGTAGCAAATAGAGCGAACGCTTTATCGTATTTATTTTTCATGCACAAAAAAATAAGAAACATGGTGGCGGTATGGCCAGAATAAAACAGGTCTTTGGTAATAAGTTGATCCCCATAAAAAATATTGATGATGGGGTCATGCAAGTTGATAAGGCCTTTTGGAAGGTTGAGCGGTACCAAACTAATACTGATTAACCGGGAGACCAATAATAAGAGATACGTTAAGCCAAATATAATTAAAAAGCGCGGATATTGCGCTGCACGCCAAATAGCTAGCAGGACCATACTCCACAAAATACAAAAAACAGGTATGGAAACATCATACTGCGGGATGAAATTTAAAAGCCAGTCGTTTAGCTCAATACCGTTTCTTTGCTGGATATAGCTGAAAAAATAGGGGTTTACTGTAACAACTAAAAAAAGCGTTATCAGTACGGTAACAAATCTTTTTCTGAAAGCATACAGCTTCCATTCTTCCATCCATTTTTGTTTATATGAAGTAGCAGTTAAATTTATGTTATCAATTTCCATTCGCGTTGTAAACTTACAGCGTTTTATATCAACAGTGCAAGTGTAAAATTTTTCTGTAAAACATTTATGGGGATGTGCTGAAACAGGTTTAGCCTCACCTAAATCCTCTCCAGGGGGGAGGGTTTGAAAACCAGGCGGTTATTTTGTTTTTACTTCCTCTCCCCAGGGGAAGGCAGGGGGTGGTAGGGCTATTCCATCTCAAACCGGTCAGCATCTTTCAAGAACGTAAAAATCCTTCTGTTTTTAATCAGTTCTTCTGCCGAAACAGAAAAAGTATAAACATCTTCTTCGTCCCGTTTATAATAAACCACGTTTCCACCAGGATCGATGCAAGATGAATCGCCAGAGTGGTAAACCTCATTCCCGTCATAACCTACACGGTTTACTGCAATAATGTAAGCCTGGTTTTCCACCGCCCTTGCAGGAATTAATGTCCGCCAATGCAGGGCTCGTTTTTCCGGCCAGTTGGCTACTACGATCAGCAGGTCGTAAACGGTGTTCAGGTTTCTCATCCAGACCGGGAAACGCAGGTCATAACAGATCATCGGGCAAATCTTCCAGCCTTTTAGTTCTACGATCAAACGTTCTTTCCCGGCTGTAAAAGTTTCATGTTCTTTTGCAAGCGTAAACAAATGCCGTTTGTCATATTGTGAAAAAGTACCATCGGCCTGCATCCAGATCAAGCGGTTATAATAATTGCCGTTCTCAGTTATCATCAGGCTGCCGGTTACCACACATTTATATTTTTGTGCAATTTGCCCCATCCAGCTCATGGTTTTACCGTTTATTGGTTCGGCCAGTGCCGTGTTCATTGTAAAACCGGTATTGAACATTTCAGGTAAAATGATCAGTTCTGTGTTTTCCCGGATACCGGAAGACAATCTCAACTCGATGTTTTTTAAGTTCCGGTCAATGTTTTCCCAAAATAAATATCCCTGAAAAATAGTTACTTTTAAATTTTCCATAATGTTAAATACTAATGCATGCAGGCAAAAATAAAATGCTTAGGATTATACTTTTAACAACTGTTCAACGGCTTTCTCCAGGGTTTCTTGCTTCTTGGCGAAACAAAACCGCAGGATGCCAAAATCGGTTTTTTTAGAATAGAAAGCAGAATTAGGAACGGCAGCCACGCCAACCTCGTTAATTAATTGTTTAGCAAAGAACAGATCGTTATCCTCAGAGATTTCACTATAATTTACGGATTGAAAGTAAGAACCGGCGCAAGGCAGCAATTCAAAACGCGAACTTTCTAATCCTGCACGAAAGTAATCCCGCTTTTGCTGATAAAAAGCAGACAAGCCCAGATATGCTTCTTTTACCTGCATAAAATCAGCAAGTGCATATTGCATGGGGGTGTTCACAGAAAAAACGTTAAACTGATGTATTTTCCTGAATTCGTTCATCATCCAGGCCGGTGCCATACAGTAGCCAACTTTCCATCCGGTGATATGAAAAAGCTTGCCAAAAGAAGCAACGATCATACTGCGTTCGGCCAATTCGGGGTAAAGGGCCATGCTTCTGTGCGGCTGTCCGTCAAAAATAATATGCTCGTAAACTTCATCGCTCAAAATCAAAATATCTGTTTTGTTGGTGATGCCGATCAGTTCGCGCATGTCTTCCTCCTGCAAAACGGTTCCTGTTGGATTATGCGGGGAATTCAGAATGATCATTTTTGTATGGGAAGAAACCAAACGCCGTACCATGTTCCAGTTGATGCGATAATCGGGCGGTTCCAGTTCCATGCGTTTTACAATTCCACCCATCAATTGGATTGCCGGTGCATAGCAATCATAAGCAGGTTCAAAAATAATCACTTCGTCATTCGGGTGGACGGCGGCGCAAATAGCCGTAAAAATAGCCTGCGTACCACCGGCCGTAACCGTAATTTCGTTGTCCGGATGATAAATTGTACCATAAAGCTCCTGTGTTTTTGCAGCAATGGCTTCCCGTAAAGTTAAAACACCGACCATTGGTGCATATTGGTTGTGCCCTTGTTGCATGGCTTTGTCCACAAGTTTCACCAATTCGGGCGGACAATCAAAATCAGGAAACCCCTGTGATAAATTGATGGCACCGGCTTGTTGCGCCAGGGCAGACATGACAGTAAAAATAGTAGTACCGGTTTGCGGAAGTTTAGATTGAAAAGCGATCATCGGACGCTAAAATAATTATTTATACCGAAATGGCTTCAACTTAAAGCCTGTTTAAAACCTGTTCGATTTTTTTCTATGCTTCTTTTATCGCCTAAAAAATATCAAACTGCTATTGCTATTTGTACAGGTATAAACACAAGCATAAAATTTACAGGCATAAAAGAAGCACCAACAGTTTTTTTAGCTGTAAAATTTAAACAGGCTTTTAAAAATAAAGGGGAAATAAATTTGTAATTTTGATTATGGAAACATTAATCCTTCGCCCAAAAACCAAAGAGCAATTGGTTGCTTTAAAAACTATTGCCAAAGTATTGAAAGTTGATTTTGAAACAGAAAAAAGTCCTTATGATCCGGCTTTTGTCAAAGATATTCTTCAAGCCAGGGAGGATTTTAAAAATGGGAGAAGCGTTAAAATAGCTATTGAGGACTTATGGAAGTAAGCTTTGCTCCAAAAGCGGTAGAACACTTAAATTATTGGAAAAGAACAGGTAACAAAGCGATACAAAAAAAGATAGAACAGCTCATTATCGCCATACAGGAAAATCCATTTGAAGGTATTGGAAAACCAGAACCTTTGAAACATGATTTATCCGGCTCCTGGTCTCGAAGGATTAACAGGGAACACCGGATCGTTTATCAAATTTTTGATCAAAATATAATTGTTATCCTTGAAATACAATCCTTGAAAGGGCATTACTAAGTATTAGATGAAAAGTGATATTCATCCTACCACCTAAAAACATATTCTGTTGATTAAAGTTATGCAAACGATCAATCAGAAAAATAAATGAACCTCAATCCAAAACTTAAAGGACAATCGGCCCTGGTAACCGGTGCAAATAGCGGTATAGGCAAAGCAGTTGCAATAGCACTGGGCAATGATGGTGCAAACGTTGCGGTAAACTATGTAAGCAACCCGGACAGTGCACAAGCGGTAGTAGATGAAATCAAAGCAAACGGAGGAAACGCAGTTGCACTTCAGGCGGATGTAAGCAATGAACCCCAGGTGCAAAACATGTTTCAGGAGTTGTACAAAACTTTTGGCACTATTGATATTTTGGTGAACAATGCCGGTTTGCAGAAAGATTCCCCGTTTACCGAAATGAGTCTGGCAGATTGGCAATTGGTGATCAACATTAACCTTACCGGCCAATTTTTATGCGCCAGGGAAGCAGCAAGGGAATTTATTAAACGCGGCCTTGTGCCCGAAAGGAGCAAAGCCGCTGGTAAAATCATTTGTATGAGCAGTGTACACCAGGTAATTCCATGGGCAGGGCACGTAAATTATGCCAGCAGCAAAGGCGGCATCAATATGCTGATGCAAAGTATGGCACAGGAACTTGCCCCGAAAAAAATCAGGGTGAACAGTATTGGCCCCGGGGCAATACAAACGCCAATCAATAAGCAGGCTTGGGAAACACCAGTTGCTTTGGAAAATTTACTGAAACTGATTCCATACGGCCGTATTGGGCAACCAGAAGATATTGGTATGCTGGCAGCCTGGCTGGCTTCTGATGAATCGGATTATATTACCGGCGCAACTATTTTTATGGATGGGGGCATGACGCTTTACCCGGGGTTTTCCACCAACGGGTAACTTGCATTTTTATTTAAGGGGCTGTTTAGCTTGGGTTGGGCTATTTTTTTTATGCTTCTTTTAACCTATAAAAAACAGTATTTGCTGATGATGCATAGTAGTTTGTTGATGGCCCTGCGCCTCTTAAATAAACACCAATTTTATAGTGCTAAAAGAAGCATTGCCTTTCAATCAGGAAATTTTCAAAGAATCAGCAATGAATTAAACAGGGCCTTAAAATCCTTGTAAGTCAATCAGTTTTATGTTTAAGGACAACTACAGAACGGCCTGCAACGTTTATCGTTTCTTCGGCATTAAAACGAAGTCCGTCTTCTGAAATGCAGTTTTCGCTGGTATCTAAAATTTTAAGCCAGGTTTTGCCATATTTTTCCGAGGGAAGCACGTAATCCAAAGGCCCGTGATAAGCATTAAAAAGTATGTAAAAGCTGTCGTCCTTAATTCTTTCGCCTTGTGCATCAACATATTGTAGTTCATTTCCGTTAAGGAAAACGCCAAGTGATTTAGCAAAACCGTGCGACCAGTTTTCATCCGGCATTTCCACGCCCTGGGGCAAAAACCAGGCAATATCGTTTAATCCGGCTTTTACAACATCGTCCTGAAACCATCTGGGGCGGCTAAATACCGGGTGCTTTTTTCGTAGTGCAATTAATTTTTGTGTAAATTCCAGTAAACTTTTATCCGTATTTCCCCAGTTTAACCATGATATTTCGTTATCCTGGCAATAGGCATTGTTGTTTCCCCTTTGCGTGCGGCCTAATTCATCCCCGGCAACCAGCATGGGCACGCCCTGCGATAAAAATAAAGTGGTGAGGAAGTTGCGTTTCTGCTGGCTTCTTAATTTGATAATTTCCGCGTTTTTTGTTGGCCCTTCTACACCGCAGTTCCAGGAACGATTATGGTTTTCCCCGTCCAGGTTGTTTTCGCCATTGGCCATGTTGTGCTTCGCATCGTATGAAACCAAATCGTGCAAGGTAAAACCATCATGTGCAGTGATAAAATTAATGCTGGCTGTAGGGTTTCGTGAATCGTTTTTATAGAGGTCCGGGCTGCCCGTTAAACGCTGGGCAAACTCAGTCAGCATACTGTCTGCCCCTCGCCAGTAATCCCTCATGCAGTCGCGGTACTTTCCGTTCCATTCGGACCATTCCGCAGGGAAATTACCAACCTGATAACCGCCCTCACCAACATCCCAGGGTTCTGCAATCAGTTTAACCTGGGAAATAATGGGGTCCTGGTAAATAATATCAAAAAAACCGCTTAATTTATTCACATCATGCAGTTCGCGGGCAAGGGTAGCAGCCAGGTCAAACCGGAAACCATCTACATGCATATCCAATATCCAGTAACGCAGGCTGTCCATAATCAACCTCAGCACGTTTGGCAGGTTGGCGTTCAGCGTATTTCCGGTGCCGGTATAATCCTTGTAATGCCGTTTGTCATCTTCCGGTAAACGGTAATAAGCAGCATTGTCAATGCCTTTAAAAGACAAGGTTGGCCCAAATTCGTTGCCTTCGGCAGTATGGTTATAAACTACGTCTATAATCACTTCCAGTCCTGCTTTGTGCAGTTCTTTAACCATGTTTTTAAACTCCGTCACCTGTTCGCCGTGCACGCCGGTGCTGGAGTAGCGTACGTCGGGTGCAAAATAGCCAATGGTATTATAGCCCCAGTAGTTTGCAAGCCCTTTTTTGATAAGATGATCGTCCATAATAAAATGGTGGACAGGCATCAGCTCTACAGCAGTAATGCCCAAATCTTTTAAATGCCGGATAGTAACAGGATGTGCCAGCGCGGCATAAGTGCCTCTGATATTTTTAGGGATTTCCGGATGAAGTATGGTAAACCCCCTTACATGCGTTTCGTAAATGATGGTTTTATGATAAGGAATATTAGGCGGCCGGTCGCCTTCCCAATCAAAATCCTGGTCAATAACAACACTTTTTGGAACATAAGGGCTGCTATCGGTTTCGCTGAAGCTTAAATCCTGGTTAGGGCTGTTCATCTCATAACCAAAAACAGACTCGTGCCATTTTACCGGCCCGGCAATAGATTTGGCGTAAGGATCAATCAAAAGTTTGTTCGGATTATAACGGAAGCCGTTGTGCGGATCATAAGGCCCATGAACCCGGTAGCCGTAAAATTGACCAGGTTTAATATCAGGCAGGTAAATATGCCAGATATAATAGGTGCATTCTTTTACCTCTATTTTAAATTCCTGATGGTTGTCATCAAACAAGCACAGTTCTACAGCGGTGGCATTATTGGCATACAAAGCAAAGTTGACCCCTTTTCCGTCCCAGGTTGCCCCTAAAGGATATAGATTGCCTGGAAAGGTTGTAATGTTCATATATCCAACAAAGAAAAAAACACTTTTTGATGTTTTGTTATAAAATTTGCTTTTAACCGGATTTGCCTAAACTTACGTATATAACAAGCCATACTGTTTTTATGCCATTAAAAACAGTATGCGCAGCAGCCTGTTCATTTCGGGGGCCAAAATTTATGTATTTGAATGAGGGATTAGTTTAACTTTGAACCCGCTATATATTATTCTGTAACCGGAACGTGACGGAAAATATAAAAGCTACCGATACTAAAATGCTGCTTTTACCATAAAAAATCAGCTTAGAATAAAATTTCATGATGTTTGATGATACTATAACCGATGCAGAACAGCTGCGCATACTTGAAAACGAAGCCAAAGAAGTCCCTTTAGAAAGATGGGGCCCCTATTTGAGCGAACGCCAATGGGGGACCGTGAGGGAAGATTACAGCCAGAACGGGGATGCCTGGAATTATTTTCCGCATGACCATGCCCGCAGCCGGGTTTACCGCTGGGGGGAAGACGGCCTGGCCGGTATTTCTGATTATTACCAGCAGTTGTGTTTTTCGATAGCGTTATGGAACGGGAAAGACAAGATATTAAAAGAACGTTTGTATGGATTGACCAATTACCAGGGCAACCACGGCGAGGACGTAAAAGAACTGTATTATTACCTGGATAATGTGCCCACACATTATTACATGAAGTATTTGTACAAGTATCCGCAGGAGGCTTTTCCGTACCAGGACCTGAACCGTAAAAACGCACATCGCTCTAAAGCAGAACAAGAGTACGAACTGCTGGACACCGGTATTTTTGATGAGGACAAATATTTTGATGTAGTGGTAGAATATGCCAAAAAAAATTCGGAAGATGTTCATGTCCGCATCGAAATAATAAACCGCGGCGATGAAGATGCACCGATAACTGTATTGCCAACCTTGTGGTTTTACAACCGCTGGCAGTACGATGAATCCAAACCAAAACCGGTTCTGGAGTTTGAAGAAGATGGATCTGTAAAGGCAACACACGTGCCCTTAGGAACTTATTATTTGTATTTTGATGAGCCTGACTATCACTTGTTCACTGAGAATGAAACCAACAGGGAACGTTTGTTCGGCACGCCAAATGATGTCCCGTATGTAAAAGATGCTTTTCATGACGCAGTTATCCATGGGGAAAACTTAGAAGAATTGCAGGAGTTAACTTCTGGCACTAAGTTTTCGCCGGTTTATCAATTCAGCATCAAAGCAAAATCCTCTAAAACCATTAACCTGCGTTTGTCAAAAGGCCGGATAAGAAACCCGTTCGACGAGAAGTTCAATGCGCTGTTTACCACCCGAAAATCTGAGGCGGATGTTTTTTATAAAAACCTGTATCCGGATAACAAAAATCCCGATCTGATGAACATCCAGCGGCAGGCTTTTGCCGGTTTGTTGTGGAGCAAACAGTATTACCATTACGATACGCAGCGATGGCTAACCACAAGCGACGGGATTTCACCGGTAGTAGAAAACCGATTGAACGGCCGGAACAGCAACTGGAAATACCTCAAAAACCAGGATGTGATTTCTATGCCCGATAAATGGGAATATCCCTGGTATGCGGCCTGGGACCTGGCTTTCCATTGCGTGCCCATGGCCATGATCGACCCAACTTTTGCCAAAAACCAGCTGATCCTGATTATGCGCGAATGGTACATGAACCCGGAAGGGCAAATTCCGGCTTATGAATGGAATTTTAGTGATGTAAACCCGCCGGTGCAAGCCTGGGCAGCACTGGAAGTTTACCGTATTGAAAAAGAGAAAAAAGGTGAAGGCGACCTTCGGTTCTTAAAACGGGTTTTCCAGAAACTGATCATCAATTTTACATGGTGGACCAACCGCGTGGACGTGGAAGGGAAAAATATTTTTGCAGGCGGGTTTTTGGGTTTGGACAATATTGGCGTGTTCGACCGGAACAGCAAGCTGAACGGAACACTGGAGCTGGAGCAGGTGGACGGCACCAGCTGGATGGGCATGTATGCACTGAACATGATGGACATGGCATTGGAAATTGCCATGAACGACGACGCGTTTGAAGATTCGGCCGTAAAGTTTTACGAACACTTTGTATTGATTGCGGACGCTTTAAACGGTATGGGTTTATGGAGTGAGGAGGATAAGTTTTTTTACGATACCCTGCGCCTGCAAAGTAACCACGCTTACCATCTAAAGGTGCGTTCTATTGTTGGTTTAACTTCGCTTTTTGCAGTCTCTGTTTTCAGTTACAATAACCTGGAGAAGCTGCGCGATTTCCGGAAACGTGCAACCTGGCTAAACCAGTTCCGCGAAAAAAACCATCAGTTTTTACCTATTGCCGATAATAACAAAATTGGCAAAGTACTCCTTTCTATTGTGGACAAAGAAAAGCTGACGCATTTGCTGAACCGAGTATTTGACGAAAACGAATTCCTGGCCGAGGGCGGTGTGCGTGCCTTGTCAAAAGCTTATCAGGACAATCCGTATTCTGTTGAAATTGAAGAGCACACTTACACCATTCAGTATGACCCGGCCGAATCAACTTCTGACATGTTTGGCGGAAATTCCAACTGGCGCGGGCCAATCTGGTTGCCCATAAATTATATGCTGATCCGGGCTTTGCGCAAATACCATGAGTTTTACGGAGAGGATTTTACCATGGAATTCCCGAAAGGATCTGGTAAACAGATCAACTTAAAAGCAGCAGCAGATGAACTTTCACAAAGGCTGATTAATATTTTTGCCAAGGACAAAGACGGTAAACGGCCGGTAAACGCTGACGATAAAGGCTTCTACCAAAAACCCGAAAATGCTGACCTGGTGTTGTTTTACGAGTATTTTCATGGAGACAACAGCCGCGGGGTTGGCGCAAGCCATCAAACCGGCTGGAGTTCGCTCGTGGCTAATTTAATTTCAGATTTAGGGAAAAAAGAGGCATAAAAGAAGCATGCAGTTTAAGGTTTTGGTTCTGTAATCAGATTTATATCCCGGACAGCCGCTGGTGAGGCAGATAATGTTGCCCGGGTTTTTGGCAGGCAGTCCGGGTAATTTTCCCTTATAAAAGCAACCATGTTTTCACGGACATAACACCGCAGATCAAATGCTTGCGAGGAACTCCCGGCACTCATCAATGCCCTTAATTCCATCGTACTTTCCCGGGCATCTGTTACCTGTAGTACGTTAACCCTTTTGTCCCACAATGGGTTGCTTTCTAATAAACGGGTAAGTTCTGCCCGGGCAGCTTCAACAGGTAAAGTATAATCAACATAGATAAAAACAGTACCCATAATATCTGCAGACATCCTCGTCCAGTTTTGGAAAGGTTTCTCAATAAAATAATTAATGGGTAAAACCAGCCTGCGCTCGTCCCAAATCCGCACCACTACATACGTCAGCGTAATTTCTTCCACCCGTCCCCATTCGCTTTCTACAATCAGCACATCATCAATACGAATGGGTTGCGTAAAAGCAATTTGCAGGCCGGCAAACAAATTACTCAATGATTTTTGTGCTGCAATACCAATAATAATACCGCCCACGCCAACGCTGGTAAGTAAATAGCTACCGATTTTACGCATGCTTTCAAAGCTGAGCAGGATAACCGCAAAAGTTAAAATGACAATGGTGCCGATGGCAATCCTCCGTACAAATTGTAATTGTGTCCTGATCTTGCGTTCCCTTAAATTGTCCGTTTTTTTTATGTCGAAAGCATGATAAACGTAATCTTCAAAAACGGAAATGATACGGATGAGTAACACCGCAAACGAAACGGTTAAGGCTATTTGCAGCGTTTTTTCTACTACCGGTAAAAATTTCGGGCTTATTATAAACCATGGTGTCAGCCAATTCAGCATCAGGAGCGGTATAAACCAGCTTAATGGCCTTCCCAGATGTATGATGACGGACTTAAACGTAGAATAACCGGTACGCTTTCGGTAATAGGCTATCGGCCTGATCAAAATAAATTTAAGCAGCAAACCAATAATCACGGCAGCAACAATAATGATCAAGTTCCAGAGATCAGGCGGAACATTGGCAGATAAGCTTTGTATCTGTCCAGTCATGTTAAATTGCTTCATCTTGTATTTTACAGCTAACGGTAAATCTAATTTTATGGCATAAAAACAGTATTCGTCTTTATGTTTCATCATTTTACAAATTAAGAAATAGTTGTTTGGGTTTAAGCAGCAATTCATCACAATGCTTCTTTTACCACCTAAAAACATCAATTTAAAAACTTATTAATTTAAAAGCGGGTTTATGGATTATAAAACAGCAGATATGACGGGTAAAACAATAATCGTTTCGAACAGGTTGCCGGTAAAAATACAGGAAAAAGAGGGTGTTTACACTTCATCAGCAAGTGAAGGCGGACTGGCAACCGGGCTTGGATCGGTTTACCATGAGGGCAATAATGTTTGGATAGGATGGCCGGGAACAGAAATAGCTGATGATAAGCAGGAAGAAATTACAGCACAGCTGGCCGGTTTAAGTTTGCTGCCCGTTTTTTTAACTCAGGAAGAGGTCAGCAAATATTATGAAGGCTTTTCTAACGAAATTTTATGGCCGATTTTTCATTATTATGCTTCTACTTATAGCACTTACCGTCAATCCAACTGGGAATTTTATCAGCAGGTAAATCAAAAATTTGCCGATGCGGTTTTGAGCGTTGCCAAACCCGGCGATACGGTATGGATACACGATTACCAGTTGCTGCTGGTTCCTGCACTTGTCCGTACAAAATTGCCCGCCGTTTCTATCGGTTTTTTTCTGCATATCCCGTTTCCTTCGTTCGAGCTTTTTCACCTGATCCCCTGGCGGAACGAATTGCTGCAAGGTTTGCTGGGGGCCGATCTGGTCGGTTTTCATACGTTTGATGATGTGCAGCATTTTACCCATGCCTGCGCACGGTTGCTGCATGTTAATTTATCTGCCAACATCATTTCCCTTCCAAACCGTTATGTAGTGGCAGAAGCTTTCCCGATGGGGATTGATGAGCAAAAATATGCCTTGCTTACACAAAGTGAAAAGGTAAAGCAGGAAATCAAACAACTTCAAGAGAGTTTTAAAGGTGTTAGTACGATCTTATCTGTTGACCGGTTGGATTACAGCAAAGGGATTTTGCAGCGGTTACAGGCTTTTGAAGAATTACTGCAAAACAATCCCGGGTATATGGAAAAAGTAGTTTTGTATATGATCGTTGTTCCGTCGCGGGACACTGTTCCGCAGTATAAACACCTGCGCGATGAAATCGATAAACGCGTTGGCAATATCAATTCATTGTTCCGCACCTTAAACTGGAGCCCGGTGCAGTATTTTTACCGTTCTTTTCCAATCGAAACCTTATCTGCGTTATATGCTACTGCCGATGTCGCACTGGTTACGCCCCTGCGCGATGGGATGAATTTAGTAAGTAAAGAATATGTAGCCAGCCGCACACAAAATACCGGGGTGTTGATTTTAAGTGAGATGGCAGGTTCTTCGCGCGAATTAATTGATGCCATTATTGTTAACCCAAACAATATGCTTATGATGACGGAAGCCATCAAACAAGCTTTGAACATGCCTGCTGAAGAACAGGAAAACCGGATGATTAAACTGCGCAAGGTTGTTGCCAAGTTTAACATAAAGCATTGGGTGAAGATATTTATGGACCGCTTGCGTGAAGTGAAGGAGTTGCAGCAATCGCTCCATACACGTTATGTAAGCACACTTACTACAAAAGCCATTTATAAAGTTTATGCTAAAACCTTTAAACGTATTTTCTTTTTGGATTATGATGGCACGCTGGTTGGGTTTAATGCCGACCCGGAAAAAGCATCACCAGACAAGGAATTGTACCAGCTCTTGCAGGAATTGGCAGCTGATCCGGCAAATAAAGTGGTACTGATTAGCGGACGGGATTATCAGACACTCGAAAAATGGTTTGGCCATATCCCGGTTACTTTGATTGCCGATCATGGTGCCTGGCAAAAATTAAATAACCAATGGGAACGTGTGCCAGCACTGGATGCGCAGTGGAAAAAAAGCGTTTATCCGGTCTTGGAAACTTATGCAGACCGCACGCCGGGTTCTTTTATCGAAGAAAAAACCTATTCGCTGGCCTGGCATTACCGCAACGTTGGTACAGGTTTAGGAGAATTAAGGGCAGGCGAACTGATGAATAATTTACGCTACCTCACCAGCAATCAGGGCTTGCAAATTTTGCCCGGCAACAAAGTGATAGAGGTTAAAAATATAGAAATCAACAAAGGACGGGCGGTTACTGCATTGTTGTATGGGCAACAGTATGATTTTGCAATGGCTATTGGCGATGACCATACTGACGAAGATACTTTTAAAGCCATGCCAGAAAATTCGGTGACCATTAAAGTTGGCAGCAACAGTTCGGTAGCTAAATATTACCTGAATGATTTTAAGGAAGTGCGTAATTTGCTCCAAGGTTTTACAACGGCTGTTGCAATACAAGAATAAAGGTGGTAAAAGGAGTATCGGTTTTGGGCTGATGCTTCTTTTATCGCCTGTTTTTTTATATGGCCTTGTTCTATCACTTCATAAACCATTACCGGTAGGGCTTTGTTTTTTAAAGTAACTTCACCAATTTTAAGAAATTTAAAAGATCCTTTTGTTTGTTCATAAACCAGTTCGGTAATTAATATCTGGCTGGCTTTGGCCACGGATTGTAAACGCTGTGCTGTGTTAACAGAATCGCCTATCACGGTATAATCTAACCTTCTAAGGGAAACAGAGCCAATATTGCCTGATACCATTTCGCCGGAATTAATACCGATAGAAACTTCAGGTTTAAAAGTTTTGGTCCCTGCTGTTGTTGCGTCGGCCATACTAATTTGTTGTTTTACCGCCAGTGCCGCATCCATAGCCCGTTCCAAATGGTTTTTCCCTTTAAACACAGCCATTACGGCATCACCGATAAATTTATCAACATGCCCTTCCTGCGCAATAATTTCTTTTACAATCTTATCAAATAATCCGTTTAATAAATTTACTACTGTATTTGCAGGAACGTGTTCTGTAATCGCTGTAAATTCACAAATATCAACGAACATAATTGTTGCTTCCAGCACTTCATTTTTCATCAGGTTGTTTTCAAACTCCTTATGCGTCATGAAATTGAGCACGTTTTCGTCCACATACATTTTTAAGATGTTGTTTTCTTTGATCGCTTTTAAAGTTTCCTGCAACTGTTTTACATGCTGTATCGTCTTTTCCATCGTGAGGTCTAAATCCTCAAAGTCAACTGGCTTGAACACGAAATCGTAGGCACCACGGTTCATGGCCGTCCGTATGTTTTGTATGTCGCCATAAGCGGAGACCATTACTGCTTTTACAACAGGGTTTGCTTCGGAGAGCTTGGTCAGCAGCGTTAAACCGTCCATTACGGGCATATTGATATCGCTAAGGATAATATCTAAATCCGAATGCTGTTGTAGTTTTTCCAATGCTTCTGCACCATTTTGCGCAAAAATGAACTCGTACACATTTTCCCTGATCTTACGCCGAAACTTTTGTTTAACCAGCAGTTCCAAATCCGGTTCATTGTCCACTACCAGTATCTTTGCCATTATGCAATAAAAGTTTTGAGTTTTTCCTTTAAACTGTTAAAATCTACAGGTTTGGTCAGGAAATCATTAGCGCCGTTTTTCATCGCCTGGTTATGGTTTTCCTGATCTCCGTAAGCAGTGATCATCAGCAAGCTTTCAAAGAGCCATAGGCTCGGCATATTTTTTAACAACAGATTTCAATCCGTTGAATTTCACAACAACTCCTGAAAAATATACTGCTCATCATATTCCACTTGATACTTTTTTAAAAAATCCAGGTATTCTTCATTAAAAGTTTGCTTTTGATGGTGTGCTTCCTGGTTTTGAATGTATTTATAAACTTTGTCAATACTGGATTGGCTATATGAAAATACACCATAGCCTTCCTGCCATTCAAAGCGACTGGGCGTTAAGGCATGATCATTAATATATTTAGAAGATTTTGCTTTTACCGTTTTCATTAATTCTGAAACGGAAACAACCGGTTTTAAGCCAATAAAACAATGTACATGGTCTTCCACGCCATTTACGATAATAGTTTTACAATTGGCTTCATTAATCAAGTTTCCGATTACAGCAAAAAGCCGGCTTCTCCATTCTTTCCCCATAACTGCTTGCCGGTATTTCACTGCAAAAACTATTTGTAGATAGATTTGATGATAGGTATTTGCCATTTGGTTTGACTGGTTTTAAACGGACTGAAGTCCGTTGTTACAAAATGAGCCGAGGCTACGCCTCTTTTTTCTTCGTATTAAAGTCAATTTAGTTATAAAATAACGGACTAAAGTGCGTTGTTACAAGATGTGCCGAGGCTACGGCTCTGTGCAAGCTTCTCTTTCTAAGAGCCGTAGGCTCGGCTCATTTTATAACAATGGATTTCAATCCATTGCACTCTTCCATCGGAATAATTTGGTGCTTTAGGCTGATGCTTCTTTTACCGCATTAAAAGAAGTATATGTACAAAGTAGGAAATTTTGTAAAAGCTTTTATACCCTGACCGATAAAATTTTTGAGGGGAATGAATAAATTGAAAGCAATTTCTGAACATTCTATTTTATCAAAGAAATCTGCAATTAACGGGTTCAAATAAAATATAGGTTGATTAACCTGCTCAATTAACAAAAGGTGTTTACGTAGCTGATCCCTTGAAAAAAGCCACGCAAAAAATAGCGGTAAAAGAAGCATTACCGCTATTTTTTAAATAGCCCCGACTGTAAGAATATTTTTTTTAGATTGGTTTAATCAAAGAAAAAAAGCAAATTTAATTTTAAAATTTTAAACCCAAACCTTCTATATAGCCTTTATTTGGGCTACAGTTTTCAAAACGGCAGTTTTTTAACAGTTCATCCAGGACCTGTTTAATTTGCTGACGGTCTGCAGGTGCAGCTTTTCGGATTTCTTCAAACGTGCCCCTTGGTTTTTGTGAATAGTCAATCAACTGCTCATAATTTAAAGGTTGTTTAAATTGTACAATACCGCTTTTAGCATCCATTTTTTTGTATGGCCAGTAATTCCAGCCAACGTTGTTCTTCTCCAATAATTCGCGGAAGCCCTTGATCCATTCGTCTTTATTTTCGCCGGTTTCGCCAATATAAATGGGCACATTGTTTTTCTCCCGAAAATCAATAAACCGCTGAATGACTTCCTGTTTTACATCCGTCCAATAGGTATGAAAGGTGTAAACCAGTTTATCGTCAAAAGGAGGTCCGAACACCTTAAAATTACCATCCCATTGTGCTCCGCCCAGAAATACCAGGTGGTTTTTATCAACACTACGAATGGCTTTGGTGATCTTTTTGTATAAAGGCTCCAACAAAGGGTTTAATTTTGAAGCATCAAAATAATGTGCAATCGGCTCATTCAGCAAATCATAACCCATAATGATCGGTTCGTTTTTATAGCGATCTGCAATTTTTTTCCAGATGTTGATGGTCAATTGCTGACTCTGCTCGTTTTCGAACAAAAATGGATAACCGTAACCATCATCAATATTATCACCTGTTTGTCCGCCCGGAGCACAGTGCATGTCCAGGATGAGGTAAATCCCTTCTTTTTTGCTCCATTTAATCAGCTTGTCAAGCAATATAAAACCGCGGTTTTCATCTGTTGTGCCGAGGTAGGTTTCGTTGGTAAAAAGCCGGTAATTAAAAGGTACACGAATGGAGTTCATGCCCGTACTTTTTAGGTAATGGATATCGGCCCCGGTAATGTAATTATCCAGGTATTTTTGCCAGAAATCCTTTGCTTCGTCCGGGCCGGTCATTTCTGTGATCGCTTCATTGATCAACCGGGGGGAGGATATGTTTTTAAATTTAAACATATAACCTTCCGGAACCATCCAATTGCCCAGGTTGGTCCCTTTCAGCAGCATCGGTTTACCATTTGTACCGATGATTTCTTTTCCTTTTACACCAATGAACTTGCTTTGTGCTTCAGCATTAAAAATGCAGAAAGCAAAAAACACAGAAACAAAGTTTAATAACCATTTATTCATTTTTGTATCAATTAAATATTAAAAAAATGCCGAGATAATTAGGGTTTGTTTAGATTTATATCTTAATTCTTCAACAAACTTAAAATTTATGATGATGCTTCTTTTAGCACTAAAAATTGGTGTTTATTTGGAGAGGCATGAGCCGATAGGTATCCGCCCTCCGCTATCAACAATCTTTCATGAACCAGCATCAAATACTGTTTTTATAGGATAAAATAAGCACAAAAAAACAGCTAAACCAAAATTAAACAGGCTCTTAATTTGCACGGCTGCCTGTTATATTGTTTATTTTTAAAAATGCCAATATTTTTTTAGATTCCTTTGGATAAACGGCAATATAATGTGTTCGTACCAAATAAGGAACGGCTGTGCCTTTGCCTGAAGTTTGTACCACAATAACATTGGATGGTTTGGCCGGCATGTGGCAATCAATACAGTTTTGTTTGATGACTGTATTTAAACCAGGTGCATTTTTAGCAAAACTATGGATGCTGTTTTTATGGCAATCCATACAGCGTTGCGAATACAAAACCAGGTTTGCCCTTTCGTTTACGTGCGTGTTGTGGCAGGTGGCACAATCCATATTACTTTTAACAAAACATTGGCTGGCGGCCAGCAACTGGTTTTGGTTGCCATGCACGTCCAGCTGCTTAGCATTCGGGTCAGGAGACATAAAATCCGGTTCTTTAAAATCTTCCAGCTTTTTTTCGGGCGTAAAAGCAAAAGCACTAATCAGAAAATCACTTTTATTGCCCGAATGGCAAACTGCACACATGTTTAGTTTTTGTGTTCTTGTGAGTGAATCATATTTAACCATGTAACGTGCCTTTTTTACTTCTGGAAATTCGGTATGATAGTTTACATGATTGGCAGCCGGGCCATGGCACCGCTCGCAATCAATACCATAAATTAAGGTGTGCTTATCAAACTCTTCTTTCCTGTCAATTAAACTTTGTGTTTGCCGCGGCAGCTCTTTTATGTAAGAACTATGACATTCAAAACATCGCCTTACAATAGGCCTGTTAAAATTAATCTGATTTATCGCATAACCCGGACTATTTGTCCAGCTATGCAAAGCGTTGAAATAAGAAATCGGCAATTGAAAGGGTTGATTGCCTTTCCAGTACAAATAAGTTTCTGCTTTAACGCCGCCAAAAGTTATATTAAACCGGTGCTTCTCCAGTACTTTGTCATTTTGATAAGCAACCTGATACAATTCCTGGCCATGTTTTTCCATTTTTACCTGCAAACCATTGTCAAACAAAAAGCTATTATGGTTTTGAGAGAAACTGCCATGGATACTATGGACGGATGCCGGCCGGGACGTATTTTGATGAGCGGTTTGTAAATAAGTATTATAAATATCTTTGTGGCATTTTATACAGCTTGCAGAACCGGCATACATTTCCCCTCGTGCATCTTCATGCTTTTCGAGGTTAAAACACTGTGAAAAGATAAGAACCAGCGGGACCAAAAAAACCAGTACCAGCAGAACAGTTCTTTTACTTACCATTTTTTATGCCTTAAAAACAGCATTGCGCTCAATTTTGCTATTGAACGATTAACGTAGAGATAGAATGCGGCAAACTGGTTGCAAGGGCTCCGTTCCCGGCAATAACCATATTGTATTTTATTTCTTTATCTGTCAGGTTTAAAACAACAACAGCAATTTTACCATCTGTATTGATAAAAGCAGTAGTTTCCAACATGCTCCGTGTGGAAGAACTTACGATCTTTTTAGCGCCGGGCTTAACAAACTTGGAAAAATGACCTAAGTAATAATAGCAGTTGGTATAATGCAATTCTCCGGTTCTGGTATCGGCAATAATAGGTGCATAGCAAAAATTGCCTACATGGTTTGGCCCGCCTTTTTCGTCCAGCAGGATGTTCCAATCTGTCCAACCGGTAGTGCCCGCGTTAAAATCATTCACTAAAGAATGGCCATACCTTTCGCCTAAACCCCAATCATTGATTTTTGAATAATCGAACTTTTCAACACAACCTTCTGTAAACATGATGTTGGTTTTTGGAAATGCTTCCGATACTCTTTTTACGTTGTCAAATTGCATATTGCTGCCGGTCCAGGTTTCATACCAGTGATAGGCGATCCCCCAAACATATTTTGCCGCTTCCGGATCTTCCAATACAGTACTGGCGCGCTGGTAAACCAAGTCGCGGTTATGGTCCCAGGCCATCAATTTTTTATTGGCAAGCCCGGCTTTTTGCAATGTCGGCCCTAAATATTGTTTGATAAAATCCCGCTCTTCGTCACCTGTGTAAATACAGGACTCCCAACTTTGGGTAGCCATAGGCTCATTCTCCACAGATAACCCCCAGATAGGAATACCGGCTTTTTCGTACGCGTTGATAAATTTTACATAAAAGTTTGCCCAAGCCTGGCGGTATTGCGGCAATAATTTTCCGCCGTGCAGCATGTCTTTATTGGTTTTCATAAAAGCAGGGGGGCTCCAGGGCGTTACAAATACATTCAGTTTACCGCCTGCTGCTGCCATGGCCTGTTTGATAAAAGGGATCCGGTACTGCTCATCATGTTTGATATTGAACGTTTTAAGTGTTTCATCACCATCGGCTACATAACTGTAACTGCCGCTCGAAAAATCACAGCTCTGGATATGTGTTCTGCCCAGTGTGTAGCCAATACCTTTTTCTTTATCAAAATAAGCCTGCATAAGCTCCTGCTGCTTATTTTTCGGGAGCTTGTAAAAAGTTTCTGCAGAAGCATCGGTAAGCGCACCGCCAAAGCCTAAAACAGATTGAAATGTTTTCGACGGATCAACAAAAACACTGATCTCCGTTTCTACTGGTTGTGGCTTTGCCGCAAACCGGAGTGTTTCGGTTTTTGACAAACGGTAATCTGTATTTTGAGCTGTTGTATAAATAGTTACTGTTTTATTATTGGTAGAAAATGTACGGCTGGTTTGCGCATTTCCTTGCTGAAAGGAAAAGGATAAACAAAGCAATGCTGACAAAAGAACTGTGTAGTTTTTTTTCATGTTCGATATAATTGGTTTAATTTCCCCAGTAAATAATCACCATTTATAGGTAGCAACAGCTCCACTACTCAATGTGGATGTCGTTATTTTCCCGTTAAATTTAATGTTAAAAGTTTGGATAGCAGTGCTTGTGTTTAACACGATAAGCACTTTTGTGCCATCAATATTTTTGAAGGCTACGTTTGGTAAAGAAGTTTGCGTATCAGATGCTATCCGAACGGCTCCCGGTCGGACAAACTTTGAAGCGTGTGCAATAATGTAATAGGAAACATTGCGTGTTACAGATGTACCAATTGTTAATGCACCCAGACAGGTTGTACAACCCCCGCTTGTGTGCGGGCCTAAATTCGGATCGGAAGCCAGATTCCATTCCAACACATTACGGCTCCAGTTACGGGTTGCACCAATAATTAAGTTATTGACATGCCAGGAAAGATCACCATTAAATGATCCGGAAGAAGCTGTGTACTGCTCGGTAAAATAAATATTTTTAGATGGGAAAGCCAGATGAACGGGCGTTAAAGCACTAATATCACCAGCATATAAATGGAATGCAGAACCATCTACAAAAGGGTTTGCTGCCGGGTCTGCCAGAACGGTTAAAGGATAATCTGTACGGTCTGTGTTATGATCATATATAATTATTTTCGTACTTAAACCAGATGTTTTAAACACTGGCCCCAAATTGTTTTTTATGAAATTTGCTTCTTCCAAAGCCTGCATCACCATACTTGGGTTATTATTTGGGTTGAGCGGCTCGTTTTGAGGCGTAACCGCATCAATTGTAATTCCCTGCGCCTGCATTGCCTGGATGTATTTTACAAAATATCGGGCATAAACATCATAATAAGCTGTATTTAAACTGCCCGCTATAAAACTGTTGTTGGTTTTCATCCAGGTTGGGGCACTCCAAGGGCAAGCCAGAATTTTGATTGAAGGATTTAAAGCAATTATTTTTTTCAATACCGGGATCAGGTCTGTTTTTTCTTTATCAATACTGAAATTAACAAGGTTAACATCCGTTTGTCCGTTTGCCAGATCATCATAAGTAAAAGGAGCAGGACTTAAATCAGACGCTCCAAGGCTAATGCGCAAATAACTGATCCCAATGTGTGAACTATCTGTTAAAAACAGTTCTTTCAGCAAAGCATCACGTTGGGTTGTACCCAAACCATTAATTAAAGTTGCGCTTCCACCGGTTAAAGTGAAGCCAAAGCCATCAATTGTTTGATAGGTTTGCGTGGTATCAACCGTAATCGTGGTGTTTTGATTTGTGCCTGTATTAAACATCAAGGATATATTCTGCTTTTTAAATAGTTGGGTCTGGTCTGCCAGGGTAAGCCACATGCTCACATCTGTTGCAACAGGAGTTACAGGTACGATTGGTACTACCGGTGTAACAGGTATTCCACCATTTGTGACATTTTTTTTACTGCAACCAGATACAACAACAGTTAACACAGTTAAAAAAATGACGATACGATAATTTATCTTAGTGTTTTTCATAGTTTCCCTGTCTTTTTTAAGAAGCTGTTTAAATTTTATATCTTAAATATTAGAGCTTCTTTTATCCGTATAAATTTTGTGTTTTCCCCATACAAAAAGCTTAGAAGTTTAATGTTTTTTATATGGTAAAAGAAGCATCTAAAATAAATTCAACAAAATTTAAAAAAGCTTTTAAAGGCGAAAAAGCTTTTTGATTGTAACAACACGATGAATAAAATTAATCAGATTTAGGTTGATAGTAACACTTTAATAACAATAGCTATTTTACTTAGTTATCATTTTGTAGTAACGAACATAATCAATCTGCATGCTGTAAGGAAACAAGGTATCATCAACACCTTTTATCCCGCCCCAGTTGCCACCTATGGCCAGGTTAAGCATAACATGGAATGGTTTATCAAAAGGCCATGTTGCGAATTCATTTTTTTTGTCGTTAGCGAAAGTGAACACCAGTTGGTCGTCGTAATAACCTTTAATAGCATCAGGCGTCCAATCAACTCGGTAAAGGTGAAATGCTGTATTTGATGTTGGAATATTAAGCGTACTTGTTTTTGAATTACCACCATTGTTGGTCAGGTCATGGATGCTGAAATGTACATTATTAGGATCGTAACCTACCTGCTCCATAATATCGATCTCGCCTGAATTTGGCCAGCTTCCGTAAGCATAATCATTGGGCAGCATCCATATTCCGGGCCAGTTACCACGGCCTGCAGGTAATTTTGCTTTAACTTCAATTCGGCCATAAAGCATATCGCTGCTAAATTTTGATGCCATACGTGCAGAGGTGTAATTCATTCCACCCATACTTTCTTTACGGGCTATAATGTTTAACACACTATCTTTCACTACGGCATTGTTGGTGGTATTGGTATAATACTCCAGCTCATTGTTTCCAAAACCACCGCCACCCGTATCATATTGCCACTTAGTGGGATCGGGAGCGCCGTTGGTATTAAACTCGTCTGACCAGGCAATAGCAGTATCAAAAGAGTATGTTTTTACCGGCTGAACAACAGGAACAAAAACGGGAAGTGTATCGCCGCTTTTTGATTTTGAGCATGCTATACTTAGCAGCAATAATGGAAATACTCCAAACTTTAGCTTTTTCATAATAGGAAATTTTTAATTGGCAACATACCATTAATATAATGGTATGTTGCCAAATTTGTTATAGTTACTTCACACCCCGCAATGTTACGTTAGTGAATGATACCCCGGTAACACCAGTGTTGTCGCCGCCATTTTTAATTACTAAGTAATAAGTCCCGGTTGTTTTAACAGTGAATGGATCACCATCACCAGAACAGGAAAGTGCAGACAGTTTACCGTTGAAAGCAGTAGTACCACATCCTGAATAAGTAAGCAGCGAGATAGGTTTAACACCTGTATTATAATCCTGTCCGTTAACTGGTGCGTTAGTGCCAATCCAAACTTCAAACCAGCTATTGGTCATGCCACTGCCTGATACAATCATATCAACCATGTACTTTTTACCGGTCGTAAGGGTTACCGGCTGGGCGATGCCCCCTGCCTGGAAACCGCTTTGATTAGATGTCATGACACCTTTAGTGGTATTGATAACCATATTGTTACCACTGCCAACAACAAAGTGTGTCCAATATGAATCGTCACCATTACCAAACTTGCCGCCCATTACCAGGTTACCGGAGATAGGATCTGATGTGGCAACAGTAACATCCTGAGACGATGTTACCTGACTGCCGCCCTTACCTATTGCATTAAGCATAATGGTATATTTACCCGCATCCGGATAAAACACGGTATCTATAGCTTTACCTATACTGGCTGCGGCTCCATCGCCTTTATCCCATGTAAATGCCAATGCACCATTTTCATTAGCTTTTAGTGCGTAATAATTTGGTTTACCGGCAACGGGTGTAACTGTAAAAGATGAGGTAAGGCCAGTTGATGTTAATCCGTTGCCATCACCAAATTTTTCTGGTTTGCAACCTTCATATATACCTATAATAGCTACAATTCCTGAAGCTATTAAGTAAGTTTTTATTAAGTTTAAGTTCACAATAAATTAAATTAAAATGTTAAATTATAATGTACCGCCGTACTCTTTGCTTTGCTGTAACTTGGTAGCATTCAAATCGTTAAGTGGAATTGGTAATATTTCGTTTCTACCGGCTTTAAATCCTTTATAACCGAGTACTGAAGGAGCATCTCCCCAACGTACAAGATCGAACCAGCGATGGCCTTCGGCAGCCAGTTCTGCACGTCTTTCTGTTTTAACAATAGACATTGTAGCATCCAGAGGGTGCGATTTACCATCATTATATGCGCGGGTATGTACAGCTGTAAGTAAAGCAGCGGCACGGGTTAAATTACTATTACCCATTATCAGCGCTTCAGCCTCCATCAGGTAAGTATCAGCCAAACGAATCTCATATACATTTTGAGGATAATTTAATTCAGGAGCACCGCCACCTGTAGTTTTATCAGCAACATGGCCGGCAAATTTGTTAATAAAAAATCCGGTATTATCATAACCTGGTGTATAATCGGCAATACCATTTGCCTTCAAACTATCTAAGTTTGCTACCGTTGCCTTATTACGAGGGTCATAATGTATAAAATCAAAGAAGTTTTTGGTAAACGGAATAAAGCTGTAACCGGAGATATAGTCAGGCGCATTGGCAGTTTTTGGACTGTATCCTCGTGGACCTACCATAATGTTTAAAAGGTTTCCCTCGGTACAAGCAGCGCAATCCCAGTTACCACCTGATTTTGATGAATGGCCAACTTCTAGTATTGATTCGGAATTGAATTTATTTTGAACTTTCCAAAGATCAGCAAAATTTGTCAGCAGTTGGTAGCCATAGGTAGCATTTACCTGGCCAGGCGTACCATTTACCTCAGCAAATTGTGCTGCAGCTTCTGTGTACTTCTTATCAAAAAGATAAATTTTACCTAATAAGGCATGTACAGCACCCATTGTTAATCTGCCGCCATCTACAGCTACGTTTACAGTGTTTGGTATATTTTTAGCCGCAATTACTGCTTTCAGATCTGATTCAATTTGGCTATAAACAGCACTTGGGGCTACCTGAAGCACATTATCAACTTGATCAGAAGGTACGTCTTGTAATATTAATGGAATATTTTTGAACAGGCGGACCAAGTCAAAATAAAAATATGCACGAAGTGCGAGAGCTTCATCAGAATACCTGCTTCTTAAAGCAGCATCCATTGGTACTCCCGGCAGCTTTGCTATAATTGTATTGGCGCGAAAAATACCCTGAAAACCTCCCTGCCATAAAGCAGCTGAAGGTCCTTGTGTTGCATTAAGGGTATAATTGTTAAATACCTGTAAATCGGTAATGTCTCCTGAGCCGCCACCTCCGGCAACATGATCATCGCTACCGGCATCCATAACATTTTCTTTGGTTAAAAGTCCGCCGCTTTGAAATCCTACAACATCGTAAACAGCTGTCAAACCATTAAAGGCTTCTGTTTGATCACGATAATATTGGGATTCAAGGTTAGTTCCCTTGGGTGTAACACTTAAAAAACTTTTTTTACATGCAGTGGCAACAACTGAAACACCTACTGCACAAATTGCTAAATATTTTATATGCTTTTTCATCTTTTATATATTAAAATCCTACACTTAAACCAAGTATATAAGTACGTGCTTGCGGATAAAAGCCCTGGTCGATGCTACCAGAAATGTCTGGGTCATATCCTGAATATTTTGTGAATGTCAAAAGGTTTTGACCGGTTGCATAAACGCGTAATCTTTGTAAACCAATTTTGCTTATCAAGGCTTTATTAAATGTATAACCTAACTGTAATGTTCTGATCCGAAAGTAAGAACCGCTTTGCAGATAAAAACTTGAATTGTAATTAAAATTGTTGTTATTATCCTTGTCGGTTAAACGAGGGAAAGTATTTGATGTCCCCGGACCGGTCCATCTACCTAACGCTGCTGTAGTATAGTTTGCTGTTGTGATATCTAAGCGGTGTAAGCCCTGGAATATTTTATTTCCGGCCTGTCCTTGTCCAAATATTACCACGTCAAAATTCTTATAAGCGGCAGTAAACGTTGATCCAAACTGCCAAGTTGGCAAAGAATTACCTATAAATTCACGGTCAGTATCGCTAATTATACCATCGCCGTTTAAGTCTTTCCATTTAAAGTCGCCTGGTTTGGCATTAGGCTGTATTTTCTGACCTGTTTTTGGTGAAACATAGCTGTCAACTTCTGCCTGTGTTTGAAAAATGCCAAGATTGTCGTATCCATAAAAAGAACCTATTGGATGGCCAACTTCAGAACGGGTAACCCCCCCCTGTATATTCTGAACCCCAACTCCTCCTAAGTAATCCTGTCCTGGAGCTAATCGCGTGACATTATTTTTAAGGTGGGATACATTTCCGTCAAAACCGATATTGAAATCACCAATTTTTCTGTGATAGCCTAATGAAAGCTCTTCACCTGTATTTTCCATATCACCTATGTTAGCATAAGGATTGCTAATTGCGCCTATATAAAATGGAAGATTAGGCTGCTGAAGGATACCTGTTGTTTTTTTCTTGTACCACTCCAACGTTAAATTAAAATCATGAAACAATATCGCATCTAAACCAATATTGATTTGCGAGGTTTGTTCCCACTTCAAATTCGGGTTTGGTGGCGCGTTAGGGCTATAACCGCTAATGTAGGTATCGTTGGTCCCGAAACTGTAGTTTCTTCCACCGCCAATGGTTGAAAGAAAAGCATTGTCAGGAATTGCATCGTTACCAACAACTCCGTAACCACCACGTAGTTTCAAGAAATCAACTACTTCATTTTTTGGCCAGAATGATTCTTTTGTAGGTACCCATCCTAAGGAAACTGATGGAAATGTACCATATTTGTTATTAGCACCAAAGCGTGATGAACCATCTCTTCTTATTACACCTTGAACAATGTATTTTTCATCATAGTCATAATTTAAACGGGCAAATAATGAACTTATATGGTGCTGCTGGCCTTCGCCACCGTAACCAATTCTTTGTACAGCAGGAATACTGTAGTTTAAAGAAGCATCATGAAAGTTAGTTACCGGTAAACCATACTCAGTAACACCCGAAGCATAGGTACCTCCATCAATATACGCTCCCTGGCCAATTAAAACATTTACGTTATGTTTTTTAAATGAACGGGTATAAGATGCAGTATTCTCAAGGTTCCAGTTAAACACACGATTTTGGTCTCGATTGTAATTATTTAGCGAGCTTATAGTTGATGAGTTTAGATAATAAAGCGGGGTAAAGGATTCATCCCCGTAAAAAGCAATTTTAGTACCTACGGTTGATCTGATAGCTAAACCTTTTATCGGGTCAACTTCAGCATAGACATTTCCTACTATATTGTGCGCCCAACTGTAGTTTCCTAACCTTGTTTGAATGTAGGACAACGGGTTGGTTATTTCCTGTCCAACAAAGGATGATATACCGTAAGGATAACCTTGTGCATTTCTAACTACGTTTGCATTATTAACATATAAAGGTGCTGACGCAGCATTAAGATCTGTTACCAAAGCAGGAGTAACCGGATCAAGATTGATAGCAGAGCTTAACGGACCGCCAAATACACTGTTTGTATTACCCAGGCCAATTGATTTGTTGTAGCTATAACCGATATTTTCTCCAAAATTTATAAATTTTGAAGGCTTAAAGGTTAGATTGGTCCTAAAATTTACCCTGGTATATTTTGATATATCCGTAGCAACAATACCATCTTGTTTTAAATACCCGAATGAAGTATAGTAAGTTGATTTATCATTTCCACCAGCTACGCTTAATTCATGATTTTGCTCTTTAGCACTATTATTGAAAATAAGCGATTGCCAGTCTGTACCTTTTCCAAGTGAAGCAGGGTCAGGGAATAATATGCCAGAACCTCCAGCTACGCTTGATTCATTTCTTAAGGTTGCATATTGCGTAGCATTTAAAAGGTCTAATTTACGGGCAGGTCCAGATATACCACCGTAACCTGAGTAATTGATTTGTATACGACCTGCTTTTCCTTTTTTGGTGGTAACTAAAATAACACCGGCGGCAGCACGTGTACCATATATTGCTTGTGATGCCGCATCCTTTAATACTTCAATAGATTCAATATCTGATTGATTGAGGTAACTAATGCCACCGTTATCAACAACAACACCATCAACAACATATAACGGATCATTATTATTAAAGGTAGTTATTCCACGTACACGCACAGTAGCACCATCCCCTGGCTGTCCATCATTTGTGGTAATGGTTAAACCTGATGTACGGCCCTGCAGTATCTGCTCAATACGTGTAACCGGCTGATCTTCAAATTCCCTTGCTGTAACGCCAGAAATGGAGCCGGTGGTAACGCTTTTCTTTTGCGTGCCATAACCTACAACCACAACTTCGTTAAGGTTGTTCTGGCTTTCTGTAAGTGTAACATTAACAATATCCTGGCTGCCAACCTCTACATTTTGATTGGCAAACCCAATGTAGGAAAACGTTAATGTAGCATTAGGAGGTACTTTAATGGTATAATTACCATTAACATCTGATACAGCAACATTTTGAGTACCGTTGGCTTTAACGGTAACACCAGGCAACGGCACACCCTTATTGTCGCTCACTTTGCCTTTTACAGTGGCATTCTGTGCTAATGCGAAGTTAAGGGATGCAAAAAGCAGGAAAATAAATAAAGTAAATTTTTTTCTCATTTTAGTTGAACTTGTTTGAACTTAAATTAGGTTTCTGTAGATCAAAATTGATAATTACAAGCTGTGTAAGCAGCCAATAAAAATTTAAATCAATCAGATCGTACTGCATCTTGATGCGTTACAATTTTTTTCATTGGTTTTTAAGTAAAATAGGTTTATAAATTTTTAAACAGACAAAATACCTGTTTAAAAAGTGCTGTAAACTTATAAATGTTAGTACTATAAAACAAACTTTTTTTATCTATAATTGACATTTAATCAATTATAAATAAACTAATAGGTCTTATAAATATTTGTAAATATTAATTAACTTAGGGCTTATTAATAACACTTACGTATCAAATCTGTTACCGGTTTTTCTGCTCTTTAATGAATGCACTTTTTATTATTTATCGTTTTGCAGCTCACCTTACCTTTTAAAACACTTCTTGAAAATATAACTTTACAGGAAGCCTTTGGCGATAAAACAGTTGCATCTAAAACTGAAGCTCTGCCGAAACTAATTAAGCTTTAGGCACTTGTTTTTAATCAGACAAATTTTATCAACGATACTTCTTTTATGCCATTAAAAACAGTAAGTTGATTATGGTTGATAGCAGATGGCCCCTGGCCGTTAATTCAGGGGACACCCAATAGCTCAGCTATTTCTAAAATGTAAAAAAGAAAGGGAAACTTTATTGCTTCGATAGGGTTTTGTACAAATTTTTGGTAACAATAAGTTTACTTCTGGCGGCATAATCAATTTGTGCTTATTTATGCCTTAATTTAGCTGTTGGAAACTATAAGATAAATAATGAAAACAAAATTTTTACCTGCTCTTGCATTTGGTTTGCTGTTTTTTGCTGACCTGGCCTCCGCACAACAAACACCTCCTGCAACACCACCGGCTGCTGCGCCCCGGAGACCTGATTTTAATCGGGTCCAGGAGCCGCAAATTCAAACCAATTACAATTACCACGATGCTTTTGCGCCGTTTTTCTACACAAAAAACGGGAATGAATATCGTTCGGCAGGTGGGCAGCCCGGGCCGAAATACTGGCAAAACCGTGCGGATTATCAGTTAGCAGCTGCGCTGAACGACCAGACCAACGAGATCACCGGAACGGAAATCCTTACTTACACCAATAACAGTCCGGATAAGTTGGGTTTTTTGTGGATGCAGCTGGATCAGAATTTGTTCAGGCCGGATTCCCGCGGATCGGCCATTATCCCAACAACTGGCAGCCGTAATGGCGGGCGTGGGCAGGTTTTTGATGCCGGTTATAAAATTAAATCGGTAAAAGTAGTTTCCGGTGGGAAAGGAAAAACGGGCGAAACAGATGTCAGGTTTATGATCAATGATACCCGCATGCAGGTTTTTTTACCTCAGAATTTAAATCCTAATGGCGGACAGGTGAAACTGAAAATAGAATACAGCTTTATCGAACCAAATTACGGATCGGACCGTACTGGTTACCTCGATACTAAAAACGGTAAAATTTATACCATTGCCCAATGGTATCCGCGCATGTATGTTTATGATGATATCATGGGCTGGAATGCGTTGCCTTATACCGGGCCGGGCGAGTTTTACTTAGAGTACGGCGATTTCGACATTAACATTACCGCTCCGGCCAGTCATATCGTAGTTTCCTCCGGGGAATTACAAAACCCGCAGGAAGTTTACACGCCCGAACAGCAAAAACGCTGGGCTGCTGCAGCAAAAAGCGACCAAACCGTAATGATCCGTAATGCTGATGAAGTAACCAATAAAGCATCCCGCCCTGCTGGTAAATCAACGTTAACCTGGCACTTTAAACTAAAGAACGCACGAGATGCTTCCTGGGCGTCTTCCGCAGCTTTTATTGTTGATGCTGCTAAAATGAACTTGCCAAGCGGCAGAAAAGCCATGTCTATCTCTGCTTACCCGGTAGAAAGCGTCGGTATAGATGCCTGGGGCCGCTCTACAGAATATACCAAAAAATCAATTGAATTCAACTCGGCCAAATGGTACGAATTTACTTATCCTTCTGCCACAACTGTTGCCAGTATTGTAGGCGGCATGGAATATCCTGGCATCGTTTTTTGCGGTTATCGGGCAAAAGGCCGTTCACTTTGGGGCGTTAACGACCATGAATTTGGCCATAACTGGTTCCCGATGATCGTTGGCTCGAACGAAAGGTTATACGGCTGGATGGACGAAGGTTTTAACACGTTCATCAACACCCTTTCTACCGCTAATTTTAACAATGGCGAGTACAAACCTGCAACAGCTCCGGACATGCACCGCATTGGTAATTTTTTTACAGCCCCAACTTTAGAACCTATTTTAAGCGCCGTTGATAATTTGAAAGAAAGAAACAACGGAACCTTGTTATATTCTAAACCAAGCGCCGGTTTGGTTTTGCTGCGCGAACAGATTTTAGGGCCGGAACGTTTTGACCTGGCTTTTAAAACGTACATCAACCGCTGGGCCTTTAAACATCCAACCCCCGATGATTTTTTCAGGACGATAGAAAATGTATCTGGCGAAAGCTTAAACTGGTTTTGGAGAAGCTGGTTTCAGAACAACTGGCGTTTAGACCAGGGCGTGCGCGATGTGAAGTATGTAGATGATGACCCTGCAAAGGGCGCATTGATAACGGTTGATAACCTGGAAAAAATGCCCATGCCGATGATCCTCGAAATTAAAACCGTAAGCGGTAAAACCAGCCGTGTAAAACTACCGGTAGAGATCTGGATGCGCAATACCACCTGGACATTCCAATATCCATCTACAGAAAAAATAGAATCCGTAACTTCCGACCCTGACAAAGTACTTCCGGATTTTAACGAAGAAAACAACGTCTGGAAAAAATAACCAACGCCTACTAAATTTTATGCACAAAAGAAGCTTTGGGAAACCATGGCTTCTTTTGGTTTTAAGTCCTTCGTTACAAATTAACTTACCCTAATTATGGTGCGCTTATTATTTATAACCTATATTAATGCTTCTTTTATCGCATAAAAATTAACACAACTTTTAAATAGAATAAGAGTTATAATTAAATGAATGTACGTATTTTAATAACCGTTGTTTTTGTTTGGGTGATATCCGGCAATACACAGGCACAAACCATTTTGAAAGGCGTAGTTTATGAAGCTAAAACATCACATAAATTATCAGATGTTTTTGTGCGGGATGCCGGTTCGAAAGAAATTTCACTGAGTGACAATTCCGGAAATTTCAGTATTCGCACTTCAGTTAACCATACACTCATATTTTCATCGCCAGGTTATGTTTCCGATACTTTGTATATAGTTGACATGCAACCAAAAAGGATTGACCTGGCCATAAAGGGAATCTCTTTGCGGGAAGTGAACATCACCTCAACCAGAAATTTTAACCCACGGGAAGAATATCCACAGGTTTACGAAAAAAGCAAATTTGCCTTATCGCCTTCTCGTATTTTTGGTAAAGAATCTAAAGATGCACGCCGTTTAAAACATTATTTTGACCGCGAAGCAGATGAAAGGCAGGTTGATTCGATATTTAATCCGGTTTACGTAAGTAGTGTTGTCCCGCTAAAAGGCCAGGACCTGGAAGATTTTATGACCATGTACCGCCCATCGCTTGCCTTTCTAAAAAAAACACCGCACCCTTCGCTTACTTTATACATCAACGACTCGTATAAAAAGTTTATAACATTGCCTCCCGAAAAACGTAATATTCAAAAATTATCTGCTAATTAAACAAAAAGCCAAACAGTGTAAATAGACGTTGATGGCGTTCTACTTTAAACCAATATTTTATATGATAAAAGAAGCACGGAAGATTATACCTAAGCAATCCGTTTTTTACTGTTTGATATTGATGTTTACAATCGGCACAATTGATAAGTCTGCGGCACAAATACTTACTACAGGCGTTTTGCCACAAGATAAGATTTGCGGTAAATGGCTGTCGGAAGAAAAAAACGTAATGGTACAGGTTTATAAAACCGGCAGCAAATATGGGGCAAAACTAATTTGGTTCGATGATTCGCAAGACAAATCAAAACCTATGAATACCTGGGTTGACGAAAAAAACCCCGACAAATCTTTGCGTAACCGAAAATTGATTGGGATGGAAATAGTAGACAACCTTACTTATAACCCGGCAACCGACTCCTGGGAAAACGGAATGATTTACGATGCCAAAAACGGCCGTACCTGGAGTTCGGCCGCTACCCTTACCAAAGGAGACGTGATGAAAGTAACAGGTTACTGGCACTTTAAATTCCTGGGCAAAAGCCTGATCTTTAAAAGGGTTTGATCCCTGTAATGCTTCTTTTACCTGCCTAAAACTGTTAATAGATGATCAAAGCTTACCAACTCATAACCGGAGACGATGGGCATTCGCATATCACTTCTGGTTATGTAGCCGAAAACCTAATTACCAAAGCTGTTTCTGTCCATTTTAAAGAAACGCCCGCTGGCAATCATCTCGATTGGCATTATGCACCAGACACACAATTTGTACTCACCTTAACCGGTACTTTAGAATTTACTGTTCATAGCAGGGAAAAATTTGTGTTAAAGGCAGGCGAAGTTTTGATAGCGATGGATACTGCCGGCAGCGGCCATACTTGGCAAATGCTGGGCAACGAACCCTGGAAACGAGCTTATGTAGTTTTTGAAAAAGGGGAAGTAGTTGGTTTTACAGCGGACGTTTAAGTCGAAGATGAACTTTATATTTCCCGAATACCTGTTTATTTTTCAACAGAATTTTCCTCTAACCAGGCTTGTACTTTTTCTAAGGACTGCTCAGCGGATGCTACAGAAAGTATAAAAGCTGTTAAGGTTTGGTCATTGACTTTTTCGCTAAGTTGATAACCGTTTAATTCATAAAACAAAATACATGCATCAAGGCCAGTACGTTTATTCCCGTCAGTAAATATGTGGTTTGAAATGATGTTGAAAAGATAGACACCAGCTTTATGATAAATTTCCGGGTACATCGTTTCTCCAAACAGTTCTGCATCTACAATATCTACCAAATAATCCAAAGAAGTTTCATGTAAGAGATTATCAGGAGGAACAAAATTTCCACCAAATCTTGAAATGTTATTCTTGTTGAGAAAAATGATTTCTTTTTTTGTAAGTAATCGCATTAAGCAAGTGCTTTATATGTGGCTTCATACTTTTGATGAAAAGGGGAAATTTTATCCAATATTTCTTTTTCGTTGAATAATGATTTCACGATTCCTTCCTGAACTATTTTCCGGTCTTCGGGATTCAGTGTCAGGGCAATTTCCAAAACTTCTTCTATGGTATAGATGTGCTGTAAATCCATAACTTATTTTATATAAGTAAAATTAGTAAATTTTTATTTATAAGAGCTTTTTTGAAAGAATTTGTTTACAAGAACGGTATTCTTTAAAATATTTTTGAAGAAAATTTAAAAGTTGAGGAGATCGTGGTGATAGAAGGATTTCTGAAATTTCTAAAATAACTTTTGTTGACAAGGAAGTTGTTTAATTTATTTCTTCTTTTTGTTTTTTACTTGGTACTTCTTTTATCGGGTAAAACATCAGGTCATCCCCCTTGCCCCCTTCAAAAGGGGGAACCTGCAAACGCCGCCTTTCTAAACCCCCTGTTGTATGCTTTAGAAAGATAGGCGCTATATTTCCCCCTTTTGAAGGGGGTTAGGGGGATGAATAATTATACCGGCAAGCAAGATTCCATAAAAAAAAGATTAAACAACTTCAAGATTATGCGGTAAGATTACCGATTAAATTTTGACCAGTCGGGCATAAATCAAGCAACACACAATTTTTGCAATCGGGTTTGTAGTGAAAACAAATTTTTTGACCATGCCGCATCATCACCTGGTGGTTGTCGTACATTTCCTGCGCGGTAAAGTCTGGCGGCAACAAGTTTTCCAGCACACGGTTGGCTTTACCTTCACCCAAAGCAGCATCAATAATACCCAAACGCACTGCAACGCGGAAATGATGGGAATCAACAGGCAACGCTTTAGCACGCATGGTACTGAAAGAAAGCACCCCTGCGCTCGTTTTTGGGCCAACACCCGGCAATTCTTCCAGCCATTTACGGGCAGCCGCTACATCCATTTCTGTTAAAAAGTCTAAGGACAGCACCTTTCGTTTTTCGGTAATCAAATGCAATACTTGTTGCAATCGCGGCGCTTTTTGCTCAGGCCAGGTGCAGGGCTTGATGGCTGCTTGTACTTCTTCGGTTGATGCGTCACGCACATTTTCCCAGGAACCAAATAAGTTTCGCAAGTTGGTAAACGCCAGGCCCGAATCATGGTTCTTCGTCCGGTGCGATAACAATGAAGATACCAGTTCGCTCAACGGATCCAAGTCATGAAAATACTTGATCTGGCTGCCATATACTTCTGACAGGCGGCGGTGCACCTCCAGCACAAATTCTTCTTTGTTCGGAATAACGACTAACATACATTTTAATTCAATGGCATTACAAAATGGAGTAAACCCGAAAAATACAATGCTGTTTTTATCCGGTCAAATCTGTAACATCATGCTGCCCAAAGTTTCGGATGAAAGGTAAATCCGGAAAACAGAAAGGCTGCCCCTAAATTGGAGACAGCCTTTTTACATAAAAATACGATTTTAAACTTTTTTCTGTTACGATTTTTTTTCTGGCGCTTTACCAATCAAATCCATAAACTGATCCAATTTTGGGGTGATGATAATTTGCGTGCGCCTGTTTTTGATCCTGCCCGCTTCGGTACTGTTATCGGCTATTGGGTTATACTCACCCCGGCCACCTGCAGTTAAACGTTTAGGGTCAACATTATAGTTTTTTTGTAGTGCTTGCACCACAGACGATGCCCTTAACGCGCTCAAATCCCAATTGTTACGGATGTTTTTAGAGGTAATGGGTACATTGTCCGTGTTGCCTTCAATCAGCACATCGTAATTGTTATAATCAGTGATGATCTTCGCAATTTTACTTAACGTTGCTCCTGCCTGATCGGACATTTCGTAACTGCCAGACTTGTATAACATATTATCCGAAAGCGAAACATAAACCACGCCTTTCAACACCTGCACGTCAACATCCTTCATTTCCTGCTGACTTAACGAACGGGTTAAGTTGTTCGTTAAAACCATGTTCAGCGAATCGCTTTTGTTTTTGGCATTTACCAATTGCTGGATGTATTTGTTGGAACTGTTGATCTCGTCAACCAGTTTGGAGATGTTCACATTGCCCTGGCTGCTGGCGTTTAAGCATTTGCTAAGTGCATCTTGTAATGTTTTTGAATTTGCCTTTTCAGAAGCTAATTGTTCTTCCAGGCTTGTAACCCGGTTGCTTAACACAGCAACGTTTTTCTCGCTTAACAAATACTTGCCGTTGAGGTTGCGGGTGTTACTGTCCAATTGGTTATAACTGCTTTGCAGTTGCTGGTACTTTTTTGTGCTGACACAGCTTTGTGCCATTACGGCAACCACAAGCAGTAGCGGGATAAATTTGTTAAATTTCATGTGTTAATAGGTTTAATAGTAAAATACTAAGAACGGACTTTTAACTCATTAAGTTATATGAATTTTTTGGTTGGCTGTAAAAGCCCGTCTGTTTGCCATTTGTTCAATATCTTTTTGTAATGCTTCTTTTATCGGCTTAAAATTATATTGTAGCATTAATGCTTTTATTGTTAAAAATAGCATTGCTGTTTTTAGCAGCATAAACTTGATAAAGAAAGGAGGGAAGTATTAATTCCCCCCCTATGGTGTACTTGCCGAAGAATACTGATTAACAAACAGAAACCACTGTTTTTTATAGGGTAAAAGAAGCATTGAATACATGGCGGACAGAATTTAAACTGTTCTATAACGTGTGCCTGTATTAAATTAAACCGGGCAGGGGGGGTGAAGCGGTGCATAAGCTTGACTACCAATACAATAACTTATCCGCTATTTACAAATTTTAGGAATTGCAGGATTGCAGTTTACCCCTTATGAAAAGGTGGACAATGCTAATTTAAGGACACTTCTCCAATATATAAACGTAACCTTAATCCAAATTAACGCGTAACAAAAAAAAAATATTATTCATGAGAAAAAAATTTAATTGGACTATGGGTGGTACTCAAATGCGTAAAAGCAGAGGCTATTCTAAAATATTAAAGGCAATGTTGTCTTTGGTATTGCTGTTGGTCATCTTTACGGCGGGATGTAAAAAGGATAATTTTCAAGGGGAAGTCAAAGGACTTTGTTCCATTGTCGCTTCTACTGACCCAATGGATAAAGCGGTAGATGTTGTGCTTGACAAGGTTATTTCGGTAACCTTTAATACCAGCATGAAATCAGCAACAATCAACAATACAACCTTTATAATTAAGCAGGGTTCTAAACTGATCTCCGGAACGGTTGCCCCAACTGCTAACGGTGCAATATTTACTTTTAAGCCAGATTCGGCACTGGCACCTTTTACTACATACACCGGTACTATCACAACCGGCGCTACCGATACCTTACGTACGGCACTGGTTAATGATAATGTTTGGTCTTTTACAACCATTCCTCAAATAACATTATCATCAAGCCCGGCGGCAGGCGGAACAAGTACCGGAGCAGGAACTTTTGCCCAGGGCTCTGTAGTTACAGTAGTTGCTACACCTAATACGGGTTATACCTTTACTAACTGGACAGAAAATGGTACGGTCGCTTCAGTAAGTCCAAGCTATCAGTTTACGATGTCCGGAAACAGAACATTGGTAGCAAATTTTGCTCCTGTAAAAGCAGGGAACTTTGCTGTAACCTTATTATCAAACCCGGCAGCAGGCGGAACAACTATGGGTTCTGGCTCCTATGTTGCAGGTTCTTCCGTAACGGTAACCGCATCCGCAAATGCCGGATATACGTTTGTTAACTGGACAGATAACGGAAACATAGCTTCCACAAGTTCAAGCTATACCTTCCCGTTAAATGCAAACAGGACTTTGGTTGCAAACTACAGGATTATACCAGCATCTCAGTTTGCAGTAATATTATCATCAAACCCGGCCGCAGGCGGATCAACTAATGGAGCCGGTGCTTACACTGCAGGTTCTTCTGTAACGGTAACCGCATCCGCAAATGCCGGCTATACGTTTGTCAACTGGACAGATAACGGAACCATAGCTTCCACAAGTTCAAGTTATACCTTCCCGTTAAGTGCAAACAGAACGTTGGTTGCAAATTTTACCATTAACACTTACACCGTAACCCTGTCATCAAACCCGGCCGCAGGCGGAACAACTACCGGGGCCGGTTCGTTTAATGCAGGTTCTTCTGTAACAGTAACGGCCTCCGCAAATAACGGATATACCTTTGTTAACTGGACGGAAAACGGAAACATAGCCTCCACAAGTTCAAGTTACACCTTCCCGTTAAATGCAAACAGGGCATTAGTTGCAAACTTTGCCGCTAACACTTATACATTAAATGTAACATCGGCAAATGGAACTGTTGTAAAAAACCCTAATCAGGCCACATACAATAATGGAACTACGGTACAGCTTACTGCCACACCAAATCCGGGTTACACATTTACATCTTGGAGCGGAGATGCCACAGGCTCTGCAAATCCATTAACAGTTACCATGAATGCGAATAAAAACATTACTGCCAACTATACGCCAACAGTTGCTATTGGCCCAGGACAGGTAAATCTTGGAACTGCCGGTGATTTTTCAATCCTAACAAAATCGGGCATCTCTACTACCGGTATTACTTCAGTTGCAGGTGATATAGGGGTGAGCCCTGCAGCCGCAACAGCAATAACCGGATTTGGATTGATCATGGACACCAATGGACAATCCTCACACACACCCATCGTGACCGGAAAAGTTTATGCATCTGATTATGCAGCCCCTACCCCGGCTAAAATGACCACTGCTGTAAGTGACATGGAAACTGCCTTTACCACGGCAAATGGCCTTACAACGCCAGCCCCTATTGTTGATCTCTACAACGGAGATATTAGTGGCAGGACCTTGCCTCCTGGTTTGTATAAATGGAGCACAGGAGTTTTAATATCAAACGCTGGTGTAACGCTTAGCGGTGGACCAAACGATACCTGGGTTTTCCAGATATCACAAGATCTTATCGTAAACAACAGTGCTATTGTTACTTTATTAGGTGGTGCTCAAGCCAAAAACATCTTCTGGGTAGTATCCGGACAGGCCAACCTTGGAACCAACACTGATTTTAGTGGGATTATCCTGAGTAAAACACTCATCTCCCTAAATACTGGTGCTAAAGTTACCGGTAAATTATTGGCACAAACGGCTGTTACCTTAAATGCCAGTACTGTTGTTCAACCTTAATAAATAATACATTTAGTATTACCTCATAAGTTTATCCCCCCTTTTGGGAGGATTTACCAATGTTAAATCCAACAAAAAACAATTTTAAAAGGAGATATTTATGTTACTTAAAAATAAAATAATGCAAAAATCCGTCATCTGTTCTTTGATGGCCGTTCTTGCGATCAACACAGTGCAGGCGCAAGTTGCGCAGCCGGTTTGGTGGTTCGGTGTTTCCGGGGCCGCAAACACAAATTTCTATGACGGAACAACACAAAGGCTTAACAATTCATTGATTGTTCCTACCGCCTTTCACAAAGGTTCTGGGGTACGTCCTTTCGGTTCCGTATTAATGGAATATCGTCCTCTTGGAATATGGGGAGCGATGCTAAACGTGGGATATGATGGCCGCGGTGGAAAGTTTAAAGACGTTATAGCGCCATGCAACTGTCCTGCTTCGTTACAAACAAACACAAGTTATATTACAATCGAGCCCAGCTTGCGTTTAGGTTTGCCCGCATCTAATTTTTACTTTTTTGCAGGGCCGCGCGTAGCTTTTAATTATAAGAAAGATTTTTCATACATGCAGCTTAGGCAACCTAATACAGCCTCGGAATTGAGTGCTGTGCATAAAACGGTTTTCTCCGGTCAGGTTGGCATGGGTTATGATTTTCAACTTTCCCCGCCAAACAGTACTACAAAAGTTGATCTTTCGCCATTCCTTTCCTTTCATCCGTATTTTGGGCAGGAACCCCGTACCATAGAAAGCTGGTCTATAACAACGGTAAGGTTTGGCGTAGCCCTTAAGTTTGGTAAAACTTCAGGACAGCGTATTGTAAAAACCCCGGCAGCAACAGTTGTCCCGGTTCCGGTGCGTGAGGTTGCTTTTTCAGTAAGGGCACCTAAAACAGTACCGTTAAAGCGTCAGGTAAGCGAAACCTTGCCGCTTCTTAATTATGTATTTTTTGATGAAGGGTCAGTTAAAGTCCCTAACCGGTATGTTATGCTTACAAAAGGGCAGGCATCAGGCTTTAAAGAAGATCAGTTACAGAAAGAGCAGTCAGAAAACATGACCGGGCGTTCTGCAAGGCAATTAAATGTATATCACAACATCCTGAATATTCTGGGGGACCGTATGCGGTCAAATCCGGGCACTAACATTTCTTTAAGCGGAGCTTCAGGTAATGGCCCGCAAGAAGGTAAAGTGTTTGCAGAAGCAATAAAACAATACCTGATAACCGTATTTGGGATTGATGGCTCAAGAATCGCTACTTTGGGCCGTACTAAACCGCTTGTTCCCTCAGAGCAACCCGGTGGAACCAAAGAACTTCCCCTGCTCCGTGCCGGAGACCGCAGGGTTGATATTGTAAGTACCTCACCTGAATTATTGATGGAAGTGGGCGGTGGAATGATGAAACCCGTTCAGTTCCTGGCTACGCAGGTAGATCCAATGGACAGTCAAATGATAGTCAACGTAGATGGGGCTAAAGAACTTCTTAAATCCTGGGCAATAAACGTTACAGATGAAAAGGGGGATGTCCGGCACTACGGTCCATTCACCAGGGATCAGGAAAGTATGGCTGGAACGTCTATTTTAGGCAACCGCCCGGTAGGGGACTACAAGATCACTATGGTAGGAACTACAAAAAATGGATTACCTGTTAAAAAAGAAAGTTCTGTTCATTTGGTAAGCCAGAAGGAAACGATGGAAAAAGGCCTGCGTTATAGCATCCTGTTCGATTTTGACAAAGCAAAAACGATAGCATCGTATGAGCGTTTTTTAACCAATGTTGTATCTCCGTTAATTGCTGATGGCTCTAAAGTGATCATCCATGGCCATACAGATATTATTGGCGACGAGGAGTATAACTATAAACTGTCTCAAAACAGGGCGCAGCAAACCCAAAGTGTTATTGAACGTGCCTTATCTACTACAGGAAAGAACAATGTAAAATTTGAAACATTCGGTTTTGGCAAAGACCTTAGCCATTCACCGTTTGAAAACAATCTTCCTGAAGAGCGTTTTTATAACAGAACGGTTATTATGGATATCATTCTGGTAAGCAGTAAATAATGAAAAGATGATTTTTTAAAAATCCCCGAAACAAGTTGAGGGATTTATGATAGTCCCGGTTACACCAGTAGCCGGGATTTTTTTGCCTTAAAAATGATAATTAAACTTGCTAATTGCATTTTTTCCATTGATGCGGTCTGCCATCTGTTTAATTTAGGTATGATCGATAAATTCAGGATCTCGATAAGGTCATGGTTGATGATAATGCTTCTTTTACCACTATAAACTTGGTGTTTGTAATTTGTACCGATACCAAAAACACACAGAGCCTGATGTTTTTTGTGTGATAAAAGAAGCATACAAAAATGCTAAAATTTACAAACACGTTAAATCAAACACTTCTTTTATCAGCCTAAAATATAGTCGCCAGTGTCAAACCGCCACTTAAGGCGTCACTGTTTTAGATTTGAAATGGTGCACCGGTTAATAAACTAAAAACCAAATACTCCTTTTACCGCATAAAAATTCTTTTCTTCCAACCGCTTGCTAATCAGAAATTAACTTACTACTTTTGCAGTCCTTTTGATATAAGGGAAATACTGTAAACATTTAAAAGCAAAAATGCCTACTATTCAGCAATTAGTTAGAAAAGGTAGAGTAGCTATGGTTGACAAGAGTAAGTCGCCAGCGTTGGACAGTTGTCCACAGCGAAGAGGCGTGTGCACCCGTGTGTACACCACTACCCCTAAAAAACCAAACTCAGCCATGCGTAAAGTTGCCCGTGTCCGTTTAACCAACGGCAAAGAGGTGAATGCGTACATCCCCGGCGAAGGCCACAACTTACAGGAACACTCCATCGTATTGATCCGTGGCGGCCGTGTGAAAGATTTGCCAGGCGTTCGTTACCACATCATTCGTGGTGCGCTCGATACTTCAGGTGTTGCCGGCCGTAACCAGCGTCGTTCTAAATACGGAACTAAACGCCCTAAACCAGGACAACCGGCTGTGGCAGCAAAAGGTGGAAAAGGTGCTCCGGCAGCAAAAGCTAAAAAGAAATAATTGAAGGAGGATAGCAAGAAATGAGAAAGTCAAAACCAAAAAAGAGAATCATCCTTCCTGATCCAAAGTTCAATGATACTTTGGTTACCAGGTTCGTAAATAATATGATGTATGACGGTAAAAAATCTACCGCTTATACTATTTTTTATGATGCGGTAGAACTGGTAGAAAAAAGAACCAGCGAAAGCGGTTTGGATACCTGGAAAAAAGCATTGAACAATGTAATGCCTGCTGTTGAAGTAAAATCCCGCCGTGTTGGTGGAGCGAACTTCCAGGTGCCTACAGAAGTTCGCCCCGAGCGTAAAATTGCTTTGGGCATGAAATGGCTGATCAGCTACTCACGCCGTCGCGGGGAAAAAACCATGATGGAGAAATTAGCCGGTGAGATTATCTCTGCCGCAAAAGGCGAAGGCGCTGCGGTGAAAAAGAAAGAAGACACGCATAAAATGGCTGAAGCCAACAAAGCGTTCTCTCATTTCCGTTTTTAATAAAAGAAGATTACACAGATTGATAATGATTACACCAATTATTTAACTTATGATAATCGGTGTAATCATTTATAAAATCAGAGAAATCAAAAAAAAGAAAAATGTCAAGAGATCTTAAATATACAAGGAACATTGGTATTGCTGCGCACATTGATGCCGGTAAAACCACTACAACAGAGCGTATTTTGTACTATTCTGGTGTAAGCCATAAAATTGGGGAAGTGCACGAAGGTGCTGCAACGATGGACTGGATGGCACAAGAGCAGGAGCGCGGTATCACCATCACCTCTGCCGCTACAACTGTTGATTGGAAATACAGGAACCAAAGTTACCATATCAATATTATTGATACACCCGGGCACGTAGATTTTACCGTTGAGGTAAATCGCTCATTGCGTGTATTGGATGGTTTGGTTTTCTTGTTTTCTGCTGTTGATGGTGTTGAGCCGCAATCAGAAACCAACTGGAGGCTGGCCAACAATTATAATGTTGCCCGTATCGGTTTCGTAAATAAAATGGACCGTTCCGGTGCAGACTTTTTAAATGTTGTTAAGCAGGTAAAAACAATGCTGGGCAGCAACGCTGTTCCGTTGCAATTGCCTATTGGTGCCGAAGAAAACTTTAAAGGCGTGATTGACCTGATCAACTTCCGTGGAATAGTTTGGAACGAGCATGATAAAGGCATGACCTTTACTGAAGTTCCTATCCCGGCTGATATGATCGAAGAAGCTACGGAGTGGAGGGAAAAATTACTCGAATCAGTAGCTGATTACGACGAAAGCCTGATGGAGAAGTTTTTTGATGCACCCGACACCATTACCGAACGTGAAGTTTTAGATGCTTTACGTAAAGCCGTTTTAGATGCTAAGATCGTTCCTATGATCTGTGGTTCGTCTTTCAAAAACAAAGGTGTGCAAACCATGCTGGATTACGTAATGGAATTATTGCCCTCACCAATGGATGTAGAAGGCATTATCGGCACAAACCCAGATACTGGCGAAGAAGAAGTACGTAAACCTGATGTTAAAGAACCATTTGCAGCACTGGCATTTAAAATTGCCACCGATCCTTTCGTAGGCCGTTTATGCTTTATCCGCGTTTACTCAGGTAATCTGGAAGCTGGTTCTTATGTTTATAATGCACGTTCAGAAAATAAAGAACGTATTTCACGTATCTTCCAGATGCATGCAAACAAGCAAAACCCTATCCCTAATGTTGGGGCAGGAGATATTGCCGCAGTAGTTGGTTTTAAGGATATTAAAACCGGAGATACACTTTGCGATGAGAAATTTCCCATCATTCTTGAATCGATGAACTTTCCTGAGCCTGTTATTGGTTTAGCGATTGAGCCTAAAACACAGGCTGATGTAGATAAGCTGGGCATGGCTTTGGGTAAACTGGCTGAAGAAGATCCTACATTCCGTGTAAAGACAGATGAAGAAACAGGCCAAACTGTAATTTCAGGTATGGGCGAGCTTCACCTGGACATTATTATGGACCGCTTGAAACGTGAGTTTAAAGTAGAAGTAAACCAGGGCGCGCCACAGGTTGCTTATAAAGAAGCCATTACCGGTACAACCCAACACCGCGAAACATACAAGAAACAAACAGGTGGCCGTGGTAAATTCGCCGATATACAAATTATTGTTTCCCCTAACGACGAAGGTAAAACCGGTTTGCAGTTTGTGAATGAAATTTCAGGCGGTTCTATCCCGCGTGAGTTTATTCCATCGGTAGAAAAAGGATTTGCAGCTGCTATGACAAACGGTGTATTGGCTGGTTTTCCGCTACAGGATATGAAAGTCCGTTTAATTGACGGATCGTTCCACGCAGTCGATTCAGATGCTTTGTCCTTTGAAATATGTGCACGTTCTGCTTATCGCGAAGCATTGCCAAAATGTAAACCAGTTTTGATGGAACCGATCATGAAGATCGAAATCCTGACTCCTGAAGAAAACATGGGTGATGTGATCGGAGATATGAACCGTCGTCGAGGTCAGCTTTTGGGCATGGATTCACGTGCAGGTGCACAAGTGATCAAAGCAACCGTGCCCTTGTCGGAAATGTTTGGTTATGTAACACAATTACGCACCATTACTTCCGGCCGTGCAACTTCTACCATGGAGTTTGATCATTACGAACCAGCTCCGCGCAACGTACAGGATGAAGTTATTGCAAAAGTAAAAGGTAAAGTACACGCATAAAAAAGGTTAAAGGCGGAAAGGTTAAAGGTTAAGGTTTGCCTTTCTGCTTTTCATATACTTAATCAATCTCATATCTTACTTAACTAATAGCTCTTAAGCAAGATTCAACATTAAAAAACACATGAGCCAAAGAATCAGAATCAAACTAAAATCTTACGATTACAATCTGGTAGATAAATCTGCAGAAAAAATCGTAAAAACTGTAAAGCCAACTGGCGCTGTAGTTAGCGGGCCGCTGCCTTTACCAACCGAAAAAAGAATTTTTACCGTTTTGCGTTCACCGCACGTAAATAAAAAAGCACGCGAGCAGTTTCAATTATGCTCATACAAACGCTTGCTGGATATTTACAGTTCAAACTCTAAAACTGTAGATGCTTTAATGAAATTGGAATTGCCAAGTGGCGTTGAAGTAGAGATCAAAGTTTAGTGATACTTCTTTTATCGATACAAAAAGGTCGTTTCCAAAAGAAGCGGTCTTTTTGTTTGAACACCAATTTTTACCTGCTAAAAACAGCATCCTCAATATTCAGGGTTTCCGGTAATTTCTTCCAGCTTGTTTCTTAGCGTTTGCAAATCGCGCGAAAGCTTTTTCTCCTTTTCATTCGCTTTGGTTTTATAACCTTTGTATTCCTCCTCCAAATCATTGTAGAGCTTAGTGCGGTAATGTGCTTCGCGGCGGGCACTTCCCGAAAGGAAAATAACGGTTGCAGCTAAAGCGCCCAGTACAATAACCAATCCCCACATCATTGCATTGTAAGTGGCTTTGGCTACCGGCATTCCTAAAAAGTTAATACTGTTTACTTGTGCATTCGTTGCGTTTAAACTTTGCTCTTTAGCGTTTACATCTGTTTGCAAAGCAGCAAGGCTTTTGGTTTGTACCGATAATTTATTTTGAATTGTGGCTAAACTGATACGTTGTACCCGCAAAGTATCCTGTACACTTTTATAAAAAGCATCAATCATGGGCTGCTGGTAACGATAAATTTTACCCGATATAAACTGATATTGCCCTTTTAAACTCTTGTCGGTACTTACCGCTATAGGTGCAGTGGCAGGTTCTTGTGCTGTAAGGGCAACGTTGGTTTTTACCTGATTTGTTTTTGCAATTCCCGGGGCACGGGGTTTTGTCCTGGCAGAATCCTGGGCATAACCAACTGATAACAGCGTAGATAACAGAATTACCTGCAATAATCGGAATGCTGTTTTTAGGCGCATAAAAGAAGCTTTAGTTTGGATGATCAAAGTTATGTTTTGTTGCTGCCTGTCCGACAAAAATATACGTTTCATTGCAGACGAATATAGCATATCATCTTTATCTTTAAAATAACTCAATCATAATTAACTTTGCTGCATGATTATTGGAATTATCGGCTTAGGCGATATGGGCAAACTTTATGCAAAAGCTTTTGCCCGGGAAGGTTTGGAAGTTTGCGGAAGCGATTTACCGCACAATTTTGAAGCGTTGTGCGAAGAATTGAACCCGTACAATGTTAAAGTATTTTTGGATGGAAGGGAAACTGCCCAAAACAGCGACCTGCTTTTATTTTCTGTTGAAGCAGATAAAATCAAGGAAGTAGTGGCGCGTTACGGCCCTTATGCTAAACCAGGTTCTATTGTAGCAGGGCAAACTTCGGTTAAACATCCGGAAATTGCTGCTTTCGAGGAGTTTTTACCTTCGGATACAAGTATCATCACTATTCATGCTTTACACGGTCCGGGGTTTATGCCTAAAGGGCAAAAGCTGGTTGTAATTCCGCATCGATGTGATCAAAAAACCTATCAAAGGATGTTGGATGTACTGCTGCTGTTGGAAACAGATCTGGTAGAAATAGCGGATTACCATCAACACGATAAAATAGTTGCCGATACACAAGCGGTTACACATGTTGGTTTTGAAAGCATGGGAACAGCATGTGCCGCATCCGGGTTTTTCCCTTGGGAGAACGCAGCTTATATCGGCGGGATAGACAATGTAAAGATCATGATCATGTTACGCATATTTAGTTACAAAGCACACGTTTATGCCGGCTTGGCCATTTTAAACCCTTATGCCAAGCAGCAGGTTAAACAATATGCAGTTTCAGAATCGGAATTATTTAAGCTGATGATCCGGGAAGAAGAAAAAAACCTGCGCAAACGCTTGTACGAGGCCAGGGATTTTGTATTTCATGAAAGCCGAAAGCCTATTTTGCTGAATGATCGTATTATGAAGGAGTACTCCCTTTCTGTTAACTCCGATTTACAAAAGCCCAACTCACATTTAAGTATTTTAAGTATGGTGGATGCCTGGAATAAACTCCGGATAAACCCCTATGATAACTTGATTTGCCAAACGCCCCCTTTTAGGCTGCGCTTAGGAATAGCTGAGTATTTATTTAAAAATGAAGAACTGTTGGAAGAATCCATAGAAACAGCTTTATATGATAAGACTATCCGCGGGGATGACCTGGAGTTCCATTCTGCAGTGCGGGATTGGTCGGCCATTATCAATTACGGGGATATGGACGGTTACAAGCTTCATTTTAACCATACACAAAACTTTTTTAAAGACCGCTTAGAAAACGGCCGGCAACAAAGTACAGAAATGATTAAAAGGCTGATGCAGGATTAAAATGAAAATTGATTATTACCGATATTTGGATCAGATGTAACGAGGTTGAAGCTTGTGGTTTGCTTTTTATAAAAACTACAAAAATGGAGCAGATAACAATAATGCTTCTTTTATGCCCATAAAATCGGTATTGATAATAGTCAGCCAAAAAAATACACTAATCATGCTATTTTTTATGGCATAAAAGAAGCATATAAAAAGGCTGATGCTATTATACACCTCTTTAAAAGCTTAATAATTTACCCCAGATATTCAATAAGTAAAACCAATCAAAAAACTTTGAAAATTTCTTTTGTAACTATTTGACAATTAATTAAACATTCCTATCTTTGCCCTCCCGAAAAGGGGAAGCATGTCTTGAACGAAGCCCTACTGCTTCGATGGACAAATATAATTTAATTAAGAAAATGTCAGGAATTATTGGTAAAAAGGTAGGAATGACCAGCATTTTCGATGAGACAGGGAAAAACATACCTTGTACAGTAATCGAAGCTGGTCCCTGTGTGGTTACGCAGGTTAAGTCTGTAGAAACAGACGGATATGCTGCTATACAGTTGGCATACGAGGATAAGAAAGAAAAACACACCTCCGGACCGTTAAAAGGTCATTTTTCCAAAGCAGGGACTACACCTAAAAAGAAATTGGTAGAATTTAAACCTTTCGAAGGTCAAAAATCGCTTGGTGATATCATTACTGTTGAGGTTTTTGCGGCTGGAGACTTTGTAGGGGTTGTAGGCACATCCAAAGGTAAAGGTTTTCAAGGTGTTGTAAAACGTCATGGCTTTGGCGGTGTGGGTATGCAAACACACGGTCAGCATAACCGTTTAAGGGCTCCTGGTTCTTTGGGTGCATCTTCCTGGCCTTCACGTGTATTTAAAGGCATGCGTATGGCCGGACAAACCGGAAACAGCCGTGTAAAAGTTCAGAACCTGGAAGTTTTAAAGGTTTATACAGAACAAAATTTATTAGTGGTAAAAGGTTCTATACCTGGTGCAAAAGGTTCATTTGTAATTATAGACAAATAATGGAAGTAGTTGTATTAAATGTTTCAGGACAAGAAACTGGTGCCCGGGTGCAGCTTCCTGATTCGGTATTTGGTGTTGAACCTAATGATCATGCCATTTATTTGGATATTAAACAATACCTGGCCAACCAGCGCCAGGGAACGCATAAATCAAAACAGCGTAACGAAATTGCCGGTTCTACCCGTAAGATTCATAAGCAAAAAGGAACTGGTGGCGCCCGTGCCGGCAGTATAAAATCACCATTGTTTAATGGTGGTGGCCGTGTGTTTGGGCCACAGCCACGCGATTACAGTTTTAAGCTGAATAAAAAACTAAAATCACTCGCTCGTAAATCAGCTTTATCATACAAAGCAAAAGACAATCATATCGTAGTGTTGGAAGATTTTAGCTTTGATTCTATTAAAACCAAAAACTACATTCAATTAGTTGCAGGTCTAAATTTTACCGGTGAAAAAACTTTATTGGTTCTTCCTGCAGCTAACAACAATATTTATTTATCAAGCAGAAATATTAAAAAAGCAAAAGTAATCACAGCAGATCAGTTAAACACCTATGACATTCTGAACGCCGGGAGACTGTTGCTTACTTCTAGTTCTGTTAAAACTTTGGAGGAAGCATTAGCTAAGTAATATGGAAATACTAAAAAAGCCCTTACTTACAGAAAAAGTAACTAAGTTAACAGAAAAGTTAAACCGTTACGCTTTTAAAGTAGATCACAGAGCAAATAAAATCCAGATAAAAGGAGCTGTTGAAGCCATGTATGGCGTTAACGTAGAAGCTGTGAACACAATGAAGTATCAAGGGAAATTAAAAAGCCGCAATACAAAAGCCGGCTCTGTTTCTGGGAGGCCTTCTAAGTTCAAGAAAGCGATCATTACGTTGAAAGACGGCGAAACAATAGATTTTTATAGTAATATCTAAATAAGAAAATGGCAGTTAAAAGATTTAAACCGGTTACACCTGGTACCCGATTCAGAGTTGGAGGCGATTATTCGGATATTACTACTAATGTTCCTGAAAAATCACTGGTGGTTTCTCATAAAAAATCAGGTGGCCGTAACCATTCTGGTAAAATGACAATCAGAAATGTTGGTGGTGGACATAAAAAGTCTTACAGGTTAATTGATTTCAAACGTAATAAATTCGATATTCCGGCCACAGTAGCCACAATGGAATATGACCCAAACAGATCTGCACGGATTGTATTGTTGAATTATGTTGACGGAGAGAAAAGATATATGCTGGCACCTGAAGGAATTCAGGTTGGGCAAACAGTCCTTTCAGGGGATGCTGTACCACCAGAAATAGGCAATACTTTACCTTTAAAAAACATTCCTTTAGGTTCAATCATTCATAATATTGAGTTGAATCCTGGACAAGGCGGTATTCTTGCAAGATCTGCAGGAACGTATGCCCAATTATCGGCACGTGACGGTAAATATGCTATTATAAAATTGCCTTCAGGTGAAACCAGAATGATTTTGGCTACTTGTCTGGCTACAATCGGAACAGTTTCAAATTCTGAGAAAGCAAACGAAGTATTGGGAAAAGCAGGCCGTAAACGTTGGTTAGGCCGCCGCCCTCGGGTACGTGGTGTGGCTATGAACCCGGTTGATCACCCAATGGGTGGTGGTGAAGGAAGGGCTTCCGGTGGTCATCCTCGTTCAAGAAAAGGATTATTGGCCAAAGGCTTTAAAACCCGTGATAAAAAGAAATCATCTGATCGTTACATCATCGAAAGAAAGAAAAAATAATGGCACGTTCAATTAAAAAAGGACCTTATATTGATCATAACCTGGAAAGAAAAGTTCTGACCCTAAATGATTCAAGCAAAAAATCAGTAGTAAAAACCTGGTCGCGCCGCTCCATGATTTCCCCGGATTTCGTTGGTCATACATTTGCGGTACATAACGGTAATAAATTTATACCGGTTTATGTTACAGAAAACATGGTTGGACATAAGTTAGGGGAATTTTCCCCTACACGTACATTCAGGGGTCACTCTGAAAAGAAAAAATAACTGGTAATGGAAGCAACAACAAAAATAAAAAAGTCTGTATTAATCAGACAACGCAAAGAGCAAGAGAAAGCTCAGCAAGGCGGGGCTTCTGCTGCTAAGTTACAAAACTGTCCAACTTCGCCTCGTAAAATGCGTTTGGTAGTTGATCTGATCAGGGGTGAAAATGTAGAAAAAGCTTTGTACATTTTAAAATATACTAATAAAGAAGCAGCGATTAGGGTTGAGAAGCTATTATTATCTGCTATTAAAAACTGGGAATCAAAGAACGAAGGCAAACGTGTAGAAGACAGTGCTCTTTTTGTAAAGGAAATTTCTGTAGGCGGTGGCCGTCAGGTAAAAAGATTGCGTCCGGCTCCTCAAGGCAGAGGTTACAGGATCAGAAAGCGTTCTAACCACGTAACTTTAATAGTAGATTCTAAAAACGACAACATATAATTTGTAATGGGACAAAAAGCAAATCCAATAGGTAACAGGTTAGGGATCATCAGAGGGTGGGATTCTAACTGGTTCGGTGGCAATAAGTACTCCGACAAATTAGTAGAAGATGAAAAAATCCGTAAATACCTTTCAGTACGTATTGCTAAAGGCGGCGTTGCTAAAGTAGTGATAGAACGTACTTTAAAACGGATCACTGTAACGATTCATACTGCCCGGCCTGGTATTGTAATCGGTAAAGGCGGACAAGAAGTTGATAAAATTAAAGAAGAACTTAAAAAGCTTACTAAAAAGGATATTCAGATTAATATTTTTGAAATCAAGCGCCCTGAACTTGATGCGCAATTAGTAGCAGAAGGTGTGGCAAAGCAATTGGAAGCCCGTATTTCTTTCCGTAGGGCTATGAAAACCACTATCGCTTCTACTATGCGGATGGGGGCAGAAGGTATCAAGATCATGTGTTCCGGTCGTTTAGGAGGTGCTGAAATGGCCCGTACGGAGCAGTATAAGGAAGGAAGGGTTCCCTTGCATACTTTCCGTGCAGATATTGATTACGCATTAGCTGAGGCTTTAACCACTTATGGTAAAATAGGTGTTAAAGTTTGGATTTGTAAAGGTGAAGTTTATGGTAAACGTGATCTTTCCCCAAATATAGGTTCTAATACAGGTACTAATAAAAGCGGACGTCCGGAAGGCAGTGCACCGGCTTATGGTGATCGTGGCGGTGACCGTAGAAATGCAGGTGGGGGAGATCGCAGGAACAATAATAACAATGACAGGAATAACAACGACCGGAGATCAGGTGGAGGAACTAATAACTCAAGAGGCGGCAATAATTCCAATCAGAGAGGCGGCGGTGGTGCACCTGGCGCAAAAAGAAGATAGTTATATTCAAAACAGCACAAGTTTTGTATCACAGTAAAAGTTTAGAGTAATGCTACAGCCCAAAAGAACGAAATTTAGAAAAATGCAAAAAGGCAGAATGAAAGGCCTTGCAACCCGAGGTGCTGAACTTTCATTCGGTTCATTTGGCATCAAGTCTTTGGAGCCTGCCTGGATAACAAGTCGTCAAATAGAATCTGCCCGTATAGCTGTTACCCGTTTCATGAAACGTGAAGGACAAGTTTGGATCCGGATTTTCCCAGACAAACCAGTAACCAAAAAACCTGCCGAAGTACGGATGGGTAAAGGTAAAGGTGCCCCCGAATACTGGGTAGCTATTGTTAATCCGGGAAGGATTATTTTTGAAGCAGAAGGCGTATCACTGGAAACAGCAAAAGAGGCAATGCGCCTGGCGGCTCAGAAATTACCAGTGCAAACGAAGTTTGTAGTAAGAAGAGATTACGTAGAAGCATAATTTATTAAACAACAAAATTGAATCCTGAAAGCGCAGGCTCTTCAATTGAAATAAAAGAAAAGATGAAGAATTCAGAGATTTTAGAACTGTCAACCGAGGAGCTTGCTGCACGTTTAGCAGAAGAGAGGTCCAGCCTGACTAAGTTAAAATTTGCCCACACAGTTTCTGCTATTGAAAATCCTTCCCGTATTGCAAAAATCAAGAAAGACATAGCGCGTTTAAATACTGAAATTACCAAACGCAAGACGGTATCGGCTTCTGAAACAATTTAATTATTGGAATTAAAATGGAAAGAAATTTAAGAAAAACAAGAACCGGATTGGTTGTATCCAACAAAATGGATAAATCTATCGTTATTTCAGTTGAGCGTAAGGTAAAACATCCGCTCTATGGTAAATTTGTTAAGAAAACGACCAAATTTATGGCTCACGACGAAGCAAATGCTTGCGGAATAGGTGATACGGTAACCATTATGGAAACCCGTCCTTTAAGCAAGAATAAGAATTGGAGATTAGTTGAAATTATAGAAAAAGCTAAGTAATGGTACAACAGGAATCAAGATTAAACGTAGCTGACAATAGCGGGGCTAAAGAAGTACTCGTGATCCGTGTCCTGGGCGGCACTGGTAAAAGATATGCTTCTTTAGGGGATAAAATTGTTGTAACCGTAAAAAGTGCCCTGCCATCCGGCAACGTAAAAAAAGGTACAGTTTCTAAAGCAGTAGTGGTTAGGACCAGTAAAGAAGTTAGAAGAAAAGATGGTTCTTATATTCGTTTTGATGATAATGCTGCTGTTTTACTGAATAACCAGGACGAGCCGAGGGGTACGCGTATATTTGGCCCGGTTGCCAGGGAACTTCGGGAAAAACAATTCATGAAAATTGTATCATTAGCACCAGAAGTATTATAACATGGAAAAGAAAAGCAACTCCCAGATCAAATTCAAACTTCGTAAAGGCGATCTGGTAAAAGTAATAGCAGGTGACTCAAAAGGATCTCAGGGTAAAATAACCGAGGTTATGTTGAGTGACAATAGGGCTTTGGTTGAAGGTGCCCATATGGTTACTAAACACACTAAACCAAATGCTGCAAATCCTAATGGAGGAATAATTAAAAAAGAAGCACCTATCCATATTTCAAACCTTGCTTTAATTGATCCTAAAACGGGTAATACTACCCGTATAGGAAAAAAGAGGGACGAACAAGGCAAATTGGTTAGAGTAGCTAAAAAGTCTGGAGAGGAAATTAAACAATGACGACTTACATACCAAGATTAAAATCACAATATAAAGAGGATATACGTACGGCTCTTAAGGACAGGTTCCAGTATAAGAGTGTCATGCAGGTTCCAATCTTGAAAAAGATTGCAATAAACCAAGGTGTTGGCGCTGCTACAACCGATAAAAAACTAATTGAAACAGCAATATCAGAATTAAGCACCATTACTGGGCAGCAAGCGGTTTCTTCTAAATCAAAGAAGGATATTTCCAACTTCAAATTACGTAAAGGTATGCCGGTTGGTGTACGTGTTACTTTACGTGATAATCATATGTATGAGTTCCTGGATCGTTTAATTTCCGTAGCTTTGCCGCGGATACGTGATTTTAAAGGCATTAATGATAAAGGTTTTGACGGAAGAGGTAACTATACATTGGGCATAACAGAACAGATCATTTTCCCGGAAATCAATATTGATAAGATCAATAAGATCATGGGTATGGATATTACCTTTGTTACTTCTGCAAAAAATGATGTGGAAGCATTAGAACTTTTAAAATCATTTGGATTACCATTTAAAAATCAAACAACGAACAATAATGGCTAAAGAAGGTGTAAAGGCACGTGATGTTAAACGTGCAAAGGCAGTTGCCAAATATGCTGAGAAGCGGGCGGAATTGAAAGCGGCCGGCGATTATGTTGCTTTAGATAAATTACCTAAAAATTCTTCACCTGTCCGTCAGCATAACCGCTGTAAGTTAACTGGTCGTCCAAGAGGTTACATGCGTCAGTTCGGTATATCAAGGGTAACTTTCCGGGAAATGGCTTTAGCAGGAAAAATTCCGGGGATAAAAAAAGCAAGCTGGTAATTGTTCTTATTCATTAGAATCAAGACAAATACCCTTAAATGCTTCTTTTACCACATAAAAATGAGTATTGATAACAGGTCGGCAGGAAGGCCCTGACCGATACCACTATCAGAATTATAACAGTAAATGAATACAGATCCAATTGCAGATTATCTTACCAGGGTAAGAAACGCGATCAAGGCAAACCACCGTGTTGTAGAGATTCCGGCATCAAACATTAAAAAAGAAATCACGAAAGTACTTTTTGATAAAGGTTATATTGCCAATTACAAATTTGAAGATACCTCGACTCAAGGTATTATCAAAGTAGCCCTAAAATATAATCCGGTTACTAAAATTTCAGCTATCCGTAATTTATCACGCATTAGCAGGCCCGGATTAAGGAGATACGCAGGCGTAGAAAACATGCCAAGGGTATTAAATGGTTTAGGCATTGCAATATTGTCAACTTCTAAAGGTGTTATGACTGATAAAGAAGCAAAACAGCAAAATATTGGTGGGGAAGTTTTATGTTACATTTATTAATCGGAGGAATTAAAAATGTCTAGAATAGGAAAAGCACCTGTTACATTACCTGGTAGCGTAACGGTTTCTGTGTCAGAAAATAATTTGGTAACAATTAAAGGGCCTAAAGGTTCTTTGTATCAACAAGTGGATAGCGATATATCTATAGAGCAAGAAGAAGGCAAGATTGTTGTTAAACGTCCGTCAGAACAAAAACGGCATAAAGCCCTGCATGGTTTATATCGTTCATTAGTTAACAATATGGTTATTGGCGTAACAGAAGGTTACAAATTAGAGCAGGAATTAGTAGGTGTAGGTTACAGGGCTACCAACACAGGCAATACTTTAGATTTGGTTTTAGGTTTTTCACACCATTATGTATTTGAATTGCCTAAAGAAATTAAAGTTACTACTACTGCTGAAAAAGGAAAAAACCCGACAATCATTCTTGAATCTATAGATAAGCAATTATTGGGTCAGGTTGCAGCTAAAATTCGGTCATTAAGAGCACCTGAACCATATAAAGGTAAGGGTATCAAGTTTGTTGGTGAGCAACTAAGAAGAAAAGCAGGTAAATCTGCATCAAAAAAATAATTGTTATGTTAGGTAAATTATCAAGAAGAGATAGAATCAAGAAAGGTATCAGAAAACATTTGTCTGGTTCTTCAGAACGTCCGCGTTTATCCGTATTTAGGAGCAATAAAGGTATATATGCACAAGTTATTGATGACTTGTCTGGTAAAACTTTAGTTTCGGCATCATCTTTATCCAAAGAATTTTCAACAACAGGATCTAAATCAGATCAATCAGTTGCTGTAGGGAAGTTAGTAGCAGAAAAAGCAATTGCAGCCGGTATAAAAGAAGTGGTATTTGACCGTAATGGTTATTTATACCATGGCCGGATTAAATCATTGGCAGAAGGTGCACGTGAAGGTGGTTTAATATTTTAATTTCAATTAGTAATAAATGTCAACTATCAATATTAAAAGGGTTAAATCAAGCGAAATTGAGTTAAAAGATCGCCTGGTAAGCATACAACGTGTTGCCAAAGTAACCAAAGGCGGACGTACATTTAGTTTTTCAGCTATCGTGGTAGTTGGGGATGAAAACGGTGTTGTTGGTTATGGTTTAGGAAAAGCAAAAGAAGTAACCGAAGCGATTGCTAAAGGAATAGATGACGCGAAAAAGAACTTAGTTAAAGTTCCTATCATTAACGGTACTGTTCCTCATGAGCAGTATGGTAAATTTTCAGGTGGATTTGTATTTATAAAACCAGCCGCAAATGGTACCGGTGTAATTGCTGGTGGTGCAATGCGCGCTGTATTAGAATCAGCTGGTGTACATAATGTATTGGCAAAATCAAAAGGATCTTCCAATCCGCATAACGTAGTGAAAGCTACTGTTTCTGCTTTATCACAATTACGTGATGCATATACTGTAGCACAACAGCGTGGAATTGATTTAGGGAAAGTTTTTAACGGTTAAAACTATTATGGCTAAGATAAAAATAACACAAATAAAAAGCGTTATCGACAGAAGCGAACGCCAGAAGTTAACGATGAAGGCTTTAGGTTTAAGAAAAATCAGCCATAGTGTACAAGTAGAAGCTACTGACTCTATTGTTGGTATGGTTCGTAGTGTAAATCATTTAGTAGCCGTAGAAAATATTTAATATCATGAATTTAAGTAATTTAAAACCAGCAGACGGTTCTACTAAAACAAGAAAACGTATAGGTAGGGGAACGGGTTCTGGTCGTGGCGGAACTTCCACGCGTGGACATAAAGGTGCTGGCTCGCGCTCTGGTACTTCATCAAAGGTTGGTTTTGAAGGTGGTCAAATGCCTTTACAGCGCCGTGTACCAAAGGTTGGATTTAAAAACCCTAACCGTAAAGAATATGTAGGAATTAATTTAGATGTTCTACAGGAACTGATAGAAAAATTTAATTTATCCGCAATAGATCTTGATACTTTAAAAACACATGGTTTAGCTTCCAAAAATGATTTAGTAAAAATTCTTGGTCGTGGCGAACTCAAAGCTAAAGTAGAAGTAAAGGCACATGCTTTTACAGCAACTGCCCAAAAAGCAATAGAAGCGGCAGGTGGGTTGACCGTTAAGTTATAAATTTTAATGAAGAAATTCTTTAACACACTATCCAATATTTGGAAAATTGATGATCTTAGGGTACGTATTATCAACACGCTCTTATTTCTTTTGATATACCGTATTGGTTCTTTTATTGTTATTCCGGGTGTTGATGCTAACGCTTTAGATTCTCAAAAAGCAAAAGAAGGGATTTTAGGCCTATTGAATATGTTTGCAGGAGGATCTTTTTCCAGGTCATCCATTTTTGCGTTAGGGGTTATGCCTTATATTTCTGCATCTATTGTGATGCAATTACTTGGTATTGCTGTACCATATTTTCAAAAACTGCAAAAAGAAGGGGAAAGCGGTAGAAATAAAATCAATCAATGGACACGTTATCTAACCATAGCAATTACTGCTTTGCAAGCTATTGGATATGTTAAATCACAAATTTCAGCCGAAGCCAAGCTATTTCCAGAGCCATTATTTACAATTTCTTCCGTTTTTGTTTTGACTGCAGGTACTTTATTTGTAATGTGGCTGGGTGAGAAAATCACGGATAAAGGAATTGGTAACGGAATTTCCTTAATTATCATGGTGGGCATTATCGCACAACTCCCCTTTGGTATTTTCTCGGAATTTACGTCGAGAATAAGCGGAAACGGCGGACCAATTGCATTCCTGATCGAAATTGTAGCATTGGTTGCTGTAGTTATGTTTACAATATTGATAGTTCAGGGCACGAGAAAAATTGCTGTACAATATGCAAAACGTATTGTTGGCAATAAACAATACGGTGGTGTTCGTCAATATATACCTTTAAAAGTTACTGCTGCAGGTGTAATGCCTATAATTTTTGCCCAGGCATTGATGTTTATTCCGGCAACTGTAGCTTCATTTTTCCCAAATGCAGCTTCTAATGGATTCTTAATGGCTGTGTCTGATTATACTTCTTTTACCCATAATTTAATATTTGCTATACTTATTATTCTTTTTACATACTTCTACACGGCAATCACTGTAAATCCTAATCAGATGGCAGACGATATGAAAAAAAATCAGGGTTTTATTCCTGGTGTTAAACCTGGCAATACGACTTCAGAATACATTGATGCAGTAATTTCAAGGATTACATTACCAGGATCTATTTTTCTTGCAATTGTAGCCATTATTCCTGCTATTGCATCAAAACTTGGGGTAAACAGCCAGTTCTCCAGATTTTTTGGCGGAACATCTTTAATCATTTTAGTTGGAGTAGTTTTAGATACTTTACAACAAATAGAAAGTCATTTATTAATGCGGCATTATGACGGATTAATGAAGACAGGCCGTATCAAAGGCCGTACTGCAATTCCTGTTGCTGCCGGAACAACGCCACCGGCAATCTGATTTTTTGAGTTAATAATGCCTAAAGTTAATTACAAAACAACAGAAGAAATTGAATTGATCAGGTTAAGTTCTCAATTAGTTTCCAAAACACTGGCAGAAGTTGCAAAGCTAATCCGGCCAGGCGTTAAAACTATTGAATTGAATCGTGTTGCTGAAACTTATATTCGTGATAACGGTGGTGTTCCTGGTTTTTTAAACTATAATGGCTTTCCCTATTCATTGTGTATTTCCCTGAATAACCAGGTAGTTCACGGTTTCCCTGGAAAGTATGAACTTGTTCCTGGTGATTTAGTTTCCATAGACTGTGGTGTAGTAATGAACAAATTTTACGGTGATTCTGCATACACTTTTTCTGTTGGGGAACCACGTGAAGATATAAAATTACTCATGAAGGTTACACAAGAATGCTTGACATTAGGAATTGAAAAAGCAGTTTCAGGGATGCGGATAGGTGATGTTGGCTACGCAGTACAGGAACATGCAGAGAAGTTTCATTTTGGTGTGGTAAAAGAATTGGTTGGGCATGGCTTAGGGACTAAACTGCATGAAAAACCGGAAGTACCTAATTATGGTAAAAAGGGTTCTGGAATTAAGTTGGAAGAGGGAATGGTAATCGCGATAGAACCTATGATTAATGCTGGGCGTGCCGGAGTAAGGTTTTGGGACGATGGTTGGACGGTTTCTACTTCTGATGGTAAACCGTCTGCCCATTATGAACATACAGTAGCAGTTAGGAAGGGCAAGGCAGACATTTTAACAACATTTGAGTACATTGAAAAAGTTTTAAAAGAAAAAGTAAATAATTAGCATAAAATTGTTAATTTTGCATCCCGCTTCAAAAATAGACAATGAAGTAGAAATCAATAAAATATGGCTAAACAAGCCTCGATTGAACAAGACGGTGTAATAAAAGAGGCATTATCTAATGCTATGTTTCGGGTAGAGTTAGAGAATGGACATGAAATAATTGCTCATATATCAGGTAAAATGCGAATGCACTATATCAAAATTTTACCGGGAGACCGGGTTAAATTAGAAATGAGCCCTTATGATTTAACAAAAGGTAGAATCACTTATAGATATAAATAAAATAAGATGAAAGTTAAAGCATCTATTAAAAAACGCAGTGTGGATTGCAAAATTATACGCCGTAAAGGAAAGCTTTACGTAATCAACAAAAAAAATCCTAAATACAAACAGCGTCAGGGTTAAATAGCTAATACATAAAATTTATGGCAAGGATTGCAGGTATTGATTTACCAAGAAACAAAAGAGGCGAGATCGGTTTAACTTATATTTTTGGAATAGGTAGATCTACTGCCCAGAGTATTTTAACGCAAGCAGGGATAGACTTTAATACCAAAGTCCAGGATTGGTCTGACGAACAGCTTACAGCTATTCGTGGTATTATTAACGATCAAATTAAAGTTGAAGGTTCATTGCGTTCTGAAGTGCAGTTAAACATTAAACGTTTAATGGATATTGGGTGTTATCGTGGAACCCGCCATCGTAAAGGTTTGCCTTTAAGAGGGCAACGTACCAAAAACAATTCGCGTACCCGTAAAGGAAAACGTAAAACTGTTGCCAACAAGAAAAAAGTTACCAAGTAAATAATTGTTAACAGGGCTGTAATTTTATCAAAATTCAAAATCTGTTAATCGTCAATAAATAAAATGGCTAAAACTAAAAAAGTTACCAAAAAGCGCATTGTTGTTATTGAGCCGGTAGGTCAGGCACACATCAATGCTACTTTTAATAATATTATTGTTACTTTAACTAACAATAACGGACAGGCAATTTCCTGGTCATCTGCTGGAAAGATGGGTTTTAAAGGCTCCAAAAAAAATACCCCCTACGCAGCAGGGCAGGCAGCTGCTGATTGTGCTAAAACCGCTCATGATTTAGGTTTACGTAAAGTAGAAGTATTTGTAAAAGGGCCAGGGGCAGGTCGTGAATCTGCAATACGTACTTTGCAAACCTCAGGTATCGAAGTAACCACCATAAAGGATATTACACCAATGCCACATAATGGATGCCGTCCATCCAAAAGAAGAAGAGTTTAATTAATCAATTTTAAAGCTAAGATTCAGTATTGTTTCATACTGATACTTTAAAAAAACAAACATGGCCAGATATACAGGACCTAAGTCCAAAATTGCAAGAAGGTTCAGAGAGCCGATTTTCGGTCCTGATAAAGCATTAGAAAAAAAGAACTATCCACCGGGCATGCACGGTACTTCTAAAAGAAGGGGAAAACAATCTGAGTATGCTATCCAGTTAATGGAAAAACAAAAGGTTAAATACATGTACGGCGTCTTAGAACGTCAGTTTGAAAATTTGTTTCATAAATCCTATTCAAAAGAAGGCATTACAGGTGAAACACTTCTAAAGTTTTTAGAAGCACGATTAGACAATGCTGTTTATCGTTTGGGAATTGCCCCAACACGCTCTGCTGCACGTCAGCTTGTTAGCCATAAACATATTACGGTGAACAATGAGGTGGTAAATATCCCATCTTATTCTTTAAGGGCAGGCGATGTAATTGCTGTTCGCGAAAAATCAAAGTCTTTAGAAGCTATTACAAATACGGTAGCCGGGAGAAGGATAAACAAGTTTAGCTGGTTAGAATGGGATCCAACCAATCTATCAGGTAAATTCCTGAACTACCCAAGTCGTGATGAAATCCCCGAAAACATTAAGGAAAACCTGATCGTCGAGCTATACTCTAAATAATATTACCGAAATGTAACATAACCGGGTTTGCCGGTTTTTACGTTTTCAATTTATCACATAAACATAACTTACAGTATATAATGGCCATATTAGCATTTCAAAAACCAGACAAGGTGATCATGCAGAGATCAAATAATTCTGACGGTACGTTTGAATTTCGTCCTTTAGAACCAGGTTTCGGTATCACTATCGGTAATGCTTTACGTCGTATTTTGCTTTCTTCGTTAGAAGGTTATGCAATCACTTCCGTTCGTTTTTCTGGAGTATCACATGAATTTTCTACTATAAAAGGAGTAGTTGAAGATGTTACTGAAATTATCCTGAACCTAAAACAAGTTCGTTTCAGAAAATCCGGTGATTCAGGTGATTCAGAAAAGATATTTGTTATTATAAACGGCCAGGATAGCTTTAAAGCTGGCGACATCTCCAAATTTTCAAATAACTTTAGTATTTTAAATCCTGAGCTGGTTATTTGCAACATGGATTCTTCTGTAACACTTGAAATTGAGTTTACGGTTGGTAAAGGAAGAGGTTACGTCCCAAGCGAAGAAAATAAAAATACAGAGGCGGTAGTAGGTGTCATCGCAATTGATTCTATTTTCACGCCAATTAAAAATGTGAAATACGTTATCGAAAACTATCGTGTTGAGCAGAAAACAGATTATGAAAAATTAGTTTTGGATATTGCAACAGATGGTTCAATTCATCCGGAGGATGCCTTGAAAGAAGCTGCAAAGATTCTAATCCAGCACTTTATGTTGTTCTCTGATGAGAACATGATGCTGGAAGCACAAACAAAAGAAGAAACCAAAGAAGTTGACGAAGAGATTTTGCACATGCGCAAGATCTTAAAAACTGAATTAGTGGATTTAGACCTTTCTGTAAGGGCTTTAAATTGCCTGAAAGCAGCAGACATTCGTACCCTGGCAGAATTAGTATCTTATGATGTTGCTGATATGCTAAAATTTAGAAATTTCGGTAAAAAATCATTGACTGAAATCCAGGATCTGGTCAAATCAAAAGGATTATCTTTTGGAATGAACATATCAAAATATAAATTAGACGAAGAGTAAACACTGTTACCAAAAAGGAACGGATTAAATTATCCATTGGCACAATTCCGAGGGTTTGATCTATATCGCCCAACGGTGTGCACGTGCAAAACAAATAAACTATGAGACACGGAAAAAAAGTAAATCATTTAGGCCGCACCGATAGCCATCGTAAAGCGATGCTGGCAAATATGGCTTCTTCGCTTATTTTGCATAAGCGCATCACTACAACTTTGGCAAAAGCGAAAGCTTTGCGCGTATATGTTGAACCTTTATTGACTAAATCTAAAAATGATACTACACATTCCCGTCGTACTGTTTTTAGCTACTTAAAAGATAAAGAAACACTTACGATTTTATTTCGTGAAGTTGCCGAAAAAATAGCCACACGTCCGGGTGGTTACACACGGATTGTTAAATTAGAAAACCGTTTAGGTGATAATGCTGAAATGGCAATCGTTGAACTGGTGGATTACAATACTATTTATGTTAAAGGAAAGGCAGCTGCTGAGAAAAAATCAACACGTCGTCGTGGTTCCGGTAGAGGTAACAAAGCCGACGGAAACGTTAATTCCCCAGAAGGCGGCATTGATTCTCCGATAGATCAAAGCATGCCAGCTACTGCAATTCCAAATCCTTCATCAGCAGGTGAAGCATTAGCACCTGACGAAGAACTGTAAGTCATTTTATTTTGAAGCAAAAAAAGCCCCGATTTATCAGGGCTTTTTTTTGTGATGAAAAAAGCAGGACAATGCTTCTTTTATCATACAAAAATCCACATAGGATAATTAGTAGTTATTGTAAACAATATAAATTATGACAGGATGTCATTTAAAAGTTCTCTATAACGGGGATTATTAAAATAAAACCTGTCAGCAGCTAATTAAAATTAATAATTAAGTCGGTTGGCACATAGCTTGTTCTTTAATGTTTATATCATTTAAACTTAGGATTTTTAAAAAAACAATTATATGGCTAAAATTATTGGAATTGACTTGGGAACAACAAATTCCTGTGTCGCGGTGATGGAAGGGAACGAACCTGTTGTTATTGCAAACAGTGAAGGAAAGCGTACTACACCTTCTGTTGTAGCGTTTGTAGATAACGGCGAACGTAAAGTCGGGGATCCTGCAAAACGGCAGGCCATTACCAATCCTACAAGAACCATTTCTTCTATCAAACGCTTCATGGGCAACCAGTTTAACGAAGTTACCAAAGAAATTGAACGCGTTCCTTATAAAGTAGTAAAAGGCGACGGCAATACGCCAAGGATTACCATAGGCGACCGTAATTATACACCACAGGAAATTTCAGCAATGATCCTTCAAAAAATGAAGAAAACGGCTGAAGATTTTTTAGGCACCGAAGTAACCGAAGCAGTTATTACAGTTCCGGCTTATTTTAATGATGCCCAGCGCCAGGCCACAAAAGAAGCAGGCGAAATTGCAGGTTTAAAGGTGCGACGGATCATCAACGAACCAACTGCTGCTGCTTTAGCGTATGGCTTGGATAAAGCACACAAAGACATGAAAATCGTTGTTTTTGACTGCGGAGGTGGTACACATGATGTTTCTGTACTTGAATTGGGTGATGGGGTTTTTGAAGTTAAATCAACCGACGGTGATACACACTTAGGTGGTGACGATTTTGACCAGGTGATTATCGACTGGCTGGCAGACGAATTTAAAAGCGATGAAGGCATTGATCTGCGTAAAGACCCAATGGCTTTGCAACGTTTAAAAGAAGCAGCCGAAAAAGCTAAAGTTGAATTATCAAGCACTGCGCAAACAGAAATCAATTTGCCGTATGTTACCGCTGTTGACGGTATGCCTAAGCACTTGGTAAAAACACTTACCCGTGCTAAATTTGAGCAGTTGGCCGATAGTTTAATTAAGAGGACCATCGAACCATGCCGCACAGCTTTAAAAAATGCTGGTTATACCACTTCTGATATTGATGAAATTATTTTAGTAGGCGGTTCAACGCGTATTCCTGCAATTCAGGAAGCTGTTGAAAAATTCTTCGGAAAAGCACCTTCAAAAGGAGTAAACCCGGATGAAGTTGTAGCTATCGGTGCTGCAATTCAAGGCGGTGTGTTAACCGGGGAAGTTAAAGATGTTTTGCTGCTGGATGTAACCCCGCTTTCCCTGGGTATTGAAACAATGGGCGGTGTGATGACGAAATTGATTGACGCCAACACGACTATCCCATCTAAAAAATCAGAAACTTTTTCTACTGCTTCTGATAATCAGCCATCCGTAGAAATACATATTTTACAGGGGGAACGCCCTATGGCTGCTCAAAACCGTACGATTGGCCGTTTCCATTTGGATGGAATACCGGCTGCACCGCGCGGTATTCCGCAAGTTGAAGTTACTTTTGATATTGATGCAAACGGTATCTTGCACGTATCCGCAAAAGATAAAGCAACCGGTAAAGAGCAAAAAATACGTATCGAAGCTTCTTCAGGCTTAACAGACGCCGACATTAAAAAAATGAAAGATGAAGCAGAAGCAAATGCAGAATCCGACAAAAAAGCAAAAGAAGAAGTTGAAAAACTGAACGCTGCCGATGCCCTGATCTTCTCTACGGAAAAACAACTGAAAGAGTACGGCGATAAAATTTCCGCCGATAAAAAAGCCCCTATTGAAGCAGGTTTGGCAAAATTGAAAGAAGCCTACGCTGCTAAAAATGTTGCTAATATGGACACCGCCCAAACAGAACTGCAAACCGCCTGGAACGCAGCGTCTGAAGAGATGTACAAAGCTACACAGGATGCAGGTGCGCAAGGCGGACCAACTGCTGATGGCAATGCTAATGCAGATCAGGCATCAGGAAAAGAAGGTGATTCTGTAACTGATGTTGACTTTGAAGAAGTAAAGTAACCAAGATCAACATTGATATAAATTCAAAAAGCGCTTTCGAAATTTCGGGGCGCTTTTTTTTATGCCATAAAAGAAGCATCAGGATTGATGGTCATTTTTAAGAAATGCAATTAATTGTGCCATTGCTTTTCCACGGTGGCTTATACTGTTTTTTTCCTGGATAGGCATTTCAGCAAAAGTAACCTGATAACCATCCGGCTGAAAGATGGGATCATAACCGAAACCCTGCTTACCAGAAAGTTCTGTACGGATTGTACCCGGAACAGTTCCTTCAAACCAATATTCCTGTCCTTTTAAAATCAAAGAAATTACGGTTTTAAACCGGGCTTTACAGTTATCTGCACCTTGCAGTTGGTTTAAAACAAGTGCTGTGTTTGCTTCAGGGTTTCCGTGTTCGCCCGCATAACGTGCAGAGTAAACGCCAGGTTCTCCATTTAAAGCTTCTATTTCTAAACCACTGTCGTCCCCAAAGCAATCAACCTTATATTTCTGATAAATATGATGTGTTTTTAAAGAAGCATTTTCTTTAAAAGTAGTTCCGGTTTCTTCAATCTCATCTTCACAAAAAATATCTTTTAAACTCAATAATTTAAATTCGGTGCCAACGGCAAAAGCAACCTCTTCGATTTTGTGTAAGTTGTTGGTGGCAAAAACAAGTTCCCTCATCATTATAAAACTTTCATAACTTCCCAGAAAGCCTTGGTTTTTTCTTTATTGCCCAACATTTCGGTAAAACTATAAGTAAACAAAATCCGGCAATCGGCATAAGTGTTTATCTGGTTAATTGCTGTTTCCGGTAAACCCAATATTTCAGGTTTCAAGCCAAAGCATACTAATTTTAGTGGCATAAAAGAAGCATTGATCTGTTCAAATTTAACATCTTCATAAGCTGCGTAATCAACCACGGCCACATCCTCCAAACTCAATTGCTTGCGTAAAAGCGTGCTTTCCAATGCTTTTAAATGGCTCTCCTGTAATGCTTCATTCGTTAAGATCAGGAAATTTTTCAGGTTTTTTCCTGTGAAGATAAGATCAGGGGCTATATCTTTCCCCGGGCTAAGTATCTGTTCTTCCAACAAAACTTTTCGATCAGGTTTTTCTTTCCTGAACAAATCATTTGAAGTAAGATAAAGGTCCTCGTTCATTAAAATATGCAGTGCTGAATGTTCGGCTATCATTGGGTAAATTTGGTTAAAATTAGTTAAACTGTTTCTTGCTTCAACATAATTTCAGGAACATTGCAGTTAAATTGAACCGGATAAATTTTTGTGCGGTAAGGTGGGATATTTTTACGAAATTTAACAAATTATACATGGTAAAAACAGCATGTGTATTTAACAGCAGATATTTAGTGATATGAGAAAGTTTACCGTTTTGATCCTGTGTTTTACGATGAGTGCATTTGCAGCTTTGGGTCAGAAAAAATCTTTAGATAAAGTTGCCGCAGTTGTGGGGAGCAGTATTATTTTAAATTCTGATATCGAAAGGGAATATGATAATTATCTGGTACAGGGAAACCAACCCAACCAAACTATAAAATGCCAGGTGCTGCAGCAATTGCTTACCCAGAAATTGCTGGCACAACAGGCAATAATTGATAGTGTGATTGTGAAAGATGATGAGATAGATAATGAAGTGGATAAGAGGATGCGCTACTTTGTACAGCGTGCCGGCGGACAGGAGAAACTGGAAGCTTTTCTTGGGAAATCTACGATTCAATATAAAGATGAACTCCGTCCGGATATTAAAGAGCAATTAACCGCACAAAAAATGCAGCAAAAAATAACGGATAAAATAAGCGTTACGCCGCAGGACGTGAAGAATTATTTTAATGCCATCCCAAAAGACAGTTTGCCTTCTATCAACAAAGAGGTGGAAATTGCACAAATTGTTTTTAATCCGAAGCTGACGAAAGAAGAAAAGCAGCTTTCAAGGGATAAAGCCGAAGCTTTGCGTGAGCGTATTAAAAAAGGGGAGGATTTTGGAACCTTAGCTACGCTCTATTCCCAGGATCCGGGATCAGCGCCAGCAGGCGGGGACCTGGGCTTTTTTGACAGAAACGCAATGGCCAAAGAATTTACCGCGATGGCTTTTAAATTAAAAGCCGGGGATATTTCGCCGGTATTTGAAACCGAGTTTGGTTTTCACTTTTTGCAAGTAATAGAACGACGGGGCGAGCAAGTGCATGTAAGGCATATCCTTATCATCCCGGAGATAACGCAAGCAAGTTTGGACCGTACCAAAACCAAGGCCGACAGTATTTACAAGGTTATCAAAACAAACAAAATTGATTTTTCTGCAGCAGCTTCTTTTTATTCTGATGATAACGAAACCAAGTATAACGGTGGGATGATGCTCAATGCCGAAAACGTACAAAGCCGTTCTACTTTTATCCCGACTGATAAATTAGATCCGCAAGTGGCATTGTTGGTTGATACCATGAAGGTAGGAAGTATTGCCCCACCTGCTTTGTTTACGACGGCCAAAAATACCAAAGCCTATAAAATCCTATATTTAAAATCTAAAACTGATGCACATAAAGCAAATCTGGCACAAGATTTTCCTAAGCTAAAAGATGCCGCATCCGAAACTAAGACTAGTAAAACGGTAAGTGAGTGGTTTGAAAAACGCCGTAAAGAAACTTATATCAACATTGATCCTGAATATCAAACCTGCGATCAGCTTAAATCCTGGGTAGTTACAACAGCACAGGTAAAATAATAATGGAATACCTTTCGGAAGTAGAAGCTGCAGATGCCTTGTTTGCATCTTATAAAGAAGTTAAAGCAGAAATTGGCAAGATCATCATTGGCCAGGATGATGTGGTTAAATCAGTGTTGATTGCTATTTTCAGTAACGGGCACTGTTTGCTGGTTGGCGTGCCGGGCTTGGCTAAAACCTTGTTGGTGCAAACAGTGGCGCAGGTGCTCGACCTGAGTTTTAACCGCATCCAGTTCACGCCTGATTTAATGCCTTCTGATATTATCGGTTCTGAGATTTTGGGCGAAGACCGGAATTTTAGATTTATTAAAGGGCCGGTTTTCTCTAACATTATTTTGGCAGATGAAATTAACCGCACACCGCCAAAAACACAGGCCGCCCTGCTGGAAGCCATGCAGGAAAAAGCGGTTACCGCAGCCGGTGTGACCCACCAATTGGATAAACCTTTTTTTGTACTGGCCACACAAAACCCAATAGAGCAGGAGGGGACTTATCCTTTGCCGGAAGCGCAGTTGGACCGTTTTATGTTTAATATTTCTTTAAACTATCCGTCTTTTCAGGAGGAGTTAAACATCGTTAAAAGTACTACCGGCAGTAATATCAACACGGTCAACAAATTACTAAATGCAGCGCAAATACGCTACTATCAGCAATTGGTAAGGAACATCCCGATAACCGACCATGTTTTGGAATATGCCGTAAAACTGGCTGCCAAAACACGCCCGAACACAGCTTTGGCTACACCGAAAGTAAACCAGTTGATAAGTTGGGGCGCAGGACCGAGGGCTTCTCAATTCCTGGTTCTTGGGGCAAAATGCCATGCAGTAATTTCCGGGAAATACTCACCAGACATAGAAGATGTTCAGGCAGTGGCTAAACCTATTTTACGACATCGAATTGTGCGCAATTACCGTGCTGAAGCGGAAGGATTGTCTGCTGATCAGATTATCGAACAGTTGTTTTAGCTGGTTGATTAAAACAATCAATCAACTGGATAATGCTTCTTTTATCATTATAGGTGAAGGGCGGAAAGGTGAAGGGCAAAAGGCAATCAACAGGATAATGCTTCTTTTATCCCCTTAAAAACCTTTGTCCCCCTAAATTTTTTGTGTTAGGTGCCGAATACAAAAACACCGATTTTATAGTGCTAAAAGAAGCATTATTATCGATCAAAGCTTATTGTAGAATTAGCGATAAATTATTTAAACCGTTTTTATTCGGATTTTAGTGAACAAGAAAGACCAACTATCAATCGGCCTTTCTCGTTAATGCTTCTTTTACCACCTATTTTTCAATAGGGGAAAAAATCTCGACCAAAATATTCCATTTATGCGCTTGATCTGGTTCCCAGATGCGGATGTAATTATAATTATTGGTGATTTCGCCTTTTTTAATTTTGGCTTTACCATAACTATAGGCCAGGTCACTGCTTATGGCACGGCCGGAGCCTGTATTTAAAGCTTCGATGGAAATAGCCTGGTTGCCTATAAACTGCAAGATCTTATCCTGTCCAATAATCGGTTCAAAACCAGGGAAATAATATCTTCCGTCTAAAGTTAAAAACTCTTTATAAGCAGAAAGCGAAGAAAACCCTAACGAGGTATTAAACAATTTATCAGTCGTAGTGATAATGTTGCGGCCGTTAAAAGGGTCTTTACTGACGGCATGCGGTGCAGCAGCAGGATCTTTAAAATCTACAATTTGCGTTTGTTTAGGTTCCGGATGCTGTAGGTTGATGTTAAAGAGCAGTTTTAATTTTCCGTATAAATCTGTCCTCCAAATGGAAAGGTACTCTCCGTAATCTGTGTCATCGCTCCCGCCGTCTTTCATGGTATAAGAACCGGCTGTAAAAGCCAGGTCGCCATTTGCTGAAATACGTGCAATTTTAGGTGTTGATATAAATTTACCGGGTATTTTTTCGCTGGCGGTATAATAGTTTTTAGCATTAACAGGTTCGGGTTTAAATACAATTGCATCAGGTTCCATCACGGCCAGGGAACCGTCCCGCATACCTTTTTGCGAAATTACACGGTTATAATCTTTTTCAGCATCCAATACTTCTTTTACGTGTGCAGTTTTTTGTGCCACGGCCAAGCCATTAAAGCATAAAAAAGCTACAAAAGCAGTACATAAATTTTTCATAGGTAGTAAAGGGATTTGTCGCAAGTTATTAATTTTTATAGTGAAAAGGTTACTCTGATTGAATGGGCAGCTTTGTAAACCAACAATAGTTAGGATTTAACTATAATTGCAAAGCTTTATTATATAATGGTCGATGTCAGATTTGTGTTCTTTTTATAAATACTGTTTTTACCGGCCTAAATTTTTGTCCAGGTTGTGCCTTCTTTACTATCTTTCAGTTGATAGCCGATTTTTTGCATGCCTTGCCGTATCTTGTCGGACGTAGCATAATCCTGGTTTAATTTTGCCCCGCTGCGTAGTTCAATAACAAAATCCAATACTTTAGGCAGTTCATCAGAGGTAACAGATTCATCTTTTAAACCTAAAACATCCACAATAAAATGTTGCAACAGATTTTGCAGGAGATCATGGTTTGGCCGGTCGATCTTTAATTTCTGATCCTGGATTGAGTTGACCAAACGGCAAACTTCAAACAGTTCAGCAATTAAAACGGGACTGTTGAAATCATCGTTCATTGCCTCGTAGCATCTTTGCTGTAAAGGCCCTATTTCTACTTCCCCAACAGCAGCTGTTTCTAAGTTGGAAGCCAGGGAAAAAGCATTCATCATCCTTTTAAAACCTTTTTCTGATGCCTCCAGTGCATCATTGGAAAAATCCAGCGTGCTGCGGTAATGAGCCTGCAACATAAAAAAGCGCACTGTCATCGGGCTAAAGCCTTTTTTTAAAAGGGAATGCTTGCCCGTAAAAAGTTCTTCCGGCAGGAAGCTGTTGCCTAATGATTTAGACATTTTTTGTCCGTTCACGGTCAGCATGTTCGTATGGATCCAATAATTGGCAGGCATTTTACCACAGGCTGCTTCATTTTGTGCTATTTCGTTGGTGTGATGCGTAGGGGCGAGGTCCATTCCGCCGCCATGAATATCAAACTGCCCGCCCAGGTACTTATTGCTCATGGCCGAACATTCCAGGTGCCAGCCCGGAAAGCCAATGCTCCAGGGGGAAGGCCATTTCATTAAATGTTCTGGTTTCGCTTTAATCCACAAAGCAAAATCAAGCTTGCCGCGTTTCTCTTCCTGTCCGCCCAGATTGCGGGTATTGTTGAGCATATCCTCTAAATTCCGGTTGTTCAAAATTCCGTAATCATGGCTTTGATTGTATTTTTCAACATCAAAATAAACAGAACCATTTATTTCGTATGCCAGTCCTTTTTCTAAAATAGTTTTTACCAGTTCAATCTGCTCAATAATATGTCCGGTTGCTGTTGGTTCGATGCTGGGCGGTTTTACGTTGAAAATTTGCATGACGTGATGAAAATCTACCGTATATTTTTGTACGATCTCCATCGGTTCCAACTGCGCAAGTTTTGCTTTTTTAGAGATCTTGTCTTCACCTTCATCCGTGTCGCCTTCCAGGTGGCCGGCATCAGTGATATTACGAACATAGCGAACCTTATAACCCAAGTGCAAAAGGTAACGGAAAATAAGGTCGAAAGAAATAAACGTGCGGCAATTGCCCAGGTGCACATCACTGTAAACGGTTGGGCCACAAACATATATTCCGGCAAATGGTGGGTTTATGGCTTTGAATTCTTCTTTTTTACGGGATAAGGTATTGTAAATAAAAAGCTTTTGCTGCATCGGGCAAATTTATATAAAAAGGGTTTTTTTTGCTTACTTTAACCGTAAATCGGCACGAATGGCATAATGATCAGAAAGCTTTTTTTTGATTATAGTATAATTAATTACTTCAAATTTAGGCTGTGCCAGGATGTAGTCAATTTGATAATTGGGAAAATCACCATTATAAGTAGCACCAAAACCATTTCCTTTCTCGCAAAACGCATTTTTTAAACCTGCAGACATTTTATTGACGGCAAAAGAAGCAGGTGTATCATTAAAATCGCCGGCAATTAAAAAAGGATATGGCGAAGTGTTGGCATGGTTTCTTACCAGATAAACCTGCTCGCTGCGCTTTAAAAAAGCGTTCTTGAGTTTGCTCATAATACGTTTATAAGAGTGCAGGTTAGATTCTTCTGCTTTAGCAACGCTGTCTATCACCTGGTAATCCTGAGGCATAAATTGGATAGATTGAAGATGGACCGCGTAAACACGGATAGTCTGGTTTGCTTTTTTTACATCGATAAAAATACACTGATTGGTGCTGTTTTTATCAGATAATTGTATCAGTCCTTTGTTTATAATCGGGAATTTAGAGAAAGCAGCTATACCGTTGCCATCATAATCAATATTATTAACAGTAAACCGATAAAAATAGTTGGTATGCAAAACTTGTTTTATAGAATCCACCATCGCAAACTCCCCTTTTTTCCGGCTGAAAAATTCGGGCATGCAAATTACGTCGGGGTCTTCATTTTTAATCAGCTGCAATATTTCTGTTCGTGTTGGTTTTGAACCATTTACGCCTACGCCGGCAAAACTGTGCACATTGTAGGTCATCAACCTTAAATAATCCTTTGATTTTTTTGGGGCATCTGAAGGGGTTGTATTAATGTTAAAACTCTTGACCAGGATACTCCAGCCAATTAAAATACTAAGCAGCGGGATAAAAATCGGTTTCTTAAAACGGATAAACCAATACAAAAGGAGAATAATGTTTGCGATAAGCAACGGCGGATAAGCCAGGCCGAAAAAAACAAGGGGCCAAAAAATACGAGGATCAATTAAACTGGCCAGTAAACTAAGCAGGATAGAAATGGAAGCTAAAACCGTAAAAAATAAAACTACTTTATCAAAAAAATATAGTTTTTTAACTGGTTTCATCTTTGCTGGCATTGAACAAGGTTTCCTTTTCTTTTTTAGTGAGGCTGGCGTAACCAGAATGTGAAATTTTGTCTAATATAGCATCTATTTCCTCTTCTTTTGATTTGGCCGTGCTGTTTTTAGCATAGTTTTTTGATACGACCTTTAACGATTTAGGTTTAGAAAAACGTTCTAACGCGCTTCCTAAAAGCGTAGTTCCCTGCAAATTTTTGATATAAAAGAAACCTGCGATAGCACCACCGATATGCGAAATTTCGCCGCCAGCGTTAGGACCGGTAATGCTGATCAGATCAAACAGCACATAAAATAAGGCGATCCATTTTAATTTTACAAACCCTAAAAACAGCAGTTGTATGGTATAATCCGGCAACAGCGTAGCCGTGGCTACAATGATGGCCATTACAGCGGCAGAAGCCCCAACGGTTGTAGAGCCAAATTTTGCATCGGCAAAAAGTGGAAAAACATTATAAAACAACACATATAGAAACGCACCAGCTAAGCCGCCAATAACATACAAGTCAAGCAGTTTTTTGCCGCCCAGGTACTCTTGGAAGATATTGCCCATCCAGTAGAACCATAGCATATTGAACAGGATATGAAAAAAACCACTATGCAAAAACATATAGGTAAAAGGCGTCCAGAAACGGATCAATAGTTTAGGCAGATAGGATGGAACAGCCAGATAGTCATTCAGGATAGCCGAAATTGCTGCATTACGGGTTGTAAGCATTTCGATCACGCCCAGCAAGCTTAAAAATAAAAAAACCGCTACGTTAATCCCGATCAATAAATTTACCCGGTTCCCGGAGCGGAAAACTTTTGTATGAATTTCTTCCCACATAAAATTATCTTTTAAATCATTTTAATCTAAAACGGTACATTAATAAAAATCGTTTGTTCGATGCAGTCGCCATACTTTTAAAAGGATATAACCAAATAAAGCACCGCCTAAATGGGCAAAATGAGCTACCGAATCCCCCTGGTGCTGACTTAAACCCATATACAACTCTACCACAATATAACCAATTACGGCATATTTTGCTTTTACAGGAATCGGGATGAGCATAATATACAAATTTGTTTCCGAATACAATACGCCAAAAGCAACCAATACCCCAAACAAAGCACCTGAGGCGCCTACCATGGGGTCTGCATATATAGCCCTTAGTTTTGCTGCATTTTCGGGCGTGATGTTATAATGAAATGCCGGATTAAAAATGAAACTTCCCAAAATCCCATGTACTTCAATCGCTTGAACCAGCATTTGCAGGGCCAGCGCGCCTAAACCGGTTATAAAATAGTAATTGAAGAAGCGTTTTGACCCCATGAAATATTCAATGGCCGGACCGAACATGTACAAGGCAAACATATTGAAAAAAATATGTGCCCAGCCACCATGCATAAACATGTAAGTAATGGGTTGCCAAGGCCTGAAATAAGGCGAGTCGAAATAAAAGGCACCCAGATGATAAGCCAGTTGTATTCCGGATTGTTCAAATACCAGCGTGGCTATAAAAAAAATAACATTGATGATCAGCAGGTTTTTTACAACAGGCGGAATATTTGATAAAGGCGATTGTCCGAATAAATTCATGGTTTTTACTGAAGCGGTACGATGCTTCTTTTATCGATCAAATTTTTGTAAAAGCTCTTCTAAAGTATAAGTAATGATAACTGGCTTGCCGCTAAGTGAAACGTTGGGCATCTGGCAGGCAAACAGCTGGTCTATCAATTGGTTCATTTCTTCCAGGGAAAAACGTGTTCCCGGGTTTACCGCTGCGTTTTTTGCCAGCGTTCGGGCCAGGTTATCCTGCTTGCTTAACTTTAAAGCAGATTGGTTGTTTTTAAAACCCTCCAGCAATTTCTCCAGCATTTCGTTCTGGGCTGCTTTGGTCAGTTCTGCCGGAACGCCTTCTACAATCACGGTATTTTTGCCAAACTCGCGGATATCGAACCCCAAAGCACGTACATCGTTAAACAGGCTTTTTAACAGTTCAAAATCTGCCGGGCTAAACGTTATGCTTTGCGGAAACAAAGTTTGCTGACTGACACCTGTATGATTCTCCAACTGAACTAAAAACCGTTCATACAAAATCCTTTCATGTGCCGCCTGCTGATCGATCAGCATAAAACCCGATTTAATTTGTGATAAAATAAAGCGTTGATGGATCTGGAACAATTGCCGCTCGCTCGATTTGCCGACCTGACGGTTATCTACAGAAATCTCCCTTTGTTGCGTGTCTATTTCCTGTTGTTCGGCAATTTTACCCTGGGTTATGGCGTATAAAGTATCCCAGTTCTGTACAAAATCAGGTTTTCCCCTTTCTGTAGGAGGGTGCAAAACTGAAGTACCTGTTGCTGTTTTAACGTCGGTAGAAAAAGGGTTGAAGTTTGGGTTGAAGCTGATGCCGGGAGGAACGATCTGATCAAAGGGTTTTGGACTGATCATCTGATCAAAACCTGTTTCCTGGTCAAAATCAAGCGAAGGTGTAATGTTATATCTGCCCAGGGAACGCTTTACAGCCGAACGGATAATGGCATAAATTGCTTTTTCATCCTGGTATTTTATTTCTGTTTTTGTGGGATGAACATTGATGTCGATCTTGCCCGGATCGATCGTGATAAAAAGTACGTACAGCGGAAAGCTGTCGTCCTGCAGCAGTTCTTCAAAAGCAGAAGAAACAGCATGGTTTAGATAAGCATCGCGTATAAAACGGTTGTTCACAAAAAAGAACTGCTCGCCACGGGTTTTACGCGCAAACTCTGGTTTTCCTACAAAACCTTCTAATTTGATGATCGAAGTGTCTTCCTCTACCGGAACCAGTTTCTGGTTGTAATTATTGCCGAACAGATGCACAATGCGTTGTTTCAATGTAGCAGAAGGCAAATGAAAAACTTCCTGCCCGTCATGGTGCAGCGTAAAAAAGATTTGTGCGTTAGCAAGCGTTACCCGTTGAAATTCATCAATAATATGACGCATTTCTATCGAATTGCCTTTCAAAAAGTTGCGGCGTGCGGGCGTGTTATAAAACAAGTTTTTAATGCAAACAGAAGTTCCGGCTGCTGTGGCACAAGGTTCCTGGCCAATCACGGCAGATCCCTCTATGCAAATTTCTGTTCCCAGTTCGTCTTCGTAGCGGCGGGTTTTCAATTCGACCTGGGCAATTGCAGCGATAGAAGCCATTGCTTCCCCCCGGAAACCCATTGTTCGGATCGCAAACAGGTCCTCTGCTTTCCTGATCTTGGAAGTTGCATGTCTTTCAAAACACATCCGGGCATCGGTAAAACTCATGCCGCAGCCGTTGTCTATCACCTGGATCAGCGCTTTGCCAGCTTCTTTTATAATCAGTTGGATTTTATCGGCCCCTGAATCGACCGCGTTTTCCAGCAGTTCTTTTACTGCCGATGCCGGGCGTTGTACCACTTCACCTGCAGCAATCTGATTGGCAACGGCATCAGGTAAAAGGTGGATAATATCAGACATCAATCTTCCTTAATTCTTTTTCGATGCTAAATTATAAAATTGATCGCATAACTTCGCAGTTTTACAGGGTGGTTGTAGTTTTGTCGGCTTTAAAATGAAAAATGATTGTGTTCTGATAAATATTAAAAAAACGCTGATGGAATAATTAAAGCCTGCTTCTACTTTAAATCAATGAACAATTGGACATGAAGGTTTCATCATCATTCAAAAACAAATTTATAAGGGCAAAAGAAGCATGTTGTATCATGCTTCTTTTACTGGCAAATTCCTGTGATCAAAAAAAGGAATACAATGCCGATCTGCTGATCAAAAATGCCCGTGTTTATACAGTTGATGCCCGTTTCACTATTGCAGAAGCTTTTGCAGTGAAGGACGGGAAGGTTCTGGCTGTTGGCAAAACCGCGGAGCTGGAAAAAAAATACACGGCAAAAGAAGTAATTGATGCAGCTGGAAAAGCAGTTTTTCCTGGGTTTATTGATGCACACACGCATTTTTATAAATATGGAATGGGTTTGCAAGCTGTTGACCTGAAAGATTTACCAAGTTGGAACATGGTGATAGATTCCGTAAAAAGTTATGCTAAAAACAATACCGATGGCTGGGTTATTGGCAATGGCTGGGACCAGAACCGCTGGAAAACAAAACAATTTCCCAACAAACAGCAATTGGACACATTGTTTCCGGTACGGCCGGTTTTGTTGACACGGGTTGACGGGCATGCGGCAATTGCCAACCAGGCAGCTTTAAACATTGCAGGCATCAAACCAAACCAAAAAATAGCAGGCGGGGAAATAGAAACCATAAAAGGTAAATTAACCGGGATTTTGGTTGATAACGCTGTTGGTTTAGTAACGCATAAAATTCCGGCATCAACCGATGAACAAACACAGAATGCACTTTTGCAGGCACAACACAATTGTTTTGCCGTTGGTTTAACTACGGTTGATGATTGCGGGTTGGATTATGCTTTGGTAAACACCATCCGGCAGTTACAAAACCGGGGCGATTTAAAAATGCGGCTGTTTGTGATGCTTTCCGATAATCAGCAAAACCTTGATCTTTTGTTTCGTAACGGGGCCATCAAAACGCCGCGCTTAAATGTAAGCTCGGTAAAATTTTATGCCGATGGCGCTTTAGGTTCGAGAGGCGCTTGTTTATTAAAACCCTATTCCGATCAGCCAAAATGGAACGGCTTTTTACGAAGTCCGAAGCAGCATTTCCAGGATATGGCTAAGCTTTTGGCAGCAAAAGGTTTCCAAATGTGCACACATGCCATTGGTGATTCTGCCAACCGCGTGGTGCTAAAAATTTATGGAGGTGTTTTAAAAGGGAAAAACGACCGGCGGTGGAGGATAGAACATGCGCAAATCATTGATCCCTTAGATTTTAAATATTTCGGACAAAATAATATCATTCCTTCTGTTCAGCCAACGCACGCTACTTCGGATATGAACTGGGCCATAAAGCGTTTAGGAAAAACACGTATAAAAACAGCATACGCTTACCAGCAATTGTTGCGGCAAAATGGCTGGCTGGCGTTGGGGACAGATTTTCCTGTAGAAAACATCAGTCCGTTCTACACGTTTTATGCAGCCGTGGAAAGGAAGGACCTGAAAGGATTGCCCGAAGGCGGTTTCCAGAAAGAAAATGCTTTAACCCGCCAACAGGCTATTAGAGGCATGACGATCTGGGCGGCAAAAGCAAATTTCCAGGAAAACGAAAGGGGAAGTTTAGAACCAGGAAAATTTGCGGATTTTGTGATCCTGGATCAGGATCTGATGCAGGTAAAAGGAAGCGAACTGCCAAAAGTGAAAGTACTTCAAACTTATATCAATGGAGAAAATGTATATAAAAAGCCTTAACCGTACTTGTATCGCCGGATTATTATGGATGATGGTCGTGCTAAACTCAGCTTGTGCTCAAAACGTAGATCAGCATCAGCAGAATCAAAGTTTTTTAGCTGCTAAAAGAAGCATCGAAAGTTCTACGGTTTTACTGAACGATCAGGATCAGTTGGTTCCTATAAAAAATTTAGACCGGCAAAAAATAGCCAGTGTTCATTTCGGTTTCGAAAATGCCCCGGTTTTTGATAGTTTGCTGAATAAATATGCCAAAGTACAATCCTTTAATGCAAACATTTATGATGCTGACAAAACATTGAACAACCTGTTATTTGACCTCAAATTTTTTTCGACAGTTATTGTTCAGCTAAACAAAAATGATTTGCTTAATCCGGCTTTAATGCCTTTTTTAACCATGCTTGATCAACAAAAAAACCTGATTGTTAGTTGTTTTGGTGCATCACAACTACAGCCAGGGTTTGATGCTTTAAAAGGGGTAATATTATGGTCGCCGGTTTCTTCACCCATAGCAGCAAATTATGCAGCCCAAATGTTGTTTGGCGGTGTGGCGGCAACACAAAAACTGCGCAACAATATCTCATCAAAATATCAAAATGGTGATGGTTCCCTTACCATTCAAACGCGTTTGGCTTATTCCGTTCCAGAAGAAGCCGGTATTAATACCGATAACTTAAACTCTGCGATTGATGCGATTGCTGCTGAAGCAATTCGTGCCAAAGCCATGCCTGGAGCGGTGGTGCTGGTAGCAAGAAACGGTAAGGTTATTTTTAACAAAGCGTATGGCAACCACACTTACGATACTCAAATGCCAGATAAAATTACAGACATTTTTGACCTCGCTTCGGTAACCAAAGTTTCTGCTACCACCATGGAAACCATGCAATTGGTAGATGAGGGCAAGTTAAACATCGATTCTACAGTTGGCAGTTACCTTGCTTTAGCCCGCAGTACCAATAAAAGCGATATTAAAGTGCGCGAACTGCTGATGCACCAGGCGGGGCTGGTTCCTGATGTTCAAACTTATGAAAAGGTAAAAGCATCTGACCATAGTGCGGATTCGTCTGCGGCCTTTCCTACAAAAGTGGCAGATCATTATTATTTGAGAAAGGATTATTTTAAAGAAGTGATCTGGCCAGACATGCTTAACTCTCCGCTACGGACAAGAGGAAAATACGTTTACAGCGATTTAAGCATGTATTTTATGAAAGAAATTGTAGAAACTATTTCTGCTGTTCCGCTCAATGTTTATGTTCAGCAAAATTTTTATTCTCCATTAGGAATGCAAACAGCCGGTTTCTTGCCGCTTAACCGTTTTCCGAAAGATCAGATCATCCCTACCGAAAACGACCAGGGTTTCCGTAATCAATTGTTGGTTGGTTATGTGCACGACCAGGGTGCCGGAATGCTGGGCGGTGTTTCGGGCCATGCCGGTTTGTTTGCCAGTGCCAATGATCTGGGCATTTTATATCAGATGATATTAAACCGGGGCACTTACGGAGGTACTCAATACATCAAACCTGAAACGGTTGATCTTTTTACTTCTAAACAATCTACGGTTAGCCGCCGTGGTTTAGGGTTTGACCGTTGGGACCCAAACCGCGAAACCAAGTATCCCTCAGTAATGGCTTCCGATCAAACTTATGGACATACGGGTTATACCGGCACATGTTTTTGGGTTGATCCAAAGTACAACCTGGTTTATATATTCCTGTCCAATCGCGTTAATCCAAAAGTCACAGATAAATTATCGCAATTAGGTATCCGCAGGAGGATCCAGGATGCAATTTACGAAGCTATCCAAAAAGGATTATAATAATTAAACTAAGGCATGATTTTTGAACTTTAGCGCAAAAAATTAATCGTTATGAAAAAAGTTATTTTACTGTTTACAGTTGTTTTACTAGGTATAACAACGCAAGTTTTCCCTCAAAACACTATCGACACTGTTAAATTAAACAAGCAGTACACAGATGTTTCTAAAGACATTGCAGATTTGCAGGTAAAGTTGCAGGATGCGCAAAGCAAATTGCCCACCTACCAGTCTAAAGCACAGGATGCAACCCTACAATCAAAAGAAGTTGCCTTACAAAGCAGTGCACAGGCTCAAAAAGCAAGTGACGGGAATTATGATCAAACTCAAAAAGCCAGAAATAAAGCAAAAAGAGCAGCAAACAAATCAGCTGATGCTAAAGATGCCAATAACAATGTAAAAGATTTAAATAATAAGATTAAAGATCTAAGCAAGGAGATCAGTAAAAAGCAAAAACAACAACAAGAATTACAAGCAAAGATTACTGAAGCAAAATCATAACAATCTGTAACTTCATCACAACCGGCAACAACACAACCTTAACCTTAATATTACATAAAGAACAGGTTATACTATTTGTAAACATATAAATTTGCATATAAATTATCCGAATGAAAATAGGTATTGTTTGTTATCCAACATTTGGAGGCAGCGGTGTTGTTGCCACTGAATTAGGTAAAGCTTTGGCCGACAACGGCCATCAGGTACATTTTATAACTTATAGTCAACCTGCCAGGCTTGATTTTTTTTCAGAAAACCTTTTTTACCACGAAGTTGCCGTATCCAAATACCCTTTGTTTGATTATGCACCTTACGAAATTGCATTGGCCAGTAAAATGGTTGACGTTGTGCGTTTTGAAAACTTAGACTTACTGCATGTGCATTATGCCATTCCCCATGCTTCTGCAGCTTATATGGCCCAGCAAATTTTAAAGACGTATGGCATACACATTCCATTTGTAACAACTTTGCACGGAACAGATATTACGCTGGTTGGTAAAGACCGTACCTACAAACCGGTTGTTACTTTTTCAATCAACAAGTCTGACGGTGTAACTGCGGTTTCACATCATTTAAAACAAGATACATTAGATTTTTTTGATATTGAAAACGAAATCCGTGTGATTCCGAATTTTATTGATCTGGAACGTTTCAGCAAAAAAGCCAAAGACCATTTTAAAAAAGCAATTGCACCTTTTGGCGAAAAAATATTGGTACATACCTCTAATTTCCGAAAAGTAAAACGTACGGAAGATGTAATTAAGCTGTTTGCCATTGTCAATAGGCAACTGCCGTCTAAATTATTAATGGTTGGCGATGGGCCCGAACGTTCGATGTGCGAACAGTTGTGCCGCGATTTGGGCGTATGGGACAATGTGCGTTTTTTGGGCAAGCAGGAAGCTGTTGAGGAAATTTTATCAGTTTCCGATCTTTTCCTGATGCCTTCCGAGTCCGAAAGCTTTGGTTTGGCTGCATTGGAAGCCATGGCTTGTAAAGTTCCGGTTGTAAGTTCTAACACAGGGGGCATACCGGAATTAAATATTGATGGTGTAACCGGATTCATGAATGCCGTTGGCGATGTAGAAACGATGGCCGAAAAAGCGATTTATATTTTGCAGGACGAAGACCGCTTAAAACAATTTAAAGAAAATGCGCTGGCGCGTGCCAAAGAGTTTGATCTAAGCCTGATCTTGCCTTTGTACGAAGATTATTACAACGAAGTAATCGAACGATCTAAAGTAAGCATGTGATTTTTATGCTGTAAAAGAAGCATTTAAACTTAAATGTTTTGTACTTTTTTTAAATAGCGGCTATGCTTCTTTTACCACCCTAAAATCAGCAAACGTTCAATTTATAAAACCAATTAAATAAATAACATTTTGTTATTCGTGATTTTACTTTAGTTTTGCAAAAAAATCCTAATAAGCGGAAGTGGCGTAATTGGTAGCCGCACCAGACTTAGGATCTGGCGCCGCGAGGCGTGGGGGTTCGAGTCCCTTCTTCCGCACATTGTTTCCTCCGTCATTTAAATTATGACGGAGGAATTTTTTTATCATAATAAAAACAGTTTCAAAAAATGAATATCACACAGGAAAAAATAGATGATTTAAACGCTGTTTTAAACATCAAGATCAATCAGGAAGATTACCAGGCCAGGGTTGAAAAAGCAATTAAAGACCAGGCGAAAAAAGCAAAACTGCCAGGTTTCCGGCCGGGTATGGTCCCTGCTGCCCACATAAAAAAAATGTATGGCAAAAGTATTTTGGTCGATGAGATCAACCATCTGCTTTCAGATTCTTTAAATAATTACATCACCGAAAACCAGTTGGAGGTTTTAGGCCAGCCATTGCCAAAACCAGATGCTGAAAAACAGTTTAACTGGGATTTTAACGAAGATTACGAGTTTGATTACGAAATGGGGCTGGCCCCTGATTTTACCTTGGGTTTTTCTGCTGCCGATGTCGTTCCGCAATATGTTGTTAAAATTGATGACGAAACGTTAAAAGCACGCATTAAAAACATCCGCAGGAGCTATGGCAAGATGACAAACCCTGACGTATCGGCAGATGATGACGTTTTGTATGCTGAGTTAAAGCAGCTTTCCCCGGATGGTTCTGTTTTTGAAGGAGGTATAACCAATACTGCTTCTGTCCGTTTGGACCAAGTTGTTGACGAAGAAGTCAAAAGTTCTTTGACCGGACTGAAAAAAGAGGATGTTGTTACTTTCGATATAAATAAAGCTTTTAACAATGATGCAGCAAAGATTGCCGCTTTGCTTAAAATTGACGAAGAAACAGCTGCCGATTTAAAATCAAACTTCAGCCTAACGGTAAAAAATGTAAACCGGTTGGAAGAATCGGATTTAAACCAGGAGTTTTTTGACAAAGTTTTCGGAACGGACGTTGTACACGATGAAGACGAATTCAAATCGAAAATAAAAGAAGAGCAGGAAGCTATGATGCAGCAGGATGCTGAACGCAAGCTTCAGGATGAATTATATGAGTTCAGCCTTCATAAAATAAATTTAACGTTGCCTGATGAATTTTTGAAAAGATGGCTGAAAGCAACCAACGAAAAGTTAAGCGAGGAGGAACTGGAAGAAGGGTACGATGATTTTGCAAAAAACCTGAAATGGACACTGATCGAAAATAAAGTTATCAAGGATAATAATATCGAAATTAAATATGAAGAAGTGTTTCAGGCTGCTAAACAACGCTTAGATGCACAATTCAGGATGTACAGTCCGCAAGCCCTGGATGAAGAGCAGTTAGGCCAGTACACGGTTCAATTTTTACAGAATAAAGACAATTCAAATAAGATTTTTGAGGAAGTAAAGGCACTAAAGGTTTTTGATTACCTTAAAAGTGTTGTTACTTTAGATAAAAAAGAAGTAGATAATAATCAGTTTAAAAAACTGGAATAAATATTAACAATTGTTAAAGTTAATGGTTATCCGGTTCTATAAACGATGAATTGGATAACCATTGTTTTTTTATAGAAATATGCAAATAGATAAAAAAGAATTCAGAAAATATGCCGTAAAGCATCATCGCATAAATGGTATTTATGTAGATAAATTTATAGCCGGTGTAGAAAATACACAGCCCACAACTGGCATGACGCCTTATATAATTGAAGAGCGCCAGTTAAACGTTGCACAAATGGACGTATTTTCCCGTTTGATGATGGACCGGATCATTTTTTTAGGGGATGCAGTAATGGATTTGAATGCAAATATCATCCAGGCACAACTGCTTTTCCTGCAATCAACCGATGCTAAAAGGGATATTCAGATCTACATTAATTCTCCGGGCGGTTCTGTTTATGCCGGTTTAGGGATTTATGATACCATGCAGTTCATTTCCAATGATGTAGCTACCATCTGTACCGGTATGGCTGCTTCTATGGCTGCTGTATTGCTTTGCGCAGGCACAAAAGGAAAACGTGCTGTTTTACCTCATTCAAGGGTAATGATCCATCAACCTTCGGGAGGTGCACAAGGTGTGGCTTCTGATATGGAGATCAACCTGCGCGAAATGTTAAAATTAAAAAAAGAATTATACGATATTATAGCCAAACATTCCGAACAATCGTATGAATGGGTAGAAAAATCATCCGACCGCGATTACTGGATGTCTTCTGATGAAGCCAAAGAGTTCGGTATGGTTGACGAGATACTCAAAAGTAATAAAGCCGATAAATAAATAAAAACCATGAGCAAAACCAGCAAAGATATCAAATGTTCATTTTGCGGTGCAGGTAAGCAGGATTCATTAATGCTGATTGCCGGCTTAGACGCTCATATTTGTGATAAATGCGTTAATCAGGCCAATGATATCCTGGCTGAAGAATTGAAGTTGCGCAAAGTAAAATCACCACTGCAGCCATCTGCCGCTATTTTAAAACCGGCAGAGATCAAATCCCACCTGGATCAATATGTGATCGGTCAGGATTCTGCTAAAAAAGTTCTGTCCGTAGCTGTTTATAATCACTACAAAAGATTGAACCAAAAGATCGGAAAGGATGAGGTGGACATAGAAAAATCCAACATTATTTTGGTTGGCGAAACCGGGACAGGTAAAACTTTGTTGGCCAAAACCATTGCAAAAGTATTGAACGTACCGTTTTGTATTTGTGATGCAACTGTTTTAACAGAAGCTGGTTATGTGGGCGAAGATGTAGAAAGTATTTTAACCAGATTGTTACAGGCCGCAGATTATGATGTTACACTGGCCGAGCGTGGTATTGTTTACATTGATGAAGTAGATAAAATTGCGCGTAAAAGTGATAACCCGTCCATCACACGAGATGTATCTGGAGAAGGGGTGCAGCAAGCTTTGCTTAAAATCCTGGAAGGAACAATGGTAAACGTTCCGCCTCAGGGTGGCCGTAAACATCCTGATCAAAAAATGATCACGGTAAACACCAGTAACATCCTCTTTATTTGCGGTGGCGCTTTTGATGGGATTGAAAAGAAAATAGCCAATCGTTTGCGCACACAAACTGTGGGTTATAAAATGAAATCCGAAGATCAGGAAATAGACCTTAAAAACCTGTACAAGTACATTTCCCCGCAGGATTTGAAAGCTTTTGGTTTAATTCCGGAACTGATCGGCCGGTTACCTGTATTGACTTTTCTAAAACCATTGGACCGTGAAGCCATGTTACTGATCCTTACGGAACCAAAAAACTCCCTTATCAAGCAATATGATAAATTGTTTGAATATGAAGATGTAAAACTAAATATCGATAAAGAAGTGTTGGACTACATTGTAGATAAAGCAATGGAATTTAAGCTGGGGGCAAGAGGGCTTCGATCTATTTGCGAAGCAATCATGATCGATGCTATGTTTGAGGTCCCGTCTGCTAAAGTACATCACAAGCATTTGGACATTACCTTGGATTATGCCAGGGAAAAATTTGAAAAATCAGATTTGAAAAAGCTGAAAGCAGCTTAAACAGGCCCCGGTTTAAAGCCGGGGTTTTTTGTACACCTATTTTTATGCCCTAAAAGAAGCATCGTCCATGAATGAGGAAAAAGACGTTAAGAAGGACCCGGAAATTGTTAAGCAATCGCATAAAGTAAAAGAAATTCAAAGCCCGGTTAAATCCGGCCTGAAAACAAAAGAAGCAATTGTAGCCAACTGGTTGCCGCGTTATACCGGCAGGTCGCTGGACGATTTTAAGGAGTACATTATCCTCACTAATTTTTCTAAATACCTGCAATTGTTTTCAGAGTGGCATAACAATGCACCAATTCTTGGTTTGGATAAACCGATGCAAAGTGTTACTGCTGATGGGATTACCATCATAAATTTCGGGATGGGCAGTGCTTTGGCGGCTACCGTAATGGATCTGCTTACGGCCATTCATCCTAAAGCAGTGATCTTTCTGGGAAAATGCGGGGGCTTAAAAAGAAAAAACAATGTGGGGGATTTGATTTTGCCCATTGCTGCCATCCGCGGCGAAGGTACTTCCAATGATTACCTGCCTTCGGAAGTGCCCGCGCTGCCTGCCTTTGCTTTACAAAAAGCCATTTCAACCACCATTCGTGACCATTCCCGTGATTATTGGACCGGAACGGTTTACACCACTAACCGACGGGTTTGGGAGCACGACAAACAATTTAAAAAGTATTTAAAAAGCCTCCGCACCATGGCTGTTGATATGGAAACAGCAACTATTTTTATCACCGGTTTTGCCAATAAAATCCCTACAGGCGCTTTACTGCTGGTTTCCGATCAGCCAATGGTTCCGGAAGGTGTAAAAACGGCAGAAAGTGATTCAAACGTAACAGAAAAATTTGTTGAAACGCATTTGCGCGTTGGTATTGATTCCCTGAAGCAGCTCATCAATCATGGCCTTACGGTTAAGCACCTGCACTTTTAAACGGACAAAGTTCGTTCCCCAGGACCTTACAATTAGTGATAATATTTTTCACGATCACCCTGAAAGTATTATAATTTTGTTTGATGATTTTTGCCCTATAAAAGAAGCATTACAGCAGCAGAACAATAGTCTATAACAGCGATAGAAAAAATGTGGTACAATAATATCCTCGAAACCATTGGCAACACGCCTTTGGTAAAACTCAACATCATCCCAAAAGATATCAAGGCAACCGTTTTGGCCAAGATCGAAACTACCAATCCTGGCAATTCCATTAAAGACCGCATGGCTTTAAAAATGATCGAGGATGCCGAAAAAAGCGGTAAGCTGAAACCAGGCGGAACGATTATCGAAGGTACATCCGGCAACACTGGAATGGGACTGGCTATCGCAGCAGTAATTAAAGGTTACAAGTGTATTTTTACCACAACAGATAAACAATCCAAAGAAAAAGTAGATGCTTTGCGTGCTTTTGGTGCCGAAGTGATTGTTTGCCCAACCAATGTTGATCCTGAAGATCCGCGTTCTTATTACTCTGTTTCTACCCGCTTAGAACGCGAAGTCCCCAATTCCTGGAAACCAAACCAGTATGATAACCCTTCCAACACACAAGCCAACTACGAGCAAACCGGACCAGAAATTTGGGAACAAACAGAAGGAAAAGTTACGCATTTGATTGTAGGCGCCGGGACCGGCGGAACCATTTCTGGTGCCGGAAAGTATCTGAAAGAAAAAAATCCGGCTATTCAGGTTTTGGGAATTGATACTTATGGTTCGGTTTTTAAAAAATACAAGGAGACCGGAATTTTGGACAAGAATGAAATCTATCCGTATATCACCGAAGGTATTGGGGAAGATTTTTTACCGCAGAATGTAAATTTTGAAGTGATTGACCATTTCGAAAAAGTAACGGATAAAGATGCGGCTTTGATGACCCGGGAAATTGCACGTAAAGAAGGCATTTTTGCCGGAAACTCGGCTGGCTCCGCTGTTGCAGGTTTACTACAGATGAAAGACCGGTTTAAAGAAGGCGATGTGGTGGTGATTATTTTCCCGGATCATGGTTCGCGCTACATGGGCAAAATGTATAACGAAGACTGGCTGCGCGAACGCGGGTTTTTGAAAGATGAAAAACTTACTGCCAGAAGCATCATCAGCAAGCAGAACGAGCAGGAAATTATTACGATTGATTGTGAAGAAACGGTTTTAAAGGCTATCAATACTATTAAAACCTTGAATATTTCGCAGATCCCGGTTACACAGCAGGAGATGATCATCGGTAAGATCACAGAAAGCGATATCCTGGATGCCTTGCTGGAAAATCCTGCTTTAAAGTCCCATCCTATAAAAAGCATTCTCACTTCACCTTTTCCTTTTGTGGACCTGAATACTTCTATTGATAAAATATCTTCCCTCATCAACAAAGAAAACACAGCAGTTTTGGTAGAAGATGAAAAAGGCAAGTTTAAAATTATTACGCAGTACGATATTATCAATGCGATTTCGGGTTAAAAGAGTAGAAGTTTTTAGGTGGTAAAAGAAGTATTATGCGAAGAAGTATTAAAAGTAAAACCCAACGATGATTTTGCAATTAATAATATCGGCGCAAAACTGATGCAATACGGCAGGATCAAAAAGCATACTCTTATTTTAAAAGGGCTATTATCATTAACAGAAGTTATCCTAATACGCATTACACACGGGTACTAACTGCCGAAAAGTAAGGAGACTATAAAAAAGCTTTTCAGCGTCCCACTACGACCAAAGAGAAAAATGATAAAAAGGACCAACTATACAGCAATAGTTTTATTTAGCAATTGATGCAGAGAAATTCGGTATTGTTGTAATTAAAAGCGGTAAGAATTCAAAACTTATCTGAAAGTGCTACTCCCATTTCTTCATTTTTGTATGCAAATAAATGAGCTGGGGACATACCATATTTTTTTTTGAATGAAAAATAAAAATGTGTGAGATTTTCAAATCCCAAGTCGAGATAAATGTCAGCAGGCTTATTCTTCTTATTCTTAATAAGGTAATGTGCTTCTGAAAGTCGGCGGTTCTGTAGCCATTGTCTTGGTGAAATATTAAATATCTCTGCAAAATCACGTTTAAAACTTGCCAGGCTTCTGCCTGTTAATGTTGCGAAATTGGCAATCGGGACATTATAAGTAAAGTTTTCATTCATGTACTTTTCAAGATCAATCTTATAAGGCTCGCTAAAATCGAACAAAAACCCTTCTATTTCCGGTTTGCATTGTAATAACAACTCCAGTGCTTCTTTTAGTTTTAAGGTAGATAAAGTCTGGCTACTTGTCGCAACATTACCGATGTAGGGAGAAAGTGAGTTAAAATAAGCCAGTAAAAACGGGTCGGATGGAAGATATATATGCGGGTCTCCCAAATATTTTTGCCGAACATCTATTTTGTTTTCTATGGCATATCTATGCAAAAGGTCTTGGGAAAAAGCAATGGAAATAAACTGAAATTTTCCAGCCTTAGATGGAATTTTAGTCATTTTTACCAACTGATTTCGTTTCCCAAGGACTAAACTTCCCTGCGGGATTACCTCTGTTCCTTTAATGGTTTGTAACTGCATTTCCCCTTCCAGCATATATCCTAAACTATGCTCCGCAACAAAGTTCTCGTTGCCCCTGGTTCGTTCAGTAGAACAGGAATACAGAATATTGTTGAACAATATTTTTTCCATTTCTCCCATTATGCTTAGATAACGTTGTTATTTTACTCTTGTAAATGTATAGGTTTGACCGAATATAGAAACACCTATAAAAGCCCTTAATTCAAGTTTATCATTGCCTTTAAGTTTTACTTTTGCGTTTGCAGAACGCCCCTTTCTCGGATCGTAAACAGTTCCGCCAATGTATTCCCCATCTTCGTATTTGAGATTAGTAAGGAATACAAGTCCCAGCCGGTCTTTATTTCTCATTTTCGGATTGGGGTTTTCAGTATCTTTTCTTGATGTTTTTCCGTCCTTTTCAAACATTTCATTTCCCCAAACAAATTTTCCGAAATATTTATTTTCCGACATGAAGATTTCAATTTTTGAATCTTTTTTGTCGCTAAACCATACGCCCAGAATTTTATCAGCTTCTAGGGATTGGGCTTAAGTAAACGTTGTAATGATTTGCATTACTATTGATAAGCAGATTTTTTTCATTGTTTTATAAGAATTAGTAAATTATTTTATTGGACGCATTATAATTTTATCAAAAATTCTGTCTCCCATATAAATGCGCATCCACACTAATAATTTTGCGAATTTTCCTAAACGATAACGTGTTGCAGGCTTATTAGATAAAATTGCTTTCAAAATTACATTTGCTACAATTGAAGGTGGAGATGCAGCGTTCTTTTTAGTGTATGAATCCATTGTACTTTTTGCCATAGCGTTTGCCAAAGCAGAATAAGCACCATTTCCGGAAATTTCAAGCAATGATTTATAAACAATGTTGCCAAAGTCTGTTGCTATAATTCCCGGTTCAATGATAACCACGTCAATATTAAACGATTTGAGCTCTAATCTAAGACAATCACTCCAACCTTCAAGAGCGTGCTTTGTTGCATGATACCAGGATCCAAGTGGTGTATACATTTTCCCTCCCATTGAAGCTATATTGATGATCTTGCCAGAACGTTTTTCGCGCATGAAAGGCAGTACTTCCTGTGTCATTCTTGCTAATCCAAAAAGATTGACCTCGAATTGTCTTTTTGCATCTTTGATACTGACATCCTCAACTGCACCGTAGAGCCCATATCCCGCGTTGTTTATTAATACGTCGATTCCGCCTTGTTCTTGCACAATTTGCTTTACTGAATTTACAATTTGTTGTTCATCAGAAACATCGAGTTTCAATGCACGGCCTCCCAATTCTACAAAATCCTGCATCTGTTCAACTCGTCTTGCGGCACCGTAAACTACGTGTCCTTCTTGGATCAATTTTATTGCTGTTTCCTTACCTATACCCGATGATGCTCCAGTAATTAATATGACTTTCTTCATTTTTTAAATTATTGCTGACACAAATATATTTCACTCATTAATGATTTTACTTGTTGTACGGCTCAATTTTTATTTGTTGTAAAGCTCTATTTATGGTTTTGAGGAATATGTAGAAACGGAAGCTCGCAAGCTATCGATGAGTATTTTCTTTATTTTATCTTTTTTGGGTTCAGGGACCCGCCTTATAAAAGACTTCGAAAAACTTTCTATAAGTTACTGTCTCGGATCGGGCACTTCTAACGCGTTTGAAAAAGCGGAAGTAGCCAGATAAGTGCCTATTAAGCGGACCATGTCAGCTACACCCTGTTCCTTTAAAGATTCAATTGCCTGTAGATAAGTTTGATTATCTATACAGTGCTGACTTGATAATTGGCTTGTAAACCGGTTAGCAGCTAACTCCTGCGAGTTCAGCCTTAATAGATGCCTGCCGGATTTCAATGAACCTATTATCGAGTCATCCAAATCCGCTGCCTTCCCAATAGCAGCATGTGCGTATATTTCATAGTGTGTTTTCCAAGCTATTCCTATAATAAGGATGATGATTTGTCTTACCCTTGTTGATATAGTGGATTGAGCAGATTCTACATCTACCCATTCAGTAAAACCTGTGCTGATAACCGGACTGCGAAGGAAAAAATTAAAAGAACCAATTAATCGGCCATCATTCAAAATCGCTTTAAATTTATTTTTTTACGCCCACTGCACCTGGTTTTTATAAAAACGATTATAAAAATCCTGCTGTTCAGGGCTTAGGTAATCCGGCTCCGGCAGCTTTAAACGCCCGCCCAGCAACAAACAGGAAGATAAGCACGTAAGGGGGATCAATGTTTTTCATAACCTTGCAAACTATAGTATTAAGGTAGAAAAAAACGAAATATAAAAGAAGCATTAACCAACAATTTGGGTAATGCTTCTTTTACCACCTAAAAATTAGTGTTTAGATGCGTTTAATATCAGCGCCTAAAGCAATCAAGCGTTTGTCGATATGCTGATAACCGCGTTCAATTTGCTCAATATTACTGATGACAGATTTTCCTTGTGCCGATAAAGCAGCGATAAGCAGGGAAACGCCGGCACGGATATCGGGGGAAGTCATTTCGATGCCGCGCAGTTTTACTTTTTTGTCCAAACCGATTACGGTTGCCCGGTGTGGGTCGCAAAGAATAATTTGTGCACCCATGTCAATCAACTTATCTACAAAAAACAAACGGCTCTCAAACATTTTCTGATGGATCAAAACTGATCCTTTTGCCTGCGTGGCAATAACCAAAACAATGCTCAATAAATCCGGTGTAAAACCAGGCCAGGGCGCATCTGCAATAGTTAAAATAGAACCATCGATAAAAGTATCGATCTCGTAATTTTTTTGAGCCGGAATATAAATATCGTCCCCGCGCAACTCAAACTGAATGCCCAGACGTGAAAAAGTATCCGGGATAATACCCAGTTCCTGAAAATGAACGTCTTTTATCGTGATTTCTGATTCCGTCATGGCAGCTAAACCAATAAAAGAACCGATCTCGATCATGTCCGGCAGCAAACGGTGTTCCGTTCCTCCTAATGATTCCACACCTTCAATCGTTAACAAATTTGATTTAATACCAGAGATTTTGGCACCCATCCTGTTCAGCATTTTGCAAAGCTGCTGTAAATAGGGTTCGCATGCCGCGTTGTAAATGGTTGTGGTTCCTCTTGCCAAAACAGCGGCCATCACCACATTTGCAGTTCCGGTTACCGATGCTTCTTCCAGCAAAATGTCCGTTCCGTGCAGATTAGTGGCATCTACATCAAAAAACTCCTCGCTCGCGTTGTATTCAAAACGTGCACCTAATTTTTCAAAGCCGAGAAAATGCGTGTCCAACCTTCTGCGGCCAATTTTATCGCCTCCGGGTTTTGGGATGGATGCTTTGCCAAACCTGGCCAAAAGCGGGCCAACGATCATGATAGAACCTCTTAAACTTCCGCCTTTTTGTTTAAAAGCATTCGATTTAAAAAAACCCTGATTGATGTTTTTGGCGTGGAAAGAATAGGTATCAGGAGATAAGCGAACGGTTTCGACGCCCATATCGCCCAGCAACTCGATCAGCTTGTTCACATCTTTAATATCCGGGATATTGCTGATGGTCACTTTTTCTTCTGTCAGCAGCACGGCAGAAATTACCTGTAAAGCTTCGTTTTTGGCACCCTGGGGTATAATCTCTCCCTTTAAAGGTTTGCCGCCCCATATTTCAAATGCACTCATATAGTAGTTTTTACCCGGTAAAAACAGTATCAGAATTTCCTGCCGGGATTATTATTGGTTCGGTTACGGTTGTTTTGCATTTGCCGCGGATTGTTGTTATTGTTCTGGCGGCCTTTATTGTTCTGGTTGTTGGTTCCGCCGCGCGGCCGGTTGGTATTTTGTGCAACCGGCGTGCGGTATTCAACACGGTTCAGGTTGATGTTTTCTTCCAGGTGCAACTCATCTTTCGACAGGATCTTCAGGTCGTTTAAAATGGTTTCGTCGGCAACTGAATCCTTGTTCCAGGTTACGTAAGCCATTTTCATAAAGTTGGCAATGGCCTGCACCATAGGTTGTTTGCGTTGTTCGTCGTCAATACTTTTGGCTTTTTCGATCATCAGTTCAATCGTTTTGCCATAATGTTTAAAGCTGATCCTTTGGTTGGGGTACTTTAAAGGTGCAGGTTTAAAATGGATCATTTCCGGGGAAGGTTTCGGGTAAGGGGAATCTACATCGATCTTAAAATCAGAAATAATATGGAGGTGGTCCCATAGCTTGTGTTTAAAATCGGCCACATCGCGTAAATGCGGGTTTAAAAACCCCATCAGGTCAATCACTACCTGTGCGTAACGGTTGCGCTCTTCTTTGGTAGGCAACGCAACAATATACTTAACCATGTTCTGTACGTTTCGGCCGTACTCAGAGAGGATTAATTTATTGCGGGAAGTATTATAATCAAAATTCATGTTTTCAAATTAAACAGGTAATGCCTTCTTTGTACGGAAGGATTTGCATTTAAAGCGTTAATATACCTTAAATAGTATAAAAGATTTATTCTACTATACGAAGTTTGGCAAATTTAAGCAACAATTGCTTCTGACCAAGCTCTTTAAAAAAAATTGTTGCTTTTATATCAGCTTTGTTGCCTTCGAGGTTGATTACTTTGCCAAAACCAAACCTTTCGTGCTCTACTTCCATACCTGTTTGTAGTTTGCCCATGTCTGAAGGGGCGAAGCCAGCCGTTGGTACATGTGCTTTGGCCAAAACAGAAGTAGTTTTTGGGCTTGAAGCTGATGGTTTTGGTTTGGAGAAAGCATCTTTATTGCGGCCGGAAGATTGTTCGTCATCAAAAAAAGGATTGCCAGAGGTTGGTTTGGCACTGTAATCCAGTTCTAAAAACTTCGCATCAATTTCATCCAAAAAACGGCTCGGTTCGCAATTGATCAATGTGCCGAATTTAAACCTCGACGTTGCGTAACTTAAAGTGAGTTTATGTTCTGTGCGGGTTACGCCAACATAAAACAAGCGGCGTTCTTCTTCCAGGTCGCTTCTCGAATTTAAAGACAGTTGTGATGGAAACAGGTTTTCTTCCAACCCCACCACAAAAACATGCGGAAATTCCAGCCCTTTTGAGGAGTGTATCGTCATCATCGAAACGGTGTCCCCATTCTGGTCTTTGTTGTTATCGTCGTTGGTAAGCAAAGCGATATCCTGCAAAAACACATCCAGCCCTTTTTCTTCCACATCTTCCCGTTCAGAAAATTCTTTGATCCCGTTCAGCAATTCCTGGATGTTTTCGTGCCGGTTTAAACCTTCTATCGATTTATCCTCGTACAGATCTTTCAATAAGCCGGAATGCTGTGCGATGTACAAAGCTGCATCATAAGCAGACATAGTTTTCGTGATCACCTGAAAACTCTGGATCATCGTAACAAAGTTGTTTACGGTAGCAGCCGTCTTTCCGTCGAGATATTTTGCAGGATCGGTAATGGCTTCCCATAAACTCACCTGGTGCTGGTTTGCGCTAACAATTAAACGGTCAATCGTGGTATCGCCAATGCCTCTTTTAGGGTAGTTGATGACACGTTTTAAAGCAGCTTCGTCATGCGGATTATAAGTTAACCTGAAATAAGCGATCAGGTCTTTGATCTCTTTACGTTGATAAAAAGACAAGCCGCCATAAATCCGGTACGGGATATTGAGTTTGCGCAATGCTTCTTCCATAGACCGGGATTGGGCATTGGTGCGGTATAAAATGGCAAAATCGTTCCAGCGTAAACCCTTGTTGGCGTGTTCCTGCAAAATTGCTTCGGCTACCATTTTGCCTTCTTCGTTATCGCTAAAGGCACGCATCACCTTTATTTTTTCGCCATGTTCTTTTTCAGAATAAATCGTTTTTTTAAGCTGGTCTTTATTATTGGCGATAATGCTGTTGGCAACGTTGACAATGTTTTGGGTTGAACGGTAATTCTGCTCCAGCTTAAAAACGTTCAAATCAGGATAATCCTTTTCAAAGTTCAAAATGTTCTGGATGTTCGCACCGCGGAAAGCATAAATACTTTGTGCATCGTCCCCTACCACGCAAATATTTTCGTTGATGGCGGCCAGTTTTTTAACAATTAAATACTGCGAGTAATTGGTGTCCTGGTACTCATCCACCATCAGGTATTTAAACTTATTCTGATACTTGTATAAAACTTCCGGATTTTTCCTGAGCAGTTCGTTGGTCTTAAACAACAGATCGTCAAAATCCATTGCCCCGGCACGATAGCAGCGCAGGGCATAAGTCTCATAAATTTTGCCCAATTGACCGCGCCCGCCCGAAAAATCATCCGCCTGGATCTGGTCATTTTGCTGATACTCCTGCCAGGAGATCAAATTATTTTTAGCGGCAGAAATACGGTTGTAAACGAAGTTGGCGCTGTACAGCTTATCGTCCAGGTTCATTTCCTTTAGGATGGCCCGGAGTAGGCTTTTGCTGTCGTCCGTGTCATAGATGGTGAAATTGGATGGATAGCCAATTTTATCAGCCTCAACCCGCAGCAATTTGGCAAACACCGAATGGAAGGTGCCCATCCAGATATTTTTAGCTTCTACGCCTACCACGCCCACAATCCTGTCGCGCATTTCGCGGGCAGCTTTGTTGGTAAAAGTTAAAACGAGGATGTTAAAAGCGTCAACCCCTTTACGGATCAAATGGGCAACCCGGTAAGTAATCACCCTGGTTTTGCCCGAACCAGCTCCCGCAATAATCATTACCGGCCCTTTAACACACTCTACTGCTGCTCTTTGCGAAGGGTTTAACCCTTGTAAATATTCCAAAACGTTCTCCTTAAATTATTGCAAAATTAAAAATACTAAGTTGAGTTGAGAGACTGTTTAAATTTATATCTGAAAAAACCCTGATGCTTCTTTTGGCAGTATAAAATGAGTGCCCATGTCTGGCATTTCCCCAAAAAAGCAGCAAATGTTTACATATTTTAGGGTGATAAAAGAAGTATCAAAAATAAGCGGAAAAAGATTTAAACTGAACAGGATACGGCAATGCTTCTTTTATCTGCTTAAATTATGTTTTTTTTAATCTGAGTCAGGGTTTTCATTCCGCATTCTGCTCATACTGATAATTTCATCATCCATGTTAAACACATTTTTTGATCAGTGGGTACATTCTTCCTGATCGATCAAATCGTTTTCCTGTTTAAAATTGTTAAAGCTTGTTAATGCTTCTTTTATCGCCTAAAAATCAGTAATATTTTTACAGCCTTTTATAGTGATACAAGAAAATGCATATTTTTTTGATAAAAGAAGTACTGCAAATTATAGGACATGAATTCAAAAAGGCCCTGATAAAAACAGGTTTTCCAATAAATTATCTTCCTCTGACAATCATTTTCTTTACGTATTGTTCGGTAGGGGTTTGCATGGCATAAATGTAAATTCCGGGAACAAGATCAGTAGTAGGCAATAATATCTCAT
>JAABUT010000200.1_pt1 | contig 111063 bp, 109 predicted proteins | sample 5559281 | NCBI WGS metagenome assembly JAABUT01 (sample SAMN10711880, study PRJNA513359) | rock metagenome | isolation source: Antarctica rocks | place: Antarctica: Victoria Land, Ricker Hills nord | collected 2016-01-04 | reverse complement strand
ATACTATCAAATAGTTAGTTCAAATATTGAAGTTCCCCAGCTGAATTTGATGGTTCAATGGTTGATGCAGGTGGGGTGGTGATTTGGTTGGGGAGCGCACGCGAAGACTTAGTGCGGGGTACTGTAGAAGCAATAGTTACTCTAGCCTAGATCTTCGAAAATTCTAAAGTAGTCATAAAATCAATTTCATCTCAATCTCATCATCTGCAATAATATTATTTATGATGCTGGTATAAAGCTATGTATGAAGTTTGTATGACGCTTGCTATGACGCGTACGAGGCGGGGGGAAGAATTCTCGCCCCCCTTCGGCACATCTAAAAATTCAGCCTCTTCAGCCTTTGAATATGTATTCTTATCTGGATGCGTCAACAGTGGGCGCTTTTTGAACGCCTTCTCAATCTCTTTTGGCTCAACATTATTCCCATCTTCAAGGCCTAGTATTTTATGATACTCCTGTGACCCAAAATTCAGCACGTCATCCACTACTCTCTTTTGTTCTTTGGTATAAGTTGCTTTGGGCTCTTTAGGGCCGTTGCTTTGTGAGGATGGACTGGACGAAGAGGAACTGCCTGTCTGTTCCCCAGACTCATTACCACGCATGTGCGAGTCAGCTGGGCTGGAAGGTCCACTTTCTGGAGGATCAAAGCCAGGCTTTGACTGACTTAACGGCTCTGCCGCCTGCTGTCGTGCCTTGTCGGCTTTGAACTGATCAGAGTCTGGGCCTGGTGTGGCCTCTGGGGTCGGAAGGCTCGTGGTTTGTTGGTGCATATTTTATTTTTTCCCCTTTGCCCTTTTTCTGTTTTTTTTCCTTCTTCGTTTCTTCTTCTACATTCATTGAACTCGAATCCGGCGGAGGTGTGTTCTCTGAACTAGGTGGTGCTGCCTGATTTGTTGCCATTATCTAATTGGAGGACTTCATGCTCTAACAAAGTTGAATGTGAGGAATTATTCCTGATGAGGTCATCAAAACCAGCTCGACTAGATCTGTGATGCAGTTCAACTTTATGTGATTTCGGTACTATGGTCTTCTACAAACACTATTCAATGAGGAAAGTAACGTTCTTATAGCCTTGTCTCGTCAGAAGGTTCTATCCTCCTTCTAAGCTTATTTTAGCCTCAGCGTCCCATTCAAGAACCCGTCACTGCTTGGGCAACAACCTCACATAGAGTTGGCTTTGGCTTCTATCAATCAGTGTGAACTCTTGCAGCAAAGAGACTCCAAAATCTGATCCTGCCATGACCGCCACATCTTGCTGCAACTCTTTATGGAAGTCAAAACAATTCCAACCTACGGTGTAAATGACCGCCCTCGAAGGTGAGCTTTGGCTTAACCTACTACCTGTTTTTGGATTCGTTCGGCTTAGCGAATTCAAGGAGCCTATTCTGACGCGCAGTCTAACTACGCTGCTTCATTGTTTCTATGTTGAAATTGGGAGCCAGTCTTGGAACCCTAAGTACGGAGCGCCGTACTTAGGCCTGCGGGAAGAGAGCCAGAAGAGGCTCTGCATGTGGGACTCGTGTCTGGGTCCCTTCCTTTACCCAACATTATCATCGACGCCTAATTCTGAAATTAGGGTCTCTCATTAGTCTGTAGCCTTTAATCATGTATCGCTCACCATATTGTCAGGGCTGTGCCGTTGTTTCCAGCTTCTACAGACTTACAGAAGTTGTTCGAAGATTCTGACAGCACTCTCAAGACCCCTCAAGTTCTTCTGGTGCCATGACTATGCTTCTCTCAGTTATTTCTCTGCTTGTCAGCCAAGGCATCGCTCAGCAAGTCCAGAATCCTTCTCAAGGCTTGACGGTGATGATGCTTTCATCAACCTCTACCTGCACGAGTATCTCTGTTCGTGCGGTAGCGACCGTTGAGATACAAGGCAATAGTCTCTCTGGATCCGGGGTCATCAACTTGAATCAAATGGCCAACTCTGGAGTTATCAACTTAATTAGCGCTGCCAAATCCGAAGAATATCCCAGCTCGGTTGTTGTCGACTTGACTTCAATCCTAAGTTATGGATTCCACCCAACCTGGAATGCTTTACTCAGAGGGACTGCTTCAATGATTACATCATCGTGTGCATTCACCAACGTATCTTTCAGTCTCTACGCATAACTTCAACTCGTCTCTGGTCTTTAACTCAAACCTGCCTCCTAGGCTTTCACAATCATCTATAATCTCAGCGAATGTGAGCATATTTACTGGGTCAGGACTGCTATTAAGGTCGAGTCTCCCGCACTCTATATTGTTATTGACTGTGAGTTTGCAGATAGCGATAGTTAAGTTTTTTTGATGCGAAGGCGCTCTCAATGTTTTCTTTTCCTTCTCATATCGTGTGCCTACGTTATCAATCAGTTAGTCAGAACATAGAGCATGTTCTTATAGCATATAATTGCAAACACATTTGAATTGGGTCACTAAGTACCTAAAGAGCGTGCGATAAATCAAATAGGAACATCTCAACAAATTCCAAGGATTCTCTTTCAGCAAGATCACCATTCCTTAGCCTGTAAATGAGCACCAGGCTCCATGTGCTAATATGCTGGTATGACCTTACTCATAGCATTTACAGTTGATGCCACCATCTGAATTGATCTTTGAAGCTGAAGATTCCGGCGGTGGCGCCCCAGACCTTCTGCGACGGAACCGGTAGATGAACCGATCAAACAGATATTCCACCGTATTAGGTTGCACCTGGGGGAGTAGAGTACCCCAGGAAGCACGCCAACAGCGTGAGAACCTCCATAGTACTCCTCTTCTGTATGTTTTCCGTGAGAGCCCCTTCTGGGACGTAACCCAAACCCTATACCACATTCACAGAGAACATTCTCTGTTCAAGTTGCGACAATGACAAGGGATAGATACCGTTCAGCTTTTCAAGATTGTGGTGGGGCAGGATCCAGTCTCTGATAGTGAAGTAGTATGACGTGACGAAGTTTCTCTTGGTTGAACAACGCCTTTGAGAAATCATAAGAGATAGTCAGCACATTTATAACAGACAAAGACATCTGAAATAGCTGAGCTTCATTTTTGAAGGTTCAAATAACTTTAAACAAGGCTAACTGTGTATTTTGATGATTTTGCAAGGGGACGTTGTCAAATCCAATCGCATGAAGTATGATCTAAATTTGACGAAGCTTTGTCAAAGTCTCCTGCTGTGCAACACAGCAGTGCTCTTCACTGTCGACTTTTAAAGTGCTTACACAGCAATAAGCATCGGGTTTGAACACTTTTCATTGCATCCCGAAGAAATGGCTCAGGCCTCAAGACTGAGTGCGCCCAGAAATCTCAGCTTCTGATTCGAAAGCAGCTCGGACTCTCAGCCCTCAATGCCCAAGTCAGAACCTTCGGAAATGTTTATCCCCAGCCGATCGCGCTCTACTCTTGATGAGGTCGCTCCTCGCCTTAACCCGTTCTCCCAAAAGCCCAAGTCAAGCCTTCAGCAACTGCCGCCGCCGCCGCCCCAATTTCAGCCGCAATAGGTATAAGTTGCCCTGTCATCCCCATTGCCTGCAGCGTGGCGAAAGCCCCTCCGGCGGGCGTGAAGGCTCCGTACATAGCTGACTGCCATGCGGGGGCGAGGGTACCTTGAGGGAGTTAGCAATGCTGAAACAGGGCTCCTCGGCGAGGGCGCCTTTGCAAATGTCAAAGGTGATGCACCAGCGACAGGACCAAATACCCCGAATTCAGCAACCGCGAGGAGGATCTGGATAGCGGCGAAGGTTCCAACGCTTGCCATGATGATCTTCTGGTTTTTTAAGACAAGGTCAGTGATCAAGCCACTGAACAGAGTTGTTCTTACTATAATTTCTCACCTGGCTGCTGAAGTCACTTCAACGCAAGTCCGCCTGTTCCATGGAAACGCTTAGCTGCTTCGGCGAGTAAAGGGTTGCCCTGTAGCATGGTGATGCAGCGATGGGCCAGTTGATTTGGCTCCTTGAGCAAGTCCAGGACGTCTGTTCTCACAGGCCTTTTCTTTGTAGAAATAAATTTCTCTGTGAGTTTTTATAGCTTAACAGGCGTATATCAATTGATTTGATGGTCTAATACTCAATCTGGAGCCAGCTTTCTTTGTATAATGGCCTTTGTCTCCTGTGAGAACTTCTGAGTGCTTTGAGCGCCTTCAGCCGTTTCTAAGATATTGTCAGCAGCTATCGAGTCACAGATCAAGGTACTGACCGTGTGGATCTGACCTCGGATCTTCCAGCAGAATTCTCTTGCCCCTCGCAGCTTCTGCAGGATCGTCATATCTTCCGTCCTGCTCTCGCGCTATCGGAAGCCAGCACTCATGCTCCAGAGCCTGTTCGGCCGACCACCGATCCCGAGGCTTCCACACGAGCAGCTTCGAGACCAGGTCGACAAGAGGCTCGCCGTCAGTTCCCCTAACGTAGGAAGCACGTAGAGCCCTGAGAATCGATGCGAGCCGTTCCTGCGTGATCCTCGAACTGTCCGGGGGCCTGTAACCCAGAACTTCCGCGATTGCATACCCGTAAGCCCACGTGTCGATCTTTGCCGTGTAGGGACCGTCCCTGGCTACCGTCCATACTTCAGGCGCTAAGGTGTAGATTGGGCCGATTTTTGTGAATTTGGACGTCTTTGCTTCGATGGCTTTGCCGTAGTCGCAGAGCGAAGCGCGGGGAGGGTCGTTAGACATAATGAGCATGTTTTTCGGCCTGATGTCGCGATGCATGATTCCCATGGCATGTAACGTCTTGAGGCCCTCGAGGGGTTCTCTAAGCAAGTGCAACTTCGCTGGTCGTGGAATGCTTGTGTTTCCCCAGAATCCTCCCGTGAAATCTGAGATTGCGCTGGGCATGAAAAGGAAGAACCTCTCCAAGTCACAGCAGATTTCAGGACGGCCGTGCTCACACATCGCGCTCAAAGTCAGAAGTAGGCCAGGCTTATTCTGAAGTGTATTAGAAATATCATATATAAGGCTCAGTTTATACATACGTGTCCCCATGTTCACCTCTGCCATGACCTCGGACTTATTCCTTGCTTCGATTCGCAGCTCTTTTATGGCCACTAGATCGCCTGTCTTAGTATCGAGTCCCTGAGTGATCCAACCAAATGCACCGGATCCTCGCGTTTCGAGTTCGAGGTAATGTCCCCTCAGAACGTAACTATCGACGGGCATCCTCTGCAGTGGTTTTATCTTGAACTCAAGGTTCCCTGGTAATTGCGCTTTAAGGAACCTGTCCCTTTTCTCAAAGTATAATGTTCTGTACTTCTCCTCGATCGTATGTTCCAGCTCATACTCACACATGCCCGCCCGGATCCTTATCGAAGGTTCATATATAAGGTGCTCTTCGTCATATTCCAATTTGACCCACTTGTCACCGAATCTATACTCTACTGGCGCCTTATGACTTCCTCCCTTTAACATAAGAAGTCCAGACCGTTGGTTAAAGTGGAAGATCATGTGTATGCTAGCAAGCGACCTGCTCAGGTTATCACCAGGCTTTGATAGAAGAAGGTCTACCCCGCGGTTTGCCGGTGATTTTCCGGCTCCTCGACCCACTCTCCAGCCCAAGTGAGGAAACTCTGGTTCACGTTCTTGATCGAATGAGAGGACAAAATAGCCTGAATCTTCCATTTGAAACCCCTCGATCTCGCTTTCAAGCTGGCTGTCATAATCAGTGGAGCTCTCCACGGGTTCATCTGATGCTGCAAGCATCCCGCTGCTAACATTGTTCCGCTTCAAGAAACGCAAATGGAATGTCTTGTTCTCTTCGACATAAATGCAGGTTGCCGAGAACAAACGATGTGCGATTTGGTTGCGGGGTACAAGCCTGGCAAAATCGCCATTGAATGTATCAGACATTCTAGCTTACTCTCTATTTTGCCGTTTCATACATACGTCGTCCAAAGTTTCCATCCCATACAGACTTGAGGTCAGTCCACACGATAAGTAAAGTCCGCTAGTGCAATATCGGCATAGCGCAATTTAGGCAACCGCGGCTCCTGCGATGACATTTCCTGGCTTTACCCATCCGTCATCATCACTATGCCTATAACACGGGAAGAAAGCGATGCGTGGCTTATCATGCAAGGAGATACTCAAGAGAGACTCGATAGGATCCACGCATACGCCGACGCGATGCGCGCAAGGCTTGAGGCTGAAGGACGAGGACCTTCTACTGTTTGGGAGCCAGTCTCATCTGATGATGGAGAATTCGAGGATAGTCATCTGGCGCCGATAACTCCGCCTGTGTCTCCTCCGTGGACTCCACGAGGTAATAGCCTCACTTATCCTGAAATGCCATGGGATCAATCTAAACTTCACAATAGGCGTTACATCTAAGGAGGATGACTGCATCAACATGGAGATCCAGCATCCCAAATTGGGTGATACGCCTTTGCAAAACGTTCGTCCGGCCCTCTCCACTTCATCAAAATCGCAGGCACGCAAAGTACAACGTCAAATACAACGTCGAGCTCCAGTGTCGGTCTCTGGGCGGTCAGTAGGAACGAATCACTACGACTGTAGAGACTAATCATCTTAGTAGAATTACCCGATCAAAAGCTTCAAAAACTGTCGCCTTCTACGAAGTCGCTCATGACAATAAGACCAGCCGGCGCGTCTTCAGTACTACTCCGATGAGCCCTCCAAAGTCCCCTGGCTTAAATCAACCGAAAAAATCATCTCCTCAACAAAAACGTCGATCCGCCTATCGGGTTCAGAAGAGATGACTTGTTGTGGAAACAACTTTTGGTTGTCTCATTCCTGAAATTTACGAGCTCGTGAGGGAGAATACTGCTTCAACCAACCTGAAGGACTACATGTTCAGTTGACACACGCAAAAGGAAATTTGTTGTTCTCCGTCAGTAGCAGGATGTTGCCAAAGAACTGGTGCTCTACACCAGACATGTGGCATTGAGGGCTTCGGGTCTTCTCACTGGCAACATCTTTACAGAACAACCTCGAGGTAAGAGTCTGATGCAAAATCTATTGCTCTGGGCCTTGCCTGCAGTCTTGGGCATTTTGAGAGGCAGGGAAACCAAAGGGTAGCCAGGAGGTCTCCAGTATAATCTGTAGGTACCTTCGTGGGTATGGTGCACAGAATTGGAGTCGATATCATGAACAGTCATCCTGCTTGTTTAGAAAGACGTATGATACTTGTGGACTCCCAGCCACTTCTTCTGTCCACCCGCCTTCGGCGTATGGCAACGACTTTCGGAACATACTCTTACTTTGAAGCACCCATTCATTCTTCCCGCACCTGATTCGAAGTCGGAAAGTAGGTGGTAGGAGACTGTATACTTTAGAAGGCTCTCTTGACATTAATCCTCAAGCATTGTGCACCGTGCTGAGACCAAATCCTTCACCTTCCATCGATAGTTGTAAGGTTGAACACGGCCATGATTGGTTAACGCCGACTCCGCTTAGACCGACCACCAGGAGATGCTTGATCAACAGGCTACGTGTTCGGAGCTTAAGACTGATCTCGAAGCGGGTCAAACCACTACCTCTCAGGCCGACCTCGGAGCCTATGGACACCTACAACCTAGGAACACCGACGTACCAACCAACTTTGGAACCTAGACCTCGCTCTTGGGACCTTGTAGACCCTCCCCGATATGATTTCTTTTCCGGAACAGTGCATAGTTATGAAGAACAGAGCAAGGATCCAGTTGGGAGGCACATCACCAGCCCAGCATTACTTCACATATACTTTAGAGGACAGCAGAATGTAACAGCACCTGGATATAGTTCAATCGGGGGAAGTCAACACCGCCATGACTGGAATGACAGTGGGGAAAGGAACCATGGGTCTAAAGCACACCGAGGAGGAGGGGAACGCTAGAGCCTGCGTCAGGAAACGGGGGATTCCGGAGCTGCCTCTAGAGGAGCCGACTTCATGAAGGGAAATATGAATAATGTTTAGGTTCATTCAGGATTTATTGATTAGCTAGAAAGTAGAGGCTAGAGGTTCTATGTAGTCTACCTAGTGGTCTGTGTACGATGTGCCAGAGAAGCGTAAGGTATGCCAAGGATAATGTGGACCACGGCTGGGGGTGCATGCCAATCCCTCACTCCCGAGGTTCATCCCTTACAGTAGGTGCGAGTGCTGAGTGCTCTGATTGAGGCTCAAGTCACATGATGTGCGTTTTTGTGTGCCAATCATGTTGAGCGAGTTGATTGTCTTATTGTAGTACATGGCATCCATTTACAATGTAAGAATGTGCGTTGCTGAGGGGGGAGCATATTAGTTCTATGGCTAATCAGAAAAGTTGACTGTTTTGGTGGGGAATGCCGAGAATGCCAAGCAAATTTAAAGGATATGTAACTCTATGGCGTGAGGCTGACAATTTGCATTTACTAGGCTGCAAAGAATGGTGCTCGAAGGCTCGTACCATACTTCAAAGTAGACTGTATCCCTCCTACCACGTTATCCACGGGGGCTTGGGCCTTGCGTCGACGTCAATTATGTTACTGGAGGCTAAGGGGATACTGCTCTGGTAGGCAATGATGCTTTCCGGAGGTCTGCGGACAAGATTGGTTTTCATCTGTCTTGCGTCCAGGAGATGTTCAGCACATCACACCAGCTCTGACATGGCAGATCTCTACAGATCTGATCATGTTACACACTAAGACTATCCTCCGCCTCTCCTCTCCTTCCAGCTGTAAACTCACAAGACTACCAAACCAGCCAATATCGCCCCAATTGTTTTCCACAGGTCACCTCCCCAGAGCATGCTCGACCCATTCGTGGACGCATTCTTCGCAGACGCAGTATCGACCTTGTACGGCTCTTGCTGCCAGTAAAGGCATCTTTCATTCGCCGTCGGATCTGGGACACTCGGGAAGCCGGAGTCGGTGAGGTTCAGTATCGTGCCGCTCCCATATAGCGGAAACGCCGGGAACGCTGATCCTTCATTTGGGATACCGGTCATTGCGAAGCTGGTGATGTATTGTTGGAGAGCTTGAGCGACTGAGGCGTTGTACGTGCCATACGCATCACTCGTTCCGGGCCCGTTGTAGAAAGTGTACTTCGTATCTTGCGCGTGCACGCCTGGGGGGACGCTGAATACATACCCATAAGTGTTGTTCTTGAACGCGCGATCCAGCCAATTGGTTTTGCAGGTGATGATATACTCGCTCACGAAGAGGATGGCGCGGTCTAATTGATTGCGGTACGGAAAAGTGCCATCAAAGAGGGCAGGATACAGCGTGTTGCTGATGTAGGAGATGTCTTGGGCTTTTGCGGACGGTACTAGTCCTTGCATAAAAGATGAGAAGCTGCCGTTGTCGTTTACGTAGGGGGCGGTGAAGACGGGTCCTTCGTCGCTTTGGTGGCCGTTCATCACTTTGACGCTTTGATCGAAGGAGCCTTGAAGGAGGAGCTGGCCTGGGCTAGCTGGGGCGAACGTGCCGTCTACGACCTGTACTGGTGATATTAGGGTTGTGTCCCTAAGATGGCCGTATTCCTTCGGCTCAGATCATATAATGAATTGAATGGAGACTTACAGGGTCCACGATGTAGTTACCATACGGAGACTCGCCGACAAATTTGGCATTCGCACTGATCAGAGTTTCGGACTGGAGCTGCCTCGCTTGCTGGATCGTAGACACATTCAGGATCTGCAGGAATTTCTGAAGTGTGTCTTCTTGCTGCTGGACTGGAAGATCAGAGACATAGGCAGGGCTCTGGATAATTGCTTGTTGAAAGGGCGCTGGACCCTGAGAGCCTCCAAAGGCCGTGATCTGGTGCATAATCGAGGCGCCGCCTGCCGATTCACCCATGACCGTCACGTGCCCCGGGTCGCCGCCAAAAAGGTGAATGTTGTTTTGTATCCATTCGAGCGCGAGTCGCTGGTCATACAAACCCGCGTTAGCAGTGCCATTGGCTTGAAACGTGGGCCCTGCAAGCCAACCGAAAGCACCAAGCTATCGACTGTCAGCAAGAGTTCTTCATTCGTTATGTATTGAAAGGAGACTGTGGTTTCTTACCCGGTAGTTCAATAAAACAACGATGACCCCCGAGGAATTAGATGCTTGACCCGCTTTGACAAGTCCAGCTCCATTACCATAGCTTGTTTTGTCTCCCGAGCAGTATCCACCCCCATATATCCATACAAGTACCGGGGAGTGGCTCGTATCGTTGACACCAGCAGAGTCAAAAGTCGGTTTCGGCACGATCACATCTAGAAAGAGGCAGTCTTCTGTTGTTCTTGGGTCTTGCGGAGGTGCGGCAGCGGTACTGGTCTCGTCTGCCGTGGTTTCATTGGCCGCAGTGAAATTGAACGGCTGCCCCCTAACATAGGCTGCAAGAAAGGGACCGCCAATTTGCAGCCATTCAGGCACGCCTTGAGGACATATTCTGCCTACGTTCCCGTTATCCACAGAGGAGTTGTGGCCTTGTGGAGCCAGGGGCTTTGCGAAGCGTAGATCGCCAAGCGGTGGCTGAGCGTAACGGACGTTCGAAAAATTGTAGTAACCTCCGGAGACCTGGAAGTACCTATCAGAAGAGGTATCTGTATCATGCAGCTTGGAATGGTGAACACACGTTGAATGAATTCGCCCTGTAGACCTGATAGCCTAGATCCACCGACGGAAGTTGCTGAGCGGTGGCCTGACTCAACAACGGCAATGACAAGGCCAGGCTTACAAGTGTGTACCTAGGGCCAATCATCTTGACTCGAAGCAGAGCAAAGATGCAATGCCACGATTGAGGTGAAAGTTGCAGCAAGCTGGAAAATGCGCGCATTCCAGTCTGCCGGTACGTACAGTACTCGTAGGTGTGCTCTGCCCTTTACGAGATATGAACTGGATGTGCCGGGAATTTACCAAGGGCGCATACGACTGACAAATTTAAACCAATCGATGTTGTGTCGTAGTCAAGTTGATTTGGATGTGCGGGAGGTGCATGAGGAGGATCGCAGAAGGATTCCGAATGGGGATTGTCACATCAAGCCGTCTTATGGATCAACACGGCGGTGCAACCAAGCAAAAGCAATCCGGCAGTTGGGTGATGCGGTGAGTGCGACCCACTCAAGATGGCCTTTAATATATCTCATGACTCTTTTGCTCGCGATTCTTGTCATCGCTAGCGGCTGCGTCCTGATATATTGTACCAACCTCAGGAGAACCCATGGACCTGGAATATTCGATTCTCGACGGCGACAATGCTTTCTATTCTCCATCTTCATCGGTTGGGTGGCCCAAATGCAGTACTGCTTTAACGCTATGGCGTTTTTCAAAGCGGGTCGTCCTATTCAATCCAGGGAATCACTTTACGTAGTTGCATTTATCGCAGTTGTCGGGATCATGACTCGGATAACTCATCCACGACTTTGGACGCCTAGTACGAAAGTATCGACGATACGTCACACAGGGACAGTTCTCGTCGTCGAGAATAACGAGCTTGTTCTGCAAACAATCGGTTCGATGGAAAAGTGACGACCGGTCAGAGTATGTCAAGGCAACTCAACTGGCTGTGCGACAGACGAGAACTACGAGGATGTAGTAAATCGAACATACGTCTACAGGGCATCATATTTCATCATTTTCCTTTGTTTATTTATACCATCGCTGGTGATCAGAAGCTTCCGTTTTAGATGTCAACGTCAATTGTCGCATTTGTTCTTTGATAATTTACTATTGTGGAGAAGTGTTACCTCGGAGTGAGACGGTCTAAATTAACAGATATAATGATCAGCTTCTGTTTCTCTCTCAAGATCTCGTTTTCTCCATCCTATCGCTTGTAGTGGTGCGAAAGAAATGACAGAGCAGGGAGGAACAAAGCCAGCACAACGTATGACTTTTTCGAACCCTTATACTCTCTGCAAGGTATTTGAATCGGGTTGGGAAATTTCTCTTGATTATGACCCAACTCAACGATAACGCTAGATGAATGCGAACCATGGTTCGAGAATTGTATTGCCAAGCTGAGAACCATAGTTCGATACAACTCAGATAGCAACTAATAAAATTTCCTCTAGCAATTCAGTCAAGCTCTCATGAACATTGGACATTCTCCCGTAGTAGAATTTTGTACCTAAACCTACCGTTCAAGATTGCTCGGTCTCAAACACTACTCTTGTTTGGTAGAAATGTCTGAACGCCCGAAAATTCCGCTGAGAACCTCCAGCAAGAGGCAGGCGGTTGATGATCTCAAGAAGGAGCGAAGTTGTTTTTCTGATCAGCTTAGAAAAGACGAGAAGAGGATAAAGGCTCAAGCATCCTTTACTAGCGAGTAAGTTTCAATCTGCGTCAGCTTGAGTTCACTAAGTAATGACTTGTTCCCGGTTTAGCTACTGGTATGCAAGAGCTCAAATCTCTCACGGGCATCTAAGTGTCAACGAAATCAAGCGAAGTATATCCAAGCAGGACTTTTATGATCAGACGGGTACCGAGAATGAGGCGGACTGGATGCAATCCGAGCAGGGCATAACGTTGATTGAGGAAATGAAAGCCAGAATTTTGGAGGAGCGACTATGCGTCACTCAAGCGCAACGACTAAAGCTAGAGAAAGGCAACACTTTAAAAGCTGGAAGAAGGGCTTTCATGAAGCTCTTTACGACCAGCACCATCGGCCTCGGGATCAAGAACACAGGTGCCGGAGCTCGTTCAAGTGGAGACCAGACGAGTTTTCGTGGGGCACTTTTCGATATAGCCAATCAAGGCCCCGAGCCCGCAAGCGAGGCAGTCTGGTGTCCAATTGCGGGCAGTGAGTGGCACAAGGATACCATGACGGCGGCGCACCCCTTTGCGTGGAAGCATGGCCAAGGGATGATGACAAGCATATTCGGCGAAATGAACCCTCCCGAACTTTTCTCTCCGTACAATGGCCTTCTAATATCGACCACCGCCGAAAAGATGCTGGATGAAGGACGTATTGTCATTGTTCCTCGCCTCCCAGATCGACCGTCGAAGAGCGAAGTTGATAATTGGCAGCGTTGCAAGATCAAACAGTACCAAATACGTGTCCTTGAAACAACTGGCATCATGCAAACGGCAATATTTGGCAGAGGCGATAAACGCAAGTGGTTCGAACTAGACAAGCAACCGGTCTCGTTTCGCAGCGATTTCCGCCCGAGAGCGAGATATTTGTATTTCCTATATTGTACTACGATGTTGCGACGGTCTTGGAGATCGGGGGAGCAGAAAATTGCTCTTGCAAATGAATTAGGAAAGCCGTACTGGGGCACAAGGGAGAACTTCATGAAGAAGGGAATGCTTTTAGCGTTCGTGGAAGAGATGGGGCACGAGTATGAGGATTTGCTCGAAGGGGCAAGGGAAGAGAGAAAGAAGGCGGTGCAACCCGACGACTTAGCCCTCTTCGCAGCCAATAAGCAGATCTTATTTTCAGTTGAAAAACATGAAGAATGCGAGAACAGCGGTAATGAAGGGGAAGATGATGAAGATTGGGAAGACTCTGGAGACGAGGATCAAGATGATGACTAGAAGAGTTGGAAAGTGGTACAAGGTGATCTCCTTCAAAGGAAACGGGGATGTTTCTTGCTTGACTGGACAGGCAGAACATCAGATACTTGCTTCATAGTCATTGCTCAATCATAGTTCTTACGAAGCTCACACGCCCGCATAGTTCCCACCTCGGTGTCTCATATAGCACTCATAACAGTCATGGGCGGGACAAGAGGCTCGCCATATAATAATGTTCCCACATTGTCGGTATATCTTCGCAACAGCTCATGGTTGCATAATGTGTGTGACTTCTTCAGACATGTGCACATCATGACAAGTTCAATTCTTCGGAGTTTCAGACTGATGAATGCGCAGTATCTCACTCGTGTTGAATATAGAGAACAGTACTGCTAGTCTTAGGGCTGACGCTAGAGAATTCAGACTTTTTATCTTCTTTCTATCTTCGTAGCTTTCTACAATAGTTCAATCATATACATATACATACATACTGAAGAATGCTCTTGTATTCGTCGTCATTTGAAGAAAATCTTTGAATATTGCAATGCGTTGTTTCGAAACCTATACTGTGGGATTTGTCTATGACTGCGAATTCATTTTCAACGACCTCAAGGTCAGAAAGCGCTAGTATTGGTGCAAGACGCCTAAATCAGGGACAGAGCGCTCACATGCATGATAGACATGCTCAAGATCGACTCTTTTACGGCTTCAAAGACACACACAGTGTTCTCAGCCCTAGGCCCCGATCCAAGAAACTTAATGAAGTCATCGTGTACGCCCTGATTGATGGCCGAAGAAGGCTTGACCACGTCAAGCAGATTGGTACTTGAACCTTTCCAAAAATCGAGAAGAGACATTATCTTTCCTGCAACGGCTGAGCCGGCTGAATTTCTGGTCGAAGATATTCCTCCGCCGCTTCGCGTATCAGAAGGTTCACTGGCAGTACGGCACATATTTTGCGCAGTTTTACGGTCCCCTTCTGTTCGTCTTCGGCGTGCTTAGTCTGTCGCTCAACGCCATGCAGGTTGCGCTGGCCGTGCAGCCGTCTGTTTAAATTGAACGCCCGTGGATGGCCTTTGCGCAGGTCTCGCGAGTTTTTCGATGTTTACGCTCGTGTGTGTGGTTGTGATTGCGCTTGTCCTTTTCCTCATGTTTGCTTTCCTCTCGCTGCGAGAGGTTGTTTATGCTGTTAGAGATCTCCGTCGCCAAAAGACGTTCAAAACTCGGCGCGATGTGAAGCAAATGAATGATCCAGATTAGGTTGACATATGTGGAATTCAACATTCTCTTTCACTGGTCTGTTAAGCCGGCAAGAAGTCGATTTGCACAGTATCACAGGAATTGAATTTTGAGCAAGACGAGCTTTTCTGTATGAGGTGGAAACCACTCGTTCAATATTGAGACTACATTGACGTCTCTTCACACAGTCTATTGGCAGATATTCTGCAAATATCTTACAACTCAATCACGCAGTGACATAAAGTTTGATATAACAACGCCACCATTCTCTGTACTCGCTCCTAGCTCCATTGGTCTCTCAAACTTAATATCTCCGCTACAGCAAAATTCGAGAGTCGAGGTGTAGGCTGGCCTACCTACGGCTTTCCTGGACAGCTATCTTGTTATTCGTTACCAACGACGTCGTTTTTGTTCAACGCTCCAAATGAGAAAGCTGATTCATCTTACGTAGGAGATCTGGCCCATATTACCGTAGGTATATTGAGGTTTCGATGATAATTAGTGTTATAATCCTGCTCAGCTTTTTCATCTTGCGCGAGTATAGAGAAGAAACGGAGTAGGGAAGAAGAAACGCAACCGAAATTTCCAGATGAGTTGGCAGGCCCACAAGTGATATCTAATCAGGGATTAATCTAATTGGCTATATGGTTAGATGAACCGCGCAATATTGTGACACTGTCGTATTGAAGGAATCTTGAACCAGATTTCCCCCAAAATCTATTGTTAGCACTTAAAGCCAACAAACAACAGTCAGCAAAAGAACCAGCAACCAAGGCGACGAACAATTTCTCATCGACCCCCAGAAGCTCAGATCGTTACTTAGCGAGCGTCTGTGAAATGAGGCGGACCTTATTGACCATGATAGCATCAAGGCCTGCATCAGCTTGAATCTAAACACTCAAGCATTAGCCAACATATATCCACGATCACCATGAAGATGCACTGCTGTACCTTTGCATATTTGGGGTCATCGTTCAGATTGCCATACGAGCCGCAGACAAGCCCAGAGCGTTTTGCATACTGCACTAGCCGCGGGCACATGACGAATACGTCCGACAACATGACTATCCCGGCCAGGTTCCAGCTTTTCGCAAATCGGATTGCTTGCTGTAGGCTGCTGGCTCTAACGTCTCCCGTGGGAACAGAACCAGCCTTATTGATGAATAGGACCGGGTAGCCTTGCTGCTTGATTGATAGGAGAATGCATATCTCCGGGCTGAATGATGACAAGGTAATGCTTCTTTTTGCGCCCAGACGATAGATCTTGTCGAGCGTTGTGTCGATAAAGGCGTTAAGCTTCAGAGCGCAGGTTTTCATGTTTCTGTCTTCAGCTTCCCATAGCATGGGATATTCTTTGGTAGCACAGGTCAGGTTCCGCGCGCAACGTTCTTCAAAATTTGGGAACAAGTACTTAGCTCAACATTGAAAGCGATGTTTTCCGGTAAATTTAAGAGGAGCTCCTCCAAGGTCGAAGATGGTTCTTGAATGGAGTGACCCCTCAGGTTGCCTTTTATAGCATTTTGTAAGCCTTCTTGAGCATTCGCTCGACTAGGTCCTCGCTCCTGGAATCATCGTATGCATTTAGAGAGCGCGAGCGAGGCCTTCTCCGATGGCCTACCTGACCCTCCTGACACTTCGTCCTCTCCAGATACCTTATCTCAGCCATTCCCGACAGGTCACCTCTCGGTGATTGTGCTTTCCCGAGGTGCTTAAACTAAAAAGTCAAGTTATGGAGATCTTATTGATATTTAACGGTGATGTCTGAACTGACCTGATCAAGGCTCAAAGTATGTAGAGGTGTGTCTCCTCCTGTGTCCATTACAAGAAAGTCATGGAAAACGATAGGCACAAAATCCTTCGTTAATTGCACGTCTATCAAAACTTAGCATGGGCGGTAAATGTTTTTCTTTAATAAAATGTACCGAACTAAAATCTTATTAGCGTAATTGACTGGATGCGAAATTTGCCTTCTTACTTCAACACACGACGCCCCTAGGGCAACAGCTGTCAAGAATGACTAAACTTATGTCACTTTAACATTCTACTCCTGATGAAGACAGCTTTAGATACCTGTACCGTATTCTCTCCAATCTGCAAATTTGTTCGTTCAATAGAATTTGCACCCGATCCTATACAATGCTTAGTATTTTTGACATTAGCCAGTTTACGTGGGAAATCACCCCGATGTCCGACTACTTGAATGGGACCTTCGTTTTTCCAGAATCCATGTGTCGCTATCGGATTAACAGTTGGGTGTGGAAATGGCGTTGCTACTAAGACACTAAATGTCACAGAGCCAATAAGCTTCAGGGTTGCTTTCTCGAGGATAGGTACGGTGTAGTCTCTTTTCAAACTCTCGTGCTTCAACCTCAACGCTTCCTTGAGACTATGTAGCAGGGCAACACCACTTCCCACAAATGCATTGTCTCTGCCACTATAATTAGTAATGCGGAAGACATCGAAAACTATCTTGACATTGCCCAGGTCATTTGCTCTAAAAACCCATGGCGCATTGGTCATGTCTTCTAGCATGGGTAATTGAATGACTTGTTTTGATCCAGTGGCGCCAATTACGCCGATCTCAAGCGAATATCCAGTCTCGGGATGCGCAGCGTAAGGGTGGCCAGGCAAACAAGTACTTAATTCTACCGCCTTCAGACTCGTTCTTGTGTTTGAGGGACCAAGTGTGAACAAGATTTGACTCTCGGCCTTGTTGGTCTGAAATTGATGACAGGAGGCTCGGGGCGGCATCAGAGAGGATTTTTTGTCGTATTTACCTTGTGTTACGCCGTTTGATCCTGGGCCTAGAAACTCTGCCACCGCCACAGATTTCACGTTGTTGAAAGGAAAATCCAACTCTGCAGGAGTGAATTTTGTTAGCCAACTCGCTATCCTCATATGGCCTCTGAACACCGCATGCTCTTTCACAGTCCAACCAGAGAAATCGTATACTCGTGGGTTTGCCCCAGCATCAAGAAGCAGCTTTATAACTGGCAAATGTCCCTCAACACAGGCAATGAACAATGGGGTCCAGCCACGCACGCTCTCACGCAGATCAAGATCAATGCTATGGGAAGATGAAAGTTCAATTAGAGCCTTCACATAATTTACACGACCATTTTTTGCGGCAGTGTATATAGCTGTCTCTCCACACAGACCTTGGTGATTGATGTTGACACGGTGTGCAATTAAGATCTGAGCTATTTCAATGGAGTCTGATAGTAGAGCGATCCTGAGTAGCGGACCTAGAACCGTCTGTAATTTGCGGTCTTTGACCTTCTCATCTCTATCATCCCCCTCTTCGTATACCTCCAACAGGAGCTTTGTTATTGACGGATAGCCGCCAAGGACCCCCAAATGTAAAGGCGTGTAGCCCTCGGAGTCCTGCAACAAAACCGCATCTGCAGCTGCTGAACCAGAAAATTGTCTTTGGGTTTGCATGCACTTTAAATATGTTTGGGCCATTTCCAAAAGGCCATACATGGCCGCATAATGAAGAGGCAGACGTCCAAAAGAGTCTTTCTGTTCGAGGGCACCATGTTGGCTAGTGGAAAGCCGGTTGAGGATGTAAGCCAGCAAGGAACGGTTGTTCTCAAGAGATTCTATGGACTCCAGAAGACGCAATCGTTGCCTTTGTTGATCCTTAATCACCAGTCTCCGACCGACACTAATTGGTAAACAATGGAAGCAATTTACACCATCATGTAAATTCATGTTCGTCAGAGACCCGGTCAGTGAAAGCAGCTTTTCAACACAGTTTTTGGATCCTCGTAATACCGAGAATTGTAGCATAGCGATGAGAAACATGTTATAGCTTGGAGTAGGCCCCTGGTCTTTATGGTATTGCTCTCTAAGCACGTAATCCAAGGCTGAAATATCATCCTCAAGAATAGCGAGATACGCAGCGTTTGGAGAAAGGAACGAAGAGTAGAACCGAGCACGGAAACTATGCAAAAATAATGAGACATGTGTTGAACTGGATTGGTTCTCCACCCCTGCGCGACTGAGGTCGACTATGCATTTGTTGATTCGCTCGAGGTCCTCTAGGCATCGTCTTTGACTTGCGAATTGTGAGTTGAGTAGCTTCGAATTGCCCTCTTGTAAATGGGGATCGCTCGGTAATCGAACCTTATCAATCTTGCGGAAGATATAACGAAAGCCGTCTCGGTTCGCTTTTCCGAATCGTTGTAACCTTTCCAGTCCATCGAGTACCTCAACGGAACAACCTAGAAGGTCCCCGATCTCATGCGGATCTGCTTGATTCAGATTCACGACATCGAACAGACTCAGTGATGTTCCATAACTTTCGTAAACCAACGATGCCATTCTAAGAATGATTGCGTGTTTTTCAAGATAGAAAGTCTCGACTTTGTCCACGTCATGGCTGAGGGCAACAAAAATTTCTAATTGACTGTTAGAGCTTTCGAGAGCTCACCAGATCTCCAGCAACTTACCTGTGAAATCTACAGAAGTTCTCTGCTCGTGAGCACTTAAGCATGCAGCCTTGATACGCGCTTTAAATGTATTGTAATTAACGTAGAATGGCGCCCATTCAGGGAGCTGGTACCGGTGGAAGAATCGCCCGAATTTCATGGTTTTGAACGAGCAGCAGGATCAAGCAAGAGCAAAAGTATAGATGATGTTGCTTGATGAATCGGACCGGTTCTCTTTCGCTACCCGCAACCTCTTCCCAGCACCCGGGTACAGAATCCGACACTGGTCTGCTTTCACTGAGGCTTGTTAAAATGTCAACAGAAATGGGTAGGAGGATTAAGCAGCGCTCTCGAAGGTATGGCGGGTTACTTTGTTTATGGCCTCAACAGAACTTCCTTGTGCAAATGCGTCTCGAACCTGCGGACCTTAGTCCTCGATGCTGACCACTAGTCTAGTTTCGACGACGTTGCGTCAGGCTTTTTTACCTTCGAGATGCTTGGGTTGGAAATAGGGGAGTTGGTAACCTCCGCTTCATAGGGCTGGTAGGGCTGGGGGCCGCTAGTAGAGTTTTCACCTTCCACCTCCTAGATAGCCTCCTAACACATATACCAAAATGCCCCATATGACCTCGTGTTCCAACAACTTGTTGTCAACAGAAATCTAATCTATTCTTGACTTTTCGCAAAGATACGTATGCTAAACATTTGAACGCGCATGGCACCTCGCACAGCACGTTTCAGATAATGACAAGAACGACCTACTCATGATGAGTAAGTATACGCTTTAAGGTCAACTGCGATGGCTGAAGAGATAGACTCTGCTCCTAAAGCTTGGCCTGTCGAGTGACTTACCTTAGCAAATAACAACGACCATTCTCCCGTCATCGTTGCCATTGTGGTCGTCGTTGTGATCGTCGTCGTCACCATCGTTGTTGTTTGTTGAATTTGTTGTGTTCTGGAAAGGACAAGGATGCCGGAGACCGCGAGTTCTGATTGATAGAAAGATCTACCGACTGCAGGGCTAGAAAACACTTAAAACGCCTATCAATTTGGCAGTTCACCAGTTTACTGTTAGGCTCCAGTCTAATCGACGGTAGGAACGTGGATCGACGATCTATTCTGACATCGCAAGGTTTGTTTTTACGGGAGAGCATGAATCCCCTTTCTATCACTGCAAGAGTCATCACTGTGGCAAGTCTGGCGGCATCGACTGGCCGTGCGTTCAGCGACCTGCGTGCTCTGTGCAAGACGTTACCCGGGAGATTACATGCTTTGAGCAACGAAGTGACCGATATTGAATTGATCCTTTATCAAGTCGCTTCAGTACTGGAGAAGCGAGCCAGCGATCCCGTCTTACAGGATCAACAGGCCGATATACCACAACTGTTGAAGCAGGCACAAGCGAAATTAGACCAGCTGAGAGCGATAGTTCGGAGGCTTACAGAAATTTGTGAACACACCAAAATCCCTCTCTTCCGAGCTCACGCCTGGCGCAAGAACCTGCCGAGACTGCAAGCCCTTCAAGAGAATATTAAGACGGTCAAATGTAGCCTCAATGTCATGCTCGGGGCATCCAACTCGTAAGTAGCACGGCTCCTTACTTCGTCCGATTCCTGAGAATTTCTCTTTCACCTGTCGCAATTCTGTGAGGGAAAAGTCGTGCTGTCTTTTACTAACCACAAAAATTAGTCGAGACATGATGCGTATTGATGTCGACCTTGAAGCTATATCAGCGGTCAGCTCACAGTTGGCGCACGGCCAAAACACAATGCAAGATCAGCTTTAAACCAGTCTTCTGCGCCACCACGACAGTCTGGCAGACTCTCTTGCCAGTATCTATCAGCAGGTCGACCAGCGGATCGGCACTGTTGAGGAACTGCTCAAGACCCAGTCGATGCAGCTTGAAGCAAGCCAACCCAACCATATGGGCCACTTCTATGAGCAACCGTCCTCGTACACAAAACAGCCGCCGCGGCCTGCCCGTCAGGACACGCAATACGCGAAGCCCACGGAAGCCGAAGGTGTAAGCTTGCGTGTCAGTCAATATAATGCTTGCCGCCCTGGGTGTCTCTGTGCGTGTCACTTACAAGCTAGATCTGCCACTCCTAGCCTTGTAAATCGTGCACTCGGACAAATTTTTGTTGAGTACGCTGGGCTGCCACTTCTCAGCGCTAAATGCAATAGAGACTCGTGCGAGAAGGCTCAGTCTCCTCATCTTAGCTTTGAATACTGGTTTCCGCTCGGCTTTGTCTGGTCTCAGATCTTCCGACTTCGCTTGACCTTTGAACCCAACATTGGACCACGCCTGGAATGGAATACCCTCAGGAGGGTTCCAGATTCTGCGCAGTGTGTCGCCTTGAATGGCAACATTGATGGGCTGAAAGACCTCTTCAAACGAGGCTTAGCGTCGCCTTGGGACGTCAGCAGTACGCGTGGATATTCTGTGCTCCGAGTATGATCAATCACTTCAACGTTGTTCTAGATAGCAGGCTAAGCTCTTATTTAGTGGGCAATGTATGGCAAACAATATCAGACTTGCAGATTCTTGGTCCATGCTGGGGCAGATCTTGATTACAGGCAAGTACTATAATTGTATAGCATCGATTTGCTTCATAGCCAAGCATCAATTTGCCCCATATTGAAACGATCAGCGGAATTTTCGCTGTCCAATTGGACCTGCTTGCTTTGACCTCAAATTTAGGCGTCCTTGAAGCGACGACACGTCACAATTCGTGGCTATGTGATATTCAGAGATCTCACCAAAATAGCGCCCTGTATTCTTTACTACTCCAACGAGTTCAGCTTGCTACTTCAGCTTCTGCTGATCAGTCCTTGGAATCGTTCGGGACAGGGTTTCGAGGACGCTGCATGTTTTGGAGAGTGGGTTTGCGGATGCATTAGCTTATGGCTGAGTGTTTGCGAAGAAGCCAGTCATATCACCACGCCTGGCTTTTTCGAAGGGAAGCATAGCGGTTGTGTCGGCATTTCGAAAAGGCGATGAGAAATGATGTAACTATTCTTTCACGTATATCAAAGGTATATATCAACTTCTTCCTCACTCATCAAATTTGATAAATAAACCTTCACCATCGGTTCTTGATCCTTCTCCAAACTCGATCTCATCTCCACCACAACTGTCTGCAATCACAAGCGCTCAATTCTCACTTTCCTTCCGGCGAACGAGCATTTACTATTTATTCACGATGCACTTCACGACCGTTATCTCACTCTTTGTCGGAGCTCTCACCATTGGTGTTCAAGCTACGGATCCAAATGGCTCTAGCACCACTACTATGTCTACGTCTTCCACAACCACGATGAGCGGATCCACTATAGCGACCGTCGCTAGCTCCACCTCCACCGGCAAAGAAGGGGACAACAGCGAGAACTCTAGTAAGACCACTGCCGCTGCCGTCAGCACCACCAGCGCAACCCCTGCGACCTCTACCAGTACGTCCGCCTCTGCCGCTACGACGTCCAGCGGCGCTGCGGTCCACGATTACGCCCCAGATGTTGTGATCGCTGTCGCTGCTATTCTTGGCTTCGCTGGGGTTATGTAGTTTTGGTGTCATAGGTTTATCTACTGTGGCGGACTAATTCTGAACGCGATTGGAACGATTCTGGAAGAGAAGCTGTAACCGAGAATGCATTTTGACTTTAGGATAATCGGCACACAATGGATGGGTTCAGACGGATATTGAGATGGTGCTTCTTTGTGGTGGGAGGATTGGCTGTGGAAGAGAGACATGGTATACAACCGGCAGGGTTCATCAATTGCCCCTGAATTAATCGCGATCCTGAGGAATACCTCCGCCGCAGTGCCTGAGCGTTACCTTACTTATTCGTATTCGCTGTATGATGTCATGGAGACTATGTTAAAATCCAGAGTCTCGAGTCCTACCAAAAGTACATTTGATTTTTTCTACTGCCATGCATAGCCCCACGTTTAATATCATTGCCTGGTATGAAACCATGGGAAGGGAGGAGAGCGCAAGCCTCATCGAAGCCTGATGATCTCATTGCTGCTGCCCTACCTCATCAAGAAGCTGAGGTGTCGCAATGCTACGTCGTGCAGAAACCGGATTTCTGCTTCGGAAAGTATATGATTGAAGCGATCGGTGCCGTTATATCCGTTGATCAGCCGCAGCTGCCACCCAAATGTCTAATCTATGCATGGCTTCGAGTACCTTAGGCAAGGTACATAGTATTCTCTCTTTTTACAGTTTGGTTAGAGTTATTCAAATTCCGTGATTTGCTCGAGCTACTTTCTACAAAGATAAGATATTGATATAGTGAATACTTTGCCGAGATCCTTGTCAAGTTAATGTAAAGAAACTAGCGTTATTCTCTGATTTTCATCGTCGTGATTAATGTTGTCATTCCTCATTCATAACAGTCGGAACATTGACATGCCTGTACTTTCAAAAAAGTGATTGATATGCGATTGGGAGCTTGAATCAAAGCCGATTATATTCTAGCCAAAAACCTTCAGCTGATAAGTATAGCCTCGTCACACCTCGTCAACAGCAACAAGCACCGTATGCTAACTCTCCCCACAGTCTTCACCATGTTCAGCATCATCCCCCCGGTCCCGAAAGCCATATCCTCCCACCCGCTCTACCCCCACCTGCTCGCCGCCATCCGCATAATCCAGTTCCTCTCCTCCCTGATCTCCCTCATCCTTTTCAGTATTTACATCTCCCATCTCCTTGCCACCATCGTCCGCGCCCAAGGCGCCGTACAAGGCATCCTCGCTGCTGCTTTGGCCTACACCATTATCGCCACCCTTATATCAATATTCGTGACAGTCGGCTTTTTCGCTATGAAAGCCATTCTGATCGGGTTAGATTTGTGTTTCGTGGTTGGGTTTATTGTTGTGGCTGCCTTCACCAGTCCGATGGGTGGGATTGCCAGAGGCGGTTGCGGTTCGGGCGGGAATAGTAACAATAAGAGGAGTGACAACAATGGAAGCGGGACTGGTGGTGGGTCAAGCTGTGGGCTTGTGACAGGGACGTTTGCATTGGCCTTTGTGAGCATGTGAGTCAAGTACTCTTTCATCGAGCAAGAAGGAACGGAAAGGATTGATGGAAACAATATTAATGTGGTGCTAGGTTCTCCCATGCGGCGTCATCATGGATGCAGCAGAGTCACCAGTCGGCGTCAAAGATCCAGAATCCGTTTGCGAATGGAGGTTTGTTCTCGCGATCTACGTGAATAGGTATCGATGTGGCTTTATTGTAATATCATGCCCTGGAACGAGGAACGAGAGCAAAGGGCTGGTAACAGGCGACCGGGGTTTAAAAGGCTTTACACGGAAAAACCGGGGATGTTGCTTGCTGGAGGAGAGAGAGGTGCCTGCACTTCCTGGATGTGATTACTTTCGGATAGGGATTGCTTGTGAGACTGCCGTATTGCTTGTAGACGTGGGCTGTTGCGAAGGGCTTGCTGTTTCTTGATGCCTTGGGGCCGCTTCCCTACAGATGATCAGCTCAGACACTATCAAACTCTCTACCGAACTTGCTACCAAACTCCCTACCAAACTGGATACCAAACTCTCTACCGAACTCTCTACCGAACTCTCTACCGAACTCCCTACCGAACCCCCTACCAAACTCCGTACCAAACTTCCTCCATGGCTCCCTACCAAACACCCTTCATGACTTCCTTCATGGCTCCCTTCATGGCTCCCTTCATGGCTCCCTCCATGGCTCCCTCCATGGTCGCCTACCAAAATTCCCTATCAAACACCCTTCATGACTTTCTACATGGCTTTCTACCCCATTGACTTTCTCCTTAGTTTAGCCATTAACTTCTCTATTTGCTTCCCTTGCGCATATGTTAAACTAGATAAATAGCTATTATTTAGTTAGTTGAATCAATTATTAATGAATCTATGTAATAAATGATGTCAGACTGATAAAATCAATATTAGCTGAGCGCACAGCTAAGTGAAATCTTTAACAGCTAAAAACCAGCTAAAAATCAGTTAATAGTACTGCTACCCCTGACCTTAAGGCTTAAGGGTACCGTTTGCTGGCAATCCTGCGCGAAATGTGTGGTTACATAGGTACATAGTAATCTCCGCTCCGAGCCATAGGGCTGGCGCTAGGAGGTTCAGAGTTTTTCCTCCCTCCGTAGTTCCTACTTTCTAGATTAGTTCAATCAATACATGCACATGCACATACTCCTTCTGACCCTCATATACCAACACATCTGATCGGACGAGGCATCCGTGGCTCGGGGATCAGGTAAGGGTAGGGAGTGGGTTTTTGGCATTCTCGATCAGAAATGGGATAGAGACAAATTACAAGAAACACCCAGAGGAAAGGCCTTTCGAGTAATGATCTGAGGTGCCTTTTGGGGCTCTGGAAGGTCGGATTTATATCTGCTCGAATGCGATTGGGAGTCAAAGAAGTACGGCTACTCAGCAGCCTCCTATATTCAGGTTTTGAACGACAATATGATTGAAATTTATCAGTCAGGCCTAATATTCATGCAGGATAACGCACCCGTTCATTCAGCTAAAAAAAAACGAAGGCCTGGTTTGCAGAATGAGGGGTTGAAGTTACGGAGTGGCCTCCGTACAGTCCTGATCTGAACCCCATCGAAAACCTCTGGGCTCTACTGAAGAAGGCCTATAAAGTCTATTCGGACCTGAATTCGCTGAAAGGTATAGAGGGCGAAGCTGAAATCAAGCTCTTTCAGATTTTACAGAGGGCCTGGGCGAACATACGGGAGGAGGTAAGAGAAGGATTATTATTCAGTATGCCTCCCAGGTGTGCTGCTGTTATTAAGGCGGAGGGCTGGCATACCAAATATCAAAACATCGAGTTTGAGGGAATTATAGGCCTGTATCTACTGAATTGATAGCTCGAAATTTGAAGTTCCCCAGCTGATTTCGAAGGTCTGGTTTCTCCAGTTCCGCCTTACGTCACCTTCTACCATCACAACCACATCCACATCCGCATTTTTCTCTTCGCCATGACTTCTCCCTCCACCAAGGACTCTTCAACTGAGGCCTTAATTGATGATTTGGCTGTTCGAACCACCATTGAAGACTATGATGATTTCGGGTACGTGATCGCTCACCAAGCAAACTGCCATCGCAGGCTGCGGTGCTGACGCTGGACTTCAATGCACAGGATCGTCATGATCCCAGAAGTTGCGACGCTGTCAGAAACCGAGCGGATCGCAATGCTCAACAAAGCACGGTACATACACAGTATATCTTCAGATAGCCCTGGAGAGCGAAGCTAAAGTTGCTTCTTAGACAACTCCAGGCGGCAAATGCTCTCGCGTCGAGACTACAGTTCGTCCAAACATCCCCTACGTTTCGTCCCTGTACTAATGCGGTGTCAACGTAGGTCTCTGACGCCGCCAGTGGACGAAGACGAGAAGAATGAAGAGTCTCGCCGGCTCGAGGCCCACGCGCGGAAGGAACTGGAAGATGCTGGCTGTCCTCCCTGCTACCCGCCCGACGTCGAAATCACCACGCGGAATGTCCCCCAGAAGTTCCAGGCAATTGTGGATTACTGGTTAGCGTCGCTACGGACAGATGATGTTGTTCTTTGTGCCCAAGTATCGGACTATCGGAAATTCCTGGCGGACCAGCTACAGACCCGGCGCCGCCTTCGAAACAAATGCTTCGGCAAATTTGAGGATGAGGTTCGTGAGCGTCGGCGAAGATATGGTCTGCGTGGCGATGTCCACCTGCTGCCGGGCTCGAGGCAACACTCTCAGCTGCAGAATTGGGTTGAGTTTCAAAACTACCATCTTAAAAAACTTGAGCGGTTGGAAACGGAACAGGACGAGTCACGACAGAAGTTGGATGACGTGCGGAAGCTGACTAGCAACAGAAGCGCCGCAGCTCCTGAATGCGCAGAAGCCCTGGAGCATATCCTGCAGCGGGATGAACGGAGCATAGAGCAGTGCAAGGTTCTGCTGGACTGGATCGAGCAATGGCGACAGGTGATGGATTCGGGGCATCTGATACCTCCCCGTGAAGAAGACAATAATGACCAGACTGTCCTTTCCAAGGCCGGTCCGAGGACTTCGGCTTGTGGCGGTCGGAGGCGGGGATCCAAGGCGACTTCTCCTTGCACGGTTCTCGGCCAAGCAAAGGTCATGAAGGCCAAGTCGAAGAACCGGAAAGCGCCGATCCGGAAGCCCGAAGTCGAACCTACCAGTAGGATCTGGATGCTATTCCCCAGGCACCGGTACATCAAGAGAAAACGCCTCGGCTAACCAGCCAGGACGAGACGTTACTCCGCCCATTTCGTCCGGAGAGGGTGTTCAAGGCAACGCGCTTCGCAAATGGCAGCGCGAAACCACTGTTAGGTACACAACGCCGCGGCACGGGGTGTCCTCGATCTCCGGACCGAACACTATCAAAGCGCCGGCTGGCCCCACGGCGACCACAGCCTGCCCCTCAAATAGTCACGACACGGAGTGGACGGATATTAAGGCCTCCAGTGAGATGGGCGCCAGGGTGAAGTTTCTGTCACATAGGCAGGCAAGAAGGTAGGCGGGGTGGCAGCTGCATTCACGCCACGACATTCAAATGGAATACGGGGAGCGAGGGTAAATGTGTACATATCTACCAACTTAATCATGACCCTTGCTCCCAACAGGAGTCTCAGTACAGGAAGTGCATGAGGTGCACGATACAGAATACTACCAAACAGATCATGAGGATAATGAATTTGAACACGACTTCCCAATGCCATATGACATTTGACTTCGATCGACAATCTCACCAGCCATGACTATTATTTGAAGCTAACCAAGTGAAGGCTTGCCTAGGTACTCGTAGGTACCGTAGGTACCTTACCTGTTTAACGGCGAAGTACCTAAGGTAGGTAAGTGATACTAACTCAAAAAAGCTTAGAGTAACAGGGTCTCGAAGAGGTTTAGCTTTATTCGTTTAATTTGAGGCAACCGTTTTATAGCATTTTAATTTTTAATACGGAATAAGCAAAATGAATACACTTCGGGCATCCGCTCCAATCGATCTGGCTGGTCTGATAGCACCAAGACTCAAGCGGTTAGGTCTCTGAGAACGACCCATCCCCAAGAAGGTGCCAAAGAGCAGCTCCAGAATCCTCCTTCAGCGGGAAAAGCAAAGAGCGGGGAAGGAATCCTTCAACTTCACAGTCAAAAAGAACTCTCCTGATCCTGTTCCCCTGCTTTTCTACGCATCTATGCTAGGATTTCCACCATGGCACTCATCACAGTATTAGACCTCGTAATGTCGTCGGCCATTTTTGTAGTGGCCTCCCTAATCACAGTAGCAGTGTATCGTTTATATTTCAGTCCTCTGGCCAAATTCCCTGGGCCCAGGCTGGCTGCTTTGACGCTTTGGTATGAATTCTACTACGATGTTGTCAAGCGTGGCAGGTACACCTGGAAGATCATGGAGATGCATGCGCAATATGGTGAGCTTGACGCCAATGGAGCACAATGCTCCATTCGATGATGTTGATTCACCTTCTAGGCCCAATCGTACGCATCAGTCCCTATGAATTACACATAGATGATCCTGAGTAGCCACACAACAGGTTGAAGATTGGTTGAGAGATCACTGATGAATTTTAGATACTACGACGAGTTGTATGTAAGCTCGTCGAGAAGGACAATGAAATACGAATGGGCGATGAGAGGGTTCGGTCCAACCATTTCGACCTTCGCCACAGAAGACCATGACCTTCATCGCACGCGGCGTGGTGCTTTGGCACCTTTCTTCTCCAAGGCCTCTGTGTACCAACTTGAGCCTTCTGTGCAAGCTATCGTTACCAAGTTAGGGTCGCGTCTGGAGACAATTCAGGGATCTGGGACCGTTGTCAATCTGATTGATGTTTTCACCTCCTTAACGGCCGATATCGTCTGTCAATATGCCTTCGCTTCGCCATACGGCTTCATGGACAGGCCAGACTTTGCGCCTCATTGGCATAAAGCAGTGATGGATGCTTCGGAGACGTCGCACTTATTCAAGCAATTTGGCTGGGTGGAGCCCATGATGCGGAAAATACCTCCGCGAATCGTCATGGCTATGAATCCCCTGCTTGGGGCCTTGTTCAATCTATCAGAAGTGCGACAGCCCATGATGGATCGATTGCCACACTAACGGAAAGTCAGATGGTCCGCGATAAAGTTTCCCATGTAAAGGCTGAGGTCGCCGAAGGCAGAAAGCCCGAGGGTCAAAAAACGGTTTTTTATGACCTGCTCATGAATGAGCAATTGGCACCGGAAGACAAAACAAACGACCGTGTTGAGGCTGAGGGAGTATCAGTTGTTGCAGCAGGGTAGGCATATTAATATGATTAAATTCGCGCAGACATTTTCGTGGTGCAGGATACATCTAATGTTAATGTAGTTCGATAACAACGGCACACATGCTTTCTGTAATATCATTCCATGTAATAAACAACCAGGAGATCTTGAGCAAGCTACAGACAGAATTGAGATCTGTCTTGCCACGACAGGATTCCCAACTCAAATGGAGCCAGCTTGAACAACTGCCGTATCTTGTAAGTTCACGTCAATGTCCCTTCCTAAAACCCCCCTTCTAACAGATCCGCAGACTGCTGTAATCACGGAGGGTCTAAGGTACATCTTCATCCACCTCACGCAGGTTACAGTACGACTCAATGGGCTGATCATCAAAAGATGGGGCTACGGTGTGACGCAACGCCTCGAGCGCATTTCCCCGGACGCAGCACTGCAATACAAAAACTGGACCATACCACCCGGTGTACGTTCCCCTCTCGACCAAAAATCCCTCATAACCTCATCATCCTAAAACCTAACTCACTTCTCCAGACCCCCGTTGGTATGAGCTCAGTTCTCATGCACTCCAACCCCACCCTCTTCCCCGACTCTCGCTCGTTTGCGCCCTCGCGCTGGCTCCAGCCCGACTCTTCTCGCCTCCGCAAATACCTGGTGACTTTCAGCAAAGGCTCGCGACAGTGTCTAGGCATGAAGTAAAACCCCCTTCCCATACCATTCCCTTTCCCTCTCCCCGTCCCGTACCTAACTTCCCAGTCTTGCATACTGCGAGCTCTATCTCACCCTCGCGGCTATTTTTGCCCCAGGTCGCTTTCGCTTCGAGCTTTTCGAGACGGATGTCAGTGACGTGGAGATTGAGCACGATTTCTTCAATGCGTGCTACCGGTTGGATTCAAAGGGTATTCGTGTGCTTGTGAATTGAGATTCACATAGGCTTTATGCGATTTCGAGATGAGTGCAGTAGAGGGACAGAGGTATGAGAGGGTGGCTTCAAAAGGACTGGGCCTGGTGTGTTAACGGGAAATAAATTGGTGAAGACCATTTCAGTGAAGTAAAAAAATCTTTCAAGAAGACTTTTCTCCATCATAGATTTCTACGCGCTCTTTTTCACCCAAGCCAGTCCTCATCCAATACTTTTTACACTGACTGATATTCAAAGACCACCCCCAATAAAAAGCCCCATCAAACTCAAAAGCAGGAAGCTTGGTGCTGAATAGAGTCCGTGGCAGACCACTACTAACCAATAATCAATCTCAAATCGGGGCCACTTTTCATTACCCATCAATTATCCTAGAAACCAATATCAACTCTCATGCCTTTTTAGAGCTAATACTTCCATTGACACCTTCAGGACTCTCATCTCTAGAACCCCTCTTCCTCCTGCTCATTAGCTGATGCAACCACAACTGAGCACCCATTTAAACAACACGAGTACCAACAAATTCACAGTACCACAGAAGACCGCAATCCTAGCATGATCCCTTCCGCCTTATCCCTGCTCGCGAGAGACGAAAACGCAATTGCCCACAGTCCCCGCCGAAAACGTCATGACGCTCAACATGAACAGCATCATGGGACACTACAGCGCGAAAAGCATAGTTTTGTTCTCTTTGATATGTTCCGCAGTCCCGTATCTGCTCCCATTCTCGCGGTTTCTCCCGTCTTCCATCCACCGCTTCCGGATCTGCTTCGCGTTGGACACCATGCTCTTGCTCATCGGCATCGGGAGGACCCACTACTGCTATGCACCAAGCACGATCGCCACGAGCGCGATGACGATGGAGGATTAGAGGCAGGCGAAGGCGCTCCAGGGGGGACGCCGTCGATGTTGCTTGAAGAAAGAACGGCGTTGACGAGGATAGTTGCTTACCTGGCCGCTGGCAACCATGCAGGAGATGGGCACAGTGAAAGAGTGGCTCGTACGTACGACAAACTTGAAGACATTTGTTCTCTTCAGGCTTGGAAGCCGCGAAATGCGTGATCGACGCGGGTAGCTCGGCATGGTCTGGGTCTAGCTGGATGATCTACCGAATGGCGTTGGCGGTGTTGTGCTGAAAGCTTTTGTGGTAGAAGAAGGTTATGAAGTGAAGGAGGAGTGTGCCATGATGCCTCTTTCAGGGACGTGGAGGTTCCTTTGACAGCAGACATACATTGAGAAATCATATGTTCGTGCGTTCGAATTGAGCTACTAACGCCGAACACGGGCATCTTAGTGGATCAAACTGATGTCGATACTGTAATGCGGCAGGGCTGCTCAAGCGCTCAGGGTTTTTTGAATAGAAGCCGACGTTTTGAAAGGCGTGTCAAACGATGCAGCAATCCTCAAAAACAGAACTCTGCTTGTAATTCACCAGATCATTGCCCAGTTGAGGAGGAAACCCATAATCAAAGTAATTTCTTGTCAGTAATAATGTCTTTGACTATTATCTGTGATCGCTGCCTCACACGTACATAAAAGGGGCAAACTTTACTAGCGTAGCTCAGCCTTATAAGGTGGAGATTATCAACCCCTACTTCCAACACACAGACCGAACGTACCAGCATGATCAACCGCCGAGCTGATTCCACCCTTCTCGCCTTTTCGCGGTGTGATGGTGCTCTTTTCGCTTCTACCCGCTACTGGTTTTGCCATTCCGAAGCAACATATGCCTCCTCTGACGACGTTTTCAGCGTTGGCTGATAGCTGCTTCAGTAACCAGTTTCTCCCTACTCATCTATACTTCGCGACGTGTTGTGGCATTCAAGGCCTCTTTGCCTTAGACCTCAACAATAGTGAACAATCGCAATCGTGGACACGTGAACCGGGAGGCTGAGGGGTTTTCTACATGCAGGTGGTTCCATAGCCACTGTCTCGGTCGAATCAAGGCTAGATCTCAGCTATCGAGCAGCGGCTTTGTGGCCTCGCTTGCTGCTTATATGCTCACCATCATGGTGTTGGAGTTAATAGCATTATCTAAAAAGGGCAGCTACGTTCAATATGCCCGTTTCTCGTCTCTTCGCTTGCTATGTTAAGTGTCCGTTCATCACTCGAGAGCTCTCATCAATCATGAATAACCAACCTTTCAACCGCTCTGTTGGTCTAAGAGATTACGACCACATGGCATTTCTCACCTGTCGAATCTCGAAGCAGTTTCGAATTCAACATCAGTATTCTTGCTACAGAAAGAAAGACCTTCGCAAGTTCTTCAGACATTCGAGACTTTTGATTCTGTCTCACTTGCGTCTATGCTTCCGTTCACAATTTTCTTACCGTTGCTTAGATATGTCTTCTCTCTCTGTCGAAATTCGAAGTCATCCAGAAAATCAACGTAGATGTTCTCTCTTCGCGAAAAGCGCTACGCAAAGTTCATTCAAACACTCGAGACACTGCGAAATTCCTTCAGTCGCATCTTTATTTTCGTTGATGATTCTGACATCATTAGTCCAGGGTGTCTTGCATCGTTTTATACACAGCGTAACAATCTAGAAGAAGACGCTCAACGATTCTTATAAGGATCATCCACAAGTCGACTGTGCAAGCCTACTATCTTACTAACTACCTCATACTTGCACAATCCTCTTCAACCATCCTTATACCTCTCTACTACAAGTTCCAAAGACTTCAGCTATCTAGCTTTACACCATCCTCAATATGCTCAACCTCGCAATCGTCATCTTCCTATTTGTCTTCGCCCTCGTTTCGCTATTCCTTATATTGCGAATTCACAAAATCTAATTGATAGCTGTCATTCTAGCATGAATGAGAGATGCCGTCAATGCTGCCATGGCGACAGCCTGTAACAACGACCAAGTCGCTTATTTGCTCACCAAGAATACTTTACGTTACTGGTCAAAACGCTTCGCGCATTGCCTTGGGATCAGTGAATGGGTATAGTTCGGGATATGGTCTTATCCACGAGATTATGGCTAACAGTGCTAGAGGATGATCACCGCGCCGTTCCGTTTGAAATTTTTTCTCAGCAGTTCCAGTTTCTCTTCTCAGCGTCCTTCACGTCGCAGAATGAATCACAACTTCAATCCTGATGCTGCACGACGAAACCCTCATGCCGTAGCCACCTCACATCGTTTATTGCCTGGCGTACTTGGGTTTATCGAGAGGATGGAGGATCGCACGGAAAGCACTCAGAAGCGTCAAAGGTTTTTGGATACTGGTAGCATTCAAATAGATTAAGGCAGGTGACGGATGTACGTCAGCGGCGAAGGGATTGGAGCAATAGATGGAAAGAAGTGCTGGTCGAAAGGAACGAGATGGGACAGACGGGTGGTGCTTGGCTTTGTTGTATTGTAGAAATAGTGGTTTCTCAGTGTGTTTCCGTCGCCTCCAATACAAACGAATAGTTGAATACTACTGGCATCGAACCCGTGGTCATGGCTTGAATACTGTAGAAGTGTCGACGTGACATTTTCGAAGCTAAGCACTCTTCCTACAGCTTGACCGTGGGCGTCGGAACCGGTTAACAGCAAAATCTGCGGCCCATATTACCCATGCCCTACCCAACGGATAGAGTGGAGTTGAGAGGTAGAACCCAAAAGTCGTCTCCGCCCAGTGGATATAGGCTTGAAACCTCACGCATCACCACAACTGGTTAGATTTGCTTACACAAGCCCAAGAGTGAAATGAGAATCCGAATGTTCTAATGGGTTCTAGAAAGCTTTATACCAACTCCATAGCTTACGCCATAGTATCTTAGCTCCATACCTCAACAGCCATTGAGTCAGGCCTGCGGCTTAGTAACCGGAACTCACCCAAGGATCCGGAGATCAGCCCTGAGCCTACCTATTGACATTCGATGGCGAGGATTCGCTCAGTCCGTCGCAACATAAGGACCACGATTTTGATGCTATTGATACAAGAGAAGAGGGTGTCCGCGACCAGTCTCGCTAAGCCTCAGGAATCTGTGGGAAACAGAGTAAGAACATTGTTTCGGAGACAGACATGGAAAGAAGCGAAACTTGACGGCTTCCTGCACTGCAGAGACCAAGGAAGAGCCACAGCTATTGCCAAGGGCAGTTTGCCAGCTCTTTCTACCATTGTTAGCCTCAGTCTTTGTTCAAGTTGGTCTTAAGCTGAACCAGGTCTCAAAAACAGAACCTCTTGATTGTGTTCGCATTGTATCTCTTTGTTGTTCTCTGCTTGATGGCTCAAGGTGCTGAAGGAGCGCTCCATGCAAGCCAAGCAAAGATGTGACTGCAGCCATAACTGCAGCCTGTACACCACGGTGTTTCTGGCCCATTAGTATGTTTCATGAAAGCTTCCTATGAAGGCTTCTGGTTTGTTCCATGCAAAGACCCAACGGGCGAATCTGGTAGAGCGGTTCTGCGAACTCCTTCCCTTTGTCTTTGTTATGTATAAACGTATATCTTCTCTTTGCGTGCATTCCTCGTACCATCTTGTCTCTAACTGTTGAACTTAAGAAACTGCTACGGACGACGAAAAACCTTTTCTCCTTGCTGGTTGCTTCACCATTCCGCAGAATGGCAATTCAGAAGTCGTTAGACTTTATACCTGGACCTGATGAAGTCTTTTCCAACGAAGTGAGCTATCTCATATGATATAGCGCCGGATACTGATTTATCTCTCAAAGGATTCATCGAGTCCCAAGCATCTAACTCCGCCGTGGACATGTCCGGGCCTCAGTCAAAAATTGGATCCGAATCGAAGGCCCAAGGACTTCACACCTGGACCTGACGTAGTATATTCTAATAAAGAGGTACATCATTTGATCCACTCTAACAATATATAAACTGACTGGTTGACCATAGGGCCCACCAAGTCCCACGGAGAAATATCCGATATTGCCGAGCTATCTTCTAAGAAAGAGTACGCACCAGAAATCTGATGACTCGGTAGCGAGACCTGCACAATTTTTCTCCAGTGAAGTAAGTTACTCAACACACCTCGCGAATACAATAAAACTAATCGGTTACAGACTTCATCGAACAGAAAGGAATCTTCCAAGTAGATAGTGTCTACAACATCTCGTTGGATCAATATTGGTAACTTTGTCTCTGTTTAGTGTATCTGTTGTAGCAACCTAGCCAGATGACGGAAGCCTAATATAGGCATATAGTCCAGCACCAGTAGTAGCAAAGCATGAGACATAAACGTTGAAAACATGCGTAGATACATCTATGTCATTGAACGAAGCTCGGAAACGAAAACTCTCCTATTGCTGTACACGGAAAAACATTCTATGGCTTCCCATCTCCTAACATGTACCACCTTCTTGATAAACTCACCGCCGTCCCCGAGGGTGAGCGAGTCTATACCGCTAGTCGAGGCCGGATGATGCTGCTGGAAACGTCCTTAGATAAAAGAAACCTCACCTAAGAGTTGTTCCTCTTCGATACCACTAGAAACGCTATTGGGCGTAAGAGCCATTCCTCTTGGTCCATTCTTCCTGTTCGCTGTACAACCTGTCGTATTCCTTGTTATGCAGTTTGCGCGCTCCTATTCCCCATTCGACCACCCGAAGAAAACCATGGACGAGGTCAGGATACCTACCTACACACCTTCCTACTTGCTGAAACGATGTGCCGACTTCATCATCGCCATCCGACGTGTAGATATCTCCCAACCTTTAGCGCTAGCCCGTCTTCTTGATTGCGATTGGAGGCTTTAGCGTTTGTGCACAAGCGTCCGTACAAGCTTGGAGGAGGTGACTTGCTTCTGCCGAAAGGAGGGAAAAGCGTGCCCGGGTGGAGGTTAGTGGAGGAGTGTAAGGCTTTTGGGCCTTTGAATATGTTTAATAGTATTGTTTCTCCTTGATCCCACGCTAAGATTATGTTAAGTTGGAGGAGCAATAGGAACAGTGAGAGCGAGGAACAGTAAGGTAGTAGCAGTAGCATTACACTGTCCACTAATCTAATTGGGTTAGCTCGGATTGTACCGCACAAAATCTAGCTTCCACTGTGGAACATCAGATTCCCACCTCCCTTACCACTGTCGATATCTTTAATCATACTCATAGTTTCTGGTACCGATACAGTGACAATTTACCCAAGTAAAGCTTCTACTTGCGTTAACAACCCTTCCCAATAGCCCGCTTCCGCTTTCTGGTTTTTGCCTTACGAGGTGATGCAATAAAGTATTCGGAATGACCGTACAACGTAGGGGGCCAACGTAGAATCAACGTAGCTTATTACATAGGCCTTTATATCTATCTTTATGCGCGCTCGATCGTATTCGATTTTTATTGATTCATTGAAAAGATTTAGTTCAGGACTATAACTGAAGTCGCTAATAATCAGGTTTAACTCAGTATTGATTATTATGTGTGATTGCAAAAGGGGTTCTACGGTCAATCAAAACATGTCACTCAACGAACACGTTAACTGCAGAAGCGTCGAGTGAATCAAATCTTTTAAAAAAAATTGATGACAGTCACTTTCATGATTAGATGTATATTATAATTTCAATCACTTAACGTTTCTATATGTATTTGACGTTATTGCCCTTATATGTAAATATTTGCATCTTTGTTGATGTTCGCGTATAGTGCAATTGCGGTACGGTGGCCATTCCGAATACTTTATTGCATCACCTCGTAGGTGCTGGAAGGTTCCCTATTAATTTATCGCGAAATCATGACATTGCCGTTCCATTGTGTCACGATGAGTCCGAGAATCAAGTCGCCTGGCAACAGCCTCAACAAATTCTCTTCCATGAGCATTATGGAAGTTCAACAACGCTTCCATGATGGCTTCAACCAGCCGGCGAGACTCTTTCTTGCCGCTCTTCCGCTTGACGGAGCTGCACGAAGGTGACAAAATAATCTAGCAACTCGCCAATTATTGATAGCAAGATGGACACGCAAGTCACTTGCTCGAATGTAGAAGGCTCTTCTCGAGCTCCTAAGTGTCTATCAATGCAGCGCGTGCGGAATTGATCGCTGTCAATGATCTGAGCATAGATCGGTCCTCTAGTTGTCAAGATGGCTCGGAGAATGGAGATAGTATGTGTTATATCTTCCAGATGCTCGAACGCGAAGAGAGCTAGGTTTTCGACGAGGGATTTTGGATACGATAAGTTGATGGACTGAAGCTCGCCCATATCCATAATTCAAGCTCGAGTACAAGTTCGCCGCAATAGTGCTCAAAAAATGCCCGACGAGAGGCGGTGTCGCTCGTATTAGTTGTCTTGAATAGAGTATCTAACTTGGGGGTAAGGTGACGGTGCTCGTACGTTGCCCCTGTATCATCCTCCAATACCTGCAATTGGTAATCGAAAGCCCTTCTCACGGCTCCTGCGCAGTAAGGTTGCAACAATCTACCGTACCTTCTGTACATTTCCTGCTGTTGTTTCGTCGCAATGCAGCGGACATCCAGGTTGGTTGAGATCCCGAGTGACACCCAGGTATGGTATAGCTCCTGAGGTGGCACGAGGCCTTCAGTCGAGATGACTGCAAGAAGCTTTACAGCTTCCAGGGCAGAGGGGCCCTGGCTCGTTGCAATATCACGCAGGCTATGCAAATATCGCGAGACAAGAAGCGCACCAATTCTCTCTCGGTCATGCACGTCCGACGCAGGTAAACCATTCGGCTCTATAGGTTACAGGCTTTCATTATCAAAAAAAGCGGTTAGTGCTCGTATAGTTATTGTATGAGGTTCTGATGCATCTGGCCTTAGGTTGGCAGAGAAAACGGCATGGACCTCCGAATCGCGGTATTGATCTGGCCATGATCGACAGAAAAAGCTCACGCTCATGACTGCATCAAGCCTCAACACTATTAGTTGGCATTCATCAGTGAAGTTTAGAAGAGTCCGCATCGTCGAATCTGCATCCCAGTGCTTACACGAGTCAGAAAGCTCCTTGGCGACTTGTTCTTGACAGGGTGAATCGCAATATCTACCGAGTGATCCAATGAGACGTACGAACTTCCTTGCTTGTGCCAGCAACTTGCACTGTTTTGGCTCCGACAGATCCAAGCATGCCAAGCTTCTGAGCTCCTTCGTGAAGATGCATAGTAGGTCAATAAGCTGCATCGTTTGTTCAACGTGCAAACTGACCGTCCACAAGCAAGCTGCAAACTCGTCAATATCGGATGCTCGGACTTTGAAGACGGATTTCCTTAGAGACTTCTGGACCCTGAGAAGCAGTGATCTCTCTGCTCTTTGCGTCCGTTGTATAATAAGTCGAAAGAGATTTATGGCGTTCTTGAAAGGTTTCTCACGAAATTCACAGACCATGGACTCTAGTATGTCAAGTTGCTCGCGTACGAAAAGGGAAGCATTGGCTTCTGCGAATAGTGACAGACATCGAAGCATGACTATCTGATCATTATCATCGATCAAGGATTCGAAAGCCGCGGCAATAAGGCATTGGCAATTCTGTAAAGCCAGGGATCCCTGCAAGCTTTCGGATGTCGCTTGTCGTACGAAATGGACAAAAGCAAGCTCTCTATCAGAACATTGCTGGACGGTTGCCTTGACTGTAGCTAACGTGTCTTTGGTCTCATCACGGCGGGCAGTGGCAGCCTCGCCGGTGTCTTCAAGCCACACGCCCTCCAGCAACTTTCGTGCCATCATCGCGATGCCCTGATCCGAATCTTAGACTCTCAGTAACAGCCGTAAGGCAGCTGATATTCTAGACTCCCAATCTTCAGAGCTTCGATATACATCACGCAAAATTCTAAGAGAACGTTTCTGTAACCTTACCGATGAACCAAAATCATGGCATAGCATGGCGAAGACTCATTGTCTGAACGGCGAATGAATATTGACCGAGGCATCCTGCATGCTTGTCAAAGCAGCCTCGCGTACTATATCTGAAGGATCAGGGATAAGCCACATCAGAAGAAATTCAATGTTTCTCGTGCGGGCCAGAAGCATGGAGTTATTTTCCAGTATTCCTATCAAGCCTTTCAGGCATGGGACGCGGACAGATGCTGCCTCGGCTCTCAGACCATCTTGAACTATTGTGTAGATACGAGGCAACTGGCGGCAAAAGCCTTGTGCCATTAGAACTAAACTGTACGCCCTACAGCCTCAAGTGGATGGCATTTGGCAACCTAGGGAGTCGGCTATCTTGAAGGACTGGCTGGGCACGGAACGAGCTCTGGCTAGGAAGTCCTTTAGAGAACGATCGCCCATATCGGTCTCTTCTCCGAGCTCATCGTTCTCTTCAAAGACAGATCTCGCCCATTGCATGACGAGGCAAATTTTGGCTGATTTGGCATGAAGGTCGTCTGGCCCAGCACATTCGATACTATTGCTGGCGAGGTGATAAAGACCATCCCAGCAGCAAACGTCGCTGGCAGTAAGACAGTCAATTAGCGGCTGCGGACCTTCGCTAACAGCGATGCCTGCCTTTTGAACATCATCGTACAGGCATGAAATTGCAACTCCCATGGAACCCAGAATTTCTAGTGCAGTCTTCCTCGCCGAAGTCGAGGCTCTTTTGTCTTTCGCAACGTTCAACATCGCCAGCAGAAGAGCTCTCAACAGTAGTTCGGCAGCAGGCCACTTCGGCAAGCACAAAACTGTCAGGAGGTCTCGGCAAATTGTACGAACAAAGAAAGGCGAATTTTGTTTTAGGCAGTTCTGCACAATTTGCAGTGCATACCTGACGGCAGTGTCTATGGCTTTGGTCATAAATTGTCTTACCGGATCCTTCGCGGGCTCTTTCAAGGGCTTCTTCACTGGAGCATGCACTGAAACCAGGCTCCGCGCCCCTCCATTCGATGGCAGCTCGTAATAAATATGATTGCCAGCATTTCAGTCTATAGGGCTTGCGCTTACTTGCACAAATCCGATTAACAAAGCGGACACGGGAGTGATTCGTGCCCCATCCAAGATAATAGATACAGATTGGTCCACGGTAGCATCGTTCGATGGAACAGAGTTCAGGACGTCCGTGACGAGGAAGTCACGCTCATCTGGGTAATGAAAGGATATTCGGAAAATCAAATCTGTTGCCGCAACTTTTGGCAGTTTCACTATGGTTTTGCGGCAGACATCGAGTTGTAGAATGTGTATAGCGAGAGACTGGATCGAAGAAATATAGCGACTGACATCGACCTTCGCCACAAATTGGCTTAGTATCTGCAACGTCTTTTCTGTCTGGCCCTCGAGATGTTTCGATTTCTGCCCAACGATCTTCTCAGATAGTGATTTCACGAAGTCCCCAGTCTTGTGCAATGTACTGAGCACCATGCTAATCAGCTCGTCCGAACAGATCTTGCGCTCGTTTGGTTGGCCACACATGATCAGGAGTGCTATTCTGGCAGACGCAAATGCGTCTGTTACCGTCTCGACCCTTTTCGCGCTCGACACTGCAAGAACCACCTTTAGAGCGTCTATGCAGGTATCTTGTAGCCGGCATAAAAATTCAACCGGGATTATCTCGGACTGGCTATTCGAAGCAATCTTCTTTAGATTACACTCAAGCTTGAGACGGACGCCATCATTTATAATAAGGAAACTCTGCCCGTCGTGCTGCAGAACCTTGAACTTCGCGCGTAGTTTAGAACGGCCGGTTGGCAGTTCGGCACAGGATTGGAAAGTACTGTGTACCTCCACAATATCCAGTATAAGGTCCTTCAACCCACTACTCGGCATTTCCCTAGCTCACACGATGGAGCAACGTGTTGTTCCAAGATCAAACGGTGTCCTCTTAAACTCGGAAGCGTTTGCGCTACTTCCGCAGTCCAGTCGTATGTCAAGCGACCAGAGTAGTAGGAGGACAGAATATCGATACCACGACGATGGTAAGGTAGGTAGAGAAATTGACGCCCTCAGCCAAGTTTTTGAATATCGAAATCTGCGTCTGTTGGTGGGAAGTTTGGATGGAACTGGGGGACAGACACTTGACCACATTCTGTGCGTGTGCCAGTCAGTAACGGCCATTGGGTTCCTCACAGCTACTGGTCCTTTCATGTCTCAATATCTTAGGTAGCAGACACATCACTACTGTCTGACTGGGCTAAGCGAAGTGCATACATGTATCGCACGCAGTTGATCAAGATACATGTTCTCAGTGAATGATATGCTCGCATCCATGTATTGAATGCTCGCATCCGTGACTCAAACGACCTTCTTACGAATCTGTCTTAGATAGGCGTTTCGCAACATGCCATGGGAAAGGGTTTGAGACAGTCTTTCTCCATTGTTCATGCCTATCGCCTGTGACAAGCTTGAACCCTGCAGAAACACTGACAAACGAGACCAGAAGATCGGATAAGATAGCTAGCGAGGACGACGTGTGTAGAGGCTGGTGAACGAGGACAATGAGGCTTTGAGAGCAAAGTTTGTGGAAGGGTTTTGTTATCGATGAATCAATCGTTCTCATGAATGGGACCACCACCACCAATACATAAAGATTTCAGTTCGCATTGGGTAGATATTCAAAGAATCAATGTCTACCTCAGTGACCTCACCCAGGGAACCCTAACCAAGGCTACCAGGAGATCTTAGGTGTAACCCTGGCCCATCAGGTCAGATACAGATTGCGAGGAGTGCACACCCATTCTCTCGAGAAACCAGATCTTAAACCAAAGTACACGGCGCTAATCCTCGCAAAGCACGATATGATTTTCCAAAGATTCCAAGTACCAATCCCTAACACGAAACACGAGCATGGGACGGAACGATCGATCGCGGTCCATACGCAGACTTAAACAATAAGACTACTAGTTATCTAATTTGCCAACCAAACCAGAAATCCGTTGCAGTACCAACTTTAGCAAAGCAACTGACAGCAAGTAGAACATATATATATCAAAACATGGTCAGACAGAAGAGACCGGAAACGGATTCAGAGGGTTCACGACCTGGGATGATGGAAGATGTTTGAATTTGCTTGTAGGAGCAACGCCCGCTGCGCTGAGAGTGACTGATATTGCGCTTTGGGGTACCGTACGCCAATAGTCGTTGGGGTGATGAGATTGCCCGATGGAGATATATGCCATTTTGACCAATTCTATGGAGATGGGTGACGGTAAGAAGAGGTATGTAGAATCAGCCAATGGATTGATTTCCTGGGAGAGCTTCGATGGGATGGGAAAATTATGCGTTCGACTTGAGAGGGAAAACAGTGCAGTCCGGCCGTTCCTGGATACTTGAGTACCAGTAGGTATTTGAGCTTCACGAGTCCGAGTCAATCTCTATTCGGGGATGGAGATGAAACTACATAGTACTATAAGGGAGATATAGATAGAGGGATTTCTTGATCATACAAACCTAGCTTCTTCTTCCGAGCGGGTTTCTGAAGCTCGGCTTTGCAGAGCAAAGGCTACGCAGAGCTGGAAAAGGTACGACTTCCACCTGATCTCCCCCGAACCGTGCCTCAAGCCCATTATATACCTTGGCTTTGTTGGGCGAATGACAGTCAGCCATCCAACGCCACACAAGGCATCTCCTAAAGACCTGTGCATCTGCATCTGATCCCAGTTCAAGAATGGTTCGATCAAGATGGAGTCGGCAGGTGACCTGATCAACCAACAACTGGCTGCAACAGCAGAAGAATTGTTCGACCTGAGAATGTTGATGCATTGAAGATAAGACCCTGTGGCATGCTCGGCGATCTATGGAGTTCGTGCAGCTAAAGTACCGCGGTCGTGGTTAGGCTAAACCCTATTCATTGCAACACATCATCTCCCGCCCGCAGCAGCGCCGCCGGCCTTGCTGGGGTGTCAGTCTTCCTGGGAGCGGATGTGTCCCCCCTATGCCCTAATGCAAGGTAAGAAGACGTTGAATCGTCGTCGAATCAGAGCAAAAAGTACAACCCTTGTCAGTTACTCCCACACCATTCTACGTAGTAAAATGTTACGAAGGAATGGATATGGAGCATGTGTAGTAAAGCAATGGAAACGTACAAAGCCATAATTTTCATCATTCCCTCCCAAAAAGGTATCTCGGATCGGAGGATCTCTCGCAGTTTTTGCCACTACCTTGCTGAAGCAGAAGGATCTCTGATGTGAGGACTTTGCAGTAGTTTGTCAGATAGAACGTGGTACTGGATGGGAAGATCTCTTTCCCCACCGTTCTCCCTGCAGGCTGCCATAACAAATGATCGGCGTCGCAGTCTTGAGGTTGCCCTTAGGTCCAATGCAGATCAGCTTCTAATGCGCCCTTCTAAAACTCGAAAATGCACTACCATTCCTCTTGTTGTTATGTAGATGTGATGAGCTGAAATTGATTTCAGACATCAATATTCGCCTTGACTCTGGTATTGCTTCCCACATGAGGTATTTCACTGGCCGATTTGTCTTTGTGGATTTCAGGGCCGCCGGCGATGTTCACTGTTGGTGCATGGCCTTGCTGTAGCCTAAAGAATGACACAGCAGAACTTCGAGAACACGTTACGCCCATGTGATGTCTGGGCTTGAAGCTTGTCATGCAGCTGTCGAGCAAAAGAGTTAGTAGCACTAGCCATGTCATAGAAAGTCCCCTCACGGAAACCGTCAAGTCTAGCACTCTGGTGCATAGAGCCCGTCAAGTTCTGACTTGGCGAGGCCGTAATCATCCGCCACTTGCCGGAACAGATCATTTCTTCCATCTATTGTCTGTTCGTTGTCAGAGCGTTTGCACACTGCCATGTGTCAGGAAGGAAATGATACTACGGCGCGAACAGAAGGAAATATGGACATGAATCGACTTGCACTGCCCTGCATGGTTTCACCATCCGCGCATACTCATTGGGATGTGCAGAATAAGGCAGTAGACAGTAGGTAGACAGTACTGCATGCTCTTTCCTGCTCAAGGCAAGTTACACAGGGGCCTCGCATGCCATCGAAGCGCAGTAAGTAGTAGTGGACGTGCCTTATCAAGCATTGGCATCGTATCATCTGGTAAAGCTAAGTAAGGTATGTAAGCTAAGGTAGCGTCGGACAACAAACACATGGGAAATGGAAAATGATGAAATCCCAAGCGACCGGTTGCTGTACCTTGTCACGTGTTTGTATCCGCTTCGGTAGGTACCTTAGCGCTGCGCTATGTCATGTATCGTAAACCTCATTGTCATGTATCGTAATGGTCTAATGGAGTTTCCACTTATCCTCGGACTACCATCCAATCCATCTCTTCAGCAATGGCATTAGGTACAACACCATCATCCATACGTTCCATACTTTGAACGTCAACTTGTCTCCCCGCAAGGTCCTGACGAGTAAGACCCTAGAGCTGACGATGGTGCCGAACGCGACTGGAAGTACAAATCCTACCGCCGCAAATGACCAGAAAAAAGGGCAGATGAAGGACCAAAGCATGACAGGAACCGCGATTGTCCATCTTGCAGGTCCGTCGCCCAATACCAAAGGAACCGTCCGTCTGCCACGGGCACTGTCTCCCTCTTGATCAGACATGTCTTGCAGCTGGACTGTGGTAACGACGACGGCACCGATTATCAAAAGCCAGCTATATGCCATCTCGTTGAGAAGTAAATGGCCGCTCGCGACAATCGTGGCGCCGGAAGCAAAGGATAGGTATCCAATCCCGTTGATGAGGTTTCGGATAATAGGGCTCTTATCAGCTCCACCAAGCTCATTGTACACCCAGCCAAAGAATATCAACATCACACTAGGTTTTGTGGCTCCAAGATATACGCTAAGAACGAGAGCCGTGGGATAGGCTATCAGCATCAGAATCTTGGCTTCTTCGGGTGTCAGCCGCTTCGACGGCATTGACCGCCATGGCTTGTTCAACTTGTCTTCTTCGATTGCCTTTGGCTGTCGCTGGTTGTTAATAGCGAACGGCAGCAAGTTTATCCAGATCCAGAAGGCCACAAGAGGTAAACGGCAGATGATGAGACTGCTAGGCAAAGGGTTCACCATGAGCACTGGGCCGGACAGTGCTGTGGAAATGCCGAACGCTATCTTTGGAAAGACAATAGTCTTCAGATCGCTAAAGGTAAATAGCCAGACACTGTAGAGGTGGTACGAGAACGAGCGTGAGTCTAGTGAGTCGAGAGCTACCTTCAGAGGGATGTCAGCCATATAAGCTTCGCTCTTCATCCATTTGTCCTGTAACACCAGCAGAGCATATGTCCATCTGCTAAAGATCACGTACCTGGTTATCCTCCTTCTCAGAAGGTATCTCAATATCAGAAGCCATGGTCATCTCGTGCGTTAACATCTTGAAGTAAGGCATAATCTGTTTCCTGGTAGACGTCGGAGCGAATTGGTTCTCCAAGGAGCAGTATCCTGTGGGCGAGTTCAGGATACAACGGGTGTGCTTGACGTGTGTTCTAGTCTTGCAAAATATTCTATTTGTGCTTTGAAATTCAATACCAGTCCGTTGATCTCTGAGGTAGCCTCTAGTTGGAAGGTCTTTAGCGTGGGTAAACCCCGAATGTTCTTGCAGCAAGCTAATAGCCCGTGTCCTTGGGCTTGTCGGTATGAAATTACGGATGGCGGTGCTTAAGTGTGAATGGGGAGCAGCTATTCCACGTGATTGGATCTCAATCGTTCCATTCACCGGGAATCCCACCCACAGACCGAGCCTTTGGGCGCCTTATTCGCGCGGCAAATACCATTGCGTTGTGCGACATTCACTGCCCTGGACCCTCCTGCACTCTAAAGACTCAGTGGGAACTTAATCACTATGTACCCTGGGTTGCCAACAACCACTGGCAGTGGATCTAGATCCTACCTCAGCTTTGATCCAGTCTACAGGTCAGTGCGTCACACCCAACCGCTAAACGAGAGGATACTTTATCTTAGAGAACCTTAAACCTGGAATCCTTCTCCAGGACGGAATCCTTCTCAAGGACGACAAGAAAGACGATGCATACTCGAGATCACGATCAGCATGCTCACCAGTTATTTGCAAATGATACATAAATGATTCTTTTGTTACTTCGGATCGGGGCGTCCCGGCTCCTAACATTTATGCCTACTGGATATCTTGCCGAGGTCCAGTCGGGACATCATCATCTGTGAATCTTTCTTGCACATGCCCAGATATTGTTGTTCTATATCCCATTCATTGTGTCGTAGCACTAAGCCCATTTGCCGAGCCTTGTTGCGGCAACGGCGGGTATTGAGTCTCATGGTGTAACTCTCATTCAACAAGAGCTTCATCACGACTCACGAGGGCCAACGAACATCACGCTCTGCTCCGTTGTCCCTCACTGTTCTCTCACGGGGTCACCGGGCACTTCTCGGCATGGCACAATTATGAGGAGATATTCTAAGTTGAACCCTGAAATATGTTTACTTCTTTCTTACAATCATCCCCAATAGAATCACACATCCCTCAGGCCCTAAGCTTGGCAGGTCCTCAACGGCCCAGCCGTCAGAAACACATAGAACGATGTACGCTACCTCCAACGGCGCTTAAGCCGGCACAGGACAACGCCAATCACGATAGACCTTGGCACATCGTGGACATATCTCTTACTAAGTACCAAAGATCTAAGGTGCTCTACTTCTCTTTATCACCCGATCAACCTTTTTGATCACTTCTTCAGATACCAAGAAGCCGCATCACAGCTACACCCAGCAACTCTCCATATAACCTCCCAAGCTGCCATAACCCCCTTCACACCAGTCCTCAGTTCCCAATACATCAGCTCGGACATCACCAGAAGTTCTCACATCCGAAAAAAGCCCCCTTAGCATGCCCCACAATGGCGCAACTCACAAACACTGTCGACGTGTTTCATCGGGGCCTAGCATGGACTTTCGTTCTGGCTGCTTCACTCTTTCTGCTTGGCTGTTTTTAAACATGTGGAGTATTTCAGACTTTACTGCGAGATCTATCAAGACGACGGAATGCAACGGAACGCTCAACAATCCAAAACCCCACTCTAGTATGCCAGTCCCCTTCCACTCCCCAAAAACACCCACACTCCCAATTAAAAGCCCGTAGCATCTCTCCCCTCTCCACCATCTTTCCTAACCCAAGAAGAGCACAATCCCGCACCTCCTCCGCCTTCCTTCACCACGCTCCTATAGCCATAAAAACTGCGTTCTGCTATTAAGCACGGAAGAAAGGAGAACAGAAAAACCCCAACTGCCGCTGGCGACTATTAACACAAATTCATAGAAGAAAAAAACCGGACACCGTCTACCATCTACAGTACCTCTCTTTGGGGGCCAACCTAAACCAGCCCCAACTGTTTCCCATCCGCGTCTCTTTCGCAATCGTGCCTCGTTTGGAAGCTCATACCACGAGCACCTACCTAACCAGTCCTTTGTTGTTTGCTCACACATCATACGCGATATACAGTAGGCGCCACAATATTATAAACCCGATGTCCCCCCCCTCCTTTCCCCGCTTTCCTCCTCCTCCACCCAAATATATATATATTATCCCGCCCTTCCTCCCCTCCTTTTCCCATCAGCTAGTCCCCCATCACCTGCCAACCATAATTCTCACACCCAACTTCCCCACCACCAAAAAAATGAAAAATGAAAACCAGCCACAAACACGACATCAAACCCTTACAATTCCCATCACAGTGGAAAAACTTGCTCTACGACAACACACTCGCCTCGCATCCCTTCCTACCCTCCCTTCCCCACCCCCCTCGTTGCCGTCCCCAACCACCACCACCACGAATCTCATTCCCAACCTCCCAACCTCCCAACTTCTTGGAAAGAACAAAAGAATAAAAGAATCGGAGATGGGAATGTTGGGAATGTTGGTGGTAAGAGCGTGGGAGTGGGGTGGGGTGGGTTATGAGTGCGTTGGGGTTTTTGAGATGGGGATGGATGGGGATGGATGTGAAGGGAGGTGGGGATGGGGCATGGGGTGGTCGTGGAGGAGGAGAAGGGGGGGATAAGGAGGAAGGGGGTGGGAGGGGGGAAATGGGAGGGGGGAACCGAGATGGGAAAGGGGAAGATGGGGGGGGGGGAAGGAAGGTGGTGGGATGACGGGGAGCTGGTGGCCGGAGCAGTGGTGAGAACAATGTAGCTAATACGCGTACGCTCACGACTCTCTTTCTAAAGAAAAATAAAAAAAACCTTGCAAACAAGCATTCCTATCTTGATACGATCCTCGACATCATCACTAACCTATCCACCAAACCAAACCATCCCATCACCACCCATCTCCCGTCGCCAACGAACAAAGCAAGGGTACGAGTACGGGTGCGAAGCGGATAGAAGTATAGCCAAGACAATGAGGGGTGTAAATTCCCCCAAAAGGTAATATTTATAAATAATATATACACCACCCAGCAACCAAAACAACGACACGTTTCGCACCAGCGACCGTTGTGCACATTTCTCAATCCAGTTGAGGAAACAAAGAACGGGGGTGTAGCAGATACACCCACTCGCTGCTATCGATCCTACAGAAGAGCCGCCATCCATGGGGTTGAAGAACTATAAGGAAAAAATTGCGTATGCGTGTGCGTGAGGACGCCTTTTTTTTTACCCAGCCAGAACCAGTTCCCCGGCAACAAACGCTCGAGAGGAAAGGTTGAAAAAAAAAGATATTGTAGTGGTACATGCGCTTGCAAGTCGTTGTGGCGCGCTGCGTCCTAAAACCGTATATTAAGAACTTGCGATGAAAAAGAGAATCAGAACATGGCAGCCGACGCCGGCACATGGCTCCCCTCAAGATGCACCGGCGGCGCATACGGCGCAGCCGGCGGATGATGAAAAGCCTGCAAAGGCGCCGAATTCGGCGTATGCGGTGATGGCGAATAAGTAGGTACGGCCGGACTCGGCGCCGCCATGGCATACTGCCTAGCTTTCGCGGCAAGGTTTCCACCCTCACTCGACGTCTTGCGAAGCCTTTGGCGCATCTTGGACTTTGGTTCGCTCTCATCGGCGGAGAAGGTACTTCTTTCTTCGTACGGGTCTTCGGGGTGGTCCGTTGGGGCCGGAACGGGTCCGTCGGCTTTTTCTAGCCGGCCCAGCGCTTGAAGAAGAGTTTGAGTGCGTTTGCGGCGGGGGTTGAGCGGGGGGATTGGGGGGCGGGACGAAAGAGGTTCCATGCCGTTGCTGAGGCTGGCGCCTGGAGGGAGATTGACGGTGCCGACAGACGAGGTGCTAGAAACAAACCTTGGTTCGGATATGTCATGTTTGTTCACGGAGTGTTTGCGGTAATTTGGTGTGCGGCGAGTATTGTAGGATTCTTGGGAGGTGATCATTGTAGGCGTGATATAAGGGTCGACCGGGGAGGCACCATGCGAGGAAGATGTTGATGACGTTGAGTACGGGGATATAGGTGGCTGTCTATGCGAACTACCACTGTTGGGTGTAGTGTTCTTTTGACTCGGCATAGGACCTCTGTTGTCAAAGTACCCTGGCGTATTGCCTCTACTATGGCTTCTCATCCTGCCGGACATTGCCGACTGTGATCTCTCTGCAGGGGACTGGTGACTCGCAATACTCGCCATGAGTTCCTCTGTTGGCCTAAGGGCACCGGTAGGTTCTCGAGTCTGGGACATGTTCGGCTGATAGCCGTTAATGCGATCTCGTTCGGCAGCCGCTCTTGCAGCAGAGCTATGCGGTTGACTGTGCCACGTCTCCGATGGTCTTTCGGATGCGTCGGGTCCAGTTCGGCCAACTCCAGGACGTCTGGCCGAAGGAGGTGAAGGTCTCCGATGAGTAGTGGCCCCACTCCGTTCATTGCTGGGCTCACGTGGTCGCTGCATTCGAGTGTTGTCTGGAGGTTGGCGTCCTTGAGGCTCCCGTCTTGTTTGTGAATGACCTCGAGGAGCGTAACGATTCGACTGGTTGTCCTCTCTTTTGAAGAAACTCTCTTGGGAAGGCCGCGATGATAAACTAGTCGAACTTGAATTCGCACTAATACCCAACATCTTCATCGCTTTGGAAGGTTTATCTTTTCCAACCAAGGAGCCTCCGCTTGTCTTTGACCTGAGAACTCCAAATGGAACACCTGCCTTTGCAGGGCTATCATCGCGGTTGCGAGCCCCAGGCATGGGACTAGCAGATCTACTGTCTGGTCCTACAAAACTCTCCAGCTTGCTCTGGACCATGCGTCGTCTCTCTGCTAGCTCCATGGCAAGGCCTTCCCGCTCTATCTCTGTCTCTGTACTTCCGCCTCGGGCGTGATGAGCCTTCAATTGCTCCTGCCAGGACGGAGTGTCCGAGGATTCTTGGCTTCGACGAGGTGCTTCACCGCCAAGAACCCGCTGTGCTTTATCAGGACCGTGCATCTGTGGACCTCTTGAGGATTCGTGGTGCCTCGGTGCATTCGTTACGTCAGGGGCGATCCGTATTCTATTCGCCAAAGGTGGCATAGCGTCGTCGCTCCTATCTTGTAGCGGCTCTCTCTTACTTTGCTCGACTATTCCATTGTCTTGAACCCACGTGCTTTCTCGGAAAAATGTCTCCGATCGCCCCGATTGTTGCGGGTGATCTCCCGGATAGTAATTGTTTTGAAGTTCAGCGGGAAATTCCTCTACCAAGCCAGGAGATTGTTCCGGATATATAGACGACTGGCCGCTATGATTGCGCAGGTGCGCATGTACGAGGCCGCTCAAGCCGTTCGCAGGGCCTAGGGTGGGTGAATCAGCATCCAGGTATGTTGCTTTGACCTCGTCCAATGTAGAAGCACGCCGCGCTTGCGTTATCGTCGTCTCGCTCCGGTCATCAAATGCTGTGTCTTCCGGCAGGGTCAGGCCACTGTTGGTGCTTTGGTGATGGTCCGAAGTGGCTTTCAGGTTGAAGGGCTTCTGTGGCTCTGGGATTGGGACTGTGGCGCTCGCTCGGCTTTGATACTCGGATTGGCCGTGCTGCGTTGCATTCGTTTCCGTTTCTGTATCACTCTCCGCCGGAGACCCCAATTCACTGCCGCTCATGCCAGCCAAGAATGTGCCATTCATAGCTGGATGACATTCTATACCAACGTTATAGCCTGCTCTGTGGGGACTGTTGCTTTCAGGTACGATGCTCAACGCATGATCGTTGGTTTGACGTTCTTGCTGGTGTTTGAATGATTCTGTTCTCGATTGCATGCTCGAGAGAGAGTTTTCGCGAGTACGACCAGACATCTGTTCATCAATAGATGGAGCGTGCGGAGAAAAGGGTCGTGCAAGAGGAGGTGTTTCTCGACCTTGCTGTAGCTGGAGCTGACGTTGTAAATATTGCTGCTCGTTGTACTGCTGTTGTGGTTTGTTGAACGCTCCCAACGCCGTAGCTTTGCCCAGATCATTTGGCTCCAACGCAGAGACAAGAGTTGCATCGGGGCTTGGAGTCATCAGTGGGCTCAGAGGAGGCGATCTACCATAGTCGTATTCATTTTGACTGGGTGATCTAGCTCGCATCTCTTCTGTCAGGCCAGGATCCAAATCCGTCATCCTTGGTGGCGTTGCAGACGGAGGCGGACTACCGGCACGGAAGCCATTAGACGCATACAAGGGACCCGTTCGCTGATAACGGTCATGCAGATTCGTGGCGCTTCTGGACTGCTGCACGTTCATCGACGGTCCTCCGATAGTTCGCTGTCGATGCAATGACTCGAGCCTATGCATAGCTGAAGACTGTTGTTCATGCATCTGTTGATCGAGCCCTTGGCCATAGAGCCTTCTGGGCTTAGGCATCGGTCGATCAGGTCCATGTGAATGTATCGATCCCTGAGTGGAAGGCAAGTTGATGTGAGAAGAGCCATTTGCATTCCTTTCGTATATAGACTTTTGCGAAGCAACCGAGGTAGCAGCTGTTGACGTGCGAGGCTGAGAAGGCCCAGAAGTTGTAGAAGACACAGTCTCTCGATTTCGATTGTAATTCGCCGGAGGTGAATTAGATCGATCATGCTCCTTTGACGTGCGTGTGTTTTGCCGTGCCTGTTCTTCTCGTTCGCGCTCTTGCCTTGCTTGATCCCGCAGCTTTTGGAAGGCAGACGTAGCGACATCATCCCCGTAAAGCAACTTCCCACCCATACCCTGCCAAACAGGCGACTCGCCATCCTCATTGCTGAGATTTTTCGACGATGCTGAGGCTCCAACAGGAATTTTGTATATCTTCTGCCTTCCGCCAAACAGGGTGTTGCCTTCGCCAGGCCTTGACCGACTCATCACATTGCCACTGTGAGAAGCATCATCGTCCGTACCATATCCGTCTGTTGCACCTGACCCGTAAGAATTGGTCCTTGTGTATGATGCGAACGGTGGACGAATGGAGTCCCGAAGCGAGTCAACCTCGGTGATATCGGTGAGCCGGCTGTGACCGAAGAGGTCCAGCCTCGACGCCCGCTTCGGAAAGAGAACGCTGTCGTCATTGGCTTTTCCTAGCTTGGAGTTTGGGTCATCCTGTTCACGTAACATGCTGAACCTGGCCGAGAGATTTGGCATCAGCAGACTGGTCCGAAAGTCATCCGACGGAGGCAGGGCGGCTGAAAGGTCGACCTCCGGCTTTGGTTCTGGCTGGGCTTTCTTATTTCGCTTGAAGGTTCTTGACGAGAATGTTGGCAAGGGAGGAACATCTGAGTCGGTCGACGGCCTCCGCAATGCTTGCGCATCCTGCGCTGGCTTCTTCTTTGATCGAAAGCGATTCATCCCGACAGAAGGAGGCAGGAGTCCTGGGTGTTGTAGGCAACTACGCTTGACACCATCAACCTATCAGCGAAAGGCACGTCTTTGACAATGACCCAATCGTGAGGTCCATGGTCTTGAGAACTCACCAACTTTCCTTCACTCTGAATGCTGCTAAAATGATAATGGTAAGATCTTCCAATGCATTAAGAGCTAGCCGGAGTCTTTGGTCCAGGGAGTAGAGAATGTAGCTTGGAAGAGAATGATCGAATACAATTGCAGCTCCAGCTGCACGAACGGTGAAGATTGGCGGTTGGGATTGAAGTTCTTTGGAAAAAAGTGAGTGCGGTGGTTCAGCACCCTCCGTAGTCAGGCACTTGTAGGGGCGGATGGTCGATAAGGGCTGGTTAGTACGCTCAACTTCCGAATGTCTGGTAAATGAGCGTGCGGGCAGGACAAACGCGCAGCGTGATTTCGTCAGGACCCAGGAGTCAGGACTCAGCTAGCAGCAGTCGAAGTCGGAAAGGATCGAGGCCTTGGTGCAGCTCGCGGAGAATAATTTAGACGGCAAGAATAATGTGAGCGTCAGAGTGTGCACAATGGAAATTGAACGGAGCAAAAGGGGGTTAGGGTGTGAGCTTGAGTTGTCTGGGGTGCAGAAAAGGACAGGGACGGGGTAGCGCGTTCCTGACTACGTCGGTTGAACTTTGTAGGGATGTACGAGTATCGTCTTGCAGTTGGTGGGACTTCTCCTGGTGGTCTAAAGGAATCTATCTAACCCATATCATGATATAAAACCTAGAACAAGATGAGATGGGAATCTTGATCAGACAACGTTTGACGGGGGTGTTTTGGGCCGAGATGGGCTATGGAATGGAGGAAGCGGCAGAGGTGGAAAAAGCAAGGCCTACAACGCGTGGCGAATGGTGATGTCAAAACGTCTTTCTGGTCATTGATGGGGGATGTGTAGAATAAGGGATCTTTTGCGAGTTCCACGAATCCTCGTCCGTACCTGTTTGGATTCCAACATCCAACGCTCGAGTAGATATTGACTCGATCCCTCGAGGCCGCAATGGTAAAAATGATTATAAAGATCAGAAGAAAATCCGATCCAAAAAGCCACGCATCTCACAAAAAAGACGATGATTGAAAAGTCGGTTACGGGAGTGTCCGATTGGGCCGTTGGGAAATAAGTCAGCTCCCTATCAAAAGCTACTGTACTACTGCGGTACTCCCGTTGGTGAAACACCAAAGCAAAACTGGTCCCTCATCCCCGGGGGCGCCATTGTTGGTGTTGTGCCAATACTGTGGTTGACTAAGCCCTTAGCCTACCAGAGCACCAGGAGTAGAATAGGTGCCAGTGTCGCGTTGTCGCCCGTTCTGTCGGTACCCTTTGGCCTCTGCCCGTCTGTCACTTGAAGATCTTTCGTTGTCCATAGAATGTAAAATAAGAATACGAATGCTTTGCAAAATTGTGACCATCCCCCCAATCCACGGTTGCTCGTGCCGAAGAATTGCCATTTGATTCGGCAGGTACCACTATGTAAGGTATGTACCTATCGTTTGAGAGTAAGCAAGGGATGGGTGCTGTATGTCCTGCGTGAGGCTATCGTGTACTGACTGACAGCTGCTGCAATCGGGTCATGCCTACTGCCGCCCAATCCCATAATCTCGACACGTTGACGCAGGATATTCGCAGAAAAGACTTTGCATGCTCGAATGCCCCAAGACTGGGGGAAGAATGCGACTGGTCGAAGAAACAAGGACTTCGCCGTGTCCACAATGCGACGATTGACGCCAGATTTGGAGTTTCGCATAAGCTAGAAGGGATTTGGTGGAAATTGGGAAACGATGGATGAGCACATCACGAGAGAACATATATTTCCTGTTATACAGTCTGTTATACAGTAAACTATGTGATACGTTGAACCCGATTCTTCACAGCTCATCTTTCGGTGCAGATGCGCTCGGTTTCCCATTGCCCGCAGCACTGCACACAGCGGGCGTTCCAACTTCCATTCGATACACGCACTTCTCTTCTTCGACCACCTTCCACACCTCATCCTTCTCAGCACATGCCAGCACCACCAGCGTGCTCCGATTCGGTCCGTTCCAGCAATGCTGCCCGTTCTCATACCTCAGCGCAACCCTCTCTCCCGATCCCAGACCTTTGCCGTCGGGCGGTAGATCATCATCAACCATGATTGAGTCGATCCGGACGAAATCTCCCAGACTCGTCTCTGCACCACCTTTTCTGGATTTTTGCTTCGTTCTATCAAACCAACAAACTTCGTAGGTGTACTCGCCAGCATCTCTGGAAACGCATTGGCCTTTGAGCGCTCGGAAGATGTCGTCTTGGCCATAGTCCTTATCCAAGTCTTCTTTGTCACTATTGAGCTGGTTCTGGAGATTATTCAAGTCGTCTTGACCTGCTTTGAGCGCGTCGCGGGCATCCGTGACTGCCTTCGATTCAGAAGCGTCTGGATTGTGAGAGGCTGCGAGGATGCCGTTCTCTACGAGAAGAACCCGTAGATCTCGTAACTTCTGGTCAAGCCATTCCCGAGCCGCTTTTGGAAGGTATTCCTCAAAGTTGTAGACTGCATAACGTTAAGCGTCTGCCTTTCCCTGTAGACCGGGGCACGGTCAACTTACGAGCAGCCACATCGTCCTCATCGTCATCTTCCCATTCTTCCCATTTGATTGCCCCAGTCTCGCCATCAGGTTTTGATATTTCATCCAAGTCTCGATCATGAGCGGGACCTCCGTCTGCTGGCTTGTCTCGGGCTGCGTAGTCCTCCCAAGCTCTGACTGCTCGTTTGACACCTTCGTCGTTGAAATTGGGGTTGTACTCCTCCTTAAACTTGCTTAGAATAGCCTCCAACTCGGTGACCCTGGCTATGCTGATATCGCGTTGCGCCCTTACGTCCATCAACGCCCCTCTAAGCTCGTCTATCCGATCCTTGGCCAACCCGGCTAGAAGGCCGACCTTGCTGCCCTTACCGGGAGTTTTAACAACCTTCCCCCTTTCTCTCTTCTCAACCTCGGCCAGAGCCACCTCTAGCCCCCCAACCTTGATGGTAGTTCCTTCAATCTGAGTCTGTAGCGATTGTAACCGATCTTCCATTTCCTTCCTCAATATTGCTGCGCTGGCCACCAATTCCTTTCTCTTCTTTGTCGCAAGCCCCATCGCTTTTTGATTCTGCTCATCCTGTTTCTTCCACTCTTTGCCGATTTCCTTACACCTGTTCTCACACTTCGTCCCCCCTACGTGTTGCCATTCGTCGCTACCATCACAGCAGGAATTGTAATCGCAGACGCCGTCATTGACGCTCAGGAATGGGGTGTAGCTCGGTTGGTGGCCTTTGTTCTTACAGTAGAACCCCGGAAGGGCAAGGGAGATATTTGAATCGTAACTTGATGCATCGCTCAGTAATTGCGGGGAGAGATGGGACAAATACGAGCAGGCGGAGGTGCCAGGCTCGTCAGACCCATCGGGGCAGTCGCAGTAATCATCGTTGACTTGCGATGGGGATAATTTGATTGAAGGGTTGGAAATACACGTGAAGCTGTCAGTAGACTTGAAGAATTTAGCGACTGAAGATCGAATCCGTTAGTGACTATGGTGATTGAAAGGCATAATTCGTAATAGGGGGGTCTTACACTCAGGGCTAACACCTCGAGGTCGAGCTGTCTCTGCAGCCTCAACAGAGCAAATTGCAATGCTAAGCTGGACCAACCATTCAAGATTTCTCATCTTCGAACAAACAATCTCAAAGCATCCAATGCAATCACACAGTGCGCTGGGAGTGAAGGTCAAGAAAGGTATCAAAAGCGGAAAAGAACAGAGTTCCGTGTCTCGCTTAGCGGATCAAACAGTTCAGACAAACAAATGGCCAGCATGAGAGCTTCAAGAGGCCACTACATGCGTCTGGCTAGCTGCAAGATAATTCAAATATCACAGGGAGTTTTGATTCTCAGATACTATGGTATATGTTATTGATCTACTGAAGACAAGATGTCTATCCTGTTGCACCTCCTTCCGGCCCTGAACTCCTGAGTATTCTTCATGATCATTATCGCTTTGCGCCGGCAGGTATCGAGTATCCCCGGGTCATGAAGTCAATATGCTTTTCATCCATCCCATTCTTCGAAGAGAATAAACTCTTCAGGTTGTCATTTTTGCCCATCTTCCGTCGTTTGTTTTTCGCCTGCTCTTCTGCAAGAACCTTCGCAGTGAGCGAAGCAGTATCTGCATTCTGGATAGCACCACTTCCGAGTTTCATGGTATTATCAGAGTGCGAAACTACTGGTTTTGTGCATTCTTCGAACACGTCCGAAACTGTGGCGTGTACGATCTGAGCGTCCTTCTTCCTCTTCTTTGCTGTTCCGGGGGCTTTCTTTAGAGAATGCGTGAGACCCTGCTCCCTTAGTTTCTGTGCACGTTGTTGAAGGCGCTCTTTTTCTGCGGATAATGTAGGGAGGATTGTTATCACGTTGTCCTTGGTATAGGGTTCATTACACTGGCGAAAGTCAACAGCATGCTCACCAAGCGTGTGTTGTACGACTCACCTGTAAACAATTCTCTCCAGACATCTCCTTGACGGCGCTTTCCAGGAAGGCATGACCGCAGGGTACTAGATATACAGCCTTTATCCCAGGTCCCAGCTTCTTGTTGGTAATCGGACAGACCAACTTCAACGGACTTGCTTTCGAATTCCCCTTCCCCTTCTCCTCCTCTACTTGGAATTGGACTTCCACCACATCTCGGAGGCTTTTCAGTCTCGAGCTAAAGTCGTCTTCAGTGCTGGTTTTGCTCTTGAGCGAAGACTCGGTCCCCGCAGCTAGCAAGTATTCAAGAACGCCATCTTTGCTGTACAGATTCCCTAAGCAGTCAGAGACTATTGGTAGTGATAGTGGCTGGTGTGAAATTGGGTCAGTAGTCCAGTAGTGCTCTTGCTGTTCTTTCTGTGTTTCTTTCACTTGCGTTGTTGAGGGATTGCGTGCAGCTTCTTTGACAAGTTCACGGCGAGTGGGTATACTATCATGAAGCTGGTTAGCTGGGGTACCGAAAGCGAAGTACACTGCAACATACCTACCCCCATCATTACCCATCGAATACCTTTGAATGTTCAAGTGCTTTAGATTGTTAACGATAGATAATGAGGATGCGGCCACTACGGTTTGTACTAGCTTTGTTTATCCCAAGGCGATACCGCCAATGCTGTGGTCACATGATATTTGAGTCGAGCTAATCTACAATAGGTTAGATGAACCATCGGCTGGAAAAGATAACTGCTTCTACTGCTGTTACAATTCCTGTTCTTGTTCCCCCTGTTGTAGTTCCTCTTCCTGTTCCTATAATTGTCTGTGTTACTATCTCTGTTGCTGTTTTGGCTACTGTTTCTTTTACTGCTTTTCTCTAATTGTTTCTTTTACTGTTACTGCTTACTCATTAAATTCTCGCTCGTACACGACTACTTCTTCACTTTTTACAAGTTACAGTTGCTCGACCTCAGATTTAACATGAACGAAGAACCAACCTTATTAACTATCGGGTTGGTCAATTCAACCGGTGAATGTAGTGGTGGCTTGAATTCTGGGTTGTGCGACAAGGCCTTCAACCGAACCCGACGGGTGTAATGGTGGGCTAGGTTTTGAACGAGGGAACCCAGTGGCAAATATATACTAATGATAGGAGATGGGGGGACATAAACGAAGCATATGTGGAGCAAATCGATAATTGGGTATGAAGCAAAATTGGTGCTTGAGTAAGAAGCAGAATTGGAGCGAATTCTCCATTTGACCATGAAGCGAACTCGCTGCCTGATCAGTGAGCATACATGCTGTGCATATGAGTCATTGCTAACATTTGCGTTTGAAGAAATGTATGGAGCACTGTTTGGCTTGCTTGACTGTCAGCATGAGCCTAGGATACAACTTCTACCTTGGTTTAGGGTCAGCGACATTCAGTGCGAACTTCAATTAATTACTTGGCGAGAGTGTGAGACTGGCAGTGCTGTGGTTAACAGCAACTAATTCGTCGAGCAGAGTCCATGCGTGTGAGATAGGTCAGACCGTGGCTGAGGATGGAAGACAGTTTGGTTGACCGCGCATGAAAGAATGCTCATTAGGCTGTCGAAGAATGCTGTTGGGAAACATCGACATTCTGACATGATCTGCATCAGCGCTAATTACCTTCTCATTATCCCAGCCAAGAGCTGAAATGGATTTGGTGCAGAGCTTTGCAAACATCAGCAAGTCCCACATAAAAATTTGAGACTATACAATACATAACATGACCTTGTGACAGTCCACCTATGAGACCGGTAGACCATCTGCTTTGATTCAAAGACACTCTCCACTAGAAATGATGTGTTGAGTCCCCGAAACCTTCTATATCTCCGATAGCGCTTCATTCGTCCAATGTCTTCAGAGCTTCACCCATCGGGTTCTTCTTGGACGTAGTACGAAGCTCAACAGATGCGCACTGCGAGCAGAGCTCCTGAAAGTCTGGGTGTGGGTCGCCGTGAAAGGCATTCAAGAAAGAAGTTGCCTGTTCTGCTTTGGTACAGATAAATCTGCCGGAGTACTGACTGCTGTTTCGTTGTTGAGAGAGCCCATTGATCAAGTATTAGCGAGAGTTGACCAAAGTAAAGACGTCCTAACCTTCTTTAAGATGATTGCTTCAAAACTATAGTAGATGCTGCTTCAATGATTATTCACGATATTCTAGACATATGATACATAAAAAATCCTCTTGAACGCAGCGATAGCATATCTATCATAGTCTGAAGGTTTTGCATTTCTCCTGAAATATTTGATTTCGGCAAAAAGTACTGCCATTAACATGAAAAGGTACTTGTTAGAAACGAAAAGGCTTTTTCCCCTCACTATCTTTGCCTGCCCTTTAACATTTGGCATCAGTCGTTTGGTTGACGTCAGACCTTCTAGAATTCGATCTTTCCAGAGGCTTGCCCGCGACGTTATGTACGTGTGTTCTTGCCTAGCTCAAACATGTACTGTACTGCCCCGTCAAAACCTCGGTTGGCCATGCTGCTGACGCAAGTGCTGCCTTCACCAGATTGGCCGGCATCAGGTCGCTACCTTTCATGTTTCATTAGTGGTGATGTGAAGAGTTACCAGGCGCGATATAGCTTTTGCGCCAAGTATTGTGCTAGCTATACATCTACTTGGATTTTGTAATTCCCTATAGCTGAAGATTCAGCAGCTTACTTGGTATGACCAGCTGGGGCACTTCAAGTGTCGGTGATACAAACTTGTCGCCGAAGGTCGATGGTGCAGATGGTGCTCTAAGCCATGGTTAATGGCATGGTTGAGCGATATTAAAATTGCTACCATCTCATTGGGCCTATCTCGATATTTGAGTCCGCCTGACCAATAGGTATAATCATACTATATCGGACATGATTTCTGGATCCAAGGAGATGACATTTGAGGCGAACCAGTCCCGAAAGACTTTCAACTCCTCCCAACCTTGGTTGTATTCATCCCGAGTTACTGCTTTACCGACGCCCCTTTGCCCACACCGTCAGCAGTCACCAAGTGTAATAGCGATAAGACTATTACCATCTAAAATTCCCGCAAGATGATAACAGCCTTGAAGACCTATGCGTGCTCCTGCAAGTGGCCGATTCTCTGACGGCTCTGCGTAGAGCTGACTTGGAAAAGCTATATATTTCCAAATGCCCTCATGCGAGATGTTGCTTAGAACAGAGAATCCAGGTATGATATTAGACACAGATGCCTCAGTAAATAATGGGCCAAGAGGAACAAACGTAGTATTGGAAATAAGTTGATTGGGTATAACAGTGATAACGAAAGCATCCAGCTCGTCAGGTTATAGCCGCCATGCTTGGTGAATCTGTCTTCCTTGCACAAAGTATCGTCCGCTGGGCAATAGGTCCTCCGGCTTCGCTTCCGAGGCGATACCTCACCAAAATCTCAATCACCGTTTTCCAATAGCTTCTACGCGACCTCAACTGACAGGACTCACCCAGAGCAGCCGTGAATACTTGGAAGCATATCAGAATCGAAGTTTTGTAGTGTAGTATCAAAGGAACATAGCTTAAAGGATCGTATAGAATTTTGGTGATGTATCTCACTGAAAGTCCGAGTACTTTGGGAGGCCAAGATCAATAACATACCTCCTTCCTATGTTCATACTTCTCCAGGGATCCAGATCACGGACAGGCTATATAATCTTATTAGTTCTTACTTTTCACAGTTCATCTGTATGGACTAGGTGTGTCGGCTTCGGTAGAAGATAGGGTTCCAATATACTTCTCGTTGCTTCGCCCCTACAATCTCCCCTTTAATAGCTTTATGTATTAAGGTGTTTGTCGATTTGAAAATCGCAGAATTCTGAAGACGGCTGTATCCGTGAGCCGCCTCCCAATCCTCCCTTCTGACCAGGCCAAGTCCTGCAGAAAGCCCAATCCGTACTGCACTTTGGCGACTCGCATTCGTTGATATGGTAGTGACCACTCCAATACGGCCGTGGCGGTGGAGGTGATAGCTAGGAGAGTATTTAATTAGACGTAATAAATAAAAGCCAGAAATGCCAAGCAAGTACTGCTTGTGAGCGCAGTGAACGCTGCGGAGTAGCTAAACGCTTTCGCCCTCTTTGGAACGCAAACCCGGTCTGCATTTTGCTTTGACCTTGTCAATGACCCAGCTAGGTAGGCGCATTCAAACCGAAGAACCAGCTAACCGAAAGGAAGAGCACCAGAAGGTGCAATGAGTTTTGTGCAGTGTCAAGCGACCCCTCGGCTTGACTAAATTGAGTTGTGTGCCATTTAGATTCACAGACACTAATTGACTGGAGCACGAGCCATCTAGCAAAACAAACCAAGCTTCAAACATTCAAGGGTAGTACTTGCCTTCCGGAGTACTTTTTCCTCTCCAGGGGCTCACGTAAAGCAAGCCCCCTGGTGAGAAAGAAATCTTCCGCAGTAGCGCTTACCCCAACCCCAATCAAAGGAACCCAAAAGTCCCAGTCTTAAGAGTGGTGCAGCTGTTGCGCTGGAAGTTGGCGATCTGACTTAAATGCCATTGGCAACAAGTCGCCTGGTGAGATGTCATGATCTCTCGAAACCTTCTGATGCCCAACAAGGTATCTATCACAATTGTAGGTCAGCAAAGGGAAGTCGTTCTAACAAGACACATCGAGGGATTTTATATATCAAGCCTAATAAGGTATGCAAAAGCTAGAAAAAGAAGCTAATCTTGGTTTGAGCAGTTCGATCCGAAATCTCGCTATAGTCATTGTAGCGCTACGCCAGAGCCTGAAGAGAGCTTAGGCTATCAAGTGATCCATGTTACAGCTAAGCAATTGGGTATCTGGTTATCGACCTCGAGCGCCAGACCTGTAGCATTCTGTAAGCTTACGGCAAACATAATGAGATACAGATATGAGCAAAGAAATGCATGCTAATTCGTATTCCACCGTCTCCGTTCATCGTACAACATCTCGTATGCCAGATCTTGTCTCCGTCACGGTAACTCAATAGTTGAATGTTGCACAGGAGAGAGCCATCAATCGATTGTGATCGGATCTTCGTTAGATGCACCACCAGACATTATGAAAACATTAGCTAGCATTTGCTCCCTCACTGGTGGCAAGGGAGCTCTCCTCGGGGTCTTTGATTGTTTAGTCGGTAGAGCTGGATCAGCAGAAGCTTGAGCAAGTTTCGATTTTCTTGCGTTTGTTGATGTTTTAGTAGTGACATCTGGGAATTTCGCTTTATGTTGAGCAAGTACTTTTTGCCGACGTTTTTTGGTGATAGAATTACCAACACCAGCAATACCTGGGTATTGACGCTTCAAAGTGGAAGCCCTGCACAGGCTGCGCTCACCGGTGACTTTCTTTGAAGACTTGCTCTCAAGTATAGAAGGCGCTTTATTAGGATGCTGTTCCTGAGGGATTCCCTTCCCGTGTGGTTTTAAAGCTCCAGCGTTGTTCTTCTCTAAAAGCTTGGTGGCTTTCTGGTGGTTGGGCTTCACCGCGTTCTTTGCCTTCGCCGTCGGTTTTGGGAAAGGATTAACGACACCTGGCATAACGGGGTTGACAAAGAGATTGGGGTTTAGACATGCGATATGCTCCTTCGTAGAGGAATATTCGATAACTAAGCGGTTGGTGCCGTCACGAGTGGCGCCTTGTAGATCTCTGTCCGAAAGCTTCTCAGACAATATCATGAAAACAATAGTGGAACCCCTTACTTTGAATCGTGAATTCGGTCATCCCAGCGTTGTGTATAAAGACCCAGGAGATGGTTTCGTTGCCATGTAAAAGCTTCATACTCTCCTCCAAGTAGCCAGTCCAGTAGACTTGGGCGCTTCATCAATCTCGTTGCTTTCAAAAGTTCTGTATGAGCTCGCGAGAAGCGACTAAATATAAGTGAAACATTCTTTGAACCTCCAGATACGTCGTTATCAGGTTTGTTAGGGTCCATGATGGCTAGCCGATCTGCTTTGTTGGCCTGATATATGGGCTTGCGGTAGGAAGATCGGTGAAGCTCATGCTTATCATGTCGGTCAGTATCTTGATGAGATGGAAGTCACAAGCCAGCACGTACCTTGTTGAAATAGCCAGGGGGATTCATCATGATACCAGTTCGTGTAATATCAAGTCGATTGCCATAAAGGTCCAGAAACTCGATTAGCATTTCTCCAAGATGTTCTTCGGGAATCAACTCTCCAGCCTGTACGCGTGGCATGTTCTGCAGCATACTCGTCACCAAACAAGTGACTGAAAATCCACCAAGCCCTCCGTTCATGACCTCATTCAGCCCTCTCATCATCAGAAATTGTTTGATCAGCGTTACCAAGATTGGCATCGCAGGGTATTGTTTTTTCCAAGCTGAGAAGGTCTTATTGGCTATAAGCCCTGTATCATTCTCAAAGGAGACGTCAACTTTGATGGAAGTAATCCGGTCAACAAACTTTACGATCGGCACTTTGGCCCCAACGATGACTTCTACTGAGCCAGCTTTGGCTACCTTCGCGTCATGAAGGTACCTACCGAACTTACGCATCTGGCCATTGGTTTGGCAGGCCAGCTTTTGACCCAGGTTTCGATATTGATCCGAGATTATGACAAGGTCCATGTCGGCGTTTGGTAGATATAAACCAGCAGCGAAAGACCCGAAACAGTGGATATTACACTGTGGAAGGTGGTTCTTTACGGCTATCTGCAACCGATCTAACAATTCTTCCCGGATAGTCTGCTCGAACTTCTGAGGTCTAACGAACTCGTAGAAGTCGCAAATCTCCTTATGTAGCCTGTTAGCACAAATTAGCAAAATGTGAGCGTACAATGAAGTTACAAATCTTACCGAAACCCAGCGTTTTCAGTCGGTCTATCGTCTCTGACAAGCCAAGGCGTAGGGTGTGTCCCTCTATTCGGCATCCAATCTTGAAGTATAGATCCACTAGGCATTCCGGGCTTGCGCTTCTTAGAGTGTGGCAGCTCACCTCTAATCTCGTCGTCATGAGTTCTTTTACGATTGCCAAGCGCAGTATCGTAATCTGGAATGTCCAACGTGAAGTTGCTAGGCTCGACTAGTAGCTTCTGCGGTTGGTATGGCGAACTCGTTTCATCACCCGGCAATCGTGCATCGAGTACACTATGAGGAACTTCTGTGTTATGCCCATGCCCATGTAAATGATGGAGATGACTGAATTGGCGAGGCCCTCGTGGAGCCTCAGGAAAATCCCTTACATCGTATGCAGAGTTCTTGCCGTTGCTGAAGCGATTTATGGCCTCGTCAGCTGAAGCGTCTTCCTCCTCCAAATCAAAGGAGATGAAGTCGTCATTAGCTACTACCTGGCTTTGTACGTAACCTCCTTTCTCAGATATAATGCGGGCTTTGCGAATTATTTTAACAACATCTTTCCGCTTTCGCTGGGGCTCGTCAAGCGGTGGAAGCACAGTGTAAGGATCTGGATTGGACCACTGTGGAGCGGCATTCGCTTCTTTGAGCCCCTTAGTGCCAGGTTCAAGGGCTCGTCTCTTCGATGGTGGTTCAAACGCATCCTCTCCAAGCATACCTTGGAACATTTCTGCAGTCGGTGGCGCTACTTCGTCTTCGTCGGAATTAGACTCATCCATCTGTTCCTCACCGCTATCGGATACATCATCGGCAGGAAGGAAACGTCTAGCACCATTCTGATCATCCGCCATGCCCAGCATTTGTTCAGGTGTATCTCCTCTTCTCAGTTTTAACAAAGGCCTATCAGCAGTAGCAGTACGGTAACCACGCCCACGTTGGTTTTGATTTAGAGTGGTTTGATTCCTTCTGCTATGATCGTCACGGTTCCGCTCAGGTCGGTATTGGTTTTGGGAACGCCCCTGTCCATTTTCGCGCATTGCATACTGTTTCGAGCGTGTTGGCCTGTATTGATCGCTGTCGTGAGGGTACTGAGGAGCGATGTCATTGTTGCGAAACGTAAACTCATTTCTTTGAGGAAAACTCGGTTCCCTGTCTGATGGTCGCCATGAGTCACTACCGCGGTATGTGTTCATGAGAGGTGGCGGGCCCCGGGGAAGGGGAGGCATCTCCGAAAGAGGTGGGGGAGGTGGGAGGTCGTGCAGAGAAGGTAAGTAGGGTTGGTAGTCTCCTGGTCGGTAGAAGGACATCTTCGCCGTTTTCTGGTTCCGACAAGGGTTGGGTATACTGCTTTGTAAACCTAGATGTGGTGTAGGTAGCGAAAGTTTCAAGATAAATGAACCTTCAATGCTATCACCTCAGAGATGTTTGGGAGAAACAACGTGGACTGGAGGACTTTCTGCTTCGCCTTCTACACTTGGTCACCTTAGCCTTACCAGTTGTAAAGCCCTTCAATGACACCTTTGCTCGGACATGCACATGGTAGCTAATCTTGGACGTTGGGCAGTGTTGCAGTCCCCATGTTGTGCTCGTACGCGCATCCAAATTCTGTGCTTATCGTGGGGCAATTGAAATTAAAAATCGTCATGCATTAGATCTTGCGACCAAGGATTATATAAGCGACTAATGTCACGTGTTTGCCTTGGCTATCTTCATTCGTGGTACTCCGTACAATTCACGGATAATTCACAGCCGTTCAATAACATCACGTTGCCTCCGCTCCATTTACAGCTTGTAGCTCTTCTACCGGACGGTGCGAACATGCAATATCTAATTGTTGGAAACAGGGAACAGTACTATTACCCCTGTGTGGTTGGCAATCTCGCTTAGCCCTATAGGGCGCGGCAGTCAGAGTTTTCACCTCCTTCATTCCTCCTTCATTCCTACTTTCTAGAGTAGTTCAACCAATATATACACATGCACATACTCCTGACCCTCATATACCAACACTATTATATGAGATGAACAATGGGGAAACGATCTGTTGCGAGCAAGCTGTTTTGCAGCACTCAGTTCTAAGACTGTCGAGAGGATTTGCATTGAGATGTTTTAGAGCAATGGAGGTAATGTTTGCTTTGTTCAGCCACCAGTGCGGTATCATATCGCTAACATTAAGGAATAATTTAGGAAGTTAGATTGCTAAAGAATGCCCCTTTCCGTGAAGAAACTAGGCGTAATCAAGATTCCTGCTCAGTGTGACGAGAGAGAATCAAATATCGAACTCAATGCGGCGATGCCGAGAATAGAGTTGTGAAAATCGTAGAGTTGCTTGCATCCCACATAGACGAGGGAGCAATAGACGGAGACGATTGATTATGATGTGTTTTGGTGATCATGAAAGCGCTGTATCGGGCGTTTTTGCTTTTACCATTGCCCATTGCTTAAGCCCCCTGCCTAAGCGGGATATCAACGCCTTATTTTGAGCGTTCTCCTCGAAGCTGACCCTTTCTGTCCACCACTCAAGCCAAGATTCTGCTCGGGCTCCACTTTCTGCATGCAACAGCCCTACGCTCACATCAATCAAGCCGGGTCTTTCGTCACAGTGCCAAAATACAGTAGCACCGCAGCTTCTACAGAACTCTCGGTAGATGCCTTCAGAACTTTGGAACCGCCTCAGCGTACCCATAGTGAAGTCGAGGAGCTGCCCATTAGCCTGTAGAATATTGGTCTTAGGCACAAATGCCCACACCTGAATGTCGTAGCCGGATGCTAGCCGACATGAATTACAAGCACATGTGCCGGCAAGATACTTGGTACCATCCTCACGGAGCCACCATTTGACATCTCCTATATTCTCCGAAGATCCAGAGAGGTATGGAACAAGTAGATCAGGCCATGGGGAAGACAGCTCTGTTGAATGCCTGTCAGGACGAGTGATCTGGAACTGGACGCCACCACAGTGGCAATAACCCGGCAGTTTGGGGCCCGACTCAGTGCTGCCAGTTCTAGGAATTACCGGTAGAGCCGTTGATGTATGTTGGATCCGTCCGCTTTTATGTGGCTGGTCCTCCCCAGGTGCAGTATCGCGAAGCCAAACACTCAACCCCTCGTCTTTTGTGTCCGTAACATACTTGTGTCGCTTCAACTCCACAATGTTGTCAGACCGTCTGAGGATACCTGTGCAAATGCTAGCCACATCAGGGTTTGTGGTCATGTCATATATGGAAGCGCCACATTGCTCGCAGAAAAATCTTGTCTTGTATGTGGATGATTTGTAGCCCTTTAACTTGCCACGGACTTGAAGAGAAGATGAGTTCTTGGGTAAGGGAACGGTTGAAACACATAATAGGCCCGTAGAATAGCGACAATTGTCGCAATGACAAAGACTAATCGGTAAAGGTAATGCTGACGATGAGACACAGACAGAACCACTGATCCGACGGCATGCACAAGAGATTTCCAATGTCGCGTTCTCTATGAGACCAGATTGAGCCATTCAACAGACATGTAGAGAACAGATTGTGATAACATTACTTGTGAGAAAGTCAACCAAAATGTTTATGGGACGTTAACAAGTTATCGTATCGTGAAGGTTCGGCCTTGAGAGCTTCAATCATCATCCCCCAGTAGCCCCACGTCACAGAACCCACTACTGTATTCCGTACTGTACCGTGGAAAATGTTGGAAACAGGGAACAGTACTGTAGTAATCTCCGCTCCTAGCCCTATAGGGCTGGCGCTAGGGAGGTTTAGAGTTTTCACCTTCTTCCTCTCCATAGTTTCTATTTTCTAGAATAGTTCAACCAATATATACACATGCCTATATACCCTATGACCTCGTATGTCAAGAGAAAATAAGTAGCGTCTCTCCTCCAGGCCTTTCCAATCCGCCACAGTCAAAGCGGCCATGGAACCGGGCGTAGTAGCTACTGCCTATGCAGCTGAGACAGCCGTTGAAGGCGCCGTTGGTGCTGGTTTTGCTATCGCCAAACCCACAATACCTTTGAAAGCGAGCTGGAAACGCATTCCTACAGGTGACCCTTTGCCGCGTTCGTCACACTCACTTTCAGTCACCAAGGGAAAAGCGTATGTCTTCGGCGGCGAGGAACAACCGCGAGAACCTGTGAGCAACGATATGCATGTCTACACCTTACCATCATCAGGCGTCTTAGAAGCGGATTACAAAAAGGTTGCTGCAGAAGCAAATCCAGACGGAGGAGGGGTCCCGCCGCCAAGGGTTGGGCACACCGCGAACGCAATTGGCGACAGAATATATGTCTTTGGGGGGAGAGGCGGTAAGGCTATGCAGCCATGGGAGGAGAAAGGTCGTATTTGGGTCTACGACACTAGATTGAACTGCTGGAGTTTCTTAGATCCTCTTAGCGGCTCACCATATCCTGCAGCAAGATCATATCACGCTTCCGCCGCCACGCTGCATCCTCAAAAAGGTAGCCAAGACCACCGAGAAAACCCTGTTGGATCGCCTGACCCTGAAGTTCATGGCACCATCTTCATCCACGGAGGATGCCCCGCCTCAGGACGTCTGGCCGATGTTTGGGCTTTTGACCTGGCAGCGCGGATCTGGTCACCATATCCTGAAGTACCGGGTCCTGCAAGAGGCGGGCCTAGCTTGACCTTCACACAAAATCGGCTCTACCGCTTTGGAGGCTTTGATGGCAAAAAGGAGCTGGGTGGACTTGATTTCTTGGATATTTCAGTTTCAGATTCAGGCGATAAAGCGGGAAAAGGTGAGTCTAGTATCGTACAACCTACTGGGAAATGGGAGACCGCCATGCCTCCAAATGCTACACAAGAACCCGGGGACCGGAGCGTCGCAGGATTACAGCCTATCACTACAGGTCAAGGTCGGAACTATCTACTATTGTTTTTAGGTGAAGGGGATCCGAGCTCTCTAGGTCATGAAGGTGCTGGCAAGTTCTGTAATGATGTGTGGTCTTATCAGTTGCGATCAGATGGAATGACTGCCGCGAGCCTCAAAGATGCTACAAGACAATTGGTTGGCGCAAAGACAGGTGAAGGATCTTGGGCGCGAGTCGAAATACCAGAAGCTTCAATGGCGGAAGGGGAACACGAACGACCCGGTCCACGGGGCTGGTTTGCGAGTACACAGCACGATCTTGATAGGTTTCGTATCATATTGTGGGGAGGCATCAAGAGCGACAATGTACGGGCGGGTGATGGTTGGATCCTCACTGTCGAAGTATAAGCAGTGCCGTCTGATCTTGACGTAACTTGCGACCATGATGCCGTATCGCAAGGTTCTGAATGTGCTACGAAGGACAACAACGAGGATGGCACCGACGTGAGGCGCCATAGAGCTCGACTAAGAGATTCGTAGTTTCTCTTATCAGGAGCTCCTTGTTTGTACGACTTTACTTGAGGCCACCTGCGAGCGCGGTTGCAAGCTGCTCTTCGCATACATGACCTCATTATTTGAACGTTCATTGAATGCTGTCTTAACGAGAGATAATGGAGTCAGGACTCCTGGCTTCCATGATGGCCTTCGAAAAACCGCACTAGACTCCAAGAGCCACATCTGTAGGCGGAGATGAGTTGGGAGTATATGACCTCGACCGTTATATTGGCCCGCGTCGCATAGTGGCGGCCGCGATTAGGTCTGCTTCTTCTCATTTTCTAGTTCTCTAAGCTTCTAGCTATGAGAATCCGAGGGAGATATGTGATAGTTTGACCCTTCATAGGGCTTTCGCAATGAATATCATGATATTGAGGTGCAAGTCCTTTGTCGAAATTAAATCAATTCCCTTGGCTTGGTATGCGGTGTCGTTTCTTTCACGTATTCATTGGGTTTTGACGTGTATGACACTTGTAGCAATAAGCAGGAAGTCTGCTGTACACTGTCAAAAGAGCTTTCGGTTCAAATCTCTTATTGGACGAGTCGATGCCGGCATAAGCTGTGTGATCCTCTGGTTCCATCTAGCCGTCTTCAGAGCCTATGCAACCTTTAAAGATACAATAAAATCAAGTTTCGATAAACTACTAACAATTCTATCTATCATTCCCGGTTTAATAAGTCTAGAACAGCTTTTATTTTTCGATCTGAGCGGAATCATGTCAAGGCATCCTCCTACGTTGAGAATTTCCCCATCGAATATTGGGGATGTTCTTGCGAAACTAGGAGCTCAGCCGGGGCGGATTTTGCCATGCTGCACGAAGTCGAGGCTCAATCTATAGTGAGATCGTGTTTCGCTCTACTGATGGGTCCAGAGACCAAATCCAGCAATATCCTAACTCTCAGAAGGTACACAGATCTCTATATCTGCAAAGCTTTCTCAACGACCTGGACAATGGTCCAGGTCTTGGTGAGTAAGCTCTCTCCAATATCTACATATCGCTCGATGGTGAAGCCAATCAAGAAACCACAAGATGTGTTTGTGAAACCAAAATGTTGCACGAATAGAAGGATTTGTGCTACCAAATCTGGCGTTCTCTTTGAGGTAGTTGGTGGGTCTCGAACTCTGCCTAACTGTCAGATGTCGTTGATGGTTCCTCGTTCCTTCCCTTTTTCCTTTTTGTAAAAATACGCCGCGACAACCAAGTAGGTGTACTGTTCCCTAGTCTTCTCCAGCGTGACTTGCCCAAACTAAGGTATGGCTGTGGTGCTTCCTGTTCTTGTCCATGAGTCTCTGCCCTTCCTACATTGGTTCAAACCAGATACACCTCGAATTACCATCTTTATCTTCATCTCCTGCCAATAACAATGCCAAGCGTTCTTCTCCGCGCCTCGGTCCTTATGCTTTATCATAACCTGAATACCTTGCATACGCCTTGGTAAAGCAGATACCTCCTATAGCCTGCAAAAATGACAACAACCTCTCTTTTAAGTGATGATTCTGATCAGGTCAAAGAGTGCGACAAACCCACCAAGGTATATCTCGTGATACTCTGCTAGAGACTTGACTATTCACATGTGTATAGCCATCTTTGAATGTCAAGTCTGGCAAGATTGAGCCTCAACGCTACGAATCCAACAATCGCCGCCCTCTAACGCCTTTACTCTCCTTCTGTCAATTGAATCCTTTCGAGGCCACTAGTGGTGGTAGCACAAGTAGCCCATTATATCTCAGTCCACCAGCACCTGGCGACGTCTTTAGTCCTCCCCCACAGAGAGATGGAGACGGCTACTTCGGAGCAAACACGCACCAGCGTACCAAGGGAAAACCAGTGGTTTCATCTGCTAAAGTACTAGCACAAGGACCACGTGTGCTAAGCTTTGAGACATTGCCGCATCGGTGTACTGCATCTGGGAGAACACAGCCAGACTCGAACGATGATGTGGATGAGCACCAAGCTCACAACCATGGATCTATCGCTGTAAGAACATTGCGAAGGTACAGTGAGGCCAGTGTGAACGCAGAGAACCTGAGACCTCCCCCTTTACTAGAATCTATTTCCAGCACCTTGAAGATGCTCTTCGCGTCCAAGGACACGGGTGCTTTTGAAGTTCCCTCCAATGAGGATGTTGAAGGCACAACAGACGAAACATCTTGGAAGAAAAGCAAGAACAGGATAAGCCACGCAGCTATGGATCGGCGACGAGCAAAAGCCAAACAACATACAAATCCTACTGCAAGCTTGAACATACCAGCGACAATTACCTTAAGGAAAGCCAGCGCGTCGTATCAATCAGAACCAAAGACAGGCACAAATAAAGAAGCTGCAACTGCCGAAATCGTGCATGAAAATGGTCTTGCCTTCCGGACTGCCGTAACTGCGATAGCCTTCCAAAGCAGACCACTTGACTCCACACGTATGTTTTCTTCTGTAGAACACGAAGCTCGCAGGATGAAATTCCTAAAATATGCTAGCGATGAGTCCGGGGCCGCGAGACAGAGAGCAATGTCTATGACGGAACTCGGTGGAACTTCGGAGGTACCGCGGCACAGCTTACTAGCTGAGACTGGTCTCACCCTTCAAGAAGCCCATCGAGATCCTGGCAAGTTCACCACCAGCCCAAATTCGAGGAGACACTCGGTCTCAGCGGCTGGGATCCTTCGCCGGCTCAGCACCATTAGAGCTGGTCTTCGAGGCGGTGTGCATGAGATTATTTGGCAAGAAGATCAGACTCCTAGTGGCGCAAGCTCTCAGACCTCTGTAAGCCCTACTCGGAAGGAGTCACTACCAGGAATTACCAACCATGGCACCGAGCGAAGACCTTTCAACGGTGGCTTTGGGGGAACAGAGCTCATTTTTGGGGCTGCAGCACTCTCAGGCCATGGTTCCTCTTTTCAAGAAAAGCAGAGCGTCTTCCACGATACAATGTTGCATCTAAGGCAATCATACGGAAACATATTCGACTGGTCTTGGAATGAGCATCCACCTGGGATAACCAATTCCAATACGCATCCTACCGATCCACCAAATACTGCGGAGCCAAACAGTAACTCCGATTCAAAAGAAAGAAGGCCTTCAATCTCAAAAACATCCAGGATCCAGTCCTTCCCACCTCTATCTCCACGTAAACACACCTCTGAGTGGCGCAAAGCTCCACTACCGGACCTCAACGATCCCGCCGTTGGCCGGTCTCCACACGAGCTCGCGAAGCTTAAGTACCCTGATGGTTTCGGTAGCCTCATGGACCAGGGACTGGATATGTACTCCAGCATCTCAACTGCTGTAAATGCAAGCATGGCGTCGGATGTTGATGCAGGCCTGGTCAAAAAAACAACTGATGCATATTCTAAGATTCCACATGCTGGAAGTGGGATTATGATGTCGGTTGGAAACGGGGCTAAAGGTCCGAAAAGGAGCAAGAGCGTTAGCTATGCTCCGTTACCAGTAGCAAGAATGGGAGCAGAGGGCAAAGCGGGGAGTTCTATTGGCGTTAGCTCACACAAAAGAGTGGCGCGATAGCGGGGGATTGCAATTTTGGACCTACCGTTCAAGCTCGATCTGATCTGTACTACAGGAGCACTGGTTTCAAATGCGGCTGAGTGATAAGTCGTGCGCACGAAGCGAGTGAAATGGCAACGTAGCTAGACTATGGTGTCCGTTCTCAAATGGTTATGCAGCCCTTTGCAGAGGAAAAACCAATGAATAAAACTAGAACTCAACCCGGTAATGCTCTATTTCAACAAGTTATATCTCTAGAGTGGTCTATGAGGCCGCCAGTGTTTCTTTTGCTTCAAGATACCCCTATCTCCTGGCAAGCTGTATATCTGACATGTTAGAACAAAGATCGATTAACGTTGCATAAGGCATGAATTCATCCTGCATTGCGTCATGGGGATCTTCTTGGCGATGCTCCTTTGCAGTTTCCTCGTGCGAGTTCTAAAATCTCATGTGGCTAGTTGATAATAATATCGTAAAAGATATTTTGCGAAAATTATACCGCGATAATCTTTGATAATGCACAAGCTCTGCAAGTGTACCTAAGAAACAGGGCGGTTTGAGCACCATTCAAAATTGATTTATTCCTTTTCGCCATGGTTCGCTTGGAATACTGGGAGCACCATACCATGTAATCCTCGATATGCCGGCCGCTCAGGCGGTTTCCAGCTTTCCAATACAGATGGCTCAGTCAATTCGTATACCTCTACCCCAAGGGGCCGACAAGAAGCCAGCATCTTTTTCTCATCGCCACTTTGCTCCCAGCCCCAAGCGGAGAGATCTCCACCAGGGCATGTGCTCAACGCACAGAGAACATCGATTTCGGCAAAGAATTCGAAGAAATCCCCTGGCTTTGCTGGCGACGGTTCCCTAAGATGGATTAGTTATTGAGCGGGAGCACAGCTATTGGTCGAGGTTTCACATGAAGTATTCACCATATTTGTTTAAGCCGGTAACTTGGAAAACATTGAGGACGTCATGGACGTCTGATTCGTTCAAGCCATACGGTAGTATAGCACGCGTTAGATTTGAATGGCAGTGGTAATCGAAGCCGTCTCCACTCAACATTTGATTGACTTCTTCAGGTCAACGAGACACCTCTTCTCAAAGCTGAGTTGACTCACCATACGGATCACACCGAGTACCGAGCAGATCATGGACACGACCACCTACTTCGTCCACTCCGTATCCGCTAAGAGAGTCCCCTGTTATAGTGACTAGAGGCCTCATATAGGGCAGGCAGCTCCAGAGACGATCAAACTTGGTGACGTGCGAACGATGAAGCTGCCTAGTTCTCGCGGCCCAGAACCTCTCTCGTGAATTGGTAGCATTCCAGATGTTGAGATCGCCCACTTGAGGCCCATATGGTGTGGTTAGACGGCACACATGGCCTTTTGGAACGTTCCAAGCTCGACCTGAGCGTATGGGTACAATGAACGACTGGACGAGCTCTCTTGCTGTTGACTCCCCAATCTTTGTGTAAAGCTCCTTGTCCGCATGCAGTTGAGACTCAGGCCTAGATGCTTGATAAGCCGGGGCAGGATTTCTTTTCTCAGGTAGAGGTATTATAGTTGATACAAAGAAATTGAGTCTTGCATGGAAATCATGAGTATGAAACTCTAGAAGCAACCGTAAGGCCGTCAAGCTTCGGGGCTATTTTCCCATTTAGCCGCTTCATGCGGGACTAAAAGGTCACAAGATTCTCGTCCACTAGTGTTCCTAACACCGTCGATACGCAGTTGTGGAAATCATCAAAGCGCATCCAAACAGTGCTCTGAAGTTACTGCTCTACACTAAACTTCACCCCTCCTTTTGATATCTATCCAAGAACCGTATAGTGCCCGCCTTTAGCGGCCGTGGCAGTTGCCGTTAGCGCTGTCTTCCACCGTTATCAAGATGGAGGTGTTGAAAGCCCCAACACGCATCGTCGTCAAGATCATCACAAATCCAGATGGTGATCCAATACCACCCTACGTTCTCTATGTCCTAAGAACTCCATGGTCGCCAATTAGCATGTCTCAACAAAGCTCAGACACGCTGAATCGTACGTTCACGGAGCTCAAGTCAAAAGATGAGGAACGTAGGCGGCTGGCGGCATACGATTTGTACCAGCTTGTGTCTACAGCATCCAAAGGTAAGACTGATAAGTCACTTCCAGTGCACAATCTAACAAGATCCAGAGCTATCTCCGGATAGGTTCCAAGAATACTACAATAATGTTCACCATCGGATTACTCAGCTCATTAACAGTAACGACACAAACGACAAGATTGGCGGTATTCTTGCGGTAGATCACCTTATTGCTTTTGCTGGCGATGACGCAGCTCAAAAAACCTCCCGCTTCTCTGGATACCTACACGCTGCATTACGAAGCAACGATAATGCAGTCCTCATCTTTGCTGCCCGTGCGCTGGGCCGTTTGGCAATACCTGGGGGGGCGCTCACCGCCGAATTGGTTGAAAGCGAAGTGAAGTCTGCATTAGAGTGGCTCCAATCAGATCGACAGGAGAGTCGAAGATTTGCTGCGGTGCTCACTATTCGTGAGCTTGCGAAGAACTCACCGACGTTACTCTACGCATTTGTCCCCCAGATTTTCGACTGCATATGGCCCGCCCTCCGAGATCCCAAGGTCCTTATACGCGAGACTGCCGCAGAAGCTGTTGGTGCTTGCTTCGAGATCATATCCGCCCGCGATGCCACGATGAGACAGCAATGGTTTTCTCGCATGTATGAGGAAACTCTACAAGGGCTCAAGTCCGGCAACCCTGAGATCATTCATGGCTCTCTACTCACGATCAAGGAGCTTTTATCTAAAGGAGGCATGTTCATGCATGAGCATTACAAAGAGGCTTGCGAGGTCGCTCTCCGTCTAAAGGAACACAAGGAAGTTAGAATTCGGGCTCAGATTGTTACTCTGGTGCCAATCCTAGCAGGCTATGCCCCACAAGAGTTTGCAGCGAATTATCTCTACAAATTCATGACCCATCTGCAAAACCAGCTGAAGAAGGACAAAGAACGAAATGCTGCGTTCATAGCTATCGGCAAGGTTGCCAACGCTGTTGGAAGTGCTATCGCGGGCTATCTCAATGGCATCATTGTCTTTGTTAGGGACGCCCTTAGTGTCAAAGCGTAAGTCGACCTCTTCCTTTGAGGACTTGCTATGCTAACATTGCTTAGGCGGAACCGTGTCGGCACGGACGAGGCTCCAGTTTTCCAATGCATTAGCATGCTAGCAATTGCTGTCGGCCAGAGTCTGAGCAAGTACATGGAAGCATTGTTGGACCCAATGTTTGCGTGTGGCTTAAGCCAATCACTGACCCAGGCTCTTGTTGATATGGCCCACTATATTCCTCCCATTAAGCTGATGATTCAGGAAAAGCTGCTAGATCTACTCAGCCTTGTTTTGTCGGGACGGCCGTTCAAGCCTTTGGGGTGCCCCGAGAACAAGCCTCCACCTATCCCTGCCTTTGCCAAAGATTTTAATCTGCAGGCGGACCACAAGGACACGGAGATAGCCCTCGCGCTGAATACTCTCGGCACTTTCGACTTTGCTGGTGCGTATCTGTTCTGTGCTTACTCCTGTCTCTACGCACAGATAGGCTGACTGTAACAATAGGCCACGTGTTGAACGAATTTGTACGAGATGTCATTATACGTTTTGTCGATAGTAACAACGCCGGCATTCGGAAAGCAGCGGCTCTCACCTGTTGTCAACTTTACATCCGTGACCCTATCATCCATCAGACTAGCTTTCATGCTATTAGAGTGGTGGGAGAGGTTATCGAGAGACTTTTGGCTGTGGGTGTGGCAGACACAGATCCGGATATCCGGCGGACCGTTCTTCTTTCACTCGATACCATGTTCGACCGACATCTGTCCAAGCCCGAGAATATCCGGTCTATTTTCCTTGCTGTCAACGATGTTGATTTCGAAGTTCGGCAGGCTGCAATTATCATAGTTGGCCGATTAACCGACGTAAACCCTGCGTTCGTCTTTCCACCGCTTCGAAAGCTTCTGGTAAATCTCATGATGGGAATCAGCTATTCTCACGATTCCAGATACGAAGAGGAAAGTGCTAGACTGATCAGCCTTTTCGTTGCAAATGCAAAGGACATAGTCATACCCTTCACTGACCCTCTGGTGAAGACTCTCCTACCCAAAACAACCGATACTAATTGTACTGTTGCCGCAACCACGATTAAGGCAATCGGAGAGCTTGCGACCCTTGGTGGTAGAGACTTGCTTCCGTTCATACCCAAGCTCATGCCCACTATCATTGATGCTCTGCAAGATCTTAGCTCGCAGAGCAAGAGAGATGCAGCATTGCATACTCTGGGCCAATTGGCAAGCAGCTCGGGTTACGTTATACAACCATACAGTGACTACCCGCATCTACTGGACCTCCTCGTGAACATAATCAAGACAGAACAACAGGGGGTTTTACGGAAGGAGACCATCAAGCTTCTTGGTATCCTGGGTGCTCTTGACCCATACAAGCATCAGCAGATTATGGAGACGAGCCCAGAGATCCGGTTGAAAAACGATGTCCAATCAATCTCCGACGTTGCTCTCATCATGCAAGGACTGACGCCATCCAATGAAGACTATTATCCTACCGTCGTCATGAACACCCTGTTGCAAACAATGCTAAAGGACGTTTCTTTGGCTCAGTACCATTCAGCAGTGATTGATGCTATTGTAAAGATTTTCGAAACTCTGGGTCTGAAGTGTGTACCCTTTCTGGCTCAAATAATTCCAAGCTTTGTAATCGTTACACGGAATGCACCCTTAACTCGCCTTGAGCCGTATTTTAACCAGCTTGCGATCCTTGCCACCATCGTGCGCCAGCACATCCGGCCCTTTGTCAAACCACTGCTGGACCTGGTTGTCGAATTCTGGTCAACTTCGACGCAGATACAAGCTACTGTACTTTCTCTCGTCGAAGCATTGTCAAGATCACTTGAGACGGAGTTCCGCGTTCATATTGCAAAAATACTTCCGCTTATGTTGGGCATCCTTGAGACAGATAACAACATCCGGCGAACAGCTTCCGAGAAGGTGTTGCATGCAATATTGGTTTTTGGCGAGTCGAGTGAAACATATATGCATATGATCATTCCCATGCTCGTACGGATGTTTCAGAGGCAGCTAAATCCAGTTCCTATACGGAGATCCGCAATTGAGACCATTGGCAAGATCTCACGAAAGGTCAACCTGTCGGATTATACATCCTTGATCATCCATAGCTTGAGCGACATCCTGGTAAACAAAGAGCAGATCCTAAGACAAGCGGCACTTGACTGTATCTGTGCTCTGATATTTCAGCTTGGTCAAGAATTCAAGCTTTACATCAATACTGTCAAGAAGGTCCTTGTCGCCAGCCACATCCCTCACCAGAGCTATGATATCCTTGTATCAAAACTGCAAAAGGGAGAGCCGCTTCCACAAGATCTCAGCCCGGAAGATCACTACGGTAGGCTAGGTGACGACTCCAATTTTGCGGACATCGGGCACAAGAAGCTTCCTGTTAATCAAGAGCATCTGAAAAACGCATGGGAAGCATCCCAGAAGTCTACCCGCGAAGACTGGATAGAGTGGATGAGGCGATTCAGCGTCGAACTTCTCAAAGAATCCCCGTCGCACGCACTGCGGGCTTGTGCCGGTTTGGCAGGTGTTTACCAGCCACTGGCCAAAGATCTATTTAATGCAGCCTTCGCATCCTGCTGGACGGAGTTGTACGACCAGTACCAGGACGAACTTGTGAAATCCCTCGAAACAGCAATAACCTCACCTCATATACCGCCTGAAATCTTACAAATTTTGCTGAACCTGGCAGAGTTCATGGAGCACGATGATAAGGCTCTCCCAATTGATATTCGGGTATTAGGGCTGTATGCGGCTAGATGCCACGCTTTTGCAAAAGCTTTGCATTACAAGGAACTTGAGTTCGAGGAAGAAAAGACGCCAGGCACAGTCGAGGCTCTTATCTACATCAACAATCAGTTGCAGCAATCGGACGCAGCTGTGGGTATTTTACGCAACGCTCAGAAATACAAGGACTTTGAGTTAAAAGAGACATGGTTTGAGAAGCTTGAGCGCTGGGACGAGGCCCTGCAAGCCTACGAGAGGCGTGAAAAGGATGACCCTGCTTCGTTCGAGATCACCATGGGCAAGATGAGATGTCTTCATGCCCTTGGAGAATGGGACCTCTTGTCGAACATGGCGGAAGTCAAGTGGAACCTTGCATCCATCGAACATAAGCGAGCGATTGCCCCATTAGCGGCAGCTGCTGCATGGGGTCTTGGTCAGTGGGAGTTGATGGACAATTACTTGGATTCCATGAAATCACAATCACCCGACAGATCCTTCTTCGGTGCAATTCTATCCATACACCGCAACCAATTCGAACGTGCCTCGGATCATATTGAAAAGGCAAGAGAAGGTCTCGATACTGAGCTGAGCGCCTTGCTAGGGGAATCCTACAACCGAGCCTATAGTGTGGTGGTCCGCGTACAGATGCTTGCGGAGCTTGAAGAAATCATTACCTATAAGAAGAGCGACGGCAATGCACTGAAGCAAGCTACCATGAGACAGACTTGGACAAGGCGACTCAAGGGATGTCAGCGCAACGTGGAGGTTTGGCAGCGGATGCTCAAAGTTAGAGCGCTAGTCATCACTCCCAAGGAGAACATCGATATGTGGATCAAATTCGCCAACCTCTGTCGGAAATCTGGTCGCATAGGCCTTGCAGAAAAGTCTCTGGACCTGCTTCAGAGAGTCAATGTTGATCCTGGATCGAACCTTCTCATTGGCACTTCCGGGGTTCCTGAAGTCCTCTATGCCCAGCTAAAGTACCAATGGACAACCGGCAAGCGGCTGGAATCATTACACGGTTTGCGCGAATTTACCACCGAGCTCTCTTTTCAACTGAACGCGTATCACGCTGAGATGCTGGCCAACCCAAGACCAGTTCCAAATGGACTAGGTCCTTTGCATGATAGGCATGGCCTTGATCCACCTAGGAAACCGACTTTAGACCCTATCAGTTTTAGCAAACTCTTAGCCAAGTGTTACCTCAAACAAGGTGAATGGTTGACCGCTTTGAAAAATGGGGATTGGAGATCCGAGCACGTTCACGAAATCATAGCTTCTTATGCTCATGCAACATCCTACAATGAGGATTGGTACAAGGCATGGCATGCTTTGGCCTTGGCCAACTTCGAAATCGTGACTGCAGTTACGTCCCAAGCCAGCAGAGAAACAGCTGTCCTACCGCAACAGATTATCATAGACCATGTTGTACCGGCTATTCGAGGCTTCTTCAAGTCGATTGCGCTCTCGTCGAATAGCTCTTTACAAGATACGCTCCGTCTATTGACACTGTGGTTCGCCCATGGTGGAGATCCAGAGGTCAATCTGGCAGTTACTGAAGGGTTTGCCACTGTCAGCGTGGATACCTGGCTAGAAGTCATTCCTCAATTGATTGCTCGCATCAACCAGCCTAACACCAGAGTTCGACAATCTATTCACCGTCTTCTAGCGGAAGTCGGAAAAGCCCACCCACAAGCCTTGGTATACCCACTTACAGTGGCAATGAAGTCAAACGTTCTCCAACGGTCACAATCCGCAGGCCAGATAATGGAGAGCATGCGAAAACATAGTCCTGCCTTGGTGGAGCAGGCCGACCTCGTGAGCCAAGAACTTATTCGGGTTGCTGTATTGTGGCATGAACTTTGGCACGAGGGCCTCGAAGAAGCATCAAGACTGTATGAATTCCTCCAACTCCACCGAAGAAGACGGCTTACGCCTGAACTTGTTGCTTATTGTAATAGGTACTTTGGTGATCATGACATTGAGGGTATGTTTGCTACATTAGCTCCTCTGCACGACCTGGTAGAAAAGGTAAGACAACTCAAAATTTCCAAAGAGTATATATCTTAACTGTACATAGCAAGGACCCGAAACACTTCGAGAAATATCGTTTACCCAAGCTTTTGGCCGAGACCTTCATGAAGCCAGTCAATGGTGCGATACCTACCGCAACACCAATGAAGTTGGCGACCTTAATCAAGCGTGGGATTTGTACTACTCGGTTTTCCGCCGAATCGCTCGACAACTACCACATCTAATGACACTCGATCTTACATATGTCTCCCCCAAACTTAAGGCGGCCAAAAACCTGGATCTGGCCGTACCAGGGACGTACCAAAGCGGCAAGCCAGTCATCCGCATCTTGAGTTTTGATCATGTCTTTACCGTCATCCCGTCGAAGCAGCGTCCGCGGAAGATGACTCTGCGTGGAAGTGACGGAATTGCATATACATATCTTCTGAAGGGACACGAGGATATTCGTCAGGATGAGCGTGTGATGCAGTTATTTGGCCTCGTTAATACGCTCCTCAACAACGACAGTGAGAGCTTCAAGCGTCATCTCAATATCCAGAAATTCCCGGCTATACCTCTATCGCAGAATTCAGGATTACTCGGATGGGTTCCAAACAGCGACACCTTCCACAACTTGATCAAGGATTACCGCGAGAGCCGTAGAATCCTGCTCAACATCGAGCACCGAATAATGCTTCAAATGGCGCCAGACTACGACAATCTTACATTAATGCAAAAGGTCGAGGTTTTCAGCTACGCCATGGACAACACCACCGGGAAAGACCTTTACCGTGTCCTCTGGCTCAAGAGCAAGAGTTCTGAGTCCTGGTTAGAGCGTCGAACTAATTACACTCGCTCTCTGGCCGTTATGTCCATGGTCGGCTACATTCTCGGTCTCGGAGATCGCCACCCTTCAAATCTAATGCTTGACCGCATCACCGGCAAAGTCATCCACATCGATTTCGGTGACTGCTTTGAAGTCGCCATGCACCGCGAGAAATACCCCGAGCGCGTGCCCTTCCGTCTTACGCGTATGCTCACCTTCGCAATGGAAGTCAGCAACATCGACGGCAGCTACAAGCTCTCCTGCGAAGCAGTCATGCGCGTCATTCGCGACAACAAAGAATCCCTTATGGCCGTCCTCGAAGCCTTTATCCACGATCCCCTCCTCAACTGGCGCTTGGGCAGCCGCGAATCCCCGCCGGAACCTTCCTTCCCCTCTGAGCGCCGTCAGTCCATCATCGGCGAGCTCGAGGCTGCACAGATACAGCAGAACCGTCCCTCTGGGGCTTCTTACCGCACCAGACGTATTTCGAGCGCGGCCGATGTGGACGTGCTGGATCCGAACGATGCGAAAAATGAAAACCGTGAAGTGCAGAATGCGCGTGCAGTGCAGGTACTAGCGAGGGTGAACCAGAAACTTACTGGAAGGGACTTCAAGCCGAAGGAGGAGCTGAACGTGGAGCAGCAGGTTGCCAAACTGATTGGGCAGGCGACGAGCGTGGAGAATCTGTGCCAGCATTATATCGGCTGGTGCAGCTTCTGGTAGGGTTGAAGATAGGTAATTCAGGACAGATATGCACATGGAAATTTGAAGAGATGGAATTGGCACAAGAGGGATATGCACAGCGCTGGTTTTTAACAGGTGGCGTCTTGTTTTACGGTGGTGGATCCATTGTGTTTTTGATCGAAAGGATGATACCCCAGGCGCCCAGCATCAGTCAAGGCGAAGGGAGCGTAGGTGGAAATTGTTCGGGCATCCGGTAAGGATGTTCTTGGGTTACTTGTATTGCGGATCTGATAGGTTGTCCTTAAGTCACGGGTATTGCGCTCGCAAAGACTAGGGGATTGAGCGAATACGATCCTTTTCTTTGATTGAAGGTTTCGATCTAATTGAATGTGACCGTTGTACCCCTCCGTCCCGCACGCCCCTTGCGCCTATGAGTGACTCGGTGTTAAATTGTACAAGTGAGATAATTATTCTATACACGTCCCAACGCATCACTGTTTCCTAGTCATCCAACTTGTCCACCCGCCCTTCGCCCTCCCGGCCTCTGTCGCCAACTGATCGAGCTGCCCACCGTGCCCACCCGCCTCTTCAGTCGGTCTCTCGCCTTCTCGCCTTTTATCCTCGAGCGCTTGCAAGACTGATCCGGCTTTCGACTCTGTGGCGGTGAATGCCTCTCTCGTGCTTGCCTCAGCCTTGCCAAACGCCTCCCGCGCCCCCCCTTCTACCGCGCTCACAACACCCCCACGCCCCTGCTCCTCCCTTCCTTCCCCACCCCCCTCACCTTCCGCTGTCTCATCCGCCTCCAACCCCCTAATCATCCACCTCCACCACTTCCCCTTCTCCCTCTTCACGCGCTCCTCCCCCTCCACCCGCGCCCTCTCCCGGTTCAGCAGTAGAACCTGCCCTTCACTGAGTGGCTCCTCGGCTTTCTGCGCTGCGATGGCGGCGGCTAGTTGGGCGTGTAAGAGCGCGGTTTGCTCGGCGTAGTATAGGGCGCGTTTGCGGCGGTTGTGGATGATCATGTCTGAGAAAGCGAAGATGGAGAAGCCGCCTATGAGGACTATGTGGAGAAGGAAATGTTAGTTCTGCGGTGGATGGGTTGGTAGGGAAAGGAGGGGGGGGATGGTTGGATAGAGCGGGTCTGAATATGTGAAAAGGGTAGAGAGGGAGGGATAGATGTACCAGTAGAAGCCATAAGCCCCAGCACCGTAATCCGATGTGCCACATCCGCCCACACCCTCCCCCTCACAACCACCCGATCCCACATCGTCACTTGCGCGTCTCTCGCCGCGAATCTCGCCGCGCGCAGTCTCGCAACTTTTTCCAGCGGCGTCTCTGCGGGCCCCGAGGGACCGGAGCGGCCGGAGCGGCTGGAGGGGCTAGAGGGTTTGAAGTTGTTTTTCATGGTGGGAGATGAGGAGAAGGAGGGCGGACGTTGTTGGGGGGGGATGGGAGGATTCGAGGAGCGAGTGGGGGGTTTAGAATAGGCGTGCGGGGAGGTGGTGGTGAAGCGAGTGGCGTCGGCGGCGGAGCGGGACATTGTGGTTGTTGGGGGTTTGGGAATGGTGATGGTGATGGGGTGGTGGTGGGTTGTGGGAGCTGGGAGGTGGTGTAGAACGGGGGATTGGCAATGACGAGGTTGAAATTTTCGGTGCGGTATTAGCGTGTGCAGAAAGGTATTCTATCGAATTCTTGGCATTACATTTGTCGCGCCCCCCACCAAATTTATTATCGAATCAAGATTCAAGACATCCTCGATACCTCGAAACCTTCGAGGTCTGTTTTCATGTTCAAAACCTTCAGTAAGTAAAAATGAAGCTACTCAGATCTTGTACACTGCTAATATTCTTCGAAATCTATACTACTCGCCTTCAAGTCGCGCTTCAACGTTCTGATATTCACTTCAAAGATATATTCATCAATGCTATGCTTGAAATGCTGCTTTGAAAATCTGTCACAGCCACTTCTTGCTACTGCATAGTGCAGAAAGTCATCAAATGTCTTCTTAAAGTGAGATCATATCTCGTGAAAATGACATTTTATTCAGATCTTCAATACATTAAAACTAAGCTCAATGAGCGGAGTGATACATAAAAATATTCTTCTGAATCTTATAGACGGCATCAAAACGACAGTGAACCTCTTCGGCAATAGCTAGAGAGCGTCAGTGTAGTAAAAGAAGGCGTACTATCTTCGAGCGAAGGGCCGGGACCAGCGGGGCAGGCATAACTGCTCGTAATTTTAGCAGTGGAAGAAATCTGGATAGCTTCATTTTTACCTACCTGAAGTCTTTTGAAAGCAAAATTCATGTGAAAATATGAAGATTGTCTGAACGTGGGCGCGACAAATGTAATGCCAAGAATTCGAAACATTTCTGCACACGCTAAATAGAGTAGAGGGTGCGGGAAGAGCCGTGGATTTTATTCCAATTGGTGATATCTTCGTCCAATGCGATGCAAGATAGGTGATTGATGCTTCTCATGTCTTTTCCTTGGAACGCAAGGCGTCGTGTTTGCACTTGCAGATACTGCAATCGCTCGCTTCATTGTTTTCTTCAATCCCCATTCCCCAAGCTTGACATCTTCCACGACCCATTAATGACCTTTTGCTTTTGCCAACCAAATCCTTCAGCTAGAAAGCTTTGAAAAAACACTACAACTTCATACATAGACACACGCCCCTCAAAACTCCCAAGCCCAAGCAATGGCCTCAACAGACCCACCCCCAAACCTCGCCGCCATCCTCGCAACGCTGGCCGCTTACGCTCCTCCCCAACCCACCCCCCTCCTCCAACAAACGCCCCAAAACCCCAACCCCAGCCTCGAAGAGCTCGAAGAAGGGGAATACGACCCCTCAACCTTCATCCCCTCCACCCACCCCCCACCACAACCCTCCCCCCAGCCTGAACCCCAACCCCCCACCCCACCCGCACCCCACCCAACCGCGACCCCCCGCGCCCCACCCCCCTCAACAATAACAACCTGGCCCCCCGCCCTCCGCCACACCACCTCCCTCCTCTCCCGCAACCCTTCCCTCCTCCCGCGCCTAAAACACCTCATCAACACCGCGCATACGCACGAGAAACAATGGTGGGCGGGCCGCTTGGCCCTCGTGCAGAAAATCAACGGCCGCGAGGAAGGCCGCAGGAAGCTGGATGAGGCCTTGGCGTCTGTGGGCGGGCTCGTGGCGGGGGGGCCCGGTGGGTTTAGTGCGTCGGAGATGGGCGGGGGGGAGGAACTGGCGTTGTATGATCGGAAGGTGCATCGGGCGTGTGGGGAGATGGTTGCGGCGACGAGGGGGGAGCTGGGGAGGTTGGGGATACCGTTTTTTGGGGGTGGGGAAGGGGGGATGGTGAGGGGGGAGGGGAGGATAGGAGAAGAGGAGTTGAGGGTGCTGCAGAAGAGGATGGTGGAGTTTTTGGAGGATTTTTGCCAGGAGTGAGAGATGGATTGCAGAAGATCGATAAAAACGGGATGAGATATGGACTAGGTGCGCCTGGATATATCGTCCACCACGCGTCAAATGGTAAGGACCATCCCAAATAACTTCAAGATCAGACACCCACTGATATCTCCCCCTGGACGCCTTGACCCCAATCAGACAGGAAAGGTGCCTTTCAGACATCCCTCCCGGGTTCTTTCTCCTCCTTCACTTTATCGATGAACCCCTCGCCTTTTATATACTCCACGCCCCTCCTGATCATGCTCCCCCTTACAGCTCCCGGCCTGACCTCATAGACACTGTTCACCACCGCCAATGCCACGACAACAACCCAGACGTCTCCGTTCTTGAACCCTTTCCACCACCCCTTCTTCACGCCCACCTTCCACAAGGAATCAATACTCAAGCGCACACTATAAAGGAATTGGCCCCTTCCATTCTTGCGCTCGATAAAGGCCCAGAGACCACCGAGGAATCCGCCGAGATACCACCGGCTGGAAGGGAGGAAAGTCCGGGGGAGGACAGATTGGAAGAGGCAGATGGAACCCCAGGATGTGCCGATTGCGCCGGTTATGAAAGCGGTCATGCGGAGGATGCGCTTGGCTAGGCTGTTGAGCTCTTTGCCTGGGGAGGAGAGGAAGAGCTTGTAGCGAGGGATGGAGAAAACGGTGAATATCAATGTGAAGAATTTCGCCAGTGCGGGGAAAGCGGCGAGATGGAATGTGAGGTATGTATGTAAACAGCTCGGGTCAGATGGGTGCAGGAGGGCGCAGGAGAGGGTTGTTAGGGAGGGGTGGGCGGGAGAGGTGACAGGGGAGATTTCGCTGAGGGTTGGCGGGAGGGTATTCTCAAGGTTAGGGAAAAGGATGGGTGAAGTGAAAGGTGGCCAGTTGAGGCGGGACATTTCGGCGAGGGAGTCGACGATGGTGTTTGTAGTCGGCCACGGGAGGCTTGCGGGGTAGGAAGGGGGACGGCGTTGGACGTAGTTAGGAGTGTTGGAGAGGATGAAGTCGCCGTAGGCCTGGGAGAGTCAGTTCTCTGCCTTCCAATCGTGGGCGGCTTAAAGACCCACCTTTGGAAAACAATCCCTATCGAATACGAAAGCATGCAACAGCTGCCCAGTTGCAAGGGGCATCAACATCCAGCTTCCCCACCACCACGGCTTGTTGTTGAACCAACCATCGCTCTCCAATGCATTATATGTAAATTCTGCAGCTTTCACTAACGCGTAGATGGCTATCGTGATCCTTAATTGGTCGCCAGGGTAGACACCTAATGCAAAGCCTGCTAAGCTTGCGCCAATTGCGGGGGCAACGCGGGAAGTCAACGACCTCGATATGCGAGGATTTCGGCGACGGAAGGGGGCCGCATCCTTGGTAAGGAGATTGGTGCGAAGGCGGGAGAAGAAGCGGTGGAAAAGTCGGTGGAGGAGTAAAATTAGGGAAAGGGAGAGAGAAAGCCGGAAATTAGGAGACTTCAGAAACGAGATCTTGCTCTTGGCTCTGTGACAATGAATTAGCCAAGCTTCTCTAAGGCGGTATAGAGGTATTACATGAGAGGTGTGCCCATCCCAAGTATTCGGGTAGTAAGAAGATCCCATATCTTCAGCCCCGCCTGACTGGCAACAAAGACCCGCAATGATGCCCTAACAGCGGCTGCGCTGTAGTCATCCTTCGATTGGACAATTGCATTATACCTCGGCGGGTGAGGTGCGCGCTTTCGGAAAGCAGGCGGAGAGCGTGTGATCAGGTACTGATGGAGGGTTCTGTATTCTTTCTCGCTGATGGTGTAGCGGAGCGCGTTGCGGAGAATTGGGTCCACTTTAGCCCCGTCGTGGCGAGGAGTCGACGGAGGCGAGGGATATGCTTCACTGGAAGCCATCGGCGACTGCGAGGCGTATCATCCAGACTTAGGCAAGGACGTATCGTCCATGGGCCGGATGAGGTATCTTCGATCAGAAGTGGGATTAGAGACGAGGGTTACGCGATGAGATTACTCATGTAGATTGACCTCGGCAAAACCTCTGCCTTGCCCTAGGCACGTGATAGGCTGAGATTCAGTGTAGATCAATGATATGCTCCGTAGAAACGTATTATTGATTCTGATGTAGAGAATTCCCATGTAAGTCTAACTGTACCAAGTACCTTTGCAATGCAGCCTCCTAAACTAATGCCCTCGTAGTCCTCTTGCCCTTCTAAAACGCCAAACTCCCACGCTAAAGCGGTCAGCAACGAAATTGAAACGTTCAAGGGATATAATCAATAGGAGAAATCTGCTGGCCATCATCACATCTACAACCTAGGCCTCCTCGTTCGTATCCTCAGCGACATCGTTAGCGACGCAATCGGCGATAGTCTCGTCAACGTCTGCAATCATGATATGAACTACCTCCCTCCTTCTTAAACCAGATGGAAGAGGTGCAAGACATGGAGCAACGGAAGATGTCACGGTAGCTTTCTTATTCTTGGATCTGTCGATCCAGAACATCTGGATTACTCCAACGATCCCAACCAACCCACTAGCCCACCATGCTGGACCGGTGAACCCCATATGAACCCCAACGCCGTAGAGATAGCCGGCTATTGGAGGGGCAATTGTGCGACATGCAGCGCCTGCAGAAGCAGTAAGACCGTTGATCTTCCCCAGGAACGACGAGTTCGGGCTTGCTTCTTTCAACAATATGAGGAGAACCGGATAAGCCAGGATGGAGGTGAAGTTTCGCAAGGTCAGGCATGCCCAAACTCCTGGATAAACTGAATTCTCTGGCAGCAACGCAAGGAATGGGACGACGAAGTACTCGATAGGATGAAGTAGCGTAACCATCACAAAGACTTTCCAAAGTCCAAGCCAAGTTGCGAAAAGGGGGAAAATGACGGCCTGGATGAAAAGTGCAATCAGGCCGTTGACGCACATGATAATTCCTACGGCTTGCGTCGACATGCCTAGGCCTTCAGGTATAGCTATTCAGACCTCTTTGTTTGTTGACGTTCTTAACGCATTTTCAGCTATGACCGACCCACTATCTGCAGCGATTCGCTTCAGAATCGTACGGCTTCTACTACTTCATTGGCAATTCGCCGCCATCGTCGAAGAGATTCACTGCTGTTCTAGAACAGTGTATAGCATTCTAGAGAATCTCTTCATGTATTCGTCACCGTTTAAATCTCAGTTTCGTCTCAAAGAGATCTCTTGCAAGATGTTTAAGACAGCTTAAAATGATCTCATAGTCTATCTCGAAGAACAGTCGTGAATCATGCAGAAAGAGATGATCTGATACATATGAGAGAAGTGAGACATTAACGTGCATCGATTCACGATATCAAGAATTCTGAAGAGAAGACGCTGAAGTAATAAAAAAGAACAGCGTGTAGAAGTCAGACAAAACGATGAGCTTCGTTTGAATTGAGTAGCAGACATGCTTCGTTTGACGGTCGAACAGCTCGTGTTCGTGAATGAGTCTTTATTCAACGAGATCACAGGCTGATGTCATCAAGTCTACGCTTTCGTTGATCAATCAGCTCGCTATCAAGTCTCTAGAACGAAAGAGCATTGCTGAAGTGTTCTTTCGATCTATACGAAAGATGAATATCTATTCTGTACAGACATTCGTGAAGGCTGGTTCAACGACGAGGCTTGCAAAGAAGTTGAAGGCAATCGGGATTCATCTACATTCAATGAAATGAGAGCTTCTCTACGGCAACGATCGAGAGGGACAGCTCGATCGAGGGGGGCAGCTCGATCAGTGGTCTTTGACGGCTGTTCAGCTTGAGTCGTCGGTTTCCTACGCCTTTCGGATGCTCTAGAGGGGATGAGAGAATCATCTAGAGATAGACTTTGACTTCGACGTTGAGGCATTTCGAATAAAAACGGTTACAAGAACGTCAACAAACAAAGAGGTCTGAATAGCTTCAATTTTCCGCAATTTGAGGGGGGATGGGATTGAATTTCCGAATTCCCCATACAAAAGGAACCGTGGGGTAGCGCAAAAATGAATGCCAAGGATTGCAGAGCTTTCTGCACACGCTAATACCCGACACGCCGACTTCAAGTCTCTTTTCTTTTCCGTAAACAGATCTTGTTGACGCTTCAAAGACTTCAACCAAAGCTCTGGCTTTGACATGGCTGTGCCCTAAAGCAGGGACTCATCACTCGTGATGTATCGATTCAGACTCCTTGTTGCTTGCTTGGCCAGGCGAGCAAAGATGCAAGAGGAACCCTTATTTCCTGTGGCCGGACCGTTTTCGCTAAAGCATTCACCTCTATAGACATAAACACGAAAAGCTTCCTTCATTTCCGCTTCTAGCTCTGAAGGTGAGCCGATGCTGCTTTACGAAGGTAGGCATTTCTGAGCACTTCCTGAGCACTTCCTGAGCATTCCTGATTCGATCCTGAGCTACATAAAGCAGTGCAGAGTCGCAGGACACAAAAGTCTGAAATGACTGTAACTGAATCTAAATAGCAGATCTGCTGAACTTGTTTATAGATAAGACTGACAATTCAAATTAAATTAAATTCAAGACTTATCAAACATTTTCAATCTGTTTACATAATTTTTGTAACGATAGTAGTATGAATCAGAAAGTAGATTGTAAAAGGGATTAAACCTATATTAGGCCTTATGAGAGAACTGTCCTGGGACTGAGGGCAGGTGATGAAACCTTATTGGATCAATGCACAATCAAATTCTTCTCCATCAAGTGAGCGAAGAGTTTTGGGTCACTTCTCACGGGCTCGATGGCTTTTCTGACGCCGAGCACTTACAGGGCACTCTGAGCTCAAAAAACCCACTGCATAATAGGGAAGCGACGCCTTCGTCGCAACAGCTCAGCGTTATACATCGACTGACGCATCTGAACAGCTCTTTGTAGTACTTCTCTTCTGATAATAGCTTTGTCCATATTTTATAGCTGGCCGTTGCCGTATCATGGTGTTGAGTGGCTGTAGGGCATACTCCATCCCCTGGTTGTGAAGATTGGGTTCTTGTTCGCCTGGTGACGATGTTCTTTTGCGTAGTCATAACGGCTAGTACCAGCGACTGTTGAGATAAGGTAGTTGAGGTCAAGAAATGCAATTATACCGAAACGCTCAAATCTGTCAAGTTGTGTTCAAGCATCACCTGTCGGCTTCCGGAATTTTTAGGCTCCCGATATCTAGTGATAGCCTGCGAATCCGCCATCCTTTACGTTTCTGGTCTCGATCATATTACAGGTCAGAGAATTGTTCTATGATGCGTGCTTAGAGACTTTGTAAAGACTCGCGCTAGAATATTGGAAGCAGCAACACAGCATCGTGCAGATGATCTTCGAAGTCAAATTCCATTAGTTGTTCTTACTAGAATTTCTCACCTGGCTGCTGAAGCCGTACATTAATGAAAATGTTGCGAAGAAATTCATACGACCGTCAACTTCACCTGCAGGAAGTTCGGTATTGTTCGTTCCTTAGAAGAATGACGAGTTTCTAGAGTTCATCATTAGTTCCGATGGAATGAAGATGAACAAAGCCAAGGTCAGCGCAGTGCTCGAGGGAGGCAGAGTTGGAAATATCATGTGTCTACCTACTTTCGGGTTAGTTTTTAGTGTGCCAACCGAGCACAAGCGGGGCGCACCTTTCACATACAAATTTGGGTATTATCCGTGCCCCGCTCTAAGCTAGGGGGCACGGATATGCCGAACACTGGCGTGACTGGGTTCTGCCTTCAGTTAGCGCAGCCGCAAGACAGACTTCCAACAGGGCCGCTGTTCATCTCAGTAACAGAGGGAACGTCTGATATGTCGCAGCTTGTTGGTTGTCTAATTGCTACACGAGTCGCTCGCCATGCATTCACAGTTGTGCGCTCATTAGGCTCGAATTTGTTTAGCATTTCATTGCCTCGTCCACTTGCGCCTTGCGTCTGACAACTTCTGACCAGCCTCGAGTATCTCTCCATCGATAGAAACACCATAACCAGTATATGATCTCCGAAGTTAACTTGAAGTAATATGCTGACTGTTACTAGTATGGCCGCATCGCCAGATTCCGTCAGGAACACCTCGCGTCGTATTCCTGCAGGATCCATCTCGTTATGACGAAGCCTTTACCCCCTTCGCAACGCAAATCTTTCGAGATTGCTATCGTATGCGCCTTACGATCAGAGGCTGATGCAGTAGAGGCTTTGTTCGACATCTTCTGGGATGATGAGGGGAAGACATACGGAAAGGCGCCTGGAGATCCAAATGCATACACGACGGGCGTGATTGGTACCCACAATATTGTACTAGCATATATGCCAGGCATGGGCAAGGGCAATGCAGCGGGTGTAGCGGCAAGCTTCCGATCTAGCTTTGAAGGGATCAGGTTGGCGTTGGTCGTCGGTATCTGCGGTGGAGTTCCCCATGGGACCGACGATGAGGAGGAGATTTTGCTTGGCGATGTCATCATCAGCGACGGACTCATAGAGTACGACTTTGGAAGGAAATTGCCCAATAAATTCATCAGGAAGGATACCCTACAGGATAGTTTAGCCAGGCCCAACACTGAAATTCGAGCACTCTTAGCCAAGTTAAAAGGGAACAGAGGTCGGATGCGCTTAAGGGACAACGCTTCTCATCACCTTATGGATCTAGAGCAGAATCTAGGCGTCGAAAAAGCTCGATATCCTGGCGCGGACGCGGATAAGCTCTTTGAGCCAACTTACCGACATAAGCATTACGACTTACCAGCTTGCACCTTGTGCAGCAAATGCGCGAAGAAAGAGGATGAGGTCTGCCAGACTGCCCTTGAATCATCCTGTTCGGAACTCAAGTGCAACGAGAACAAGCTGGTACCTCGCCGCCGGCTAATAAAAGCCATGGACAGTACTACGGCACAAGAGCCCGTCATACATTACGGCTTGATCGCATCTGGAGACGCCGTCATGAAGTCGGGTGAGGATCGTGACGCAATTGCTGCCAAGGAGAATGTTATTGCGTTCGAGATGGAAGGTGCTGGAGTTTGGGATAACTTCCCTTGTGTCGTAATCAAAGGGGTTTGTGACTACGCAGATAGTCACAAGAACAAAGGGTGGCAGAACTATGCCGCGGCAACTGCCGCAGCTTGTATGAAGGCATTCTTGAAAGAGTGGGTTCCCGCAGATAAACACATAGCGGCAGCAACTCAGAGTATGTAACTATTCTTCATTGAGCGGTCCTGTCGCAGCTCAACTTCTTTTGCTATAACTCAACCACTTCTCCTAAGGGGACATGGAAACTTGGTTTAATGTGGCTTGAGAGTTCAGTCTTTACTTTAATTCGGAATCATTTCGAAGGTTTCTACTCTCACTGACTCTTCAGTTCGCTGATTTCCTGCTTATCTTGAAAACGTGATATTGAAATTAATCTTTTATTCTCAGTTAAGAAAATAATGAACCATTATATACTTTTATAAGGGATTTCTGTAAGAACACAAGGGAAGAAAACAGCACTATCATGTCTTATCTTCAGTGATTAATACATAAGAAATTCTGGACACAAGCTAACTTCATTCTAGTTCCACAAAAGGCGCACTGGCTAGTTCCCTTTGGCCGTAACAAACAATTCATCGGTCGTCATTCTCAACTCGAGGAACTCTTCGCAAAGCTCGATCTGGAGGACTCTGACGAGGACTGCCAACGGGTTGCCATTACAGGCCTTGGAGGAGTGGGCAAGACCCAGATCGCCCTCGAAGCTGCCTTCCGCATGAAGGAAGCATCTCCTGATCGTTCAGTATTCTGGATCTCGGCCACATCGACTACGAGTTTCGAGAAGAGCTATCGTGATATCGGCCAGGTCCTTGAAATACCTGGTATAATTGAGGACAAAGCAGATGTCAAGGTGCTCGTAAAGACATTCCTAAGCCAGGAAAGCGCTGGCAGATGGTTGTTAATTATCGACAACGCTGATGACGTGGAAATGCTCTACGGCAGAGCCGACGAGAGTAATGAGAGTAGTGGCTCTCCTGCCCTAGCCGACTATCTTCCGTTCAGCCGAAAAGGGTCGATTCTCTTCACGACCCGGAACCAGAAGGCCGCAGTCAAAGAAGCTGGGGTGAATGTCATCAAAATAAGCGAGATGAGCGAGAGTGATTCCCAGAAGCTCTTAGAGACGAGTTTGATCAACAAAAGCTTGACGGAAGGGAAAGATGTCACAGCCAATCTACTCAACAATCTCACCCACCTTCCGCTCGCAATAAAGCAAGCAGCAGCCTATATGAATGAAAATGTAATGTCTGTCTCCGAATACCTAGCCCTCTACGAAGGCAACGACGACGACCTTTTACACCTGCTCAGCGAAGAGTTCGAGGATCAAGGCCGATATAGGGAGGCCAAAAACCCTATCGCTTCAACGTGGTTGATTTCTTTCCGTCAGATTTCAAGTCGCGATCAACTTGCTGAAGAGTATCTCTGTTTTATGTCTTGTGTCGCTCAGCAAGATATTCCTCTCTCTCTTCTACCACCAGCAACGAAGCTCAAGCAATTAGAAGCGATTGGAACATTAAGTTCATATGCCTTCATCACTAAACGTAACGGCCAAGACTCCTACGAAATCCATCGACTAGTGCAAATAGCAATGCATAACTGGTTGAAAACAAAAGGCCAAATGAGCTTGTGGAGTGGAAAAGCGCTCATACAGGTAGCAAAAGTCTTTCCATTTCCCGAACATGAGAATAGAGCTACGTGGACGACATATCTACCTCATGCACAACGTGTGCTCAGCTTTCAGGAATACTTTGGTAATCTTGAGGAATCTCATCGAGAGCTACTTTCTAATGTAGGATGGTGCTTTAAAGTTAATGGAAAGTATGCAGAGGCTGAGCAGATGCTTCGACTGACGCTGATGCTGAAGAAGAAGGTGCTTGGCGAGGAACATCCGTCAACACTCGACGGCATGAACAATCTCGCGATAGTGCTAAATAGGCAAGGAAAGTACGAGGAGGCTGAGCAGATGCTTCGACAGACGCTGATGCTGGAGAAGAAGATGCTTGGCGAGAAACATCCGTCAACGCTTGACAGCATGAACAATCTCGCGATAGTGCTAGATAGTCAAGAAAAGTACGAGAAGGCTGAACAGATGTTTCGACAGACACTGACGCTGAAGAAGAAGATGCTTGGCGAGGAACATTCGTCAACGCTTGACAGCATGAACAATCTCGCGATAGTGCTAAATAGGCAAGGAAAGTACGAGGAGGCTGAGCAGATGCTTCGACAGACGCTGATGCTGGAGAAGAAGATGCTTGGCGAGAAACATCCGTCAACGCTTGACAGCATGAACAATCTCGCGATAGTGCTAGATTGTCAAGAAAAGTACGAGAAGGCTGAGCAGATGCATCGACAGACGCTGACGCTGAAGAAGAAGATGCTTGGCGAGGAACATCCGTCAACGCTTGACAGCATGAACAATCTCGCGATAGTGCTAGATTGTCAAGAAAAGTACGAGGAGGCTGAGCAGATGCATCGACAAACGTTAGAGCTGAGGAAGAAGGTGCTTGGCAATGAACATCCTGATACGCTTGTCAGCATGAACAATCTTACGTCAACGCTTCAGCAGCAGGGAAAATGCGAGGAGGCTGAGCAGATGCATCGGCAGACGTCAGAGCTGGACCCTTTACCAGAAGAATGAAAGGCGCGGAAGATTCAAGAAGGACGAGCCTATTCTGTAAACCACAACACGAAGTCTACTACATGGGTTAAGCCTAACTTTCGTGAAGCGATGGGATCGCTCCCGGAAGGATAGGAGGCGCGACGGACCTGCGAAGGAAAACTTTGCTTTCTCAACCATATCACGAAGTCCACTTCATGGATCCACCCCTCGAAATGATTCCGGCCTATATAGTGCGTTCCCTTATGCCTGTGTAAACCTTCAAAGGGTATGTACGCATGGAGGTATGTACGCTTAGAGGGTGTGTACGGTCAAAAGGTGTGTACGCTCAGAGGGTGTGTACGCTCAAAAGATACGCGCTTCAGTCCATCTGATGGGAAACATCCTCCGCACTTTCGAACTCGAACTCTTCTCTCTTCTCGTGTTTAGACAGTATGTCCTTAGTCATCGACTTTCTGTCCGTTGGGGATGTGATATAATGTACGGGTTTGGGCCTTGTCAGATCTAAGATCATCGACTGTACGAGCATGCCGTGACTTAACGTCTGGGTTCCGGTACCTGGGCTGTCTATCAAAAATCAGCCAAAGGAAAGTTGGGTCAAGCACCATAGAGACCGAAGGCCTGGATGCAAATTCTTCTTTCGGTGGGGTACATGATATGAGTATTTCCTCCAACATTCGAGCTCGAAAGATTGCATATCAAACGCGAGTTACGCCGTTTAGAATGTGCATCGCCCAGGCTGACCTCGAACACACATCAGCCATGTTGTGATCAGTCTTTTCAATTCTTCTACCTCGATGATGGTGTTCCAGAAACGCCCGCGCATTCGGCCGGTTGTCATCCACCACTAACCCTCGGTTCTACTAATCATTGAAGAAAAAGGTAAACATCCTCCCTCCCCCCCAAACTAGTATAGCAGCCCTTCCGCTTCCCTGCGTTATGCCGCATGAGCTTACGGGTTCATGCATCCGAAGCGTGAGGTCCCGGACGACCCCTTTTTGATGGGCTGCATGAATGCCTCGTTGGAAACACAACAACATGAAGGACGCTGAACGACTGTACTATTCTATTCGCGGTGAGTACAGGACGCAGCGAAAGGATGTTTACAACTGATCAGCAATTATAAGCCGGACTGTGCAAACGCCTTGGAATTTTAAACCCACGCTGTATTTTGGCACCATGTATGTAACAGCACTGGATTGTAGCAAACTTCTGGTCATCGAATGCAAAAAAGGAACGCTGCGAGAGTTTATATATGTTCTGAGGACGCGTTACACCGGTTCTGAGGGTTCTTTCAGCTGCGCTTGCCACACACGACTTTCGTACTCGACGCTTTTCATCACATCGCGAACATATGTGCACAGTGTTTCAAATGGAAATAGCTTCAATCTTGCCCAAGTGAGACGTTACGAGTCGGATCATCCATCCAGTCTCTTAGTCTCTCACGCGAAAAGGAACTCACAACAGGCAGTCAAATGCACCTAAAGAATGCTCCCTCCTCGAACCCTCCGAATCGTCAACGGCGGTCCAACAAGCCCACTCTACCCACCAGCCAAGCAACCACAATACTCACCCCTCACGTCTCCCCCACATCAACAAGCCCCGTCCCCTCTCCCCTCCCACTCCCATCCGCCGCCGTAGTAACCTTCGGATGAACCCTCACCTCCTCCGCATACACCGGAAGCCTCCCAGGCCCCCCAGGCACACTAACCTCATTACTCACAACAGACACCTTCAAATCCGCCACCTGCCCCCTTGGAACCTCCGCCCCCTCCATCGTCACCACCCTCCAATGCAGATTCTCCCGCAAATATGGCACCACGCTCTCAACCCCCAGCCCCGCCAACTCCCCGCTCGCAACCCTCTCCGCCAGCGCCATCGTCAGCGGGATCTGGCCCGTCACGCTCAGGTGTGCTTCGCGGTCCCGTTGGCACTTGGCGCAGCCGGTGTCTGGGGAGTCCCCGAGGACGGTGAAGGTGCCGATGAGGTTGGGGGCCGTGGACCAGCCGGCGGGGTCTGAGGTGGCGAGGGGCCCGAGGAAGATGGGGACGTGGAAGGTCCCGCCGAGGGAGTGTTTTTGGGCGCGGATGTTGGTGAGCCATTCTAGGTATTTGTTGTTGGGGGCGAGGGGGTTGGGTGTCGATTTGTTCGTTGGTTGAGGGTCGGGTGTGGTGCTTTTTCCGTTGGTTCCTTTTCCGTTTGTGGCGTGCTCTTCGTTGCTCGCTTTTTCCATCTTGGCTACCTGTTTGCTTTGCTGCCCGTCTCCGTTACTTGCTTTCTCGGCCATAGGTGCCTGAGCGCCTATATCCCCATTCCTTATTGTAGGAGTCACTATGAAAGAATTCCCATTGGCATTCCCATTGCCGTTGCTGTTGTCAATATCACGGGTTGTCTGCTGGCCCGTTTCAGCAGGCGCCTTCACAGCCATTTTCATTTGGGGCAAGCCGCGTGCCGTCCCAGCTGTTTTCACCTGCGCCATGGTATTCACGCCCCCCTTAGCACTCCCTCTGACCATACTAGCAACAGAGCTCCCTCCATAGAGCCGGTTGACAGCATCCGCAACAGACGACTGAAGTTCCTCCGGGGTTGCAAAATTCCATGATTGCGTTTCGGGGTACGCGTAACCCAAAGTCAATGTGCTGCGTACTCCATCCGATGTCCAGAAGGAGTCCGCGGCATTGTAAAATGGCGTAAGCGGTGAGGTTTCGGTTTCCGTACTGCCGACTGCGGTAGTAAAAGTGCCGGACTCGGTGGGTTGGGCCGTGACAAAGCTATCCCGGCCATCGGGGTGAATGGCTTGCCAGAGCGCAAACAGGCGGTCAACATTACTATATCCCCATATCAGCATTCCCACTCTCAGCTATCCTCAAAGAAACGTATACCCACCAATGATGCAACCAAAACAGCGGATCAAACGCCGCATACGGAACCACACTCATATGGCCCCCTCCGCCGGCCACCCCATGCACCGTATCATGCACGCCCTCGATACTGCCATAAATTCCCGGCTGGCCCTGGTTCCACTGATTGTTGCTGAAGGGGCCGTAACGGTCGTAGGCGGAGACGAGGTAGAAGACTAGCTCGCGCAGGTTGCGCACTTGTTGCTCGAAGGCGGCTTCGGCTTGGGCGTTTTGCGAGGTCGAGGTGTGTCGGACCGGGTAGCGGACCGAGGAGGTGTAGGTGGCGAAGGGGTTGGGGGTGAAGGGGCCGCGGCCGGTCTGTTGGGGGGGGTGATTAGTCGAGGTAGGGGTTAGATGGGTGGAGACTTTTCGCAGGATTGAGGGGGGCAAGACTGTCGATAGGGGTAGTATAACAGGTCGGACAATAGACAACCCGACTTACATTCTTCAGCGGGAAATCCCCCGGCGCTGGGTTCAGCGGATGGAATTCAAAGCTATATAGCGGATTCTTCATTTTAATCGTCTTCCCCGCGGAACTCGGCGTTACAACATGCACCGTCTCCGTTTGCAGCGAAGCAGGTAGCACGCTGTCGCCGGCCTGCAGCGGTGCTGCCCAGTCCCAGTACGGCATGCGGAAATCGCGCGCGGCGGCTAGGTAGCGAGATTGGTCGGCGGGGGAGTGGAAGCTAGTGGCGATTGAGGTGATGAGGGTGCTGAGGGTTTGCTGGGGTGGGGGGTGAATGTTAGCGGATGAGGGGTGGTTGGATTGGGGGGGGTTACTTCAAAGAGAGCAAGGTAGGGGCGGTGCCATGTTGGGAAGAGAATGGAGTTGTGCGTGCAATAGCCGCCGGATCCTGCTGGTTGTTCGCTACCGGCATCGTTGGGCCAGGCTTTGTAGGGGCGGCCGTGGATGCCTGTTCTTGTCAGTCAGTATAGTGGTTTACCGGCCAACTGCTACTCTGTCTGCGGCAGCGGCAAAGCTGTGAAGTTGTGAGTTGGAAAATGCTCACCTGCAATTTGATAGTACGACAAGGGATCATTTTCGTCGAGCTTCTGGAATGCGTCGAGGCCTAGGAGATAGAGGCTCCATACGTCTGGGTAGTTTTGTTCAAGGTCTCTGATTTCTCGGCGGATGGGAACGGGGCCTGGGGTGGTTAGCCTGTGAGGAGCTGGCATAGGGAGCTTGAGATTGCGATGGAATATATGCAACATACCATTGTCTCCGGAATTGGCAAGCAATCCTTTGGTTATGATGGGGTCTTGTGACATGCTGATTGAGATCTACAGTTTGGGCTTCTATCAACTATCGATGTGTTTTAGGGATACGAAAAAGGCGGTGGAGTGGTCGATTGCAAAAGCGAACCCTGTGGAGAGAAATGAACCGGTCATATATGAGATGTTAAGGCAGAAGATGAGCCAAAAAAGAGCGTGACAGGTGCCCGCTGGGGCTGAATGCCAATCCTGCAAGGCAGCATTAGATAAATACGAGGACACTGAAAGCCAGCCAGCCACACTCCATAAGTGACGCATTGTGTACCACTTGGAGTATCTCCTCTGTGGAGTTCACTCATCTAGCTTCCACTTCTTCAAGTACATGGTGAGAAATTGACAAATGAGGGGTTGGCAGGGCGGTTATGGAGAGCCATGGTCGATGCTTCGGTCTGGATGTAGAACCTAGATTTGTGACTTTTCCCACTATTCTATAGGATGATTCAGCCACTTCTCATGCTCGAAAAGTGGGAGTATCGCGTAGCGGTGTAATCATGTTGAAGAAGGGTTCGAACCAACATGAAGCTTGTTGTGGCTAGTCTGATCGTACATCCGTACTTTGGCTTGTATTCTATGGTCAGCTACATACATAGAGCTCTGTCATATGGCTTGCGTTGAGTTTTCGGTCAAGGCACTGTCAGGTGGGCACTTCAGCCGCACTCTCCATTCACCGCATCTTCCTCCCGCATGCTGATGAGCGATGGGATAGCATGATGGCAGGAACTCTGAAGGTTTCCTTTCCATCTGCAAGCCTCATCATGGCTGGTCTTACTCGTAGTGATGGAAAGTGCTTCCGAAGTACCTGATGGTCCACCAGTCTAGGAGTACGAGCTGATTAATCGTCAAAGCCTTTACAGAAACGTGTCGGTCGCGACCAATCTACACTGACACATTGATGATTGGCGAGGAAAAGTCTAGAACATACAGTATTGATATCAACTCCCTCTCGAGGACTTTGTGTTCGTCTGGAAAGAACAGACATGCTGACGTAAAAAATCAACCATGTCAATCAAAGCCCAACAGCCAGAATCTCATCGTCTCTAGGTCAGCTCAATAATACCAGCACGTGCAGGCTTAGATGGCTTGACAAAGTATAACATGATATCCAGAGAGTGCGATTTCTGAAGCAGTGCAGCAACCATCTTCAGGCCGGATTTATCATATCCACTTGTACAATTTTGGAAAAACACCGAGGTCAGCCGCGTATGTAACTGCGAAATACGAGTTAGGGGGAACTTGCAGGAACTTGTACGTTCCTAGGGACGAGGGTAAAAGCGACATGCACAGTAGTAGTATCGTAGTATGCGCATCTCGTGAAGTGCGAGTTTGATGCCACTAAGAATGGTTTTCAGGTTCTTGGGATGCTGTCGACGTCTGTTTCCATGGTTCGGGGAAAACTCGATCGCCCCAGGGATTTAAACAACGACGGCTTCTCTTCATCACCTCAACCACGATGACTACTGTAGAAGATTGAACCGAGGATGAGACACGAATCCGGTACGAAAGATGCAACGGTGGAGCTATGTCTCACCTTTGAGAGGCCTCGAGAGGGTCGGCTCAAGTCGCATATCCGCCGCGCGCACATCTCAAACATTGATGTGCAGTACCTGCAGGCTCCAGAGAGTAGGCTAGATCCCTTAAAACTCTCATGCTGATAGCTGATTGCTGGATTGCAGTTCGACCGGGACTTTTCTTCCAACCAAGAACGCGAATGTTTCAACATGTTTAAGGTCTTTACATCATCTGTTTGAGAGGCCATCATCCCCCACGACCGTCTCATCTCCCCTCATTCAACGCGCTCCTGTCATCTACTGACCTCGTGGACGTCTACCATGATCATCCGAGATGAGGCCCCTCAAATGTCCAGACCATGATTAGGGCTGCGGGAGAAAATGGATATACTCGAGCAAGCTGCCATCAAGTTCGACGTCTCCATCTGTCTGTCTCTTCCTTGAAGTACTTTGTACTCCCACGTTCATTTCGTCCTTCTAGGCATACGTAAAGCTGGTTCTTACTTCCACACTCGTTCAAAACAATTGCAGGATTGATTGTTTTCGTGCATTGCTTTCGCATCGCAAATATGTTGTCCTATGTCTACGTCTCCCTTTTCGCGGCTTCGCTCGCCAGCACATCCGTCATACCGCGCCAAGCACCCAATCCAGGTCCGATGCAAGCAATTCCTGCCAAAGCCAAAGCACCTAATACATTCCACAATGGCGCTCCTGAGTTGGTAGCCGAGCCACCAGCTTCCGGGGAGATACCACCTGCGGTATACGGCGCCCGAGACATTGACCTACCCTTCAACCGACTTTACCATGGAAACATGAAATATTTCGCCGCGGGCCAGTTGAACAGCCCAACTGGAATACAGGATGTATGGCAGCCTGGTCAGAATGACCATGCTAACCAGAGCGCTTGCGGAATACCTGATAATGCATACTCGATCAGCAAGGTGGCTATCCACCCGTACTTTCTCAAATATGCAGACCTCAGTCGTAAGTCACCACAAAGCCTTTACCGCCATTGATCTCAACTTACTAACTCGGTTCTATAGGCTACTGTATGCAAGACGTCTGCATCTCATTTTGGAAAGAAGACGGAACCTCGGACATGATGCTCAAAGTCACCGATATCTGCAGCACCGACCCCAACGACCCAACCCACTGCGCAACCCCTGCGGACATCAAAATCGACAGAACCAAAGCCTCGATCATGCAAGGCCTCACTGCTAACCCCCTGAAGTCCTACCCCCAATTGACCGGCAACGAATTCCCAGAAAAGACATGGTGGTTCTTCATGAAATGCTGGGCCGACGGCCTTCCCCAACCCGCCTACCAAGGCAACAACTGGTTCACCACCCCTGCTCTGGTCAACAATCTCAAATGGGCCCAGAACACCGCCACCACGCAATATAAGAACAACCAGGCCGCTTACGCCGCAAAAGGCTGGCCCACGTATCCCAACGGTGCTTACAACCCCAAGCGTGATGATACTACCTCACCACCTATTAGCGACTGGGTGCCAGGACAAGAGCCAAAGTGGCAGCCGATTGCGGGTGGCAAAGGATGGGGAGATTACTCCGGTGTTGCTCCGCTTTCTTCTACCACGCCTGCTTCGGCTTCAAGTACAGCGGTGGGAAGTTCGACGGATTCTGCCGCGTCGTCTTCCACACCTGCGTCGCCGTCTTATGGCGGTGCCGCAGCGCCGGGACCGACGAATGTTCCTCCGCCTCCGGGTACTGCGCCCGCTACGCCTTTGAATAATGAAAGTAAGTCTTGCCACTCTCCTCCATAACTTCCTTCCACCTTGCTGCTACAATATTTCCGTAATCACCATTATCAATTGTCCGTGGTAACTAACCTAGTGTCTCACAGCTGCTCCATCGCCTCCCGACAGCCCGCATCAAAACGCCACCCCCAATGACGATGGAGACGATGATACCTGCGAAGCTTAAATGAAGTGCAAGACTTAGCAAGCATTGAAGCGAAGCGAAGGACGTACTGGCTGCTCCACCCCTTCCAACCGCCCACACGCACTCAGTCGATAGGGCGGCGTCCCGCATTCCCATCATCGACGTGAATCTAATACGTTGTAACAAACTTTCTCTTCTACATCTTGTATATAAGATATCTTCTACCACATACGCACAGACGTAACTTTTACGGCATCCAGAGATTGATCCCGCTCTGATGAGTTGACCAATACAAATGCGTCATCCCCAATCTCATACAAAACCTCCTTGTTCCTCAAACCGCAAACACTAGCACCTATGACCCACCCCGCGATAACCCCCTCCAAACCCTCTAATACTCCCCCCCCGCCGCAACCTCCATACTCTTTCAAACCCCCCTCCGCCCCGCAACTCTTTCCAGAACTCCCATCCCACGCCGCCACCCTGGACATCTTTCATCCCCCCTTACAAACCCTCAATCCGCTCAAACCCCCACAAACCCACCCCAATCAAAAACCAGTTCTGGCTCTAGTGTCCATTCCAGTTCCGCCTCGTCGAAAGGAACATACACCTTGAATTCCCCAGATCTGAAGGTTGTGGCTTTTTGGTCGGTGGGTTGTGAAGGTGAGGATTGGGGGGTGCCGGGGGGGGGAGGGGGGGGGCAAAGGGATAGGAGGGAGTGAGAGGTGGTGGTTGGGGTTGTGGATTACCTTCAAGCAAATAACACACCTACACGTTCCTCCCCCCCCACATCCCATCTCTTAACAAAACAAAACAAAACCCCCCATTGCCCCCCAAGAACCCTCCCCGTCGCAGCAGCATCGCCACCTCCCTTATCTGTCGGCAGATGCTATGTACTCCCCTCCCCTCCCTACCGAAGCAACCAACCCTCACCCCGCGGCGGAGAACTTCAGCACATACATAGGTCCAGCGCGCATCTAGGTCTCGGTGTATAGTTCCGTGGAGATGGAAAGCGTGATGATCTAGCTTGGGGGAAAGGTAGTGAGCGGGGAGGGGAGGGGTGGGGTGGGGGGGGGGATGAGGGTGGCTGGGTAGAGGGTATGGATGGATGGGGTATGTATGGGGTATGAAATGAGTTTTTTTATTATTATCATGGAGGGTGGGGGAATATAAAGGTCCCTATATATACATACCTTCTTCTTCTTCTTCTTCTTCATCTCCAAACAGCCACAGGGCACGGACATATCAGATTTATAATAATCCCCCCCCGCGCAACCTGACGATAACTCTGAATACACCTGCTCTCAACTCTGTCTAAGGGGAAGTACACGGTGCGGGTGTGGGTGTGGGTGCTTGTGGAGAGCAGGTGGTTGGGTTGGGTTGGATGGGCGGAGGAGGAAGGGGAGGAAGGGGAGGTGGGTGGGGGTGGGGTGGTGAGGAAGGCGGAGGTGGGGGAGGGTGGAGGGTGGTGAGGAAGGCGGAGGTGGTTGGGGAGGGTGGGGGGGGGCTGGTTGGGTTGGGTTGGGTTGGGTTGGGTTGGGTTGGGTTGGGTTGGGTTGGATGGATGGGGTGGGTGGGTGAGAAGAAGGAGGTGAAGGGGGAGGGGGAAGGGAAGGTGCACTGTCATAATTTTTATGTTTTCACCAGATGGCTACCTACGGGCATGTTGATGCATTTGCCGCCTTGGAAACCAGAGAGGAATGGATTAATATGCTGCTGCTGATGATTATTTCCGCTGAAAGCTACCTACCTGACTATAACGCCGTCCTACCCTCGAAACTATAGAGTGACGCATTACTCGATATCGACCTTCTTCACATCCACGTACTCCCGATCCAACTTCGGGATTGTGACAATCAAAATCCCATCCTCCATCTTCGCACTGATGCTATCCGCATCCACTTGTGCAGGCATAGCCCGGCTCCCCAAGCGTACCTTCCTCTCAAACACACCCACCTTCCTTTCGTCCAACGCCAGTGTCTTCAGGAACTCCTCATCGCCGGGTCGGTAAATCACGCCCGCGACGCTGAGCTCGCTCTTATCGGCGTTCCAATTAACACCGACGTCCTCTTTCTTAGCGCCGGGGAGAGAGATGTGCACGATGTAGGCGTCCTCGGTGTCGAAGACGTCGGCCTCGGGGGTGAGGTCTTTGGTGTTGGATGAGGTATCTTTGGTGTCGGAGGCCATGTCTGGCGCAAACTGCGAGATGAACTCGCCGAGTTTGCTCATGTCGAACTGACCGCCCATGGGCCAGCCCCCGAAGCCGCCGCGGCTGCCTCCACATCTGCCTCCTCTGCTACCGCGATGGCCGCCTGGTCCTCGACGGTGATGAGGGCCCCCGTGGTGCGGTCCACCAAATGGAAAGCCCCATCCGAAGGACTCACCGTTGGGAGAGTGAGGGGGCTGTCCTGGATGGGTTTGCTCCGGGCCAGTGTACTCGGGTGGGGGTGGGGGTGCCTCGTGCTGTGGGGCCGGAGTGGAAGGGTCGGGTCCTTGAGGCGGAGGTGGCGGTGCACGGCTTCCACGAGATTCAGGGTTGTAGGCGGCAAAGAAAGGGTGCTCGGCCCCGGTGGACTCCAGGTTAGCGACGAAGTCCCAGAAGGGAGCGGTTTGGTTGAAGTATCGGACTGAAGGCATATTGATAGTGGGTAACAATATGTATTTTGAGGTTGAGGACTTGATATAATTTGATGGAATAATATGAGAGGTAAAGATTGAGTGATGAGTTGAATGACACAAAGAGAGCAAGAATTTTCAAGCCACACTATATACTATCGAAAGCCACAGGCAGCACATGGTACGTATACCCAGCACGTGAAGCAAAGACAAATCAGATCCGTTACGAGAAGCCACAAGAAGGTGGTAGAATTCGAATGCTGTAACGATAGTAATGGCGGGGAAAACAGGCTTCCAGAATGACGCGTAAGATGTGAATACACAATGACAGGTTGACGATCAAAAGGAAAGACAAATCAAGAGCCAATAGAAGTCGAGACTGCTAAGAAACAGGTGACAATGGATGATCAGCATTACATCGACTGTGAGTCGTACTCTTCGGTGGTGTGCCGAGGGGCAAATGTTCTCGAATGTCATCGACGATTCCCCGAACCGAGGGGCGAATCTCGGTAATCGCCTCGCAGGGCTGATTAGTCACATACAATGTCCCCAATAGCCCTCAACTAACAACCGAGTTGGCCTTTGACATCCCAACTTCATCTTATCTACTACGTAGTACTTGTGTCACGTAAATTACGAATGGTCCAGAAGAGCTTGATACAGCGACGCATTCACGCCTGAGACTCGCATGTGCATCGAAAATTCTGCCTGTCCTGACTGATGTTCTTGGGCAACAACGATAGATGTTCACTTGCTTGGTGTTTTGCGTGCCACATCGAGATCATCTTATCCATCTGGGTTCGTGCCGTTGAGATCATAACTTGATTTCCCTACGAGCAGTGGCTATGTACAAATTCGAGAACCTGAGACTTTCTCTGCTGAGCGCAGTCTCCCTGCTACATATAACCGATACAACAGGCTTGAAGGGATGAAGACGATCCGCCAGCAATTGCCATGCCGTTACCGTTTCGAACATTTAGTGTGAGAAGAGGGAAAACGATGAAACATCATTTGAGAAAAGCTCAGATGGCCTCTGCAGCCCTGGTGATTATAGTATCAGTGCCGGCCGCCTCGCATCTCGCCTGTCGCCTCCGTCTTGCGGGTATTTGTGAATTTTCCGTGCTGATGCGGCATGATATAATAACACATGCCCCTACAACCCATCGAAAGCTCCACCTTCCAAAGAATTGATACTCAATCACAACGAATAGACCTTTGGAGTTCGTTTGCGTGTATTTGATTATCGGAGAGATATACGTTCTTCATTATGCGGGCTCTTTATTCGGCTTTCATGATGTTGGTCTCTTACCTTGTTGGTGTTGTTTCGACAGCGCACATACCGACCGACCCAAAGCTTTCCTTTGTTCGGGACGGAAACTCGTCGTTGTCCAACGCTGTTAACGTAACAGGGTAAGTAAATGTGTCTTCTTCGAAATTCGGATGAGGGCCACAGTTAACATGTTAGGTAGATGCCCCCTATCCAACCAAAGAACATGCAGAGCAACCCCGCCAGAAATGGAGTTCTGCAAGGTCCGGGGCACAGAAATAACTCTTCTGATCGAGTATGGAACCAGAGTCATGCAATCCGCCATGGATCAGGTTATTAGTCGCGCAACGGCAAAGGTTCGAAGACAGATTGCTGTTTACGGCGATCGATGCCTCGAGGACAGTGAAATTCCCTTCCGGTCCTATAGCGACTCTCTTCTGCTAGAAGCCGAACCCAGTCCAGAAAAATGTATCACCTGGGGCGTGCTTGACTCGGCATTAGATGGGATTCGTCAGTGCGCGTACGAGCAGGGAAAATACAATTTGATGAGAAGCATTGTTATCAATGGTTCTCGCGGCGGGATCGGGTTCGTTTCTTTGACCTTGGCATCACCACCAGTCACTTATGGTTGAACAATCGATGTATTATATAAATGTGCCAGTACACGGCGCCTGGGAGGCAGCTGATAGGAGCGATAAAGTTGAGACCGAGATATGCAAAGTAATGGTCGGCTATATTCTTCGTAAAAGTGCCATGACGGCATAGTGATCGAAGATGGTCATGTGATACATAGCTCAGGTCATGAGCCGCTCTTGATTGCCCAATAACTTAGTATCCTTTCAGTATCTTTACTAAAATTCCTTGTTCATTGTCCGTTGTCCATTGTCCATTGTTTATCACAAGGGGGTATGTGTCAGTATTGGAAAAAGTATAAAGAAACCTTGATCTTCAAGATCAATATAAAACCTCCACTATCAATGTAAACTCGACCTATCAACTCCGTTGGAACTTACATCCGCCATACAGAAACCCTATCCATCAGAACATCATGCAAACTCAATTCATCTCAGATTTTATCGCTCGCACCATGCCTCAGCAGTCTACTCAAAATATCGACCTCACTAACCTTCCTCGTCGAGTAGGAGGCTATGCCGGATTCGCGGACGAGATCTGGAACTTCTATGCCGAGCGGAGGCAAAGGGTGACCGAAGAAGGGCAAAGGCTGCAGAATCCGCAATCAGTGATTGACGATGCTTGCGAAGAGCTGCAAGAGCAGCGCAACTACGACCTCGAAAAGTTTATTCAAGCAGACAAACTCGTCGAATTCTATGAGAGCCGGAAGCAGCGCATTCGAGAGCTGGGGGAACAGAGGAGGGTCAAGCAGATCCATGTTGACAGGTCGCTCATCATCCTGCAGGAAGAACAGGACAACGAAGTGATGAAGTTCTTCGCTGATTACTGATGTCTGCTGAGACTAAGACGAGTAAGTTCTCCTTCCCTAAATGGAAAGATTAACGCATGTAGGGAGGTATCCGATGCCAAGATGCTTCGAAGTATTGAACAATCTTAGTCTTTTCGCAATACAAAAAAAACAACACAAGCAATTTCAGGAAAAATTCGTTGAATATTCTTGGTTTCTTAGCTCGCAAGTACTTATGAAGTGATTTTGAAAGCAATGGAATAGAAAGAGACACCATGCGTTGCAAAGTAACAAGAATGTAGGTAATAAAGTACGGGTTGGGAATAGAAGAAACAGAATGGTGAGATACTAATAAATTTGCCCTCGTAAACCGTAGTCAGATCGACACAACAAATTTGCTGGTTGGCTCTTCCTTTACCAATATTAGAATCCATAGTCGTCAGGAATCGGCATGCTTCATCATGTGCCTGGGAGAACTTTATAGAATAAGGATACGAGTTAAGTTTGAACCCTTCCAGAGATTCCTAGGTGTGCCAGACAAGTGGTCTGCCATAGGCCACTTTATTCAAATGTTCATGTAGTCAGCAGGACATCTGACCACGGCGCGGAGAAAATTTCCCAAGGGGGTGAAATTTGCTCGCGAGATGCCGCGAGGCTGATGCCGGTGAGCAAGTTTTGCAGGCATCGTCGCCAATAATGGGCCAATAGTTGAAGAAGACCAAGAAACCACTCTCTGAAGATGCTAGGTTTATTAACGGGCAAGGATCTTGCAACTTTGGAACAAGAAAGAAAGACAGAACAGATCATCGATAAAACCCCCCTGGTTGGGGGTGGAGGCCATAGAGGGTGAGAGGGTATAGGAGTGGGCATATGAAAGGAACATCTACGGAGGACCAAAAGAGACGGAACTTGCAGGGACTGAAATGACCGTACAGGTGTTCATTCATGGCCTGAAGAATAGATGGAGTGACCTGTAGTAGATGAATGAAGATCTATCGTATTCGGTGAATAAAGGAAAAGCCGAATGCGTAACGTCAAATACAGGCGCCTTTTAAGGCCTAGTGGGGTAGCTCTCAGGGTTTCTTAAAGAGCAACGAGCCCCACCATCTTTACACAAAGCAATACACCACCAGATAGCATTACCATCCACCGCCTTTACAGCCACGAGCACTTAGGAATTTCCAAACCATCATACCAAAACCACCGCATCTCAACATGGGTATGTTCATCTTGAAGTGCGCCCAGGTGAGCAACAAGACTGACACTTTTCTCACAGGTCCAGGATGTACCTGTAGCTGCGGCAGCTCATGTGCTTGCCCTACTGGCCAGTGCACCTGTAAATGTCCGTACCATACAGAATGCTTACCGACGACAACCATCGCTAATACCCTTTTACATACTAGGAATACTCGACCGTGCCCTCACACACCCCTGCCGCGCGTCCGAAGAGGAGGGGCCGCCATGAGTTCGCATTGGTCTGGGTGTTGTTCTCTATTGTGCTTGAAATCTGGGAACTGCTGAGACTATGAGATAACAAATCGATCTGCAATTCAGCTCAGGCCCTCGGAGGTGTTGCTCATTTACTGTCCATTTGCTCCAACTTGCAGCGTGATTGACCGTCCACCAGCCGAGCCCCCACCCCTTCTGCTAACATCCAGGTTGTGTGGGCCGCTCGTGTATAATGCCCACCACTCACAATCCAGGCCATGCATGATCCTCGCAGCTGGCAAATCCCCCACTCTGCACCAGACGCTGCACAAATCATAACCGGACAATGTTGCAGGGTCGTGCAGCTGGGATGCTATCACACAGGATTCTCATTCGCTCTGCGAGTAGAACGTGAGGGGTAAGTGCCCGATCCCGCTGTATCGGGACCGGATGGAAACTCTAGGCGCAGGAGTTCGATGTATATGAAGAGAAGGATATCCCCAACAAAGAATCAATTGCACAAACACTACTACAACTATCTAAAACCACAGCAAACGTCCAACAGCAACAACTGACACACATACACCACTTTCAAACCACCATCGACACCATGTCTCCCTGCAGTTGCTCAACCTGCTCTTGCTCCGGCGACTGTGCCAGCTGCGGATGCTCTAGCTGCGGTGTAGGCACTCTCACATCAACATTCCAATCCCTGCTCCTGTATCCAAAAACAGCTTGCTGACATGCATCCGGTATCAGCACTAACCTCTCACACCGCAACGCTCCATCCGCCTACACGCGATAACGGCACCAACGAGGTATATCGACGTCGAGGGAAACACATAGGGAGGGAACATAAGCAGCAAGGATATATGGAAGACTGGATTTCGCATTCGCTAAGGATATTGCCGACGCCGTTACCTTCTCGTCGTAGCTTGGTGGGGTTTGGGGGCAAGCATATGGATACCGTGTAGTGTAGTGTTTCACACGCTCGAGTTGATCGAAGCTTGCTTTTTCTGCCGTGATCGTCCCATGGCCTCGACCCTGTTCAATCAATGTTATCTTGATTCGTTATTCTATCACCATCGACATCCTGTGGCTGCTCTTCTCGCCCTGTTTCCCTGGCATTTCATACCCCTTACCCTATTTGTTTTATGGCGCTTGCCCTTTGGCCTGGTGACCGTACCATCCACCAACGATAGGGAAATTGTGGCTCGGAGTATTTCGAAAGAGTCTTGTTTAGTTCGGTTATTAGCGTATGCAGAAAGGTTTCGAATCCTTGGCATTCATTTTCGCGCTGCCCCACGGTGATCCGATTGTATGAGGAATTCGAAAATCAACCCCATCGCCCCCCCAATTGCCCAAAATTGAAGCTA